>WBZR01001094.1_pt1 | contig 36578 bp, 31 predicted proteins | sample 5204231 | NCBI WGS metagenome assembly WBZR01 (sample SAMN12412403, study PRJNA552823) | activated sludge metagenome | isolation source: activated sludge from anammox sidestream of wastewater treatment plant... | place: USA: Virginia | collected 2017-08 | reverse complement strand
CGCGCCTCTTCACCCGGCGAGCGGGTCCGCGCAGGCGGACCCGTACGTCCGGGTTCAGCCTTGCAGGCCGCGCCGCGCGTGCGAGACACGCGCGCCTCTTCACCCGGCGAGCGGGTCCGCGCAGGCGGACCCGTACGTCCGGGTTCAGCGCTGTGCGACGCGCATGCGCACGGGGGTCTTGGTCGCGCGCTGGGCCGCCGGGGCCTTGGCATGCGGGCGCTGGCCCGCAGCGGCGACGCGCAGGCGCGCGGGCACCATCACGACGATGGTCTGGCCGCGCGCGAAACGTGCGCCCGCCGCGACCCGGTTCCACTCGGCCACCTGGGCCGGCGCGACGCGGTAGCGGCGCGCCACCGCGGCCACGCTGTCGCCCTTGGCGCCGGCCTTGAACGCGACGCGGCGCAGCGGCACGGTTTCCGGGGCGAGCGCGATGGCGGCGTGATCGGCCACATGTTCGGGCACGTCGTCCTGCGCTTCGGCCGCGCGCGGCACGAGCAGCGTGGAGCCGGCTTTGACCAGCATGCGCGGCGGGATGTGGTTGACCTCGCGCAGCTGCTGCTCGCTCGTGCCGGCCAGGCGCGCCGCGTCGGCGGGCTTGAGCGTGCGCGGCGCGATCCAGGCGGTCCAGCTGGCCAGCGGCCCCGGATGGACGGCGAGGGCGCGGATGAAGCGGTTGGCCGCGTCGTAGGGCAGCAGCAGCTGCGGCGTGCCCGCAGCCAGGATCACGGGCTTGTTGTGCTGCGGGTTGAGCTGCCCGAATTCCTCCGCCGTGAGGCCGGCCAGGCGCGCGGCGAGCGCGACATCGAGGTCGCGCTCGATGGCCACGCTCAGGAAATACGGGTGGTTGCCGAGCGCGGGCAGCTTCAGCCCGAACGCGCCGGGGTCGCGCACGATGTTCTTCACCGCCTGCAGCTTGGGGACGTATTCGCGCGTCTCCTGCGGCATGCGCTGCAGGCTGGCGAAGTCGGCCGGCAGCCCGGCGCGCTGGTTGCGCTCGAGCGCGCGCTGCACGTTGCCGGGCCCCCAGTTGTACGCGGCCAGCGCGAGCTGCCAGTCGCCGAAGCGCTCGTACAGGCGCTGCAGGAAGTCGAGTGCGGCGCGCGTCGAGGCGAGCACGTCGCGCCGGTCGTCGCGGAACAGGTTCTGGCGCAGCTCGAAGTCCTGCCCCGTGGCCGGCATGAACTGCCACATGCCCGAGGCGCGCGCGCTCGACATCGCCTGCGGGTTGAACGCGCTCTCGACGAAGGGCAGCAGCGCCAGGTCGGCCGGCATGCCGCGGCGCTCGACCTCCTCGACGACGTGGAAGAGGTAGCGCGCGCCGCGTTCGGTCATGCGCTGCACGTAGTCGGGGCGGCCGGCGTACCAGGCTTCCCACTTGTGCACAAGATCGCCGTCGAGATCGGGGATGCGCAGGCCCTGGCGCAGGCGCTGCCACAGGTCGACCTGCTCGGCGTCCTGCGCCGGATCGAGCCGCGTGCGCATCGGCGCGCGGATGCCGTCGCCTGTGGAAGCTGCCGCCGCGGCGATCGCGTCGGCATTGGCGTTGACCTCGTGCAGCGGCGTGGCGCCCCGGGCGGGCGCCGGTTCGCTCGTCGCGACCGCGGGCAGCCCGTCCACGGCCTGCGGAGGGCTGGCGCAGCCGCCGAGCAGGGCCAGCCATGCGGCCAGCAGTGCGGGCGCACCGAACGCAGCCACGGCGCCGCCGAGGCGCCGCGGCCGCTGCCTCACCGGAATCGGTTCTTCCATTCGCGCAGGGCGGTGAACACGCTCACCGCATCGTCGTCGGTGGCCCCCTGCGCGCGCGCCGAGGCGACGACCTGCGGCGCGCGGCAGCGCAAGAAGGGGTTGATCTCGAGCTCGAGGCCGAGGGCGCCAGGCAGCGTCGGCCGGCCGGCGGCGCGCAGCGCCTCGCAGCGTGTGCGGTGGGCCGCCAGCGCCGCGTTGTCGGGCTCCACGGCAGCGGCGAAACGCAGGTTGGCGAGCGTGTATTCGTGCGCGCAGCACAGCCTCGTGTCGGCCGGCAGCGCGGCCAGCCGTGCCAGCGAGGCCGCCATCTGTGCGGGGGTGCCCTCGAAGACGCGGCCGCAGCCGGCCGAGAACAGCGTGTCGCCGGCAAACAGCAGCGGCGCGGCGGCCTCGCGCTGCACGTAGGCGACATGGCCCGCGGTGTGGCCGGGCACGTCGATCACCTCGAAGTGCCGGCCGAACAGCCGGATGACATCGCCGTCGGCGTGCGGCACGAAAGCCCCGGGGATGCGCTCGCGCGCCGGGCCGTGCACCGCCGCGCCGGGCACCAGCCTGGCACGCAGCCCGTCGATGCCGCCGACATGGTCCGCGTGGTGGTGCGTCACTAGAATGCCCGCCAGTTCGAGGCCCCGTGCGTCGAGCGCGCTGTGCACCGGTGCCGCGTCGCCGGGATCGACGACCCAGGCGCTCGCGGCGTCGTGCAGCATCCAGATGTAGTTGTCGCTGAACGCGGGCAGGGCGACGAGATCCATGAGGCCGATGACGCAGGCGGGGGCAGGTGAGGCAGGACGAGTCGATTGTAGGGTGGGCCGCCTGGCTGCAGACTGCGCCCGGGCGCTATCTGCTCGACTGGGAACGCGAGCGGCTCGATCAGGAACTGAGCGACGCGTTCGGCTTCCACGCGCTGCAGCTCGGCCTGGCCGAACTCGATGGCCTGCGCGCCAATCGCATGCCGCACCGCTGGCTGGCCGTCGAAGCGCCGCCGGCGCCCGACGGCGCGCCCGGCCGGCCGCAGCCGGCGGCCAGCGCGTCCGATGGGCCGCCACGACGCTGCGCCATCGACCTGCGCTGCGCGTTCGACGCGCTGCCGTTTCCGAACGCCAGCATCGACCTGGTCGTGCTGCCGCATGCGCTCGAGCTGGCGCGCGATGCGCACCTGGCGCTGCGCGAGGTCGAGCGCGTGCTCGTGCCGGAAGGCCGCGTCGTGATCGTCGGCTTCAATCCGGCGAGCCTGTGGGGCCTGCGGCAGAACGCGGGCCGCCTCGGACGCGGGCTCGGTTTCGCGCGCGGGCGCGGCCCCTTCCTGCCGCAGGCGGGGGAGTGGATCGGCTACTGGCGGCTGCGCGACTGGCTGCGGCTGCTCGGCTTCGAGATCGAGGCGGGGCGCTTCGGCTGCTGGCGGCCGCCGATCGCCAGCGCGGCCTGGCTCGAGCGCTGGCGCTGGCTCGACCGCGTCGGCGCGCATTGGTGGCCCGTGTTCGGCGCCCTGTACTTCGTCGTCGCCGTCAAGCGCGTGCGCGGCATGCGCCTGGTGGGGGTGCTGAAAGCCGAACGCCGCACGCCGGTGGCGGCGCCGGCAGCCGTGGCGCGACGCGACGCAGTGCCGGCGCACGCCCTGACCACCGAGGCACCGGCCGAGCACGAGTGGGCGTGAGCGGATCGCGATGAACGCAGTCGAGATCTACGCCGACGGCGCCTGCCGCGGCAATCCGGGGCCGGGCGGCTGGGGCGCGTGGCTGAGGAGCGGCACGCACGAGCGCGAGCTCTGGGGCGGCGAGCCGCTCACCACCAACAACCGCATGGAGCTCGCTGCGGTGATCGAGGCTCTGGCCTCGCTCCGGCGGCGCTGCGTCGTCACCGTGCACACGGACAGCGCGTACGTGAAGAACGGCATCACGAGCTGGATCCATGCCTGGAAGAAGCGCGGCTGGCGCACCGCCGACGGCAAGCCGGTGAAGAACGTCGAGCTGTGGCAGCGCCTGGAGCAGCTCGACGCCGCGCACGAGGTGCACTGGCGCTGGGTCAAGGGTCACGCCGGAGATCCCGGCAACGAACGCGCCGACGCCTTGGCCAACCGCGGCGTCGACGAGGTGCTCGCGCGCCGCTGATGCGCAGGCTTCCCGGCGCGCGGGCCTGCGCACGCAGGCCTGATCGTCCTGCCTCAGCCTTGCAGGCCGCGCTGCGCGTGCGAGACACGCGCAGCCCCTCGGCAGGCGAGCAGGCCTGCGCAGGCAGGCAGGCCTGCTCGTCCTGCCTCAGCCGCCGATGTAGTGCATCTCCACCTTGGGGCTGCTGCCGCCCGTCGGCGCGGCGCCGCGCAGCTCGGAGTAGCGGTCGGTGCGTTCGCTCCAGACCAGGCCGATGGCGGCGGCGATCTGAAGGTCGCTCGCGCCGCCGCGCAGCAGCGCGCGCAGGTCGTGGCCCTGCGTGCCGAACAGGCACAGGAAGAGCTTGCCTTCGGTGGACAGGCGCGCGCGGTTGCAGTCGCGGCAGAAGGCCTTGGTCACACTGCTGATGAAGCCGACTTCGCCGCCGCCGTCGGCATAACGCCAGCGCTCGGCCGTCTCGCCCGCGGACGTCGGCGCCAGCGGCTCGAGCGCGAACGCGGCCGCCAGGCGCGCACGCACTTCGTCGGACGGCAGCACCTCGTCCATGCGCCAGCCGTTGCTCGTGCCCACGTCCATGTACTCGATGAAGCGCAGCACTGCGCGCGTACCGTAGCGCTCGCGCACGTGGCGCGCGAGCGGCACGATCTGGCCGTCGTTGGTGCCGCGCTTGACCACCATGTTCAGCTTGAGCGGCGCCAGGCCCGCAGCGAGTGCGGCGTCGACGCCGCGCAGCACCTCGGCCACCGGGAAGTCGACATCGTTCATGCGCCGGAAGATCGTGTCGTCCAGTGCGTCGATGCTGACGGTGACGCGACCCAGCCCCGCCGCGCGCAGTGCGCCCGCCTTGCGCTCGAGCAGCGAGCCGTTGGTGGTGAGCGTGATGTCCAGCGCGGCGCCCTCGGCCGTGCGCAGCGCAGCCAGTTGCGCCACCAGCGACTCGATGTCCTTGCGCAGCAGCGGCTCGCCGCCGGTCAGCCGCAGTTTGCGCACGCCGTGCGCGACGAACAGGCGCGCCGTGCGCGTGATCTCCTCGAACGACAGCAGCGAGGCGTGCGGCAGGAAGCGGTGGTCGCGGTCGAACACCTCCTTGGGCATGCAGTAGGTGCAGCGGAAGTTGCAGCGGTCGGTGACCGAGATGCGCAGGTCGCGCAGCGGCCGCCCGAGGCGGTCGGCGACAAGGCCCGTCGGCGGCTCGGGGTGTTCGGGGATGCGCGGCACCGCCGCGGCGTGGCGCAGGTCGGCCAGCGGGATCACGGTCTCGCCCATGGCCGGCGATTGTGCCGTGCACCCTGCGGCACGAAGCGGCAGGGGCCACTGCGGCACGAAGGGGCAGGGGCTGCTGCGGGCAGGGGCTACTGCGGCACGACCGCGGGCGCGGCGCCCGAGGCCGCCGGCGCCGCGGCCGCCGGCGGCAGCAGCGCGGCGAGCGCGGCCGTGGCGTCTGCGCGCCGCGCGCCGTTGAAGCGCTTGGTCCAGTAGGCCTCGCGCATGTCCTCGATGCGGACCCGCGCGCCGCTGCGCGGGGCGTGGATGAACTTGCCCTCGCCGATGTAGATGCCCACGTGCGAGAAGGCGCGGCGCATGGTGTTGAAGAACACGAGGTCGCCCGGGCGCAGCTCGTCGTCGCGCACCGCCAGCAGCCCGGCCAGCCGGGCCTGCTGGTCGGCGCGGCGCGGCAGCACGAGGCCGATGCTGTTCTCGAACACGTAGCGCGTGAAGCCGCTGCAGTCGAAGCCTTCCTCGGCCGAGCTGCCGCCGCGCCGGTAGCGTACGCCGAGGAAGTTCATCGCCGAGAGCACGAGTTCCGACGCGGCGTCGCGCACCTGGCGCACGAGGGCGCTGGATTCGACCGCTCCGCCGGCGGGCAGCAGGCCCTTGTCCTCGAGCAGCCGCAGCACGGCGTCGCCGCCCGCCGCATCGGGTGCGGCGTGCGCGCCCGGGCTCGCGCAGGCCGCCCAGGCGGCGAGCAGCGCGGCGGCCAGGCGCCTGCGCGCACCGGCACTGCTGCAACGCGAGCGGCTCGTCATGGCAGCGGCGAGCTTAGCAGCCCAAGCTGACAGGCCGCCGTCGCGTCGGCCACGGCCTGCGGCGAGGGCCTGCGGCGAGGGCGTGCGGCTGGGAGCGTGGGCGGCAGAAATCCGGCCCCGCGTCGGCCCCGGCTGAAGGCCCAGGCAAGGCGCGGTGCGCAGCCCGGGCTGGACGCCCGGGCCAGCGCCGCAACGCCGCATGGGCCTTCAGCCGGGGCCGACCCTTCGGGCCGCGGCGATGCGCGGCGCCGGGCGCTGTTGCGCGCTCGTTGCGTGGCACGCACCACGCGCCTCGCGCGCGCCTTGCCCGGCACCGCGACTCGCCACGGCGCGGGGCCGGATTTCTGCCGCCCACGCTCCTAGGGCCTCGGACATCAGCGCCGGCGCCGAGCGCGAGATCGCTGACGCCGGCGCCGGCGCATGACCGCCGCTGCCGGGCGCGGCGCCGGCGTCGCGTTCAGCCCGGCCCCGGCCGCGCACACGACGGCGTGCGCCGCCGCCAGGCCAACCGTATAGTGCCTCCTTCGCCCGGTCTGCGCGAGGTCGCCGGATGAACCGCATCGATGCGAGCCGTTGTGCGCTCGTGCTCGTGGACTACCAGGCGCGGCTGATGCCGGCCATGGCCGGCGGCGCCGACGTGCTGGCGCATGCGCTGCTGCTGGCCGACGCGGCGGCCTTGCTCGGCGTGCGCGTGGTCGGCACCGAACAGAACCCCGACGGACTCGGCGCCACCGTCGAGCCGATCCGCAGGCGCTGCGCACGTACGCTGGCCAAGACGCATTTCGATGCCTGCGAGGACGGCCTGCTCGAACTGCTGGCCGGCGTGCCCGAGGTCGTGATCGCCGGCTGCGAAGCCCATGTCTGCCTGCTGCAGACGGCGCTCGGCCTGCGCCGCGCCGGCAAGCCGCTGTGGGTGGCGGCGCCGGCCTGCGGCTCGCGCGAGCGGAGCGACCATGCGTTGGCGATGCAGCGCCTGCGCGATGCCGGCGCCGCCGTCGTCGCGAGCGAGATGGTGGTGTTCGAGTGGCTGCACGACTGCCGCCACCCGCGCTTTCGCGAGGTGCTCGAACGCGTCAAGGCGCGGCCGCTGCCGGCGGCTGCACCGGCACCGTCGCACGAGGCAGCCGACCGTCAGCGCCTTGCAAGCGCACTGCCCACAATGTCCCCCTCACCGCGCGGCGCGGCCCCGTGAGGCGGCACGCGGCACTTGTGCAGACTGCATCCGTGGAGACCCCAGCCATGACGAGCCATGCCGAGTTCTACCGACGCTCCATCGCCGAGCGCGAGGCCTTCTGGGCCGAGCAGGCCGCGCTGATCGACTGGAAGACGCCGTTCACGCAGGTCTGCGACTACAGCCGGCCGCCGTTCGCGCGCTGGTTCGTCGGCGGGACCACCAATCTGTGCCACAACGCGGTCGATCGGCATCTGGCCGCGCGCGCCCGGCAAGATGCACTCATCTGGGTCTCGACCGAGGTCGACCAGGAGCGCATCTACAGCTTCGCCGAGCTGCACGTCGAGGTGCAGCGCATGGCGGCGATGCTGCGTTCGCTCGGCGTCGGCAAGGGCGACCGCGTGCTCGTCTACATGCCGATGATCCCCGAGGCCGCGTTCGCGATGCTGGCCTGCGTGCGCATCGGCGCGCTGCACTCGGTGGTGTTCGGCGGCTTCGCCAGCGTGAGCCTGGCCAGCCGCATCGACGACGCCGAGCCGACGGTGATCGTCAGCGCCGATGCCGGCAGCCGCGCCGGCAAGGTGATGGCGTACAAGCCGCTGCTCGACGAGGCCATCCATCTCGCGCGGCACAAGCCGGCCAGGGTGCTGATGGTCGACCGCGGTCTCGTGCCGTTCGAACGCGTGGCCGGCCGCGACGAAGACTACGCGGTGCTGCGCGCGCAGCACCTGGACGCGCAGGTGCCCTGCGCATGGGTCGATGCCACGCACCCGAGCTACACGCTGTACACGAGCGGGACCACCGGCCGGCCCAAGGGCGTGCAGCGCGACACCGGCGGCTACGCCGTGGCGCTGACGGCCAGCATGAAGCACATCTTCCTCGGCAACGCCGGCGAGACCTACTTCAGCACGAGCGACATCGGCTGGGTGGTCGGCCACAGCTACATCGTCTACGGGCCGCTGCTGGCCGGCATGGCGACGATCATGTACGAGGGCCTGCCGATCCGCCCCGACGCCGCCATCTGGTGGAGCCTGGTCGAGAAGTACAAGGTGACCTCGATGTTCTCGGCGCCGACGGCGATCCGCGTGCTCAAGAAGCAGGATCCGGCGGCGCTCAAGAAGCACGATCTGTCGTCGCTGCGCGCGCTGTTCCTGGCCGGCGAGCCGCTCGACGAGCCCACCGCGCGCTGGATCGCCGAGGCCCTGGGCCGCCCGATCGTCGACAACTACTGGCAGACCGAGACCGGCTGGCCGATCCTCGCCCTGTGCAACGGCGTCGAGCCGACGCCGAGCAAGTTCGGCTCGCCCGGCAAGGCCGTCTACGGCTTCGACGTGCGCCTGATCGACGAGCACACCGGCGCAGAGCTCACCGGCGTGAACGAAAAGGGCGTTGTCGCCATCGAGGGTCCGCTGCCGCCGGGTTGCATGCAGACGGTGTGGCGCGACGACGAGCGTTTCGTGCAGACCTACTGGAAGAGCATCCCGGGCCGGCTCGTCTACAGCACCTTCGACTGGGGCATCCGCGACGCCGACGGCTACTTCTTCATCCTCGGGCGCACCGACGACGTCATCAACGTCGCCGGCCACCGGCTGGGCACGCGCGAGATCGAGGAGAGCATCTCGAGTCATCCCGACGTGGCCGAAGTGGCGGTGGTGGGCGTGGCCGACGCGCTCAAGGGCCAGGTCGCGATGGCCTTCGCGGTGCTGAAGGATCCGGGCCAGGCCGACACGCCCGACAAGGCGCTCAGGCTCGAGGGCTCGATCATGAAGCTGGTCGACGAGCAGCTCGGCGCCGTGGCGCGGCCGGCGCGCGTGCGCTTCGTCACCGGGCTGCCCAAGACGCGCTCGGGCAAGCTGCTGCGCCGCGCGATCCAGGCCGTGTGCGAAGGGCGCGACCCGGGCGACCTGACGACGATCGAGGATCCGAGCGCGCTGCAGCAGATCCGCGAGCGCGCGGCGCCGGGCTGAGAGAGCCTGTGAAGATATGAATCGCCGCGCCGGCAGGCCGGCGGGAAAGGCGTGCACGCCATGATCGGCTCCGCCACGCCGCGCGCGTGCGGCCCGTCGCGTCTCGCGCGCGGCATCACGTTGTGCCTGCTGCTGCTGGCGGCCCTGGGCGCGGAGCCGCTCGCCCAGGCGCAGCCGGCCCGGCCGCGCATCGAGAAAGCGGCCGACCTGCCGCGCTTCAGCTATGCGGTGAGCGGCAGGCTCGACGAACTCGTGCGCGCGCCCGAGCGCTTCGCGCCGCTGGCGGCCGCGCTGCGGCGCAACCTGCAGTCGGTGCTCGACGGCTACGAGATCCCCGACCACGCGACGCGGCGCGAGCTGCTGCAGCAGCTCGCGCTGCTCGACTTCCTCGACGCGCGCTATGACGCAGCCCTCGCGCGCGCCGAACAGATCCGCGCACTCGAGGACAAGCCTGCCGACAAGCTGCTGTCGAACCTGCGCCTGCGCGCGCTGGCCGGGGCGGCCCTGGCGAGCGAAGCGGCCGGCGGCCGCGACGCGCCGGGCTATGCGCGCGCCGTCGCCGCGCAGCTGCAGGGGCTGCTCGAGCCGCTGCCCTTCGAGCTCGTCGCCAACGGCGTGCGCGAGTTGAAGGCCGGCTCCGAGCTGCTGGGCGAGGGGCGCGTCATCGGCCGCATCCGCGACGTGCTGCAGCCCGTCGCCGAGCGCAGCGGCGAACTGGGCGCCGAGTTCGCGGCCGACCTGCTCGCGGCGCGCTACACGCTGGCGGCGCTGCTGCCGCTCGGGCCGGTGTTCGTCGACGTCTTGGGCACCTACCTCGACGCCCACCGCACGGTGAAGCCCGACATCTGGGCGGCGCGCGACGTCGCGCTCGCGCCGGGCCTGGGCCTCGCGCCGGTGCGCATCGCCGTGTGGGACAGCGGCGTCGACATCGCGCTGTTTCGCCGGCAGCTCGCGCGCGGCGCCGGCGGGCGGCCGATCGCCATCGCCTTCGACCTGCGCGCGCGGCCGTCCACGCAGTTGATGGCGCCGCTCACGTCCGAGGTGCGCGCGCGCCTGCCGCTGATGGGCGCGCGCACCCAGGGCTTCTCGGACCTGCAGTCGAACATCGATTCGCCCGAGGCCGTCGAGGTGAAGCAGTGGCTGTCGAAGCTCGCCCCGGCCGACTACAGGAACGCGATCGAGGCGCTGGCGATGGTCGGCAACTACGAACACGGCACGCATGTGGCCGGCATCGCGCTGGCCGGCAATCCCTATGCGCGGCTGGTGGTGGCGCGGCTCGAGTTCGACTACCACCTGCAGCCCGATCCCTGCCCGAGCCCGGCGCAGGCGCGCGCCGACGCCGCCGCCATCGGGCGCACCGTGGCCTTCCTGCAGGCGAACCGGGTGCGGGTCGTGAACATGAGCTGGGGCGGCGACCTGGCCTCGATCGAGACCGCGCTCGAGCAATGCGGCATCGGCCGCACCAGCGAGGAGCGCAAGGACGAGGCGCGCACGCTGTTCGACATCCAGAAGAAGGCGCTCACCGAGGCCTTCGCGGGCGCGCCGCAGATCCTGTTCGTCACCGCGGCGGGCAACAGCAACAACGACCCGGCCTTCGTCGAGGACGTGCCGGCCGCCATCGTGCTGCCCAATCTGCTCACCGTGGGCGCGGTCGACCGCGCCGGCGACGAGGCCGGCTTCACGAGCTACGGCGCGGTCGTCAAGGTGCACGCCAACGGCTACCAGGTGCAGAGCGTTCTGCCGGGCGGGCGGCGCGTCGCGCTGTCGGGCACGTCGATGGCCGCGCCGCAGGTCGCCAATCTCGCCGCCAAGCTGCTGGCCGTGAACCCCCGGCTCGACCCCGAGCAGCTGATCCGCATCATCGTCGACAGCGCAGACCGCAGCCCCGACGGGCGGCGCAATCTGCTGAACCCGAAGCGGGCGCTGGCCGCAGCGCGGCCCTGATGCCGCGCGCGCCGGCCGCTTGTGCCACCCCGATGGGGGCACCGGCGATGGCGATGGCGTGGCGCGCGCGGCGTCGCCACACTGCCGGCGTCGCGTGTTCGAGGAGCAGCCGGATGTTCATCCCCATCGATCGCCGCCGGCTGCTGGCCTGGCTGCTCGGCGCGCCCGGCGTGCCCGGCGTGCCCGGCGTGGCCGCCGGCGCCGCCCTGGGCGCCGGCGCGGTGCCGCCGCCGCTCATGCTGGCGCGCGAGGCGCCGCCCGACATCGATCCGGCCGGCTGGCTGGTGAGCGAGAAGTACGACGGCGTGCGCGCGCACTGGGACGGCGCCGTGCTGCGCTTTCGCAGCGGCCTGCCGGTGGCCGCGCCGGGCTGGTTCACGCAGCGACTGCCCGCGCAGCCGCTGGACGGCGAGCTGTGGTGCGGCCGCGGCCGTTTCGAAGCGCTGTTGGCCGTGGTGCGCAGGCGGCAGCCCGACGACGACGCCTGGCGCGCGCTGCGCTACATGGTGTTCGACCTGCCCGCGGCGCCGGGGCCGTTCGAGCGGCGCGCCCGGCGTGTCGAGTCCATCGTGCCGGCGCAGCGCTTCGAAGCGCTCGGCGTCGTGGCGCAGCAGCGCCTGGACGACCGAGCGGCACTGGCACGTCGGTACGCCGAGGTGCTGCGCGCCGGCGGTGAGGGCCTCGTGCTGCACCGCGCCGATGCGCTCTGGCGGCCGGGGCGCAGCGACGCCTTGCTCAAGCTCAAGCCGCGGCACGACGCCGATGGCGTCGTGCTGGCCCATCTGCCGGGCCGTGGCCGGCACGCACTCAGGCTCGGATCGCTGCGCGTGCGCAACGACGCCGGCGTCGAATTCCTGCTCGGCAGCGGCCTGAGCGACGTCGAACGCGCCGCGCCGCCGCGCATCGGCAGCATCGTGACCTACACGTACCGCGACCTCACGGCGGCTGGCGTGCCGCGCTTCGCAAGCTTCCTGCGTCTGCGCGAGCCGTAGCCGGCGGCGGACCAGTACTCCGGCGCAGAGATCTGGCCGAGCGATGCAGGCGCTGGATTCAGGGCGCGGCCAAGACGCGGGGCGCAGCGACGCAGGGTGCAATCGCGAGCACGGGCAAGCCGCCAGCGGCCCGAGGTCCTGCTTTCGTGTCTCGAAGTCCTGCTGCCGGGCCGCTACAGCACCTCGCTCGCGAAGTCCGCCAGGCGCGAGCGCTCGCCGCGCGCCAGCGTCACGTGGCCGCCGTGCGGCCAGCCCTTGAAGCGGTCGACGACGTAGGTCAGGCCCGAGCTGCCTTCGGTCAGGTAGGGCGTGTCGATCTGCGCCAGATTGCCCAGGCACACCATCTTGGTGCCCGGGCCGGCGCGCGTGAGCAGCGTCTTCATCTGCTTGGGCGTCAGGTTCTGCGCCTCGTCGATGAGGAGGAACTTGTTCAGAAAGGTGCGCCCGCGCATGAAGTTCAGGCTCTTGACCTTGATCTTGGCGCGCACGAGGTCGTTGGTGGCGGCGCGCCCCCATTCGCCGGCGCTCGCGTCGCTGCGCGCCAGCACCTCGAGGTTGTCGTCGAGCGCGCCCATCCACGGGCCCATCTTCTCCTGCTCGTCGCCGGGCAGGAAGCCGATGTCCTCGCCCACCGGCACGGTGACGCGGGTGACGATGATCTCGCTGTAGCGGCGCTCGTCGAGCACCTGCGCCAGGCCGGCGGCCAGCGTCATCAGCGTCTTGCCGCTGCCGGCAGTGCCGGCCAGCGTGACGAAGTCGCACTCGGGGTCCATCAGCAGATTGAGCGCGAAGTTCTGTTCGCGGTTGCGCGCGGTCACGCCCCAGACGGCGTTCTTGCCGTGCGTGTAGTCGCGCAGCGTGCGCAGCACGGCGGTCTTGCCGGTGATCTCGGCCACGCGCGCGTACAGCGGCGTCGTGCCGGGCGCCTCGAGGTAGACGAACTGGTTGATCAGCAGCGCCGGCACCAGCGGCCCGGCGATGCGGTAGAAGGTGTGGCCGCCTTGCTGCCAGCTCTCCATCGTCTTGCCGTGGTGCTCCCAGAAGTCGGCCGGCAGCGCCAGCACGCCGGTGTAGAGCAGGTCGCCGTCTTCGAGCGTGCGGTCGCTGTAGTAGTCCTCGGCCGGCAGCCCGAGTGCGCGCGCCTTGACGCGCATGTTGATGTCCTTGGACACCAGCACGATCTCGCGTCCGGGCTGGCGCTCGCGCAGGCTCTGCACGACGCCGAGGATCTGGTTGTCGGCCTTGCCCTGGGGCAGGCCGGCCGGCAGGCGGACGTCGAACTGCGTGGTCTGGAAGAAGAGCTTGCCGCCGGCCTCGCGGTGGCCGGTCTTGGCCAGCTCGATTCCCGCCTCCGGGTCGAAGTGCGCGTCCTTGCCGGCGCCGCCGGCCAGCGCGTCGAGCTCGCGGCTGGCCTGGCGCGCGTTGCGCGCGACCTCGCTCATGCCCTTCTTGTGGTTGTCGAGCTCCTCGAGCGTGACCATCGGCAGGAAGACGTCGTGCTCGTCGAAGCGGAACAGGCTCGCCGGGTCGTGCATCAGCACATTGGTGTCGAGCACGAACAGCTTGGCCGGACCGCTGCCGCGCGGCGTGCGCTGCCGCGCTGCGGGCGCCGGCACGGCAAGTGCGACCGGCGCAGTCGGTGCGGCCCGAGCAGCCGGCGCGGCGGCCGCAGCCGGGGCCGCCGTGGGAGCCGGCCCGCCGGCGCGGCCGGTGCTGTCGCGCAGCTCGAGCGCCGCCTGCAGCGGCGCGTCGGCCGCGGCGCGGGCCTTGGGCGAGCGTCTGCCGGGCTTCGCTGCGGCGGTGGCTTCGAACTCGGCGGATTCGAGCATCGCGCCGGGGCGGCTGGGGGGCTTGGGCAGGGGCATGGCGTTCGGTCAGTGCAGACGAACAAGCCGCACGGGGGACCGTGCGGCTCGGTGTGCCGGAGAAGGCGGAATCGGCGCGGCGCGGCCGGCGCGGCGCGGGCGCTTCAAGCGGTCTTCTTCAGCGCCTTCGCGGCCTTGAGCACTTCCTCGACGTGCCCGGCCACCTTGATGCCGCGCCACTCGGCGCGCAGCACGCCTTCGGCGTCGATCAGGAAGGTGCTGCGCTCGATGCCCTTGACCTTCTTGCCGTACATGATCTTGTTCTTGACGACGCCGAACATGTGGCAGAGCTTCTCCTCGGTGTCGGCGATCAGCTCGAAGGGCAGGCCGAGGTTGGTCTTGAACTTGTCGTGCGACACGAGGTTGTCGCGCGAGACGCCGAACACCACGGCGCCGGCCTTGGCGAAGTCCTTGTGGTGATCGCGGAACTGCATCGCCTCGGTCGTGCAGCCCGGCGTGTTGTCCTTCGGATAGAAGTACAGCACCACCGTGCGCCCCAGATGCGAGTGCGGGGTGAACTTCACGCCGCCGGTGGCGAGCGCTTCGAATTCGGGCAGGGCTTTGTTGAGGACGGGCGTCATGGATGCAGTTCTCGTACGGCGCGCCGCGGGGAGGGCCCCCGAAGCCGAATCAACGTTGCATTATAAAGTCAGCGGCGGCGGCGGCCGACAGGCGGCGGCGGCCGCAGGCTGCTGCCCGCGCCGGCGCGCGCGGGGCGCGCCGGGCGCTCAGTCTGCGGCCAGCAGCAGGGCCGCCACGACGACGCGGCCCTCGGCGGCCAGCACGTTGTAGGTGCGGCAGGCGGCTGCGGTGTCCATCGTCTCGACGCCGACGCCGCGCTCGATGAGTGCGCGCAGCAGCGCCGGCGCCGGGAAGCGCAGGCGCGCGCCGCTGCCCAGCAGCACGACTTCGGGCGCGAGCGCGGCGACGCGCTCGAAGTCCGCCGCCTCGAGCGCGTCGAAGCCGCCGCGCTGCCAGGGCTCGACGGCGCCCACGCGCGGCACGAGCACGCCGTGCGCGTACGGCGTCGCGCCGACCCAGACGCGAGGTGCCGCCCCACCCGGCGCGGCGCGTTCGAACCGGGTGATGAGGTTGATGCCCTCGGCGCTGTCGGGCTGGAACTTCATTGCCGGATAATTCCAGATTCCGCGCCCGCACACCAGCCGCCCCGTGAAGCCCATCGCCAAGTCCAGCAAGCTCGCCAACGTCGGCTACGACATCCGCGGTCCCGTGCTCGACAAGGCCAGGCAGATGGAGGAGGAGGGGCAACGCATCCTCAAGCTCAACATCGGCAACGTGGCGGCCTTCGGCCTGCTGCCGCCCGACGAGATCGTGCAGGACATGATCCACAACCTGCCCTCGCCCGAGGCGGCGGGCTACACCGACAGCAAGGGCCTGTTCGCGCCGCGCAAGGCGGTGGTGCACTACACGCAGGAAAAGCGCATCGCCGGCGTGACGGTCGACGATGTCTACCTCGGCAACGGCGCCTCCGAGCTGATTGCGATGAGCATGAACGCCTTGCTCGACGCCGGCGACGAGGTGCTGATCCCCTCGCCCGACTATCCGCTGCACACCGCCGTCGTCACGCTGGCCGGCGGGCGGGCGGTGCACTACCTGTGCGACGAGGGCGCCGACTGGCTGCCCGATCTCGACGACATCCGCGCCAGGATCACGCCCCGGACCAAGGCGATCGTCGTCATCAACCCCAACAACCCGACCGGCGCGCTCTACCCCGACGATCTGCTGCGCGACCTGGTCGAGATCGCACGGCAGCACGAACTGATCGTCTTCGCCGACGAGATCTACGACAAGACGCTGTACGACGGCCATAGCCACACCAGCATCGCCAGCCTGGCCGACGACGTGCTGTGCGTCACCTTCAACGGCCTGTCCAAGAACTACCGCTCCTGCGGCTACCGCTCGGGCTGGATGGTGGTGTCGGGCGACAAGCGCCACGCGCGCGACTACATCGAGGGGCTGAACATGCTGGCCTCGATGCGCCTGTGCGCCAACACGCCCGGGCAGCTGGCAATCCAGACCGCGCTGGGCGGCTACCAGAGCATCAGGGATCTCGTGGCGCCGGGCGGGCGCCTGTGCAAGCAGCGCGACGCCGCCTACGAGCTGCTCGGGCAGATCCCGGGCGTGAGCGTCGTCAAGCCCAAGGCGGCGCTGTACATGTTCCCGCGCCTGGACGCCAGGCTCTATCCGATCGACGACGATCAGCGCTTCGCCTACGACCTGCTGGCCGAGGAGAAGGTGCTGATCGTGCAGGGCAGCGGCTTCAACTGGCCCGGCACCGATCACTTCCGCATGGTCTTCCTGCCCAGCGTCGACGATCTCACCGAGGCGATCGGGCGCATCGAGCGCTTCCTCGCCCATTACCGCAAGCGCCACGCGCAATGAAACCCATCCAAGTCGGCCTGCTCGGCATCGGCACGGTCGGCCGCGGCACCTTCGAGGTGCTGCAGCGCAACCAGCCGGAGATCCGCCGCCGCGCCGGTCGTGAGATCCGCATCACCAAGGTGGCCGACCTCGACACCGGGCGTGCGCGACGCATCGTCGGCGACCGGGCCGAGGTGGTGGCCGACGCGCGTGCCGTGATCGGCGATCCGGCGATCGACATCGTCGTCGAGCTGATCGGCGGCTGCGGCATCGCGCGCACGCTGGTGCTCGAGGCGCTGGCCGCGGGCAAGCATGTCGTCACCGCCAACAAGGCGCTGCTGGCGGTGCACGGCAGCGAGATCTTCGCCGCGGCGCGCGAGCGCGGCGTGATCGTCGCCTTCGAGGCGGCGGTGGCCGGCGGCATCCCGATCATCAAGGCGCTGCGCGAGGGGCTCACCGCCAACCGCATCGAGTGGGTGGCCGGCATCATCAACGGCACCACCAACTTCATCCTGAGCGAGATGCGCGCCCGGGGGCTGGACTTCGGCGCCGCGCTGGCCGACGCGCAAAGGCACGGCTACGCCGAGGCCGACCCGAGCTTCGACATCGAGGGCGTCGACGCGGCGCACAAGGCCACGCTCATGAGCGCCATCGCCTTCGGCATCCCGGTGCAGTTCGACAAGGCCTACGTCGAGGGCATCGGCGCGCTGCAGGCCGCCGACATGCGCTACGCCGAGCAGCTCGGCTACCGCATCAAGCTGCTGGGCATCACGCGGCGTCGCGCGCTGGGCATCGAGCTGCGCGTGCACCCGACGCTGGTGCCGGGCCAGCGCCTCGTCGCCAACGTCGAAGGCGCGATGAACGCCGTCGTCGTGCACGGCGATGCCGTGGGCACGACGCTGTACTACGGCAAGGGCGCCGGCGCCGAACCGACCGCGAGCTCGGTGATCGCCGACCTGGTGGACATCACGCGGCTGCACACCGCCGATCCGCACCATCGCGTGCCGCATCTGGCGTTCCAGCCCGGCGAGCTTGCCGACACGCCGCTGCTGCCGATCGACGAGGTCGTCACGTCCTTCTATCTGCGCCTGGTGGTGGCCGACAAGGCCGGCGTGCTGGCGCGCATCACCGGCATCCTGGCCGAGGCCGAAATCAGCATCGACGCGGTGCTGCAGCGCGAGTCGGGCGAAGGCGAGAAGCAGACCGACCTCATCATCCTCACGCACGACACCGTCGAGCGGCGCATGCGCGGCGCGCTGGCGCAGATGCAGGCGCTGCCCACCGTGCTGGCGCCGATCGTGCGCATCCGCAAGGAGGAGCTGAGTTGAAGTACCTCAGCACGCGCGGCGACGCGGCGCGGCCGGGCTTCTCGGACATCCTGCTCGAGGGCCTGGCGCCCGACGGCGGCCTGTACCTGCCCGAGCGCTACGCGCCGGTCGACGCGGCCACGCTGGCGCGCTGGCGCCGGCTGCCTTATGCCGAGCTGGCGTTCGAGATCCTCGCGCTCTACATCGACGACATCCCGGCTGCCGACCTGCGCGGCCTGGTGCACGCCACCTACACCGAGGCCGTCTTCGGCACGCGCGCCATCACGCCGCTGCGCCGGCTTGCCGACGAGGGCGCCCCGCTCTATGTCCAGGCGCTGTCCAACGGACCGACGCTCGCCTTCAAGGACCTGGCGATGCAGTTGCTGGGCCGGCTCTTCGAGTACGAGCTCGGCCGCCGCGGCGAACAGCTCAACATCCTGGGCGCCACCAGCGGCGACACCGGCAGCGCGGCCGAGTACGCGATGCGCGGCAAGCGCGGCATCACGGTCTTCATGCTGAGCCCGCACGGCCGCATGAGCGCGTTCCAGCAGGCGCAGATGTACAGCCTGCAGGATCCGAACATCCACAACATCGCGATCGAGGGCGTGTTCGACGACTGCCAGGACATCGTCAAGGCGGTGAGCGGCGACCTGGCGTTCAAGCGCCGCTGGAAGATCGGCACCGTCAACTCGATCAACTGGGCGCGCGTGCTGGCGCAGGTGGTGTACTACTTCGCAGGGTACTTCCAGGCCACGCAGGGCAACGACGAGCGCGTGAGCTTCGCCGTGCCCAGCGGCAACTTCGGCAACATCTGTGCCGGCCACGTGGCGCGTACGATGGGCCTGCCGATCCACCGCCTGGTGCTCGCCACCAACGAGAACGACGTGCTCGACGAGTTCTTCCGCACCGGCACCTACCGCCCGCGCGGCACGGCCCAGACGCACGCGACCTCGAGCCCGAGCATGGACATCGGCAAGGCGAGCAACTTCGAGCGCTTCGTCTTCGACCTGGTCGGCCGCGACAGCGCCCGCACGAGGGCGCTGTTCGGCGACGCGCTGGCGCGCGCAGGCGGTTTCACGCTCGATCCCGGCGAGTTCGCGCGGGTGCCCGACTTCGGCTTCGTCTCGGGCCGCAGCACCCACGCCGACCGGCTGGCGACGATCCGCGACCTGTGGCAGCGCTCGGGCACGCTGATCGACACCCACACCGCCGACGGCCTGAAGGTGGCGCGCGCGCATCGCGACCCCGGCGTGCCGATGATCGTGCTCGAGACGGCCCAGCCGGCGAAGTTCGCCGCGACGATCCGCGCAGCGATCGGGCGCGACCCCGAGCGGCCCGCCGCACTGGCCGACCTCGAGCAACGGCCGCGCCGCTGCACCGTGCTGCCGGCCGATGCTGCCGAGGTCAGGCGCTGCATCGAGGAGCGTGCGCCATGAGTGCGCCGCGCGGCCCGGCGCGCCCGCTGCTCGCCCTGGACGAGGCGCTCGAGCGGCTCGTCGCCGGCAGCCGCACGCATGCGCTCGCGGCCACCGAGACGGTGTCGACCTTCGACGCCCTGGGCCGCGTGCTGGCCGAGGACGTGCGCTCGGCGCTCGACGTGCCGCCGGCCGACAACACCTCGATGGACGGCTATGCGCTGCGTGCCGCCGACGTGCCCGTTGCCGGCACCGAACTGGTGGTGGCCCAGCGCATCCCGGCCGGCGCGGTCGGACACCCGCTCGAGCCGGGCCAGGCCGCGCGCATCTTCACCGGCGCCCCGGTGCCGCCGGGCGCCGACGCCGTCGTGATGCAGGAGCAGTGCGAGGCGCTGGCCGCGGCGGCGCCGGACGCCGGCGGTCTCGGGCGCGTGCGTGTCCTCGTCGCGCCCGCACCGGGGCAGTGGATCCGGCGCCGCGGCGAGGACGTGCGCGCCGCGGCGGTGGTGCTCGCGCGCGGCAGCCGGCTCACGCCGCAGGCGCTGGGCCTGGCAGCGTCGGTCGGTGCAGGGCGGCTGCAGGTGTTGCGGCGGCCGCGCGTGGCGCTGTTTTCCACCGGCGACGAGCTGGTGATGCCCGGCGAGCCGCTTGCCCCCGGCGCCATCTACAACAGCAACCGCTACACGCTGCGCGGCCTGCTGCAGGCCGCCGGTTGCGAGGTCGAGGACTTCGGCATCGTTCCCGACCGGCTCGACGCCACGCGCGCGGCGCTGCGCGGCGCGGCCGCGCACAACGACCTCATCGTCACCAGCGGCGGCGTCTCGGTGGGCGAGGAGGATCACCTGCGCCCGGCCGTCGCCGCCGAAGGCCGCATCGAGAACTGGCAGATCGCGATGAAGCCGGGCAAGCCGCTCGCCTTCGGCGCCGTGCGGCGCGGCGAGGGCGAGGGCGAGGGCGCGGGTGCGGGTGCGGGTGAGGCGCTGTTCGTCGGCCTGCCGGGCAACCCGGTGTCGAGCTTCGTCACCTTCTTGCTGTGCGTGAACACCGTGCTGCGTGCGCTGCAGGGCCTGCCGACCGCGCTGCCGCGGCCGCTGCCGCTGGTGGCGGCATTCGACTGGCCGCGGCCCGACCGGCGCCGCGAATTCGCACGCGCGCGGCTCAACGAGGCCGGCGAGGTCGAGCTGTACGGCAACCAGAGCTCGGGCGTGCTCACCTCCACCGTCTGGGCCGACGGGCTCGTGGACATTGCGGCCGGCAGCGTCGTCACCCGCGGTGAGAGGGTACGCTACCTGCCGCTGGCGGAACTGGTCGGACGATGAAGGTCCATGTGCGTTACTTCGCCTCGCTGCGCGAGGCACTGGGGGGCGGCGAGGCGGTGGAGCTCACGCCGGGCAGCACGGTTGCCGCCTTGCGCGACACGCTCGTGGCACGCGGCGGCTCGCATGCCGAGTTGCTGGCGCGCGGGCGGGCCGTGCGCGCAGCCGTCGCGCAGGTGATGGCCGACGAGACGACGCCGCTGGTCGAGGGCGCCGAGGTGGCCTTCTTCCCGCCGGTCACCGGCGGCTGAAGCGCCGGCAGGCACCGCGCGGCCATGGCACGCGTCACGATCCAGCGCGCGGATTTCGATCTCGCACGCGAAGTCGCCGCGTTGCGCGCGGCCGACCTGGGCGTCGGCGCCGTCGTCGGCTTCGTCGGCACGGTGCGCGACCGCCACGGCAGCGCCGCCGGCGAAGTGAGTGCGCTCGAGCTCGAGCATTACCCGGGCATGACCGAGCAGGCCGTCGAGGCGATGATCGACGAGGCGATCGCGCGCTTCGACATCCGCGCCGCACGCGTGGTGCACCGCGTCGGCCCGCTCGCGCCGGGCGACCAGATCGTGCTCGTGGCCGTCACCTCGGCACACCGCGGCGCGGCCTTCCGGGCCTGCGAATTCCTGATGGACTACCTGAAGACGCAGGCCCCGTTCTGGAAGAAGGAGACGACGGCGGCAGGCACGCGCTGGGTCGACGCACGCGTGGCCGACGACGAGGCGCTCGCACGCTGGGGCATCGCCGCAGGCAATGCCGGGGCGGCCGACCGGCGCGCGCAGGGTGCCGGGGACCCGCGCAGCGGTCCCGTCGGGCGCCCTTGAAAGCCCCGATGCCGCCCGACCAGCCGGCCGCCGGCTTCGACTCGCACGCCCTGCGTCACGCGCTCGGGCGCTTCGCCACCGGCGTGACGATCGTCACCACGCTGGCGCCCGACGGCAGCCCGGTCGGGCTGACCGTCAATTCGTTCAACTCGCTCTCGCTCGAGCCGCCGCTCGTGTTGTGGTCGCTGCGGCTGGCCAGCGCGAGCCTGGCGGCGTTTCGTGCCGCGCCGCGCTTCGCCGTCAACGTGCTGGCCGAGCCGCACCTCGAGTTGTCGCGCGCCTTCGCCTCGCGCCACGGGCACCGCTTCACCGAAGGCGCCTGGCTGCGCGACGAGGACGGCCTGCCGCTGCTGGCCGGCGCCGCTGCCCGCTTCGCGTGCGCGAAGGTCGCCCAGCACGCCGCAGGCGACCACGAGCTTTTCATCGGCCGCGTGCTGCGCCTGGCCGACAGCCACGAGCCGCCGTTGCTGTTCCAGGGCGGGCGCTACCGGCGGCTGGGGCCGCTGCTCCAGGCAGATCAGGCGGCTTGAAATCCGCCCGGGCGATGACCATCTGGGTGGACGACCCGGAGGACATCGCCCATGCGCTTCGACAAGCTGACCACTGCGTTCCAGCAGGCCCTCGCCGACGCCCAGAGCCTGGCCGTCGCGCGCGACAACCCCTACATCGAGCCGGCGCACCTGCTGGCCGCGATGCTGCAGCAGACCGACGGCCCCAAGGCGCTGCTCGAGCGCGCCGGCGCCAACACCGCGGGCCTGGCCGCGGCGATGGACACCGCGATGCGCAACCTGCCGCAGGTGCAAGGCGGCGGCCAGCCGGTGCAGCCCGGGCGCGATCTGGTCAACCTGCTGCAGGCGGCCGACAAGGAGGCCAGCAAGCGCGGCGACCAGTTCATCGCCAGCGAGATGTTCCTGCTCGCGGCGGCCGATTCCAAGAGCGACTTCGGCGGCATCGTGCGCGGCCACGGGCTCACGCGCAAGGCGCTCGAGGCGGCGGTCGAGGCCGTGCGCGGCGGCAGCAAGGTCGACTCGGCCGAGGCCGAAGGCCAGCGCGAGGCGCTGAAGAAATACACGCTCGACCTGACCGAGCGCGCGCGCCAGGGCAAGCTCGATCCGGTGATCGGGCGCGACGACGAGATCCGCCGCGTGATCCAGGTGCTGCAGCGGCGCAGCAAGAACAACCCGGTGCTCATCGGCGAGCCGGGCGTGGGCAAGACGGCGATCGTCGAGGGTCTGGCTCAGCGCATCGTCAACGGCGAAGTGCCCGATTCGCTCAGGGACAAGCGCGTGCTGGTGCTCGACATGGCGGGCCTGCTGGCCGGCGCCAAGTACCGCGGCGAGTTCGAGGAGCGGCTCAAGGCCGCGCTCAAGGAAGTGGCGGCCGACGAGGGCCGGATCATCCTCTTCATCGACGAGCTGCACACGATGGTCGGCGCCGGCAAGGCCGAGGGCGCGATCGACGCGGGCAACATGCTCAAGCCCGCGCTGGCGCGCGGCGAGCTGCATTGCGTGGGCGCGACCACGCTCGACGAGTACCGCAAGTACGTCGAGAAGGACGCCGCGCTCGAGCGCCGCTTCCAGAAGGTTCTGGTCGACGAGCCGAGCGTCGAGGCCACCGTCGCCATCCTGCGCGGACTGCAGGAGAAGTACGAGGTGCACCACGGCGTCGAGATCACCGACCCGGCGATCGTCGCCGCGGCCGAGCTCAGCCACCGCTACATCACCGACCGCTTCCTGCCCGACAAGGCGATCGACCTCATCGACGAGGCGGCGGCCAAGATCAAGATCGAGATCGACTCCAAGCCCGAGGCGATGGACAAGCTCGACCGCCGGCTCATCCAGCTCAAGATCGAGCGCGAAGCGGTGAAGAAGGAGCACGACGAGGCCTCGCGCCGGCGCCTGGCGCTGATCGAGGACGAAACGGCCAAGCTCGAGCGCGAGTACGCCGACCTCGAGGAGATCTGGAAGGCCGAGAAGGCCACCGCGCAGGGCAGCGCCCAGATCAAGGTCGAGATCGACCAGCTGCGCGAGCAGATCGAGCAGTTGAAGCGCAAGGGCGACTTCAACAAGGTGGCCGAGCTGCAGTACGGTCGGCTGCCCGAGCTCGACAAGCGCCTGAAGGAAGCCCAGGCCAAGGAGGCCGGCAAGAAGGACGCGGGCCAGCCGCGGCTGCTGCGCACGATGGTCGGCGCCGAGGAGATCGCCGAGGTGGTGGCGCGCGCCACGGGCATCCCGGTGAGCAAGCTGATGCAGGGCGAGCGCGACAAGCTGCTGCAGATGGAAGCGAAGCTGCACGAGCGCGTGGTCGGCCAGGACGAGGCGATCACCGCGGTGGCCGACGCGATCCGGCGCAGCCGCGCGGGCCTGTCGGATCCGAACCGGCCGCTCGGCTCCTTCCTCTTCCTCGGCCCCACCGGGGTCGGCAAGACCGAGCTGTGCAAGGCGCTGGCCGGTTTCCTGTTCGACAGCGACGACCACATGATCCGCGTCGACATGAGCGAGTTCATGGAGAAGCACTCGGTGAGCCGCCTGATCGGCGCGCCGCCGGGCTACGTCGGCTACGACGAGGGCGGCTACCTCACCGAGGCGGTGCGGCGCAAGCCCTACAGCGTGCTGCTGCTCGACGAGGTGGAGAAGGCGCACCCGGACGTCTTCAACGTGCTGCTGCAGGTGCTCGACGACGGGCGCCTGACCGACGGCCAGGGCCGTACGGTGGACTTCAAGAACACCGTCATCGTGATGACCAGCAACCTCGGCAGCCACCTCATCATGCAGATGGCGGGTCAGCCGTCGTCGGACATCCGCGACGCGGTCTGGGCCGAGGTCAAGCAGCATTTCCGCCCCGAGTTCCTCAACCGCATCGACGAGACGGTGGTGTTCCACGCGCTCGACGAGAAGCACATCGAGAGCATCGCCAGGATCCAGCTCGGGCAGCTCGAAAGGCGCCTCGAGAAGATGGAGATGAAGCTCGAGGTCTCGCCGGCGGCGCTGGCCGAGCTGGCCAAGGTCGGCTTCGACCCGGTGTTCGGCGCACGTCCGCTCAAGCGCGCGATCCAGCAGCGCATCGAGAACCCGGTGAGCAAGCTGATCCTGCAGGGCCGCTTCGGGCCCAAGGACGTGATCCCGGTCGACGTCGTGAAGGGCGAGTTCGGCTTCGAGCGCGTCGTGCACTGAGGCACGCGGCCGCCGTCGGCGTGCGGAGCGCGCGCGGGCGGCGCAGCGGCCGCGCCTCAGCCGGGAGGCTCGGTGCGCTCGAGCTGCAGGCGCGCCAGCATCGGGTTGCCCGGGGTGGCGGCCAGCACCAGCAGCAGCGCGACGCCGGGATGGCCGGGAACCGGGCGCAGCAGCAGGTGATGGTCGGGGGCCGAGACGGCGAGTTCCTCGCGGCCGCCGGCGAGGCCGAGCGCGCGCAGCGCGTCGGCGGCGCCGGCCAGCAGCGTCGAACCCTGCTCGGCCAGACGGGCGGCTGCCGGCGGTCCGCCGCAGGCCGCGAGCGGCTCCTTGGAGTGCAGGTCGAACACGCAGACAGCGAGCGCGCCCTCGAGGGCGGCGCAGCGCTCGACATAGGACTGCCAGCGCGTGGCCCCGGGCACCGGCATCGCGCGCGGCGCCGCCCCGAGCGCGCTGCGCGCCGGCGGCGTGCCGCCGGCGCCCAGCGGCATCGGCTCGGTGGTCGCCTCCGACCAGGGAACGGACGGCGCGGGCAAGGCCCGCGCGATGTCGGTCTCGAGCGCGTGGCCGCTGGCCAGCGGCCCGTGCTGCCGGTTCCAGGTGCCGCTCACGAAGTCCCACACCTGACTCGGCTTGCCTGCCTGCGGCGTGATATGCACCTGGAGCGGCGTGCCGGCCGCCAGCGCGCTCGCCTGCGCTGCCGCCGCGCTGCTGGCGCCCAGCGGCACCACCAGCAGTTCGCGGTTCGGCCAGGGCCCGCGCGTGATGGCCTCGCGCAAGGGCGTCAGTGCGGCGCCGAGCGCGTGGCCCGACAGGTCGCCGAGCAGGAGCACGCCGAGCCGGCTCCAGCCGAGCAGGACGCGGGCCAGCGCGGCGCGCGTGGCACCGTCGGCGCTGATGTCGGTCGCGTACAGGCGTACCGCGGTGCCGTCGGCGCGCCTGGTCTCGACGAACTGCAGCACGGCCAGCGCCACGCCATGGCCCTGGCGGCGCACCATCAGCCGCTGCACGCGGGCACCCGCGCCGACGGCCAGGGCGGACAGCAGCCGCAGCGAGGCGTCGGTGCCGACGTCGTGCAAGGCGATGAACTCGGCCGCGTGCTGCTCGAACTCGCGCTGCAGCGCCGCGGCGGCGTCGCCGGCCACGAAGAGCTCGACCTGGTCGCCGGCGACACGCCGTCCGATGTCGTGCCGACCCTGGCCGAGATAGGCGTCGCGGTCGGCGACGATCAGCGTGGCGGGCGCGGCGAGGTCATCGCGGCGCGGCATGCGCTGCGTGTCCTGCCAGGCGTCGCGGGTCCGGGTCGCGGCTGCCGAGCCGCAGGCTCGACCCCAGGGCCCGGCCGGCGTGCGTGAGCCGGCGCGATCATCGGTCTTCATGGTTCCCTGCACCGGCAGCGCAAGCGCCGACGATTCGTAGAATGGCTGCCATCGCTCCGCTTTCGGCAGTTGCCGGCAGATCTTGACTTCCGCTGAACCGCAGCTCGAACCACGTGCGCCCGTGGTCGTCATCGGTGCCGGCCTGGCCGGGCTGGCCGTGGCGCTGCACCTGGCCGACCGCATGCCGGTGGTCGTGCTGGCCAAGCGCGCGGCGGACGAGAGCGCCACGGCCTGGGCCCAGGGCGGCATCGTCGGCGTGCTCGGCGGCGACGACAGCATCGAGTCGCACGTGCACGACACGCAGGACGCCGGCGCCGGCCTGGTCGACGAGCACACCGCGCGCTTCATTGCCGAGCACAGCGCTGCCGCGGTGCGCTGGCTGGTCGAGCTCGGCGTGCCGTTCTCGTCCGACCCGTCCGGCCCGCTCGGCCTGCACCTGACGCGCGAGGGCGGGCACGCCGTGCGGCGCATCGCGCATGCCGCCGACGCCACCGGGCGCGCGATCCAGGACGCGGCGCTGGCGCGCGCGCGCGCCCACCCCAACATCCGGCTGCTCGAGCGCTGGATGGCGGTCGACCTCGTCACTTCGCGCCACCTGCGGCGCGACGAACCGCTGCGCTGCTACGGCGTGTACGCCCTCGACATCGTGCATCGGCGCGTCGAGACGCTGCCGGCCGCCGCGGTGGTGCTGGCCACCGGCGGCGTGGGCAAGGTCTACCGTTACACCAGCAACCCGGACACCGCCACCGGCGACGGCATTGCGATGGCCTGGCGCGCCGGCTGCCGCGTGGGCAACATGGAGTTCATCCAGTTCCACCCGACCTGCCTGTACCACCCGCAGGAACGCAGCTTTCTCATCACCGAGGCGATGCGCGGCGAGGGCGCGCTGCTCAGGTTGCCCAGCACCGGCCCGGGCGACCCCGGCGGGCGGCGCTTCATGCCCGAGCACGACGCGCGCGCCGAACTGGCGCCGCGCGACATCGTCGCGCGCGCGATCGACTTCGAGATGAAAAGGCACGGCCTCGATCATGTCTGGCTCGACGCCACCCACCTTGGCGAGGCCTTCCTGAAGGAGCATTTCCCGACCATCCATGCGCGCTGCCTGGCGCTGGGCATCGACATCGCGCGCCAGCCGATTCCGGTGGTGCCCGCGGCGCACTACACCTGCGGCGGCGTCGTCACCGACTTGCAGGGGCGCAGCGACCTGCCCGGCCTGTTCGCCGTGGGCGAGACCACCTACACCGGGCTGCACGGCGCCAACCGGCTGGCCAGCAACTCGCTGCTCGAATGCGTGGTGCTCGGCACCAGCTGCGCCGAGGCCATCCTGGCGCTGCCGGCGCCGGCGGCGCCGCGGCTGCCGCCCTGGGACGAGAGCCAGGTCGAGGACGCCGACGAGCAGGTCGTCATCGCCCACAACTGGGACGAGCTGCGGCTGCTGATGTGGAACTACGTCGGCATCGTGCGCACGACCAAGCGGCTCGAGCGCGCGCTGCACCGCATCAAGCTGCTGCGCGACGAGATCGACGAGTACTACGCCAACTTCCGCGTCACGCGCGATCTGCTCGAGCTGCGCAACCTCGTCGTCTGCGCCGAGCTCATCGTGCGCTCGGCGCTGCGCCGGCACGAGAGCCGCGGCCTGCACTACAGCCGCGATTTCCCCGAGCCGCTGCCGGTGAGCTTCCCGACGGTGCTCACGCGGCCCGCGCGCAGCCGGCCGGCGCGGCGCTGAGCACGCTGCCGGCTGCGCCCGCTCAGGGCAGCGTCGCGAACGAGGTGCCCGGCACCTGCTCGATGCGCGAACGCCCCTGCTGCTTGGCGCGGTACAGCGCGCGGTCGGCGCGCGAGAGCAGCTGCTCGAGCGTGGCGCCATGCGTGGGGAAGATCGCGATGCCGGCCGAGAAGCTGCAGCTGGGCAGCCGGCGGCGGCCGGCGAACTCGCCCGACGCGCGCTGGAACTCCTCGAGCATGCGCTCGAGCACGGCGTGGGTGTCCGCACCGTCCAGGCCGGACATCAGCATCACGAACTCCTCGCCGCCGTGGCGGCACACGACGTCGCTGCGCCGCACGGTCTGCGTGAGCAGGGCGGCGAAGCGCTTGAGCACGGTATCGCCGGCCTGGTGGCCGTAGGTGTCGTTGAGCAGCTTGAAGTGGTCGAGATCGAGCAGTGCCACCGTGAGCGGCTCTTCCTGGCGACGTGCGCGCTCGATCATCCCGGGCGCCGCCTCGAACAGGAAGCGGCGGTTGTGCAGGCCGGTGAGCGGGTCGCGCAGCGCCTGCTCGACGAGCTGCTGGTGCAGCTTGTCGTTCTCGGCGATCTGACGCTCGAGGGCGGCGTTGAGGTCGGCCAGGCGCTGGCGGTCGGCCTCGGCCGCGCGCCGCGAGTCGACCGCCAGATCGCGTTCGCGCTGCGCGCGCGCGAGGTCGAAGCCGATCTGCAGCGCCACGTGGCGCGCCCGGGCGCTGCGCCCGACGAGCTGCTCGTAAAGCTCCTGGGCCCGGCGCATGCAGGCCAGTGCGGCCGGCGCGTCGCCCAGGCGCTCGCAGGCGTCGGCCAGCGCGCGATGCAGCTGCATCAGGTCGAACGGGCCGTCGCCCAGGCCCTTGCGCGCGCGCTCGGCCAGCGTCGCCTCGGCGAGCGCGCGCGCGCCCGCAGCGTCGCCCTCGGCCAGTGCGCAGCGCGTGCGCAGCCAGGTCCAGAAGGTGACGCCCTCCAGATCGCCCATCGGCCCCTTGGTGCCGCGTTCGAGCCAGGCGATGGCCTGCTCGATCTCGCCCGTCGCCAGATGGCCGAGCGCGATCGCCGTGCGGCCGCGCTCGAGCCCGTTCGGCGGCAGTTCCTCGGGATGGCGCACCAGGAACTCGGCCATCTCGCGCGCGCGTCGGGGCTCGCCGTGCGCGTAGTGCAGCACGATCAGGTTGGTCGCGATGACGATCAGGTTGCTCGGCGACGGCGCGCTGCGCGCCGCCGCGAAGGCGCGCTCGCTCATTTCGCGCGCGTCGTCCAGGTTGTACAGATCGAGGTGGCAGCCGCCCAGGTTGGCCAGCGCGGTGATGCGCGCGCCGGGGTTGCCGCTGGCCTCGGCGGCGTCGTGGGCGGCGTGGAACTGGCGCAGCGCGTCGTCGACGCGGCCGAGCTCGCGGTACGTGATGGCGCGCGAGTTGTGCGCGATGAACAGGTCGATCGCCGTGCGCGTGCCGTCGGCGCCGCGCTCGACGCTTTCCTGCAGCGCCAGGGCCTCGCTGCTGCGGCCTTCGCGCCGCAGCCGGATGGCCTCGGTCTCCTGCACCAGTTGCAGGCCGCGCGTGTCGCCGGCGGCGGCGAAGCCGCGCTCGGCGCGTGCCAGTGCGGGCGCCGCGGCCGAGGGCTCGCTGCCGCGCACCCGGGCGAACGCCAGGTGCCACCAGCCCCAGGGTTCGAGCGTGTCGCCGCTCGCGGCAAGCGCGCGTGCGGCCGCCGTCGCACGCGTGACGTCGAGGTAGAACTGCTCCCAGGCCTCGGCCAGCAGCGCGGTGGGGGCGGTGGGGCCGGCCGCGCTGCGCGTGCAGGACACGCGCAGCTCTTCGGCAGGCGCATGGCCCTGCGCAGGCAGGCCCATGCGTCCGGTCTCAGCCACGCGCCCTCATCGCGGTGCGGGCCTGGACGAAGCCGAAGGCGTAGTCGACGGCTTCGGCCAGGCGGCGCTCGCTCTGCGCGCGCTCGCGCTCGCTCAGGTAGAAGACGAAGTCGACCTCGTGCCGGATGTAGCGCGACGGCAGCCGGTTCAACGCGACGCAGGCGACGTCGGCCAGCAGTTCGCGGTCGCCGGCGATGCCCGGAAACTGCGCCGCCTGGCGCGTGACGGCGTCGAACACCGCCTGCTCGTTGCGGTTGCGCACCGACGTGAAGTCGATCAGGGTCTCGACGCTCATTGCCCGCTCTCCGCCCCGGCGAGGGCCTGCAGCGTTATCGGCGCCGCGGCCGCGCGCTGAAGGGCATGCCGTGCGCCCGGCACAGGCGGGCGGTCGCGCAATCGATCACGTGGTCATCGGGCCACGCGGTCACGTGGTCACGCGTGCGCCAGCCGCTCCTGCACGCGCAACGAGAAGTCGACCGCCTTCACGTCCTTGGTGAGCCGGCCGATCGAGATGCGGTCGACGCCGGCGGCCGCGATGTCGCGCAGCTGCGCCAGCTCGACGTTGCCCGAGACCTCGAGCAGCGCCGGCCGCGCCCGGGCTCGGTTCAGTGCGACCGCCTCGCGCATGCGTGCAAGCTCGAAGTTGTCGAGCAGCACGCTCGTCGCGCCCTGCTCGAGCGCCTCGGCCAGCTGGGTGATGGTCTCGACCTCGATCTGGATCTCGACGCCGGCGACGAGCGCGCGCGCCGCGGCCAGCGCCGCCGCGATGCCGCCGGCCGCGGCGATGTGGTTCTCCTTGATCAGGATGCCGTCCCACAACGCCAGCCGCTGGTTGCTGCCGCCGCCCGTGCGTACCGCGTACTTCTGCGCCTGGCGCAGGCCCGGGATCGTCTTGCGCGTGTCGAGGATGGCGCAGCCGGCGGGCAGCGGCGAGGCGCCGGCCACCGCGTCGACATGGCGGCGCGTCACGCTGGCCGTGCCGCTCAGGAGCTGGATGAAGTTGAGCGCCGGGCGTTCGGCGGCAAGCAAGGCACGAGCGTTGGCCTCGAGCTGCACGACCGGCGCGTCCGGCTCCATCCAGTCGCCCTCGGCGCAAAGCCAGTGCAGCGTCGCGCCGGGGTCGAGCGCCCGGACGACGCCGTCGAACCATTCGCGCCCGCACAGCACGGCGCGCTCGCGCGCGATCACCTGGGCGCGCACCCGCTCGTGCGCGGGCACCAGCAGACCGGTCCAGTCGCAACGCCCGATGTCTTCGGCCAGCGCGTCGCGGATGTTGCGCGCACGCGCCTCGGCGAGGGTCTCGTCGTGGTCGGCGAACGAGATCATGCCGGTCCCAGGTCGCGCACGAAGCCGGCCTGCGGCTGGGCCAGCGCCTGCGGGTTGCGCCGCACGAAGTCGAGCATGCGCTCGATGCAGCCCAGCGCCCGGCTGCGCGTGGGCTCGGGCACCAGGATCTCGCCGCTTCCCTGCTCGAGGCAGGACAGCACGCCCTGCAACGCGTTCATCGCCATCCACGGGCAGTGCGCGCAGCTCTTGCACGTGGCACCGGCACCGGCCGTCGGGGCCTCGATCAGCGTCTTGCCCGGTGCGAGCTGGCGCATGCGGTGCAAGATGCCCTTGTCGGTGGCGACGATGTAGGCCGGCGCCTTGCCGTCGACCACCGCCGCGAGGAGCTGCGAGGTCGAGCCCACCAGATCGGCCTGTTCGAGCACGCTGCGCGGCGACTCGGGATGGGCCAGGACCATCGCCTCGGGATGCTCGCGGCGCACCAGCTCGAGCTCGAGGCCCTTGAACTCGTCGTGCACGATGCACGCGCCGTTCCACAGCAGCATGTCGGCGCCGGTCTGCTCCTGGATCCAGCGGCCCAGGTGCCGATCGGGCGCCCACAGCACCTTCTGCCCACGCTCGTGCAGGTGGCGCACGATGGCCAGGGCGCAGGAACTGGTCACCATCCAGTCGGCACGCGCCTTCACCGCCGCACTGGTGTTGGCGTACACCACCACCTGGCGCTCGGGGTGGGCGTCGCAGAACTCGGCGAACGGCCCGGCGGGGCAGCCGAGGTCGAGCGAGCAGGTGGCGTCCAGATCGGGCATCAGCACGCGCTTGTCGGGGCTCAGGATCTTGGCCGTTTCACCCATGAAGCGCACGCCGGCCACCACCAGCGTGCGCGCCGCGTGGTCGCGCCCGAAGCGCGCCATCTCGAGCGAATCGGCCACGCAGCCGCCGGTGGCCAGGGCCAGGTCCTGCAGATCGCCGTCGACGTAGTAATGCGCGATGAGCACGGCACGGCGCTGCTCGAGCAGTTCGGCGATGCGGGCCTTGGCCGCGGCACGTTCTGCGGGCGGCAGCGCCGCAGGCACCCGGGCCCAGGCTTGCGCCGTGCTGCACTGACCGCTCGCGTCCTGGCGGGTGTAGTCGTAGACGATCTGGTCCATGGCGCGATCGTAGCCCGCTGCCGGGGCGGGCCGCGCAGGGCGCCGCGAGCGCCCGCGCCGACGCCGCGGCCATGCGATCGGCAGTAGAGTCGCCGCCATGACGGCTGCCGGCATCGCCCCGACCCCGTGGCGCCGCGATGCCGCGCTCATTGCGCTGGTCGGGCTGGCGCACGGCGTCAGCCACTTCAGCCAGTTGCTGCTGGCGCCGCTCTTTCCGTGGCTCAAGGACGCCTTCGGCGTGAGCTACACCGAGCTCGGGCTGCTCATGACGGTGTTCTTCGTCGTCTCGTGCAGCGTGCAGACCGCGTCGGGATTCTGGGTCGACCGCTACGGCCCGCGGCCGGTGCTGTTCGCCGGGCTGGCCTGCATCGTGGCGGCGGCGCTGGGCTTCGCGGCCAGCGGCAGCTACGCCATGCTGATGCTGTTCTCGGTGCTGGCGGGGCTGGGCAACGGCGTGTTCCACCCGGTGGACTACACGCTGATCAACCGCAAGCTCGCCGACAAGCGGCTCGGACACGCCTACAGCGTGCATGGCATCACCGGCAGCCTGGGCTGGGCGCTCGCGCCGCTGCTGCTGGTGCCTCTGACCGTGGCGTATTCGTGGCGGGTGGCGCTGCTGGCGGCGGCGGCGCTGGCCGCTGCCGTGCTGGCGCTGCTGGTGTGGCAGCGCGAGCGTCTGGCGCTTGCGCCGGCGCCGCCGCAAGCGGTACGCAGCGGGGCCGGGCCGGCGGCGAGCTTCGAGTTCCTGCGCATCCCGGCGGTGTGGATGTGCTTCGCGTTCTTCTTCTTCTACGCCGGCGCGCTGTCGATCGTGCAGACCTTCGGGCCGCAGGCTGCCGGCGTGCTGCACGGCGTGCCGGCGGCCAGCGTGGCGATGTGCCTGAGCATCTACATGCTGTGCGCGGCCGCGGGCATGGTGTTCGGCGGCTTCCTCGCGGTCGATCCGGCGCGCGCCGAGCGCATCGTCGGCCTGGGTTTCGGTTTCGGTGCGCTGGTCGCGGCGCTGACGGCGGTGCTCGCGTTGCCGCCGCAGCTCGTGCCGGTGATCTTCGGCGTCATGGGCGCTGCCAGCGGGGTCGCGGTGCCCTCGCGCGATCTGCTCGTCAAACGCTCCGCGCCGGACAACGCCACCGGACGCGTGTACGGCGTCGTCTACTCCGGGCTCGACATCGGCCAGGCGGTCGTTCCGGTGCTGGTGGGCGTGCTGATGGACCACCGCCAGTTCGCCGGCGTGTGGCTGGCGTTGGCCGCGCTGCAGGCGATGCTGGTGGCCAGCGCGTTCAACGTGCGGCGGGTGCGGCGCACGGTGCCGGTGGCGGCCTGAGCCTGTTACGACACGAGCCGTCGCCGCGTCCCGGGCCGGCGCGGCGCGCCGCGCGCACGGCTACACGCAGCGGCGGTGGCGCTCGATGCAGGTGTCGAGCACTTCGCCGCCGTCGCGCCGCCACCAGTCGAGCGCCGAGAAGATCTCGACCTCGCTGCAGCCTGCGTAGCCCTGCGCTTCGACGAGGGCGCGCACGGCGCGGATGTCGATGATGCCGTCGCCCATCATGCCGCGGTCCTCGAGCAGGTCGCGCGTCGGCAGCAGCCAGTCGCAGACGTGGAAGGCCAGCAGCCGCGCGCGCCCGGCGCGCTCGATCATCGCGGCCAGCAGCGGATCCCACCAGACGTGGTAAAGATCGACCGCGACGCCGAGCGCGCCGCCCGCGGCCGGATCGAGCGCGTCGCACAGGTCGAGCGCCTGCGCCAGCGTGTTGATGCAGGCGCGGTCGGCGGCGTACATCGGGTGCAGCGGCTCGATCGCCAGCGGCATGCGGCGCGTGCGCGCCTCGTCGAGCAGCCAGGCGACGCCCTCGGTCACCTGGGCGCGCGCTGCCGCGATGTCCTTGTGCGCCGGGTGCCCCGCGAGGCCACGCGGCAGCCCGCCGACGACGAGCACGAGGCAGGGCGCACCCAGCGTGCAGGCCTCGTCGAGCGCGCGCCGGTTGTCGTCGCGCAGCGCCTGGCGCGCCGTCGCGTCGGCGTAGGTGAACATGCCGCCGCGGCAGTAGCCCGACAGCTCGAGGTCGAGCGCGCGCAACTGGCGCGCGGTGGCCGCGAGGCCGGCCGCGGCCACCTGGTCGCGCCAGGGCGCGACGGCGCGGATGCCGCGCGCCGCACAGGCGTCGAGGATCTGCGGCAGCGGCCAGGGCTCGCCGCGCTGCCGGCGCACGGTGGCGGTGTTGATCGACAGCCAGCGGTGGTCGTTCGAGAAGTCGCGCATCGGGCCGGGCCGGCGGTTGGCGTGCGGGGCCGCTACTCGATGCCGTGCAGGGCCAGCAGCGTGCGCATGCGCCGCGCCGCGCGCTCGGGGTCGGCCAGCAGGCCGGCGGCATCGGCCAGCCGGAACAGCTCGACGAAGTGGACGAGCGAGCGCGTGCTCTGCTGCCCGCCGACCATCGTGAAGTGGCTCTGGTGGCCGTTGAGCCAGGCCATGAAGACGACGCCGGTCTTGTAAAAGCGCGTCGGCGCGCGGAAGACATGGCGCGACAGCGGCACGGTGGGCGCCAGGATGGCGTGGAAGCGGTCGCGGTCGCCGGCCGTCAGCGCCGCGAGCGCCGCGCTGGCCGCCGGCGCGATGGCGTCGAAGATGCCGAGCAGCGCGTCGCTGTGGCGCCGGTTGGGCGCCTCGCCGACGCCGTCGCCGGCGATCAGCTCGGCGTAGTCGAAGTCGTCTCCGGTGTACATGCGCACCCCGCGGCCGTCGCTGCCGCCCGTGGCGGGCAGGCGGCGGCGCATCGCGATCTCCTTGCCCTTGTCGAGCAGCGAGATCTTGATGCCGTCGACCTTGGCCGCGTGCGCCGCGATGACGCCGAGCGCGGTGTCCATCGCGCGCATCGCATCGCCCGAACCCCAGTAGCCGGCGAGCGCGGGGTCGAACATCTCGCCCAGCCAGTGCAGGATCACCGGCTCGCGCGCCTGGCTCAGGATGCGGTCGTACACGCGTTCGTAGTCGGCCGGCCCGCGCGCCACGCGCACCAGCGCGCGGCTGGCCATCACGATGAGGCGGCCGCCGAGCTTCTCGATCGCGGCCATCTGCTCCTCGTAGGCGCGGATGACGTCGTCGACGCCGCGTGCGTCCGCGGGCGCCAGGTGGTCGGTGCCGCAGCCGCTGGCCAGCCTCGCGCCGGGCACGCCGCGCGCCGCGTCGATCGAGCGCCCGATGAGCTCGAGCGAAGTCGGCCAATCGAGGCCCATGCCGCGCTGTGCGGTGTCCATCGCCTCGGCCACGCCCAGGCCCAGGCGCCACAGGTGCAGCCGGTAGGCGATGGTGGCGTCCCAGTCGAGGGCGCATTCGAGCCAGGGGTCGATGGCGGCGCGCGGATCGGCCACCACATGGGCGGCCGAGTAGGCGATGCGCGCCAGCGGCATGCCCGGCGCGGCCGGCAGGAAGGCACCCGGCCCGCGCAGCCGGTACGGCCCGAGCGCGCCGTCGGCGCCGGGCAGCATGATCGTGAGGGACATGGCGGTGCAGCCCCGATGCTCAGGGCCCTGGCCGGAACGAATCGCGGATGGGATCCATGCCCCGGCGGTGCTCAGAAGGCCAGCGGCGGCAGGTCGACCCAGCGCCGCTCCTTCCAGCTCTGCAGCGCCGCCTCGACCAGCTGCACGCCCTTGGCGCCTTCGGCCAGCGTCCACCGGTAGGGGGCATCCTCGCAGACATGGCGGATGAAGGCCTCCCACTGGACCTTGAAGCCGTTGTCGTAGGCCTCGGTGTCGGGCACCTCCTGCCACTGGCCGAGGAAGTCCATCGTCTGCGCGACGTCGGGATTCCACACCGGGCGCGGCGTCGCGACGCGGCTCTGCGCGCGGCAGCTCTGCAGCCCGGCCACGGCCGAGCCGTGCGTGCCGTCGACGTGGAAGGTGACGAGGTCGTCGCGGCGCACGCGCGTGCACCAGGAACTGTTGACCTGCGCGATCACGGGCTCGCCGTCGTGGCCGCGCAGCTGCAGCGTCGCGTAGGCGGCGTCGTCGGCGCTGGCGCGGTACTTGCGTCCCTGCTCGTCCCAGCGTTCGGGGATATGGGTGGCGCCGATGCAGCTCACCGACTGCACCTCGCCGAACAGGTTGTCGAGCACGTAGCGCCAGTGGCACATCATGTCGAGGATGATGCCGCCGCCGTCCTCGGCGCGGTAGTTCCAGCTCGGGCGCTGGATCGGCTGCAGATCGCCTTCGAACACCCAGTAGCCGAACTCGATGCGCACGCTCAGCATGCGGCCGAAGAAACCGGCGCGGCGCAGCAGGTCGAGCTTGCGCAGCCCGGGCAGGAACAGCTTGTCCTGCACGGCGCCGTGCTTGAGGCCGCGCGTGCGCTGCAGCTCCTCGGCCAGGCGCGCGATCTCGACCGCCTCGACGAGGTTCGTGGCGATCGGCTTCTCGCAGTAGACATGCTTGCCCGCGCGCAGCGCCTTGGCCAGCAGCGCCGGGCGCATCTGCGTCGTGCCGGCGTCGAAGAACACGGTGTCGGTCTTGCTCGCCAGCGCGGCGTCGAGATCGGTGCCCCAGCGGCCGATGCCGTTGGCGCGCGCCAGCGCCTCGACCTTGGCGGCGTCGCGCCCGATCAGCAGCGGGTCGGGCAGCACGCGCTCGCCATTGGCCAGAAGCACGCCGCCGGCGCGGCGGATGGCGACGATCGAGCGCACCAGATGCTGGTTGGTGCCCATGCGTCCGGTGACGCCGTGCATCACGATGCCGATCGTGCGGGTGCTCATGGCGGGGCCTCTGGCGCTGGATCGAGTGGCGGCGAGCGGCCAGCATACACGGCAGCGCCGCGCGCCGCCGCCGGGCGGTCGGCCTTATCCGCGGCCGCTGCCGCCGCGCTGCTGCTGCTGCTGCTGCTGCTGCTGCTGCTGCCGCCGCCGCCGCCGCGTGGCCGCGCCGCGGCC
>WBZR01000109.1_pt2 | contig 36640 bp, 25 predicted proteins | sample 5204231 | NCBI WGS metagenome assembly WBZR01 (sample SAMN12412403, study PRJNA552823) | activated sludge metagenome | isolation source: activated sludge from anammox sidestream of wastewater treatment plant... | place: USA: Virginia | collected 2017-08 | reverse complement strand
CCGGATGTCAAGTGCGGCACTTTAACAGCCAACTCTATTGACTTTACCTGGACAGCCGATCCGGCAGCTACCGGTGGTTACCTTATCAGTTTTAATGGCGTCAACTGGCTTGCTCCACTCCCCGGCCCTACTAACCACACAGTACTTGGCCTGTCGCTGAACGAGACCGTTACAATGTACGTTAAGGGTGCCGGCTTATGTGACGGATATATCGATACGGTTGTATGTCAGACGCCAAATTGCGTTCCTCCGACAGTCAATGTTGAGAGCATTTCCAATGCTAAATGCTTTGGTAGTCAGGATGGTTCGATAGATCTTTCTGCTACCGGCCAATACCCACCATTCACTTTTGACAATGGTACTACGCAGAATGCAACCGGCGTGTTTACCGGAATGGCAGCAGGCACATATTCTGTGGCAGTCATAGATGCACAAGGGTGTCCGGCCACGTACGTATTCGATATAACCCAACCCGCAGACATAATAACAACAGGAATATTAACGGACAGCATCAGTTGTAAAGGCTTATCGGACGGTAAAGCAAGTGCAACTGTTCAGGGAGGTACAATGCCATATTCATTCTTGTGGAGCAATGGATCAACGGATTCTATTGCTACCAATGTACCACTCGGACCGGCACAGGTAACCATTACCGACCAGAATGGTTGTCAAAAAACAACTTCAGTTACAATGTTGGAGCCGGAGGCAATTAGTGCAGCTACCAGTACTGTCAATCCTAAATGTTTTAACGGCTCGGATGGCAGTATTAGCGTGACCCCAAATGGTGGTACAGCACCATACACTTATCTTTGGGATAATAATGCAGGCAATCAGACAACACAAACAGCTACTGCATTGGCAGAAGGTACTTACCATGTTACCATCACAGACAAAAACGGTTGCACAGAAACAAGCCAGGCAAGCATATCGGCGCCAACCGCAGTAACACTAAGCGTCACTGCCAAAAATGCAACATGTTTCGGGGTTTCAGATGGTAGTGCTACGGCTATTGCAGACGGAGGTACAACACCTTATACATATATTTGGGATGATCCATTGGCTCAAAAAGGCTTCCAGGCAAGCAATCTGGCCGCAGGCACTTATCATGTTACTGTAACCGATGGTGCAGGATGTATTGCAACTGCGGAGGTAGTCATCTCTTCGCCTCCTGAGCTGAACGCTACGGTTACAGTTACGCCGACCTTATGTTTTGGCTCCAGCGATGGTACCGCATCTGTCAACACTTTCGGAGGCAAGGCACCTTATACATATATTTGGAGCGATAATGGCGCAAAAGTAGCAACAAGAAATGACCTTGCTGCAGGCACTTATTCGGTTACCATCACTGACGCCAATGGGTGTACAGCTGTCAAGGACAATATCGTTATATCATCACCCAATACTGCTAGTATCCAACTTACAGGTACTGACGTATTGTGTTTTGGTGGAAAATCAGGTACTGCTACTGCAACGGCAAATGGTGGTAATGGAGGATGGACTTATCTCTGGAATGATCCGCTCAACCAGGATTTGCCTACCGCATCGTTCCTGACTGCCGGCACCTATTCAGTCACAGCTACTGACATATCCGGCTGTACCATCACGAGTAGCATCACTATCGGTGAACCCACTGAATTAACAGCTGCACCTATTACCAAAGACGTAACTTGTTTTGGAGGTAGTGACGGAAGTATTTCAATAAACGCTTCAGGCGGAACAGGAAATTATTCTTACACATGGAACCCTGGTAACGTAAGTGGACCATCCCCAACAGGGCTCGCTGCCGGAAACTATACAGTTACAGTTTCTGACCAAAACAATTGCCAAAAGATATTTGACATAACCATTAACCAACCAGAAGCAATCGATATCGAATTTCAAGTAGGAAATGTAAGTTGTAGTGGTGTATTCAACGGTGTGGCTACCGCAATCGTTAATGGAGGTACAGCCCCATATACATACAAATGGAGTGATCCGCAGGGGCAAACCACCCAAACAGTAACCGGTTTGGCAGCCGGCACCTATACTGTAACAGTTACAGACGCCGGTGGGTGCTCGCAGACCGCGATATTTGATATTTCTCAACCTGCCGCAATTATTGTTGACCTCATAGCTATTGATGTTACATGTTATGGCGGAAGCAATGGCTCTGTCGGATCTACTGCTTATGGAGGTACTACACCTTATACTTTTATCTGGAGCAACGGGTCAAACATTAATGTAGCCAATAACCTAACCGCAGGAATCTATTCACTTACCGTAACAGATGCTATGGGATGCTCGGTGACCAAAGAGATTGAAGTCAAACAACCGGAGGATATGGTAATTCTGCCTACCATCACAGGTATTAATTGCCCTGGCGACAAAACTGGTAGCATTACTGTAAGTGTTTCAGGTGGTTTACAACCTTATTCGGGCAAATGGAGTAATGGTGACACAGGATTTACAGCATCGAACCTTGGTGCTGGTACCTATACACTTCAACTCACAGATTCAAAAGGATGCCTAAAGACTGCATCTTACACCATCAGCCCGGTTGATACGCTTGATCTTAATTTCATAGTCACTAACGTCAGCTGTTTTGGCTTTGCTGATGGCATCATTGAAGCACAACCTGACGGTGGCACACCGGGATATAAATATAGCTGGAGTACCGGAGCAAGCTCTCAGATAGTGACCGGACTGGCACCCGGCACTTATTCTCTCACCATTACCGACAGCAAATCGTGTACTTATTCAGAATCAATACCTGTGGTAGAGCCTGATGCCGCTCTTACAGCCATTGTTGTAGGTAACGATATTGATTGCTTCGGAGAGAAGACCGGTGAGGTAATATTCACAGCTCAGGGTGGTACGCCACCACTCTATTACAGTATTGATGGCAATAATTTTTCACCAAACAGTATTGCCATCGGGCTAGGTTCAGGCTCATATTCTTGTAAGGTGAAAGACAAAAACGGATGTACAGTCGATGCCGGAATTGCTGTTGTCACAGAACCACCTCCATTCTCAGTTACTTTGGGGCCGGACATCCATATCAAGTTGCGCCGCGATACACAACTCAATGCAGTAGTCACAAATGGTATAGGAGTGTTGAATTATAAATGGATAGTGTATGATACTACCCTGCTTAGTTGTCAGAATTGTCCGAATCCAAAACTACCTGCACTGACAGACCCGGTATTATTTAAGCTTGTGGTAACAGACGAAAATGGTTGTACGGCTTATGACGATATTGTAGTATATGTTGACAAAACACGGTATGTTTTCGTACCAACGGCATTTACACCTAACGCGGACAACGTCAATGATGTGCTGCTCACACATGGAGAAGAAGATGCATTCGTTGAGGAATTCAGGATATTCGATTCTTGGGGCGAAATGGTGTACGAAGCAAAAGAATTTTACCTCGGGGATAAAAATGTATTCTGGGATGGAAAATTCCGAAATAAGGATATGAACCCGGGTACATTTGTCTGGTATATGCGCATCAAGTTTATAGACGGAGATGTCGAGCTATTAAAAGGATCATTTGATTTGCTTCGGTAAGTGATAAATTTATAACTAAAATAGAAGGGAATTCGCTACGGATTCCCTTTTGTTTTCATCATATAGTCAATTATTGAAAAAGCTGATTATTTTTGTAAAAAATCTGATATGAAAAAATTGTTGTACACACTCGGTTTGTTGATCTTGGTAACGGCATGCAGCAAAGAAGATATGCTCACACCCGAACAACAACTTGCCAAAGATACCGAGATCATCGAAGAATATATTAAAGCTAATCAGCTCACTGCACAAAAAACAGCCTCCGGGCTTTATTATGTCATCACTAAAGAAGGAACAGGTGACCACCCTACCATTAACTCAAAAATAAAGATTAAATACAAAGGCTATCTGGTCAATAAAGTCGTTTTTGACAAAACCGTAGGAGATGAAGTCCTGAACGATCAATTGTCAAAATTTATTGCAGGCTGGCAGGAAGGCATTCCCCTTTTCAAGAAGGGAGGCACAGGCACACTTTTGATTCCGTCGTACTTGGGTTATGGTTCACAAAGTATAGGTCCTATCCCGAAAAACTCCGTTCTAATCTTCGATATTGAATTGGTTGACTTCATTTGATAAATTTTACAAATAACAGACAATTTCTTATCCACATCCGGAACAAATAATAGCTGTAACTGCGTTGTATCATTATGATATGAGTGCGAAACAATACTACGGTCTTATTCGCATCTAAACATTGTTTTGACTGTTGAACATTCAGCAACATGCAGGATGAGTAATAGACATTTTATAAATACTACAAAGCAGTTTGTATTATTCGAAATTATATTTTGTATTTTATGCGTTATTTGCAAATAAATTCTTAATTTTAAAAACTTGAATATAATCCAAAAAAAATCAGGGCAAAAATTTTTATTTCACAACAATAACATCTATATTTAGACATTGATTCATCCTATTATTTAACTTTCTAAAACTAAAGGTTTATGAATATTACTTTCAATGAGTTGAGGAACATCAAACACAAACTACCACACGGTAGCGTAAAAAAGATAGCAGACCATTTAAACATTGATGAACAAACCGTCCGAAATTATTTTGGCGCACACAAAGTTGACAATGGTGGAATTGTTGACCAACACATTCAGCCTGGCCCTGAAGGCGGAATCGTATTCCTTGAAGATACAACCATCCTTAATATGGCTCTGGAAATTCTGAAAGAACACGAAGCAGAAGCTAACGAAAACTAATAAAAAAACGGTGGAATCAATATCCGCCGTTTTTTTTATACATTTAGGTAGAATTCGGAAGTCAAGCTGTTGAATACTGTTGACCTGCCACCGGTTTCATTCTTAAGGAATATTTCACTGTACTGATACCGGCTTGCTTTGACTGAAAACTCCATCAACCAACGATTGATACTACTATAGATATCAGGTTTTACTCCTACTGTCTTGTTACAAAACAAGCCTGCCGTCTGTGCTATTTCCTTAAAACGCAATCCTTCAAGATATGGCAAAATAACACAAAACCGACCACTTGGCCTCAGTAACGTCTTTACACTGCTGACAAGCTCATCCCGTGGCAATGATATGGCATGTCTGGCAGATGCCCTACCCTTATCACCGGATAATAATCCATCAGAAAAATATGGCGGATTTGACACAATCAGATCGTAACGCTGTGCAGTGGCTTCTGCAAAGTCTTGGGCAGAAATATGAAAACATCTCAGATTCTCTGCCCAAGGTGAAACATTAAAATTTTCTATAGCCTGTTCGCTCGCGGCTATCATGATGTCGATAGCATGGATATTTGCACTCGGGTGTCGTTGAGCAAGCATGAGAGCTATCAGGCCACTACCTGTACCTATATCAAGGATGTCTTGTGCTCCTGCAACGTCTGCCCAAGCACCGAGTAACACACCATCTGTACCAACCTTCAGACCTACTTTATCGTGTTTTACTTCGAACTGTTGAAACCTGAAAATATCCTTTGAACCCAAGCCCTACTTCTTTTTAATCTTCACATTATCGATTCTGTATGAAGTGGTATTGGTTGTCTTGTCACCGGTATATTTAAAGCCAATATATGCTTTTGAAGTATTGACCGGCAGGTCTATAATACCTGACTGAATAAATGTATTATCAGGGTCATTCTTTCCTGCTAATGTACAGCTTATTTCTGTCCAAGTAGCTGATGCCGCATTGCCACCGTTGAAATCATAAGAAATCCAAACACTCAGACCATCATGAACCCACACCTGTTTGGCTGATTCGAATGAAAGTGTTTTGGGTGTTGAAAGATCCATTCCAGGTGTCACAAGCCAGGTTGTATTAGTAGCATCAGACGATTTGAAGGCAGTAGCCTGAGCATAGGCATTCCCCTGGAAAACCTTTCCTCGCCAGATTCTAGTGCCTGCTACTGCAATATTTGTCCAACCTTGCAAGCTGATATCCACTTCATTTTGCTGGCTTTCAAAGTCTTCATCCAACTCTTCAAGGCCCGGAGTAGGCGTTGTGGAACACCTTGAACCACTCATACTTGCATCAGCTGCAGATCGGATGAACAATTGTTTGGTATTACCAAAATTTTCATAAATACCTACCAGCGTCCCTTTGCCACCTGGAGCCAACGAAGATGCAAAATCGGCATATCCGCTTGTACGTACTGTGATTGTATTCCCGTCACAGTCTTCAACTATTCTGTTGAGTGTCATTTTGCCGGCTGCATCGGCATAGGGCTGCCCTACGTCACCTGACACGAATTGTACATCTTTTAGAATCACAAAATTACTAAAGTCGGCTTCACCCAGACTATTGATAGTTACAGGTTTGGGCGTAGGTGTACCTGTACCGTTTATGACAATGTTGGATGCCATTTGAGCTGCATCAAGACCACCAAGCAAGTCCTTTCCATTTGATTGATAAGTATTGCCTCCCAGCTTGGTATCACCATCTGTACCTAAAGTCAATCCCTTACAATTGATGGCTATTTTTTTACCAACAGGATACGACTGGTAAATATTCGTAACATTTATTTTTACACCAAGACCACCTGTTGCATCCTGAATATTTATCTCTTTATAAAAATTGCCGGACTGATCATCCGCTGTTACTACACCTTCTATGATGACATCGCCGTTGATGACATTAAATGCTGAAGTGTGGAGTGCCTTTAGTTGTGCTATGGTAGTATTCGGTGTTACGGTACCGGAGCCACCGCCACAACGTGTTCCTGTGAATACAACATCACGTGTATCTCTTATATATACCTGCTTTGTAGAACCAAAAATGCTATATACTGCTGTAAGTGTTCCTTTGCCGGTAGGCAGCAAGTCACCTGCAAAATTGGCGTATCCACTTGTGCGCATGATTACCACGTTCTTGTTACAGTCCTCAACGGTTCTGTTTTGCGTTGTCTTGCCTACTACATCTGCATAGGTTTTCCCTGATTCGCCTGAAGCAAACTCGACATCTTCTAACTCTACAAGCGTACTCACATCTGCCTGAGTAAGTTCGGTAATTTTGAGCTTCTTAGGTGTAACGTATTGTTTATACTGGCCCGGGAAAATATAAGTATCTGTAAGTGCCTGCTCGATACCACCAAGTGAAGGGCTACCGTTGTTGTCAAAAACTCCACCTCCAAGCTGCACTACTCCATTGTAATCACCGAGTGTGAGTCCCTTACATTTTATAAATAGTCTTCGGCCTACCGGATATTTGACATACTGATCGGTGGCGTTGATCTTCAATTCTATACCTCCGGTTTGATCTTGTATGACGATGGTTTTGTAATAATTGCCCGACTCATCATCAGCAATAACGATACCTACTATAATCCGGTCATCGGTTATTACGTCAAATTTTCCTGCTGAATGTAATGCCTTCAGTTCGGCAATAGTAGTATTGGCAGTCAAGTTGGGGTCTTCTGTACTCACTGGCGGTTTGTCAAACTCATGCTTGACACAAGAAGCAACCAGCCCGGTCATGATGAGGCTCAGAAAAATGTAGTAAATTGACTTTATCATAATTTTGTTTTATTCCTGGTTAATTAAAATGATACACCTAGATTTACTCCATACGTAAGCCCGTAAAGGTAAAAATACTTTGGAGGAAATTTGTTAATGTCTTTATCTGCATAGTCAAATCTGAGCTGTTCGAATCCGCCAGTCTTAAATGACGTATTATTCAACAGATTATTGACCGAAATGTTAAGTGTGATAAATGTTTTTTTCACCCGCCAATTCTTACCGATTGAGGCATCAATTGTGTATGCAGGGTCAAGCCTTTCTTGTTCTATTATCTTCAGATATGTTTCTGAGGCATCATCGAGTCCACTGACAGCTATATTCGTACGTCTGTCCGAGTTAAAGTCTATATACATTTTATCAAAATAACTAGCACTCAGAGTGGCAAACCAACTGCGTGGCCCTGCATAACGAAGGTTGAGGCCTGCTGCTGTCTGCGGTGTATTGGCTACAAAGAAATCTTTTTGATACACAAGACGGTCATCAGCTACCAAGGTATTATTATTGTCCTGAGAAATATCTGCATAAGCCCGGGTGTCATAATAATAGTCTCCTAAATTAGCTGCAGCTTGTACTGAAAATGAAGGCGAAATCTTGTAATCGAGTCCTATCTCGGTACCAATGTGCGTCCTGCCGATACCGTTCAGGTTAAAGTTGACAAATGTACGCAGCTCATCATGATAAAATGATGTAGTTCGTGCAAGGTCGCGAAATTGTGTATAATATGCTGATACCCTTGCCTTTAGCACCGGAGCTCGCAATATATAGCCTGCTTCAGCTGATAGTGTCTTTTCTGTTGTCAGATTAGGAATGGTGGTATTTCTGGTACGTGGCGACTGGAAAATGTCACGAACCAACGGTGCCTGGGTCATATATCCTGCATTGGCATAAAGATAATTACGACCATTAAGCTTGTATGTTGTACCTGCCTTGATACCGTAAGTGGTAAATTTTTGTTTCTCCGAATTGCCTTTTGAATTATCCGGAAAACGACCGTTGCGCACAAGTCCTTCTCGCCAGATATTTGTAAAACCTACATTGGCAGCTGCAAAAATATCAAATTTGCGAAGCGTAATATCAAGCTGTGCCCAAGGCTGAGCGCTTCTGATATGTGTATTGTAATTATATCCGTATTGTTCGCCTTCCTTCACGATTTTGTTTAGTACGTCCAGGTCATTTTGTAATGCCAGTGAATCATTCGGGAAATCGCGTTCTGCATATTTGTCATTATCGACAATAAAGTCGCCACCCAACAGGTCAAGTGCAGTCTGAAAATTTTTACCTTTGAAGCTACGTGCCAACACACCGGCTGACAATTTTGCAACTGAACTGAGTTCATAACTGAATGTGCTGTTCAGGCTCAAAACTGTCTGATCTGTGCGGCGTTCACTGATAAGGTATTTTGAAATTTTGCCTGACACGTTATTGCCTGATATACCATTTGCATTCTCAACTGTACCGTAAGAGGCATCATTGATATTGTATAATTCTTGCCAATTAATCTGGCGTGCTTTTTCGTCTGACTTGAGTAGTGCTGCAATCTGTGCGGCTACGTCAGGGTTTTCGGCATAACTCGGCAATCGGCGGTAATAGTCGGGGCGTGGATCCGGAGCGTCAAACCAGTCAAGGGCAGAATTGCCTTCACGACCTGTCTGAAACAAGAGTGAATTATTCCACTGAGCTTTGGCATTAAATTTTTTGTTGTACCCAACGATGGCCGTAGGCAAATGTGTATTGGCTACTCTGGCATTTCGTTTTTCTCCGTTTTGGTAGCCCCAGTTTGGGTTATAATAATTGGTACCTGCCAGGTCGTTCATTTCCTGAACGCTAGGAGCTGCCTTACCTCTGCGAGTGGGTGACCCAAACACAGTAACACTAAACTGGTCGCCGTTGCGGAATTTTTTCTCAGCACCCAGATAATAAGCCCATGAATCAAGAAATGTACCCGGCACGTATGCCTCGTTTGCCCACCTATGCGAACCTGATGCACTGAATGCCCAGCCGTTTTTCATTGTACCGGTGCTGACGGTGGCCATCAAACGATGCTGGAACGAACGATTAGAGAACATGTAGCTAACTTTCTTTTGCTTGCGTTGGGTAGCTGCTGAAGCATCAATAATGGCTGTACCTCCAATGTTGCCGAATCCGTTACTAAAGGCACTCAGGCCATTCAGAAACCTGTCGGTACGCATCACTTCATTGAGGCCGCCCCATGTTGAGTAAATACTGTTGCCAGACTCCGGATCGTTGACCGGTACATTATTGATATAAACAGACTGGTATTCGCTCTCGTAACCGCGGAGGTCAAAGCCGGCAGATGAAAAATTGAATCCTGCAATGGAATTGAATACATCCCTCGAAGCTGCAACCAAGCTGCTTACTTCGTAGTCATCATCATCACCTTCATTACCACTTGGCAGGGCAATGACTGCAATATTCTGGCCTTGTTGAGCTGTCTCATTTGCTTTAAGCCTGATCGGCAAATTCTGCTTTGCACGAAATTCTTCTCCACTCATTTCTCCTAACAGTTCACCTGCAAGAATAAATTGTAAGGAAGATACTTCCCGATAACAATTCAATTCAAATTTACCATCTGTGTCTGTCCTGGTTTTGCAAACACCGTCCGGGTCTTGAACGAGTACATTGCTGATAGGTCGGCCGTTCTGATCAAGAATTATTTGCTGATATGCTACCTGTGAAAAAAGATACTGGCAAGTAAACAAAGATAATAGCAAGAAAAATTTCCTCATAGTCATCAATTGAAAGACAAATATAACTATTAGTTATGCACATTCTTTTCTGATTTGAGCAATTTTATTTTATTCGTTGAAGAAATTTTTATGAAAAATTTTCAGTAAATATTCATATTCACATTTCAACAGAATCAAATGAAAAAAATATCAGATAGGTTCGAGTAGTTGCTCGTGTCATTCAGCGATACAAGAAATCTTTTCTACAACTTCAATAGTTTACGGATGCTGGTTTTTCCGGTTGACAATTGCGCCAGCTCAATAAAATATAATCCCGGGCTTAGTTGAGAGATGTCAAGCCCGTTGTTGATATCATTGCCGTTTAACTGCCAAAGTGTAAGTCCACTCATATCTGTCAGCTTAATACGCAGGTCAGAATGATTGTTTACAGTTAAGCGAAAATGTACTCTGCCAGAAGCAGGATTTGGGTAGATACTGAAGTCAGACAATACCAAACCACCGGCAGCGGATGATGCACAATTGGAAGCACTGTACGTAGGATCGAGCTTCGAAAAAGCACCTGTACCGTTCGGGCACCGGGCATAAGAGCGATCTTTCTTAAGAGATGGAAAAGTAATGCTGTCTGTAACAAAACCATTTTCATAAGACAAGATCAACTGTTCTCCATTGTTCGATAATTTGAAGTTTGTATTCAATCCTGCCTGTGTTGTGTCACTTGCCCAGATTATCAGGTAACCCTTAGGTGCTATCGTAGTATTATCAGGAAACTTCCATTTGAGTGGCTCGGTATAAGAATCAGACAGATAGGCATCTTTAAGACTGAGGGTTTGGTCCGTATTATTGTATAGTTCTATCCAGTCACTATAGTTGCCGGTTGGGTCAGTGACGGTGGTTTCGTTATTAGACATGAGTTCATTGATGACCACTTCTCCTTTTTCTACAACATTAATGTTTGCATAAATGGTATAAAACTCGTGTTCTGCCCTTTCCGGTGAAAATGCTCCTGCACTATTATTTTCGGCATAAATATAATATTGTACAAGGCTGGCATCCATATCAAACTCTGCACCATAAATATTATCACCTGCAACACCATCATTGTGCTGGCCGTCATCTTCCATCTTTAGTTTGATGAAAGGACCGGCCGTTCCATAGCGGAATGCAAAGGTAACTATACCCGGATTTGCATTACTAACATTTGCAGTAATATGCACTTTGCTGCCTTGACTAATAAAAGTGCTGTGCGAAATATCCGTAATGGTAGGTGGTACTGCCTTAAAATCAGCAAGATTGGACAGGTAATTTGCTCGTCCGTCCATCAAGTCAAAAATTCCGGGTGCAATGAAGATTCCCACATTGACATCTGCATTAAGGTTATTCTGAAACATTTGTGTGCTGAAAAACTTTTTTGGATCTTGCTGAACAGAGGTAGTTACTAGGTCGTGGTATTCCTGAGCAGTTGTCTTGTAGCTGCCGTTTGAAAAATTTTCCTGCAACATGGTTCTCAGGTGTGCGATGTACATTCTCTTGTAGCTTGGGTTGGCAAGGAGTTTCTGTATAAGTGGCCATCCCGACTCGTTAATGTGAAGCAGGTGGTTCATTTCCTGCTTTGATTTGGTAGTGGATAACTGTGTCGAACCACCGGCAAAACTAAAAATACCAAAGGACATGTTCAGATCCCATACGATTGGATTAAACCGGCCAAAATCATCCTTGTAGAGATAATAATTCTGTCTGAAATCGCCTGTATAGCTATCGAGGTTGACGAAAAGATTATTGAAAGCCAGCATCCACAGGGCACGGTCAACATCCAGTACTGACTCTATTTGTGCAGGAGTATTGTTTAGTGTATTACAAAGCAGAACCAGGTCTTTCCAGCCATAATCTGTCTTGAGTTCGTATGCTTTGAAGTATTTGGTGCTGTCCATTCCAAGATATTCAAGGCTAGGTCTTGACATTCCTCCGGGCATGCCACCACCGCTTGGGTTGCATTTGAAGAAGGCATTATTGTTATTTCCAAAATACTTTTTAACAAACTTTTTAGAAATTGATTCTGAACTTACATAGAGTCCCATCAAAGCACCATTGATGCTTATGTTTGCATAATTCGATTGTGGTGCATCCATATATTGTCGCAAAATGGTGTATGACAATGGCTCACGTATGAAACTTGGGTCAAAGGCCACGTTGCTCAGTTTAATGTCTGTATAACCTTCATAATCCTGATTTTTCCAGGTATCAAGCTCAATGTGTAGTGGATTCTTGGCCTGGTTGGGTTTATAAGTACTATTGCCCTTGTATTTTACTCCGACACTGTCAAAGACAACACCATTGATGATAACATATTTGGCCATTACATATTCATCTTTACCTGCAGCAGCTGTGTCCAGAATATAATCCCAGTTACTTTGGGTAAACTCTATCTTAATGTCCTGAATGGTATTGATGTCATAAAGGGTCTGTGCTTTTATTGCCGAAATAAAGAAAAGAATAAAAATCGGAATCAGAATTTTTTTCATCAGAAATATTGATTAGAGTCATAAAGGTATTCAATATTTCAAAATAAAAAAGTCTGATAATTAAAATTTTTATTCATTCGCACACTTAAAAATACTATACAATTAATACAAAGTTTTTTCAGAGTTTATAAAAACAATTATCCGGCCTTAAATTTTCTAAAAAACCATACTTTTAACAAGTCGGTAGTAAGTAAATACAACACAACGATTAATATTATTGCTCCCATATTAAGCAAAGGCATACTAAGCATTCCTGCTTGAACACCTAAAGGCGTATAGGGCAGAATGATGGTAATGACAAGGGCTACCGCACTCAGGATACTGAGCCATTTGCCGGGTTTGCTCTTAAAAAAATTGTTTTTTGTGCGTATGATGAAAAGAATACAAAGCTCCGTAAGTGTTGATTCTACAAACCAGCCGGTCTGAAATCCAGCCTCCTGTACTTTCAGGAAATACAACAAGGTAACAAAAGTAATCATATCAAATAAAGAACTGTGTACCCCAAAAATAAGCATATAGTTACGGATGGTTTTCATATTCCATTTGCCCGGTGCTTGTAGCTGTTGGGTGTCAACATCGTCAGAAGCTACTGCCAGATAAGGAAAGTCTGTAATAAAATTGGTAATAAGGATTTGCTTTGGCAACATAGGTAAAAAAGGCAGAGCCAAAGATGCCACCGCTACACTACACATATTGCCGAAGGTTGATCCTGTGTTGATGTATATATATTTAAGTGTATTGGCAAATGTTTTTCTACCTTCGGTAATTCCTTCTGCCAGTACGATAAGGTCTTTTTCCATAAGGACAAAATCGGCTGCTTCTCTTGCTACTGCCACGGCATTACTTACAGATATGCCGATGTCCGCTGCATTGATGGCTGACACATCGTTGATACCATCGCCCATATAAGCAACCGTGTAGGATTTTTTCAATGCCAGTATAATACTTTGTTTCTGCATTGGCTCTACTTCAGCAAATATCTGCGTATCACGCACTTTAACCCGGAGTGCTTCAGGCGTCAGTGAAATGACTTCTTTGCCTGACATAACCACGGGGTCGTCTATGCCTATGGTACGGCCTATGGATTTTGCAACATTGACGTTATCGCCTGTAATAATTTTTAGTCCTACTTTGAGTTCTCTAAGGCGTGCAAGGGTTTCCGGAATGTCCTGCTTTACAGGGTCATTGAGCAGAATGAAACCGGCAAAAATCATATCCGACTCATCTTCCTTTGATATGATTGTTTTGTCCAATGGTTTATAACAAACAGCTATTGCCCGATATCCATCGGTGCCATAGGCCAAATAATGCTGATCAATATCAGCTCTTATCTTAGCAAAATCGGCTGCACTGCCATCCGACAGCCTTACTGATGTACAGATACTGCTTATCTCATTATAAGCACCTTTGCTGATGAGCAATTTCTCCTGACCGGTATCCACAGCGATGCTGAGACGTTTTCGGTTGAAATCGTAAGGAATTTCGCCAATTTTGGCCGGTAAAGCATCTGCCGACGGCTTCAGGCTTTTCAAGGCATCGTCAATGGGGTTCGAATATCCTGATTCGAAGGCGGCATTCCAGTAAGAGATTTTGCCAACAAAATCACTAGGATTGCCAGCTGTATCAACGATCTTTGAAATATTGATGACACCTTCTGTGATGGTACCTGTCTTGTCGGTACAAAGGAGATTGACTTCACCCAGGCTCTGAACCGAAGATAATTTTTTAACAATTACTTTCTTATCAAGCATCCGTTTGGCCCCTGCGCTCATGGCTATGGTATTGATAGCAGGGAGCAGTTCAGGTGCCATACCTACGGCTAGGGCAAGGGCGAACAAAGCCGAATCGATGACGCTTTTATGGTTGAGTAAGTTGACCACAAGAATAAATACGGAGAGAACCAGCGTTATGCGCATCAACAGAAAGCCGAAATCTTTGATGCCTTTTTCGAAAGAGGTTTCAACATGTACATTCGAGTTGTGCACAATATTACCAAACATGGTATTCTGCCCGACATTGATGACAACAGCCTTACCCGACCCACTAACAACACTTGTACCTTCCCACGTACAATTGTCGCGTCTGGCAAGCGGTGTGTCTATTGGAAGGGTACCAATCGACTTGCGCACCGGGAATGATTCGCCGGTGAGGCTGGCTTCATTCAAATAGAGTTCATTCGCTTCGGTTATCAGACAATCGGCAGGTATAATATCGCCGGCACTTATGACTACAACATCACCCGGTACAACATCTGCTGAATTAATTTCCGTTAATTCCCCCTCGCGTATGACCTTGCTTCTCAAAGAAAGTAATGCCTGGAGTTTTTCGACCACTTTACCGGCATTCCTTTCCTGTATAAAACTGAGGATACCGCTGGCAAGCACAACAAAAGCAATTATAACAACATCGGATGTTTCACCAAGAAACCCCGCCAGGATTACAGCTGCAATCAGCATGAGCATAAGCGGGTCACTAAACTGGCGGACAAAAAGTTTTACATCTTTCTCAAACGAAGATTGTACCCTTTGCTTTCCTTTAATATCTTTGAGTTTTTGCAAAGCCTCATCATTGGTAAGACCGGTTTTGCCCGATTGGAGGGTTTTGTACCAATATTCAGGATCGTATTGCCAGAAACTAGGACTATCGGGAGTATTCATGATAGGAATATTTTGAGGATTCAGAATAAAATCGAACCAAAAAATTATCAATACAAATTTACCAAAGACACATTTTACTAAAGATAAATAACAGCAATTTAATATTACTTTAACGGTGGCAATGGATAGGGAAAAATATAAATACTGCATTTCAACCTGGAAAATCGCAATTTTGAGCTGACACTATACATATCTGAATGGTTCAAGGTTTAAGTTTTTTGCTCTCATACATTGACTTACATCTAATCCTGATTTTTGTACTTACATTTATTGGACACAGATTTTAACGATATCTTAAAACAGCCTCAGTCACATCCTCAGTTATTAAATGTATATTTGTAAAAAAATTACAATGCTGCGAAAATTTCCGTTTTTAAATCTTTTTATACTCTTATGGTTATTAACTCCGAGAACATCATCTGCCCAACAAGTAAAAGCTGCACTCATTGGTTTTTACAATCTCGAAAACCTGTTTGATACCATCAAAGCACCCGGTGTGATAGATGACGAATTTTTACCAAACGGTCCACGCGTATGGAATACTGAAAAATATACAAGCAAACTAAAAAACATGTCGAGCGTCATTTCAGAACTCGGCACAGATATTACACCAGACGGCGTAGCTATCCTTGGAGTATCAGAAGTAGAAAACAGGCTCGTACTTGAAGATTTGATAGCCCAACCTGCCCTCAAAGACCGCGGATACAAAATAGTCCATTATGATTCACCGGACCGGCGCGGTGTAGATGTTGGCTTGCTTTATCAACCCAAATACTTCACAGTAAATGATGCTGAATCGCTACCAGTTCTCATTTATGATGACAAAGGAAGTCGTATTTATACCCGAGACATTCTTCATGTAACCGGCACGATGGACAATGAGGTATTTCACATACTTGTTGGGCACTGGCCTTCAAGAAGAGGTGGTGAGGCAAGATCTGCGCCCTTGCGCAATGCAGCAGCTGATGTATGCAGAAAACTGTACGACTCCTTATCTGTTATCAACCCAAATGTCAATTTTATAGTAATGGGCGACCTCAACGATGATCCGGTTGACCCGAGTGTAAGGCAACACCTGAAAGCTCACGGCAGTAGAGACAAGGTTAAGAAAGGAAACCTGTTCAATCCGATGACGGAGCTTTACAAGAAAGGGTACGGCACACTTGCCCACAACGATACCTGGGGTCTTTTTGACCAGATCATCGTTAGCTATGGCTTGTTGAATGATGGTGATAATGGCTTCGAATTGTTGAAACCTGTGATCTACAAGAAAAATTATCTTATACAGAAAACGGGGAACTTCGTCGGCTACCCCTTCAGGACTTTTGATGGTGATTTGTTTATAAACGGATACAGCGACCACTTTCCCGTATATCTGATTTTTACAAAAAAAATGTAGCGCATGGATACGGTTAGCTACCAACCGCTCATCCTTGACCAACACATGAACGACTTCCTGGAATTGATGGAATATTCTGGACAGTCTATGTTTATAACAGGTAAAGCCGGCACAGGCAAATCTACTCTGCTCCAGTTGTTTAAAAACACGACCAAGAAAAACGTAGTAGCCTTAGCTCCTACCGGCATAGCTGCCTTAAATATACAGGGACAAACCATTCATTCTTTTTTCGGATTTCCGGCAAGGCTCATTACCAACAAGGACATCCGGCGTGTGAGTAATTATGGGCTAATCCGTAAAATAGATGTACTCATAATAGATGAAATATCTATGGTGCGTGCCGACCTGATGGATGGCATAGACCAGATGCTACGCATAAACCGAGGAACTGAAGCGCCTTTTGGTGGTGTACAGCTTATGTTATTCGGCGATTTGTTTCAGCTACCTCCCGTACTGGCAACTACCGAAGAAAAAGAATATTTTCGCACTTATTACAATAGCCCGTATTTTTTTGACGCCAAAATATTTAAACACGGCTACGAACTAAAAAATTACGAATTACAGAAAGTGTACCGGCAGGACGAAAGACATTTTATCCGCTTGCTGGACAACATCCGTACAGGTACATTCGACTGGGATGATCTCGAAGAAATTAACCAGCGTGTAGAACCTGATGCCAACAAAGATGAAATGATCGTACTGGCAGGCCGAAATGCTACTGTTGACCGCATTAACAAGGATTCGCTCAGCAAAATAAAGGAAGAAACCTATACATTTCACGCTAATGTAACCGGCAATTTCGACCTGCGTAGGTGTCCGGCCGATATTTCACTTGACTTGAAAAAAGGTGCAAGGGTGATGTTCATCAAAAACGATCCGCTGCGCAAATATGTAAACGGTACACTTGGTATCATCGACAGTATGACATTCAACGAAATAAAAGTACGTATTCTTGATAACAACTTAAACGAAACAATTGTAACGGTTGAAAAAGAAACTTGGGAAATGCATCGCTATAAGCTTAACCAAGAGAACCAATCGAAAATAGATATTGAAGTTATTGGCACTTTCAGCCAGTTTCCTGTCCGGCTTGCTTGGGCACTCACTATTCACAAGAGCCAGGGAAAGACCTTCGACCGTTTATTCCTTGATAATGAACAAAGGATGTTTGAACATGGACAACTCTATGTGGCACTGAGCCGCTGTCGCACCATGGACGGTCTGCACCTGCACAAACCGGTGACTCCGCGTGACATAATGATAGACCCTACAGTCATGAGCTATTATGTATCCAATTTCTGAAAGGAATATCTAACGGGCTATAAATCAAAACTGTGATTTGCATGAAATAAGCTAATTTTACCGCCGAATAATCCTATCGCATGAAACAACTTCCACCTGACTTCCAAAATCGCATTTCCTTACAACTTGGAAAGGAATTTGAAGATTTCAGGTCAGCACTGCAGGCTCCGTTACCGGTGAGCATCCGCTACAATCCGAAGAAAATTCACGCCGGGCGCACAGGAGAACCCATACCATGGTGCGAGTACGGCCGATATCTGCCTGAAAGACCCGTGTTTACGCTCGATCCGCTGTTGCATGCCGGTGTGTATTACGTACAAGAGGCTTCATCTATGCTCATAGAGCAGGCTTTCAAACAAATCAGCAGAAACACAGTCGGGGCATTGCGCGTACTCGACTTGTGTGCAGCACCCGGGGGCAAATCAACCCATTTGCTCTCTATGATTAGCAATGACAGCCTTTTGGTAAGCAATGAAGTAATTCAGTCTAGAGTTACCATTCTTTCCGAAAATCTTATTAAATGGGGACATCCGAACTGTATAGTTACCTGCCTCGACCCAAAGTTTTTTGCAAGGCTCGAAGGATTTTTCGACATCATTCTGACAGATGCGCCCTGCTCGGGTGAAGGCTTATTCCGCAAGGCTACAAAATCGATAAATGAATGGACAAGTGAAAATGCAGCCAACTGTGCATTGAGACAAAAAAGAATACTGCACGATGTGCTGCCCGCCCTTAAGCCGGGTGGATATCTGATCTACTCGACCTGCACCTACAATGCAGCAGAAAACATAGACCAACTTACACAAATAAGCAAAGAATACCCGGTACAAAGTATTAGATTGCCACATCTTACTCAGTTTGGCATCGAAGAACTGAATGAAAATGGCATATTCGCATACCAATGCTGGCCTCACAAAGTAAAAGGTGAAGGATTCTTTATGGGAATACTCCAAAAAACCGATGGCATAACCACAATACTCAAAGCAAAGAAAAAACTCAGTCCCTTATCAAATAAAACCATTGACTTCACTAAGTGGCTCCATTGTGCTGAAGATTTATTCCTATTCGAAAGCCGGCCGGGCGAGATTTCTGTAGTGCCCAAAATCTTGCAAGAAGGTGCAGAGATAATTCTGACACAATTACCTGTAAAAAGCATTGGCACACATTTTTTTACACAAAAAGCTAAAAATTTGATTCCGACTCACGATTCTGCCTTGTCTGTACATTGCTATCCTGATTTGCCAAAGCTGGAACTGACACTTGAACAGGCATTGCAATATCTGAGGCGAGAACATATCGATACAGAATACCCAGGCGACGGATGGAAGATAGTCACATACCAAAATCAACCACTTGGATGGATAAATGCCACATCAGGCAGACTGAATAACAAATTACCTCTTGAATACCGGATCAGGAATCTGTAGGTGGAAAAAAGACGGCTGTAGATTTAGTTAATCTACAATAAGACCTTAATCAATAATTGTATTAGACCCAGGTAACGCATTATGAATTTAAACGAAAATGATTTGTACAAAAAATCCCTAAAAAGTGATATAAGCAAAGTGAACTATGGTTTTTGAGCTTATGAAATGAATTTGAAGTAATATCTATTTGCAGGAAAGAGTCTATTGCGTTACATTAGATAAATCCAAAGTCCGTTTATCACCTGTCTTTTGGCGAGGTACGGGGTTAAGTCAAGAAAACATCCAATAAAAAAGTACCACTTACCTATCTCATTTATGCAGTTGAAATAAAAATTCGAGTCCGCCCGATTTTCGGTTTTTTACGCTGATGCTTCCCTTGTGGAACAATATCGCATTTTTGACAATTGATAAGCCAAGGCCACTACCTCCGGTGTTTCTGGTACGGCCTTCATCCACTCTGTAGAATCTCTCAAAAAGCCGATTGAGATGATACTCGTCTTTGATGCCACAACCGGTATCGTAGTATCGAAAATAATAGTAATCCTTATCCTGATGGTACACAGAAATGTTAATTGAAATATTTTCGCCGGCATACCGTATAGTATTTTCAATCAGATTCCTGAATACTGCATTCACCAGGTTTGTATTGCCTTTGAGAAGTAGCCCTTCGGGCAATTGCCATTCCATGTGTATATGCTTATCCAGGAGTTCGGCAGCTGATTCTTCCTTCAGCTTTGTCAGTAATTGTTCAATCTTGATTGTTTCAAGTCCGAATGTTTGTGGAGCTTCTTCGAGTTTGGCAAGCACACTCATATCTCGTATCATCTCTGAAAGCGTAAGTGATTGGGCGTATGCCTTTGTGATAAAATGTAGCTGTTGTTCTTCGGAAAGATTTTGCCGGATGATAGTTTCGAGGTAAGCCCTGATGCTTGTAACCGGTGTACGTAATTCATGAGCTATATTTCCTGTCATTTCGACTTTCAGCTGGCGAGTTTTTTCCTGCTTGGTCACATCAGACAGAATAACCTCAATACTTTTATCATCAAACAGATTGGCACGAAACGAGAAGGTTTTTCCATTCTTTTTCAATTGTGTTTCAAAGGTGGTTTCATTGCTCTTTTCAAGTACCTCCAGAAAATCGGCAAAAATATCATCAGAAAATACTGCACTTACATCGCTATGTGGCTCATCAATCAATTGATGAAGGTATTGTATAAATAGTGCATTATAAAATTCGACTTGTTTATTGTTGGAAAAGAAACATATACCTTCGCCTGAAATCAGAATATGTTGTAACAACTTATTCTTCACCTGCCAAAGGTCTTTTCTCCCCGATTCGAGTTGTAAATAGTTTTCTGAAATCTTCTTTCCGGTTTCTCCAAGTTCGTCTTCTCCGAATACAATATCTTGTCTGTCAGGCGACAAAGCAAAATCGCGGAGCCGTTTAATGGATGCGCCTACCTGTGAGGTTATGCTGTGGATGATGAATATTGAAATAACAAAAAGTCCGAGTAAAAAATATAAGAACAAATTGTCTGCTTTTAAGAATTGCCTCATCTGCACATCATCCGGCAATGCAACTCTGATGAAACCTGACTGTATTTTCCTAGCATAATAAAAGTAAGGCATGTGCTTAGTAGCAGATTCTCTGATATCACTACCCGTCCCATTGATTTCTGCTGTACGTATTTCTACTCGCCCAGCATGGTTTTCCATCTTACTTACATCTTTTACAGTATTGTCGTACAGTACATTTCCTTGCTGTGCGATGACAGAAATCCTAAGCTGTGCTGGCAGATATGAATGAACCTTGTCTAATGCTGATTCATAATTGGTGGTTGTATCGGTTATGGCAGTTTGAATGATATTTGTATAAATGCCAAGCCTTTCTTCGAGAATTAATGTCTTAAAATTTTTTTCCCTTGAATGTTCGAATACGGCAATGCCTGTAGCAAATACTGTAAATAACAATGCAAAATATATGAACAACCGCTGACGAAAGCTAAGCTTCATAGACCATCCGGATTAAACCTGTAACCATAACCTGTGCGACTTGTAATAGCATCACTATACGCCCCAAGTTTTTTCCTCATCCTTACAATATGCACATCTACAGTTCGTTCGGTGATATAAGGTGTCTCGTGCCAGATGGTATTGATGATTCTTTCTCTTGAAAACAAGCTACCGGGGTTCTGGGCGAGTAATGTTAGTAGCTCAAATTCTGTCTTAGTCAATGAAATTTTTTCTCCGTTCAGAACAACTTCTTTCTGGTCAAAATCAATGGTAAGCCTGCCAATGCTTAGCTTCCCCTGTTTGCCGTTATCTTCGGTTGCTGGCCGGGTTCGCTTCAACACTGCTTTAACCCTTGCTATTACTTCCTTGAGAGAAAATGGTTTGGAGATGTAATCATCGCCTCCTACTGAAAAAGCGGTGAGCATATCGTTCTCGGTATCTTTGGCTGTTAGAAAAATGATCGGTACATGGATTCCATCTTTTCTCAATATTTCTGCCATCTTATACCCCGACATACCACCCATCATTACATCGAGCAAAATGAGGTCAAATTGAGAAATATTCTGTCTGAGGGCTTCTTCCGCAGAAAAAACGGCTACTACATCAAAGTTTTCATTCCGGAGGTTAAACTCTAGAATTTCTGAAATGTGTCTGTCATCATCTACCAGAAGAATTTTTGTCATTTCGAAAGAATCAGTGTGCTTCAACAAAGATAAAGGACTTAATGATATTGACGTCATTTTCGGGCCATCTTATAATTTTATAAATAAAGGAAAGAAGCGACCTATGCAGGATACGCTTCTTCATTCATTACACTAAGCAAATACCGGATTTTTCATTCTTTGAAAGAATATTTAGTCCACGAAAATACATCCTTTGCACATCCTGTATTGCCATACTGAACAGCAGCCCCGGGAAAACCTGTCGGAGGGTTGACTTCACTTCCCAAGATACTGTTGCTAAGTGCGTTGCTTAAACTGATGGTTGAGTTTACGTTGGCATTACCTTTTCCATCCTTCATGTCAATCAAATCTATAACTGTACCGGTTCCTTTTACAACAGCATTTGATACATTGAGCAAAGCCGACCTTCTCACCTTGATAACGTCCTGCATCTTATTGCTTACATTAGCAATATCGCTGTCTGCTGCCGGGGCAATTCTGATATCGAAGGTTATATTTCGTACCGTAATATTCGATTGCCCTGATTGTGTCGGAAAATTACCATCAAGATTACCATCGGCCTCTATGCCTCGTGGGTCTGACTCTGTGCTGGTGTGTCCGGCCTCCCATATTCCGTATGCATTCTCAAGTGTACCGGTATAGCCCTGTGTAAAGTCAAACATATCATCATCAGGATTTACCACGAGAAGATTTTTGACATTGACTGTACCACCGAAGAGCTCGATTCCGTCGTCAGAACTATGCAATATATACACATTCTCTATGGTCGTACCGTTGCCTACGCCATTAAGAGTAAGCCCGTTGTGCTCTACATCGGCAGCCGATCTGGCACCTGTATATTCGAGAATAAGGTAACGGATAGAGCCCGAATTATCCGTAGGATTGTTGCCGCCGTACAGATGTGCTGAGCTTATTTCTGTACTGCCTGTTGTGCCTCCTGCCAGCGGTGCATAACCGTTGATAATCAGGCCACCCCAATGGCCCGCACCTGCATTTGGTATGTCTGCCGTCATGGTTACCGGTTTTTCGGCCGTACCATTTATATTGATTTTTCCTCCTTGTAGTACCAGGATGTAGCTGTTAAAGCCCTTTGCGGCTTTGATGACCGTACCGGCCGGTATATTCAGTTCAGCACCTGATTCAACAACCAGAGGGCCTGTAAGTTTGTATGAAACATTTGGATCAAGCATCTTGTTGCCAGTAATACTTCCTGTCAGTTCGTCGGTTTCTTTTTGAGGTTTGGGGTCATCTTCCTTCTTACAAGAGGTAAACATTACAGTGAATGCCACCATCATTACGGCTAAAAAGCTAAAGTTCATTTTTCTAATTTTCATGTTTTTTTAAGATTTAAATGAGTTTTTATTTTTAATTAATTTTCACTACAAAGCTCCGGAGTTTCTGTTACCACACTGTTTAGTTAATTTTAAGTTTTTGTTACAATTTTATGCTCAATCCAAGGCTCAAGTCCCTTCCTTTTCGATATTGGCTTAATGTAATTTCATCCGAGCTTGTGCTAGATGTAAGGGTTAACACATGCCCGGGGTCAAGCAGGTTGCCCGCCTTAAACTTCAGGCCAATTTGTTTGGTAATATTGGCTATAACCATAAAATCCAGCATTGGCAAAGCTTTTTGCATGATGTCTTGACGGCCTATGGTGCCGATTGTGTAGATTCTGTCGAATACATAGTTAAATACTACTGATGCCGTTACGGATGTATGGTCTTTTGAATACTTGTAATTTAGATCAGCGTTCGCGATAAAAGGTGAAGCCCCTTCCAGCATTGTGTTTCTTGCGGGAGTATTCAATAGATCCAGTTTTGCCCGGCTTGTAAGCCAGGATGCATTAAATCCAGCTGTAAGTTTGTTGTATGTCCGGGTTTCATTATTATTAAATTCAATAATTCGCGTGCGCAATTCGAATTCGACGCCAGCTACATCAGCACTTTGGGCAATATTGTCGTAAGTAAGTAATCCAGCCGAATTTCCTTTATCTACTCTTCCTATTGGATTCATTATTTTCTTGTAAAAAACACAAACTGAAATCAACTCAGACGGACTTAGGTAATTGTCCCATTTCAGGTCAATATTATAGTTGTCAGATGGTTTAAGCTTGGTATTCCCTTCACTTGTAAAGCTGATGTTGACATACTGGTATGGCGATATTTCCTTGGGCTGAGGCAGTGTGTACGTTTTGCTTGCCCCAAGTCTTAGTGAGTTGTTGGCATCGATATCGTACTTCAAGCTAATGCCAGGCAATGAATATCCTTTATGAATATTGTCATTACCCTGTCTGCCGGGCACATCATACTCAACTCCACTATTTACGAAATCGTATTTGTATCCAAATTTGCCACTAAGTTTCCCGGATATCTTGACGCTTGCTGTTGCAAATACAGAGTGGTAGTATTTTGTGACCTGATAGCTGCCAGGAAAACCCTCAGTCATGTAAAATTTTTTGTTTTCATAATTTTCAGCATTATAAAGCTTGTCTAACCATAGCTTATCTGGCCAAAGTTTTGTCGGAATACTTGTAAAATTGTATTCTTTTGACTCAAACTGAGATTGTCCGAATTGGTTTGAATACCCAAATGATATTTTGGCTTGATTGTCGCTTATGTTTTTGTTAAAATGGTAGTCGAACAAGACCCTCGTATTAAAATCATTGCCATTCAAATTCGAAAAAAAACGCTTCTGCCTGTTGCCACCAATGATGCTGTAACTACCGTCCTGGTTTAGCCCCAGGTAGTTTTCTCTCCGATCAGGTTCCGCACTCTTAATATTGTTGAATGATACACCTGCGTGCAATCTCCACTTTTCCGCCAATCGCCACTCGCCAAGTAGCTGATGTACCATTAGTCTGTTGTCATTTATTTGTTGTCGTCTCAGATATCCGGTTTCGTCCCATGCACCTTGAAATATTTCTGAATGCCGACCTGAATATTCTCCAAAATATTGGTTAGTGGCATGTATCAGCATCAGATTGTAAGCAATACTGGTTGATTTATCTGTTTCATACATTGCATTTGCCAGTATGAGCTGTCGCTGGGTAGAAGCATGTTTCTTACCGGTCTGATTTTGGTAAACTGTACCATCTGTAGTCATATTCCTGATGATCTCTTCAGTGTATTCAATATCTGAGGAGTGTGCTGCCACAGCAAACAGTGAAAAAGGATTGCCATTCAAAGTCCAACGGTTACCGGCAGATATTTTGTAATTACCGGCCAACGGTATTCTGGCAGCTCTTGGGTCGAGCTTGTTCTTGAATTGAAAATTTCCTTTCCCACTATCATTGATTTTTGAAAATCCGAAATAATCCGTTCCATCAGGGTACAGGATTGTTTTGTCTGCTACATTCGTGTTAAGTTTTCCTGATACTTCTATATTGATCAGCTCAGTTTCAGACGATTCTTTGGAGCGTATATCTACGACTGCACCACCGACATCACTTACACTCTCTATACGAAAAACTTTATCCACAGAAATGTTCTTTATCACATCCGACTCAAAGAAATCAAGAGCGATATTCTTGTATTCGGGATCTTCGGAAGGTACCTGGAAGCCATTGAGCAGCGTGACATTATACCGATCGCCTAATCCTCTGACGAACACATTTTTGACACCTTCTTGCTTTGACACGCCGGTCATAGTGGCAACCGCTGCACCAGCATCGCCTAAGCCTTTTCCTGACAATTCCTGGGCTCCGATATGCTGAGTAGATATCAGTGAATTTCTGCGATCAAGAAGTAATGTCTGTTCTGTTTCACGATTTGCTTTAGCTACTACCTGCACTTCCTGCAATTCTTCAGCCGTGGGTTCGAGGCTCAGCTCTAAGAATGTAGTATCACCCTGTCTTACATCGATATCCTTTATTTCGTGTTGTTTATAAGAAAAATACGTTGTTTTAAGGCTGTGCTTGCCTATCGGTATGCCGGTGATTAAAAAACTACCATCTTCATCAGAGATTGCCCCGTTGACAGTACCTAAGAGCTGAACGCTTGCACCAAAAAGTGGTTCTTTAGTGTGGCCATCGAGTATATGTCCTTTGATAATTCCTGTTTGCCCGGCAATGGTTGAAATGAAGATAAGATGCAAGAGCAAAATGTTTAGTAATGAGAATTTTTTGTGTGTCATAAATTTTGTTTGATTAAGATATTTGCTTTTCATACCGCAAAGTTGATGACACGTTGTTACAGAGTTGTTACAACAAAAATACATTTCAGCTAATTCGCTATTTTCAATATGCTGCCTTATTCAACCCAAATAATGCATTAGGAATTTGAACGAAAATGATTCATACAAAATGTCCAAAATAAAGTGATAAAAGCTCAGAGAACTATGGTTTTTGAGCTTTTGAGATGGGTATGGAGTAATAATTATAGGCAGTAAAGGGTCTAGTGCGGAATATGGTTTAGATCAATCACCCCTTCAAAAACCTTCACAGCAGGACCGGAAAGCCAGATGTCGGTATAGGTATTGCCCACCTTCCGAAAACTGACTGTCAAATCGCCACCTTTTGCCATGATTGGTACACTATCTTCAGATTTGTGCCCGAACACTTCATTCCAGGCAATAGCTGCTGCCGTCACACCGGTGCCACAAGCTAAGGTCTCGTCTTCTACGCCGCGCTCGTAGGTATAAACGTGAAGAATGTCCTCTGTTTTGTGTACGAAATTTACATTGATGCCATTTTCCGCAAATTCAGGACTATACCGTATTTGCCTGCCTTCTTCGTACACATTCACAACACTCAGATCATCCACAAACCGAACGTAATGAGGCGACCCGGTGTCCAGAACAGCGAAACCATTTCCTTTTTGTATTTCACTGACATCTTTCATGCGCAGATTCACTTTCTGAGGTGAAAAATATACAGCATCATGTGCTCCGTCTATGGCATTAAATGCAGCATTTTGTTGAATAATGCCGAGGTCATTGGCAAAACTTACCAGGCATCTGCCGCCATTGCCACACATCGAGCTTTCATTTCCATCAGCGTTGAAATAAATCATATTAAAGTCCATTCCGGCTGCATTTTCGAGCAACATAACACCATCTGCTCCTATACCAAACCGCCTGTCGCACAGTCGGGTAATTATTTTTTGTCTGTTGATGAGTGGAAAAATACCTTCACGGTTATCAAAAATGATAAAATCATTGCCCGCACCTTGATATTTGTAAAATTTTAACATTACTTTAGCCATTAGAAGCATCCGTAAGTTAAACAAAGATGCCTTTTTTATTGTAAAATAGATGTACAGAATAATTTACGATAAATATAAAACGTTTTACTTCAAATTAATAATATCATGTTCAGAAAAATTTTCACCATAGCAGCTTTTAGCATTCTTACGAGTATGCTTACAAGTTATGTCATGATTATGAGTTTTAGTAATAGCCGAAACAACTTTCCGCGTGAATTTTCACAAGTGAGTCTCACAGATTTCAGCCAAAATCATGCCCCGAGTATTAGGCGAAGCAATTTTTCAGCATCAGCACCGACCAATTTCATTAAAGCTTCATCTATCGCTACACCTGCAGTCGTCAATATACAGGCTTCCGCAAAAACCGAATTTGATATATGGAAATTCGGTGCCGGAAAATCTTCAGGCTCAGGGGTCATCATTGCTCCTGAAGGGTACATCATCACCAATAGGCATGTTATTGATCAAGCCAAAACACTCCGTGTGACGCTTGCTGATAACCGCGAGTACAAGGCAGAACTGATAGGCCAGGATCCGTCAACAGATATAGCTTTATTAAAGATCGATGCTAAAAATTTACCCGCCATAAGCCTTGGCAATTCGGATTCTGTACAGGTAGGTGAATGGGTACTAGCCGTTGGAAACCCTTTCAACCTGAGCTCTACTGTTACTGCCGGCATTGTAAGTGCAAAGGGTCGAAGCATTGACGTATTGGATGATGTGTATAGAATCGAATCTTTCATTCAGACAGATGCTGTGGTTAATCCGGGCAACAGCGGTGGTGCTTTGGTAAATACGCGAGGCGATCTTATAGGCATCAACACTGCAATCATGACCAAAACCGGACAGTACGAAGGCTACTCTTTTGCCATACCGGTCAATGTGGTAAAAAAAGTGATCAAAGACCTATTAGAATATGGCAAGGTTCAAAGAGGCATTCTGGGTATTGGGCCTGAAGATGTAACATCTGACCTGGCAAAATCGCTCAGACTGCCTGAAGTGTCGGGTGTATATATTGGCAGGGTTAACCCTGACGGTGCTGCTGAACGTGGTGGGCTGAGGTCAGGTGATGTAATTACCAAAATCAACAAAAAACAAATAGAATCTGTACCGCAACTACAGGAAGTACTCGCTACTTATGGTCCGGGTGACAAGCTCGTCATCGAATATTACCGCAATGGGTCAAGATTTGTAACTCCTGTGGTTTTACAAAACAAAATAAATACCACCGCACAGTTGTCCGCACCGGAAGTTGATCTGCAAAACGAACTTGGATTCGAACTCAGGGAACTCAACCGAGTTGAAAAAGCACACTATAATATTTCGGGTGCCTATGTACATTCTATCACAAAAAAAACCGTCATAGGCAAAACCAACATGGAGGCGGGTTTTATCATAAATCAGGTAAACAATATTAAAGTTAACTCGGTATTACAAGCATTGAATGAAATAAGCAAAATCAAAGGAAAGGTAAGACTGGACGGATTCTATATCGACTATCCGGGCAAATATTCATACGAGTTTTACCGAGAATAACTGCTATACCGTAAGCAATGAAAGTAAGACACCCGATAAGGCTGCCAATAGCGTTTTGTAGGGAATTTTGTGATTCGTATTGTCTGTTTCGAAAAGAATAGTAGTGGCTACATGCAAAAATGAACCTGACACGAATGCAAGAATCATGAGAATGACTTCTTGGTCGAAATTAAAATGTATGACCGTAAGTGCACCAAGTGATGGCATGATGGCAAATATCGTAAGGCAAAGCAAAATCTTCCATTTAGAAACCAGCGAGGAAGCAAGTACCATCATCAGAGCAAAAGCAGCCGGTACATGATGCAGCACTATACCTACCAGCAATGGATTTACATCTTCACTCAGCAAATGAGAATGATGATCATGTTCGTGTCCATGCATTTCAAATCCTCCTAAAGACAATCCTTCAACGAAACTGTGTATCGTAAGCCCAAACATCACCTGCATGATAAGCACATTGGAGTTTTGATGGCTATGTATATGGGAGTGACCGTGTTCTACACCCGATGAAAACTGCTCAAGAAACAACTGACCAAAAAATCCGGCAATTACCCAAATGCCAATACTGTGGTTATCACTGTGGTAAATGATCGGAAACAAATGTAGAAAGGTAATGGAAACCAAAAAAGCTCCGCTGAATGCAAGTAAAACCTTTGACAACTTCTTTACTTTCCCATAAAACGCCATAGACAGCACGCCGGTAAGTAAAATCGAACCAATCAATATTATATGTTCTGTTACACTCATGTCTCTATATAATTAAGGTATTCTTCCCAAAGGCACGAAGATACGTAATAAACCATCATAGCGATAAGCATACCCAATACTGCTCCTCCAAATATATCTGCCGGATAATGTACACCAACATACACCTGACTCAATGCAATCAGCGCAGCCCACAAAAATGACAGCCACTGCATCAGCCTATACTTTCGAAAAATGGTTAGCGAAAGAAAAAAAGCAATAGCAAAATGATTGGCAGCATGCGAAGACGGAAAACTGTAGCCTGCACCACAAGTTACGCGCTCATTTACCTGCAACTCGATCAATTGGTCATTACAGGGTCTGACTCGTTTCACAAATGGTTTGATAATACTACTTGAAGTATAATCCGTTATGCCGGCTACCGCAATAATCAACCCGATAATCAAAACAGATTTTTTCTGGTATTTGTAGATCAACCATATCAGTAAAGCTATGTACAATGGTATCCATGTCTTCTTTTCTCTTAATACCGGTGCCACCCAGTCAAAAAAAGTATTTGACAGGCCATCATTGACAAAGTGAAAAATTTGAAAGTCAACATCGTACATAAGTATGCTACCGATTTATTTACGCCTCACCGTTTGACACATGCTATAATCAGTCTCCTTGACTGTAGTATATCAAAACTGCTCAGATCATAATCACCAAAGCAAGCCGTTATCTGAAGACCTAACCTACTAAAAAGATTTTTAAAGTCGCGTAAAGAAAATGCCCTCACCTTTTCAACATAATTGTATATCCTGCCATGATCATCCACCTGTATTTCTTTTACAAAATAACCATTTTTGAAGTATTTGTGTAGGCTGAAATTTATATTTTCGATCGTCACTTCGCTTTTCTGTGGCAAATTGAGTGAAATCCTGTCTGCATTCAGATAATCTATCAGAAAAATACCATGAATCTTCAATGCCTCATATACATTCTGAAGGGTTAACAAATGCTCTTCATCTGTGTCAAAATATCCGAAACTTGTAAAAAATGAAAAAATAAAATCGTATTCCAATTTTCCAAATGGCTTTCTGATATCATGAGCCACGAACTCTATTTCGGATGGTGACGCTACCGTAGCCTTTTTGATGAGTTGAGGTGAAATGTCCATTCCTGTTACCTTCATTTCATACTCGTGAAGGAATCTCGCAAAACGACCTCTGCCACAGCCCATATCCAACATCTCCGTATTTTTCTTAGGCTTATAATATTTCATCAACTGACGGACAAACTCTTTGGCTTCGTCGTCATTGCGATTGCGATACAGCAGTGTGTAATACTTCGTATCAAACCACGATGAAAACCACTCTTTTTGTTGCATTACCTCTTATTAAACTACATTTTTTGCATGAGATTTATTCCTTCAATAAATCAACCTCCGCATTCAAACATTTAAGTATTTTTGCAAAGTTATAAAAAATTATATTGTGACTTTAATAAAATCTATTTCAGGTATCCGCGGAACCATAGGCGGTAAAAAAGGAGATAACCTCACTCCCATTGATATTGTTGAATGTGCTGCAGCTTTCGGCACCTGGACCATCCGAAACTCAGGTATCCGGAAAATTGTGGTAGGAAGAGATGGCAGAATATCCGGCCAAATGGTTTCTTCTCTTGTAATAAATACTTTGCAAGCACTTGGCATCGAAGTGATTGACCTTGGCCTGTCCACTACACCTACTGTAGAAATAGCCGTTCCGCTAGAACAAGCCGGTGGTGGCATCATATTGACTGCCAGCCACAATCCCGCACACTGGAATGCCCTTAAATTTCTGAACAGCAAAGGCGAATTTATCTCTGCCAAAGACGGCGAAATGGTCTTACAGCTCATCGACGAAGGTAATATCGAGTTTGTCGGTGTAAACAATCTTGGTGTTTGTCACAAAGATGATTCCTATATTCATAAGCATGTTGAACAGATACTTGCACTCGAATCTGTATTCTCAGAAAAAATCAAACAGAAAAAATACAAAATAGTGCTGGATGCCATCAACTCAACAGGTGCTATTGCTGTACCGGCCTTGCTTGACCAACTTGGTTGTACGACCATCGTCCTCAACGGCGAAATAACCGGTAATTTTGCCCATAATCCTGAGCCGCTTCCAGAGCATCTCAGCCAGATCCGTGAAAAAGTCCTCGCCGAAAAAGCCGATCTGGGTATAGTAGTTGACCCGGATGTGGACAGACTTGCTTTCGTATGCGAAGACGGTACTCTTTTTGGCGAAGAATACACACTCGTGGCTGCTGCTGACCATATCTTATCTCTTCGTCCCGGCAATACGGTCTCGAATATGTCTTCTACGCGAGCCCTTCGCGATATTACCGAAAAATCGGGTGGTATCTACCAGCCTGCCGCCGTCGGTGAAGTAAATGTGGTGACAAAAATGAAGGAAATAAATGCCGTGATAGGTGGCGAAGGTAACGGTGGTGTCATCTATCCGGCCCTCCATTACGGACGCGATGCACTCGTCGGAATCGCTCTGGTTCTCTCCAGACTCGCCCAATCCGGTTTAACCATTTCACAACTACGAAAAACATACCCGGATTATTTTATTTCAAAAAACAAAATCGAACTTACCAAAGATATCAATGTCGATCAATTACTAAACGACATTCAGCAATCATACAAAAATAACCCGATAAATACAGAAGATGGTGTAAAAATTGAATTCGACAATAATTGGGTTCATCTGAGAAAATCCAATACCGAACCCATTATTCGCATTTACGCCGAAAGCGAAACTGCCGAAAAAGCAGATGCCCTGGCAGGCAATGTGATGAATGAAATCAAAAGAATCTGCAATATCCATTGACCTACTATGAGAATCTACCTTGACAATGCAGCCACTACACCTATATGTGCCGCTGCTCGCGCTGAAATGATTCGTATAATGGACGATGTAAACGGCAACCCAAGTTCAATACATGCGGAAGGAAGACTGGCACGTACTGTCATAGAGGGTGCCAGAAAAACCATTGCAAACGCGCTGAAGGCATCGGTTGGCGAGATTTTCTTCACCTCATGCAGTACCGAAGCAGCCAATATGATTTTTGAAGGCGCTGTCCGCAACCTGGGTGTCAAAAGGATCATTTCATCACCCATCGAACACCATTGTGTATTACACCCACTTGAAAAGCATAGCAGAAATGGCATAGAAGTAGTCTATCTGAACGTCCATAAAAACGGAAGCATCGACTACGAACAGCTCGAAACGCTCCTATCTTCAGATGATGCCAAAGCCCTTGTTGCGCTCATGCATGCCAACAATGAAATAGGCACACTCAACGATCTGGACAAAATATCAAGCCTTTGCAGAGAAAATAAGGCATACTTTTTTTCCGATACGACACAGACCATCGGCCATCTACCCATCGATGTAGAAAAAACAAAATTTGACTTCATCATTGGTTCAGCTCATAAATTTTATGGCCCCAAAGGCGCCGGCTTCGTATATATGAATGCAGATGTCAATATCGAGCCGCTTCTACTGGGTGGGTCGCAGGAGCGAAATATGCGTTCGGGTACAGAAAATATCATCGGTATTGCCGGTATGGCTGCTGCTCTTGAGTACACGCTTGCCAATATGCCATCATTCCAAGAGAAAATTAAAAATCTCCGTGAATACCTTCAGTTCAGAATCCTTTCCGACATTCCCGGAACCTATATAAATGGTTATGCAGAGCACTTTTTACCGAAAATATTGAGCGTCTCTTTTCCACCCTCACCACGCAACGAAATGTTGCTGATGAACCTCGATATCAACGGGATAGCAGCATCAGGTGGCAGTGCCTGTAGCTCGGGCGTAGAGACCAAGTCAGGTGTGCTTGACTACATTGGAGAACCGCACGATCGAAAGACGGTAAGATTCTCATTTTCACATCATAACACCATACAAGAATTGGACAAAGTCATCGAAGTACTGTTGAAACTTTTTTAAAGAAAATATATTTTAAGTACAATCTATACGACTTTTATCCATAAAATAATAAGGCCACCAGTTGATGGCAGCCTTCTGTTGTTTGTAATATGAAAGTATGCAAAAGTAAAAAAAGTACCTACAGCTTGGTGATATCCAGGTCAAATGCACCTTCTGTAATCTTCTTTACATTTGTAGGGTCGGAACTTCCATTAGGGAGCTTCTTTTCTGCATTAAATAAAAATGTCCCTTTAACATGTGTGTCAGTTATGGACTCGATGATTATCTGCCCGGTCTTGTCATTGTCCCAATTATTGAACCACTGGTCGTACCCGCTGCCGTTCCATTTATTGTATTCTGCACTTGCCAGATACTTGCCTGCAGTAATGTTCGTTGGGTCAAAGCTGTATGTACCCGGTTTCCAGGAAGTAAACCCACTGTCGAAGTTTAACAGGGTTAATATTATACCTTCTTTCTGGTCAGACGGTTGTCCAATGATTTGAAGAGTCTTTGTAGCAGAAAGGTATTTTGCCTTCGTTAACTTAGCGTCTGTTGTGGGAAATGCCGTACCATCTACTTTTGCTACAAAAGGACCACCGGATGGTGTCGGGTTATTCGTTTCATCTTTTTTGCAAGCTGCAAAAATGACCATCAGTGCCAGTACGGCAATTTTCAAAAATTGGGATTGTTTCATCATTGTTTTAGATTAATTTTTCCCAAAATTGCCTCATCTCAAGTATTTATCAAATGGGCCGAACTGCCCATTTTGATAGAATATGCTTTATCGGCTTTTAAATACATGACGTATCATTTTACTTAAAATATTGATTTACATTATTTTATGTATATATAATTTTTTGTTTATTTTTTTTAAATTGACTAAATCTGTCAAGTTTTACGCATTCTTTTTGGCCCATACCACAACCAGAAGCCGGTAACCGTAAAAATAAGCAACGCCAACCCCATTATTGTAGTGTAAACAAGCTTAATTTGGCCATTAGATGTACCCAGGTAATGATCCAGTATAGAACCATCGTGTATCTGTTCCAGAAAATCTGCTCGTCTCTGTTCCACATGCAGCAAGCCACCTGTTGCACCATCAAGCTGTATTCCCCAATAATGCTCATCAAACACAAATTTAACAGTGCCTTTGTCCTTGCGCACATCGATTCTGTTAAGTTTTAAGGAAAGACCCGGTGACACTTCCTTATGCAGATGATAACATGCTCGCTTATGGAGACTGTCAAGCGGGAGCCAATTTGCCAGATTTGTGGAGGTACCCTTGTGTGTTTTGGCAAGTAATATGCCGTTGCTATGCTTTTTCCAGCCAAGAAGCAGACCTGTAACAGAAATAATGAAGAAAAATACAAATAGCAATGCACCTGTCCAGCGATGTATTTTGCGGAAGTCTCGTAGTATTCTTGCTTGTCTTTGTCGGTTTTGCTTTTCTGCCATTCTTTTATCGCTTTATGCCTGATTTTGTTATCTTAAAATGCATCTCTAACAGGGTTCCATTCAAATATTAACTCCTGCCTTTAGAGCTAATTAACCTTTGAATCAGGAAAATTGTTTTTCATTCAGTTGAAATTTTCTTAAACCCAGATAAAGCATCTTAGTCTGAGAAAATTGATTTGATAAAAATTCCGGCCAATACATACGGCAATACATTTATGACACAAGTTTGACAGATAAAAATGTGTCGCCTGCTTTGCTTCCAAATATCTTTGCGCTATATTTTATTAAAAAATAAAACAAATTCAAGATGATCAGACAATTTACACTTACACTGTCCATTCTCATTATTTCTGTTATCAGCCTTTCTGCACAAGAATTTCAGGAAATAAGCTGCGGCGCTGGATATAAATACCAAAGCTATGTACAATTAGCAGCAGGTACAGAAAAACAGGTGAACAATGATGCCTGGGATATTGCATTTACTGCTTTCGGTTTTCAGGATGCTGGTATCCTTATCAACGAATCTTCCGCCAGCATTCAGGGTGAAAACGTTCCTCAAACAGAACTCTACTACACCGGAAACTCAGATTTCAATGCCTCATTTGACCTTGACCAGATTATAAAAGGTGCAAAATTGTACAACAGTAAAGCCTCATGGAATGATGGAGCCTTCAATGCACTCAAAGACACTACGAATGCGTTCGACTATGGTTGGGGCGCATACAATCCTGCCACACATTCCGTTACCGGAACAAAAGTATTCGTACTAAAACTCAGAAGCGGTAAATACATTAAACTGATGGTCGAAGCGTTGAATGGTACTGATTATGTTATCAGATATGCAGATATTGACGGTCAAAATGAAAAAACCAAAACCTTCAGCAAAACCAAGGATAACGCAGGCCAAAAGTTCATTTACTACACATTTACGGATGATAAAATTGTGGACATTTTGCCACAAGGAGGCTTTGATCTTTTCTGGGGCCGGTATGTGTCATGGGCAACAGACCCTAACGGCACCATTCAGCAATGGTACACCGTCACAGGCATATTGACTGCACCTGGTGTACAGACAGCAGTTGCCAAAGGTGTCAATCCTGAGACAGTAAGCGTTGACCCATATCTGAACAGTTTCTCGCAAAAGATTGACCAGATTGGTTATGACTGGAAAACGCTCGTGGGTACAAGTTGGACACTTGCTACGGATCGTGCATTTTTCGTCAAATTGCCCGACAACAATGTTTGGAAGCTGGCCATAGTTGATTTCGAAGGTAGCGCCACCGGGACAGCCACACTTCAAAAATATTCCCTTGGCAATCCAACTTCAACTCATGATCTGAAAGGCACAAAGCTAAGCTTCTACCCTAACCCGATACAAAACGAACTGATTATTTCTCTTGATGTAGCACAGTTATATGATTATCAATATGATGTTGTAGTCACTGACCTGGCAGGCAGACCTGTAATGAGTACAAAAGTAAATGCAACAGAAGGCTGGAATGTACTTAAGCTGGATACCTCCAACCTTGCTTC
>WBZR01001093.1_pt1 | contig 36659 bp, 23 predicted proteins | sample 5204231 | NCBI WGS metagenome assembly WBZR01 (sample SAMN12412403, study PRJNA552823) | activated sludge metagenome | isolation source: activated sludge from anammox sidestream of wastewater treatment plant... | place: USA: Virginia | collected 2017-08 | reverse complement strand
CACATGGTCACATTAATCAAGGAGACGCGGAAGGGCCGCGTGGTGTTTGGATAGTCATGGCCACGGTCAGTGAAGCCTATCGCGCCGAGACGGGTTCCGACGGCACCTCACCGACGGTCGACGTGAGCTACTTCATCTTCGATGCTACGTCACTCCAGGTGGCCATGACGTCCCTGTACGCCGCGACCCCGGCGACGTTTGATGTCTATGGCGACGCCAGCTTGGTCCTGCCCAAGGCAGGGATCAGCGTCGAACGGGCCGAGAATGACCTGTGGAACGGGGTGGTCAACTACGCCATTCAACCGGCGCCGCCGATTGCACCGCCGGAGGGACAACCCGAATACGCTGGTGATGCCAACGGCGGCACGCACCGGGTCCTGCGTGGCATCGCCACGGTCGATCGCTATCCCAACGCGGTCACGCAGCCGGCCCTGGTGGAGGCGCCCGACCAGCACGGCTTCATCGGTGTCACCAAGGATGGGATCGAAGGGGTCGATCTGATCATCCCTGGCTTCAACTGGACGGAGACGCACTACCTGTCCAAGGCCGTGGCCACGTGGACCTATCTGAAAACCGTCTCTGAAATGCGTGGCACGGTGAACAACGCCCCGTTCCGGGGCTTCGCCGCCGGCGAGGTGTTGCTGGCCGACTTCTCCTGGGCCATCCGCGGCTCGGGCGATGTGCAGGTGAGCTTCGCCTTCGTCCGCATCTCCAACAAGACCGGCTTTTCCCTCGACTTCATCACTGGCATCGACAAGAAGGGCCACGAATACCTGTGGACGTTCTGGCAGGACAAGGTGGAGTCGGGCATGGTGCAGGGCGAGCCGAATCCGGTGGAGATCGGCCTGGTGCGTGAGCCGCGCGGGGTCTATGTCGAAAAGGTTTACGAGGAGGCGGACTTCTCCGCGCTGGCGATTGGAACGGGGGCGCCGACACTCTGATGGCCCTGAAGAAAAGTATTGTTATGCGCGCGCAAATTACCGCCGCTTCTTGTCAGCATGACGAAGTCCAAATATTTCGACTTACATTCTTGGATTCATTTTTGCCGTTTGAATCTTCCTCCGTGCTTGTTCAAGGTGCTGTTAACCAGGACATTCAGCCCCAGATTTTCAACGTCGTGTCGAAAGTCTGCATCGCCACGAATGATTCTGAAAGCCGACAGGTACGCGGTGATCGTCTTGAATTGCAAGTTGCGCTTGCCCCGAAAATCGCGAATGCCTGTTGCTTTGCGCCGCAGCGTCTGTCGTATCTCAGCGTAAAGATCGGTAGCCTTCCCGAAATAAATAGTGCGTCGAGCCGAATCGAAAAAAGAATAAATTCCGGGTTCATGGCCAACTTGAGATACTTTGGGCAATCCTTTAGACATGTCCCATCCTTCGACGAGCGGCACAAATGCAGGAGGCTCACCAAATACATGACGTGCGGCCAGTTCGAGCCGTTTCCAAGAGATCGATTTGGCACCCGAAAGATAGGCGCTCAGATTGGGAGGACGGATGTTGGTCAATCGGCAAAAAGCACTCCTTCCACCCGCCCAATCGACCAATTTCGTCAAGAATTCGATAGTGGCTGCGGGTCTGGCCATCGCGAATCTCCTGTAGTCCACGCGGCTGACAATGGTCAAACGTACGACTGCACTTCACCTTGGGCTAGGTTACGAGCCTTGATGCAGCAGAACAAATGGGGCAACAAGCCAACATTCTGATGGCCAAGAAGGTGCGAACAGTCATGCGCGGGCAGGCCTTCGCCCCGACGGCCGGCGAGTGGAATGCCATAGCCGAGGCGACTAACGCCTACCATGCGCGCCAGCGCGGCGAGGGATCGGGAGAAGTTCTGCCGCCTGGAATGGTTCCGGTCCGCAATGACAGCGGGCAGCACCTGCAGCGCTACGCCGCACTCGGCATTTCCGACGCCCTGGTCCAGCCGCACCATGCCTTTGAACAATTCACCGAGCGCGCCGCCTTCAAGGCCATCGAACCAGCCGAAGAGCACATCGGCGGGCGGTTCGTCATCCTCGCTGAGCCGCTGGCGCCCAATGCGGTCGGCCGCGCGGTCTTGAATGGCCAGACGCCGGTGCTGGTGCAGATGATAGACGAGACCCACACCTTCGCCGACGTGGAGGCGGGCACGACGGGCAACCTGGTCAGCGCCAAGTCGGGGCCGGCGATGCTCCTGACCGTGCAGCCCGTCGACAAGCGCACGACGCCAGACATGGCCTGGTGCATCGCCCGTCTTGGGGCATCATCCGCGCCGCTGCCGATCCTGGCCGTCTGTACGAGCATCACCATCGACCCGATGAGTTTCAGTACAACATGCGTGTGCAAGCGAATGACCGGCCTGCCGGAGGCCTACGAGACGGGCGAAGAGCTGATCGCCTGGGCGGGAACGCGTGCCCTGGTCCGCCCGGGCTGGAAAGTCCTGCTTTTGCCCATCGAATCCATCGCGGATGACCCGGACGTGAAATACGTCGCCCTCCCGCTAATCCCGGCGCTGGTGCGCCCGCTTTCGGCCGACGAGTGCAACGTCGAGATCGCCCAGCCCTGTGAGGGACTGTAGGGATGCCCTGGAGCCCCTATCAGAGCTTCGATATCCGCATGCCGCTGGGGACGCATGCGGTCGCGCCCTACTCGGTAGTGCCGATGGCGATGGCCATCGCGGCCGGTGCGCTCGACGGCAATGGCAACCCGGTCCTGGCCGGGCGATTAAGGCGGTACTTTCCGGGCTACTACACCGGCGCGGTCTGCGGCTTTCCGGAGTATTACGACTTCGGCAACCAGATTGGCCAGTGGGTGGAAAAGGGCGGCGTCCTGCGACCTGGCCTGTTTGTTCGCGCGCCGCGCTGCAACCAGTCGGGCTGCGACGGGTGTCAGGGCGACGAAGGGCTGCTCCACGACGTCGCCCATGTGATCGACACCATCCAACAGCCGGAGAATCATCGCCCGGAACACTGCGCCATCCCGGAGCAGTACGGAGGATTCCTGCTGGGGATTCTCGGCGAGAGCGGACAGCTGCCGCCGGGCATTGTGGATGCGGCCTTCCGGACCGCTGCCGCGGCCGACGACGCTCATTGCTGGGTGGTCATCGAGGGCGCCCCAGGCGACATCACCCAGATCAACTCCGTCGGGACAGCGGGACTTATGCAAATCGGCTATGACGAGATCGCCTCGCCGACTCCCCGCCGATATCACCATGATTCCTATTGCCGGTTCCACCTTGATATCCCGGCCGGCTCGACCATCCTCGACGCCCGGATCGTTCTCACCCTGAATTGGTCCGCCCTCAATGCCGACCTGAAGATCAACGTCAAGATGCTCGACCGCGACAGCATGAACCCTTTCTCGGCGACGGTCGATCACCCCGACAATCCGATCATCTCCAACCCCAACGGACCGGCTCGCGTCTTGGGGATAGGCCCCTTCGAATACACCTTCCTCGAACAGACGCCGCAGCTCTCATGGGGGGATAAGCTCGTTTTCGACAACCTTGTCGAACTCGTTGAATCCTTCATCGGCCGACCCGGCTACGACCCCGTGGCTGGCGGATACCTGGGGATCGAGCTCGAGTCTGATCGTGTGTTCAACGTCACTGACTTTCCGGCAATTGATGAGATTCAGCGGGTCGGGGTGTGGGAGTTCATTAATAACTATTCCAACTCGCTCGTCCGCCCCGCCCTTTTCGTCCGCTACGCCCAGCCGGGAGTGGGAGTAGAGTACGACGACGATGGCAAGCCGATCGTGGTCAAGAGCGCCATTGAGGTCACGCCGCAGATCGTGGTGAACACCAATACACGGGTCTCATGTGCCAGCCCGGCCGGCACGGTCAACCCTGATTGGGATGTCTTCAGCGCTTCCGATGATCCGGCCGCCGCCGGAAGTTTCAAATACTTCGTGCTCAGCCCGGTGCCGCCGATCGAATCGTGGTGGTCGCAGGAGACGCACGGCGATCCGCCTTATGACGAGTTTGCCGACGATCGCTTCCCGCTGAACGATTGCGAGACCTACGGCATCCCGGCGGCCGCGGTCGATTCATTCGGCGAGCCGGTGCTGAGCATCGCCTCCGGGCCGTGGCATGTCGAGCGGGGCTTGCGGGCCATTGTGGGCGTGTCCGAGGAGCCTGCGCGGTCCGGCATCGTCAAGGCCTACATCGGCGGCAATGGCGACTCATTGCCGATGGTGGAGAACGTCTGGCGGGTCTATCACGGCCGCACCCGAGCCACGCGGCACAAGTACCCCGGCTCGCTGGCGGACGCCGTGCACACTGGCACCAGTCAAGGCGGCGGCCCCAATACCATCGTGCTCAACGTTGCTGCGTCGTCGGACGACGACTTCTACAACGGGATGCTCATACGCCTTACCGGCGGGACCGGGGCCAATCAATGGTCGAAGATCATCGACTACGAGGGGACCATGCGGACAGCGACTATCGAAGGTACTTGGGTGGTCACGCCCGATGTCACGACGACCTTCGCCGTCATCCCCGACCAGGGCTGGTTCGTCGAGTACACCGGCTACGTTAAGGCGTGGTTCGCCGTCGATTCGCACTGGCTTCAGATCGCCTCGGGCCAGCCCTGGTGCTTTCAGGATGGCACGCCCGGCGACCCGTATCAGTGCATCTATCACTGGAACTGCTGGTATCAGGGCCGTATCGATGCCAAATGGCGCGGCGACACCGACGACGCAGAGTTCGCCGCCTGGATCGCGGCGCACGACGCCGGCTTTGGTGCGACCTTCGAGCCGAGCACGGCGCATTGCCACGATCCACTGGCCGGGCTATGCCTGCCGGGAGATTCGCCTCCGGAGGGCAAGGCGATGGGCGACCAGCTCTGGCCGCCGGCGGCGAACCAGGATGGCGACAGTTTCGGAGCGCCTCCGGGTCTCGTTGAAACCCCGCCCTGCCGGACGCTGCATGGCGAGTATTCGTGGGCGTACCTGCCGGAATTGGGCAGCAATCACCCGACAACGCCGATCGGCGGCCCGGTCGTTCCGCAGTTGCCGGAGTCTGGCCTGTGGCACGAGACAACGACGGTGAAGAAGCTCACGCCTGACGGCAGCACAACAGAGGAGGTCATGGGATGGGCGGATCTGAGATTCGTGTCGATTCTTCCGACGCTAAGCGGCGCGTAACACGGCGCGACGTCTGCCTGGCGTGCGATCAGTGCATCAAGCGCCCGGCCATGCCGCTAACCTGCACTTTGATCGTCAATCCCGACCGCGACTTCCAACCCTGCGCCGCGAAGCTGGCGCGGATGCAGGCCCATCCCCACGCCCAATGCCCGCACCCCGACTCAGCCCAGCGTGCCAAGTGGGAGCATGCGGCTCTACATTTTCTTGGTCAACCGATCAATACGAATTCAGTTGTGATACCAGGCCAAGTGCCACCAGCAGGTACAAGTTCACCCCGTCATCGTGGGCGGCAACATGCTACGCCAATTCCCATTTTCGTCCGTCGCGCGTCAACGTCGAACCTACGATCGTATCCGAGGACGAGGTCATGAGCGGCGGGCCGATCGAGACGAGGTAATTAACCGAAGGGCAGGATGAGGTACAGCGATACTTAGCTCTTCGTTAGATCAACCCGAAAAATCAGCGGGCACCAGGCGGCGTGCGGGAGAATGTGCGGGATGCTCCGCGCCATGCGGACCAGGGCCGGCCTGACCCAGCGCGAGCTCGCCCGCAAGCTCAGGATGCACAACACGATGGTCCACCGGTCCGAGATCGGCGACCGCCGCATCGACCCGGTGGAATTCGCGGCATGGTGCCGGGCCTGCGACGCCGACCCCGGCGAGATGATCCGGCAGATTGGGTGACTGCTCACTGCGCTATGCCGCGCGGGCCTTGCGACCTTGGGCCCCCTCAAAGCCATTGAATGTCAAGCGATCGATCCGGAACTCACGAGGGCGTTGGTCTCGCTAAGCGATGCGGCTTGCCTTCTCGATTGGCTGATCGTTCAAGAACTCGGTGAGTTCCTGCATGTCGCCGGGCCTTCCCTCCAATTCACCGTAATACTTCTCGTCCATGAGCCGGAAGTACTCGCCAATCTCTTCAATGATGGCCTTGGAGTCCTCCACCTTGTGCTTCCTCATGATCAAGTAGAACCCCATGGCGTATTTGACAATGCCCTCCGTGATGGTCCTCTTGGCTGCATCATCTATCCTGTGCAGCTCAGACAACAACCTTGTCATGTCGGAGATTTCACGTTTGATCCCCTGTTCAACGCTTTCGTCGTGCTGTTTTGAGCGATGTAGCAGCCCATGCTCCACGAGACCTTCATTGAAGGCGGCAAGACCGTTGAGCATCTTCTCATTGAATCCACAAAGGGGCATGAGTTTCTCCTCCTGATGCCTACTTCTGTATCTCAGGTTGGGGATCTGAATTCGAATTATCGATTGACAGGCTAAGGTCCACTTGAGCCGGCGAATTGTCAGGCGGGGCAGTTGGCGCCCCATAGCTTTTTTGAAGCATGGGTGTCACCGAGTTAAGGGTCGGTATTGCCCATGTCGCCCATCGTGGGAAGGCTCCGTTTGCTTCGATGTAGAACGCAAAATTTGAATAGAGAAGCTGCAATGCGACTGCGCCGGCGATAAACGGGGGTAGGAGATGGCTATCGGCTCCAGTCCAGCCAAGACGATGAGCGAGCACAAGAAGGAAAATTACACAGAATGCGGCACCAATCGGAGCATCGCTAAATGCAAGCACCTTGCTAATATCATCCATGATGTCATCGAAATCTGCTCGCTTCTTCAGCAGCTCATTGAGCTCCTTCTGAATTGCTGTCTTGGCCGATCCATCATATTGTGTGTCGAGAAGAGTCTGTCTATCAGTGATTTTCTTGTCCACATCCGATTTCGCGAAAGGCGCCGCTTTGACAATCACGAGCTCTGAGACAATCAAGCAGAGAACACCAATTGCAAGGCAGCCGACTTCTAAGAGGAGCATCCATTCGAGCGCGAACTCATCTGAATGCTTACATAGCGCGATGCAGACAGCGATTAACCCAGCCGTAATCAGCGTCGCCGCGCTTGCAATAATAAGAAGAAAGACGCCAATCTTCTTACGATCCCCCTGGAGCACACTAGCATATGCCGTTTCTTCGCCACGGCTAAAGTATTTTTGCCAATAAACAAGCGTTACGACGATAGTGAATAGGATTGCTGCAACTTCCCAAACAACATAGAAATCCCACCAGCTTCGATAAGCAGCAGAAATATTGCGTGCAATCAGATCAATAGTGATGAATCCAATCACCAAACGAAATCCAATCGACAGCCATCGGGCTTCTCGTTTCTTCTTCTCAACAAGCGACTCAGAAACGGATTCGGACATTACAAGGCCCTCGTCTGTGGACCACGCAGAGTGGAGAACGCCAAACCCAATATGTAGACGGGAACACTCGCGCCCAGAGCGAACAGTGGCGCATAAAGCGCCCAATCTGCGTTCCCAAGCGCCACAACCGTTGCGTACGCGGTGGCCACAATCCCCGCAAGAATGCTCGCGATCGCCCAGCCCCCATGCACGGGACGCGGACTGAGTTGGAGCGTCGCGAGCACGCTGGCTGCAAGACTGAGCTGTGCGGCGTATGCGCCGAGCAGGATGGGCAGCACCTGTATGTCCGAGAGCAACTGGAGCCAGATGATGCCAAGCGCGGCGACCGTGAAGAAGATGATGGCGACGCGGCCGATGCGAATGGCGTTAGCCGAAGTCGCTGGGGTCGCAGGGAGATTGGACGTTTGCTTCGCCTTCGGGACAAGGTCGAGCGAGAACACGACCAACGCGCCCATGAGCATCGAGTCGGCCGTGGACAGCATGGCGGCGACGATGGCCGCGCCGAAGGCTAGGGCCAGGCCGACGCCGAGGACATGGCCCAGTGCGTACTGCGAATCCCGCAGCGCGATCGGAATTGTGGCGATGCCGTCCCAGATGGTCTCTTCGTCGATGCCGATAGGGGCGTGACGCAGGGCGATGCCGACGATTATGGCGAACAGCCATGTGACCGGTGACTCGAAGGCAAAACGCTGCAAGCCGACGCGGATGGGACGCAGACGCTCGCGCGGTGATGTCTCCCCTCCCGGGGGAAGCTGCACTGCCGCGAGGCGCTGCCACATAGTCACGTCAACGAACTGCCAAAACAACGGGAGAAGGGCCAGGGCCAGCAGGTTCGGCGTGCCCTGGGAAAGATTGAAAAAGACTGGCGAGCTGACGACGGCTCGAACGCTGCCGCTCTCGGGCCAAGAGCGGAACAGGTTGGCGGCGAGCGTGAACACTGCTGCCGCAAGGAGAACGAGGAGCACCGGCCGCACGAACTGCGTAAGCGTGAACCTCTCGCCGGTGGCGAGGCGCCGCTCGACCTTAATCTGCCGCCTGATCATGATCGACATGATGACAAGACACAGGGCTAGTGCGACGGAGAGAATGAACGAGGCGGCCTTGCCCTCGGCATCCCCATTGCCGGCGAGCCAGATCAACGACACGCCGAGGGCGAGGAAGCCGAAGTACGTGAAGACGAGTTGCACCTGGTCCGTGCGCATCGCGTTTAGCTGGCCGGCGCGCACGAGGTAGATGGCGATGACAATCGCCATTCCCGTGAGGATGGCGCCGATGATCGCCGGGTTCTGCGAGAACATCTTGAAGACGGCGCTGCCCCAAGCGAGTTCCGCCACGAACGTACCTAGAAAAGCGATCAGCGTGACGATCGAGGCGATTATTTCGAGCGCGCGGGAGTTGTATCGTTCGCCAAGGTAGCCGTGCAACGTCTTTCCGCTGCCGAGGTACGAGGACATTCGCGGCAGAAGCAATCCGAAGAACACGATCCCGAGACCCCAGAAGACAGGGTTGACCAAAGCCCCGAAGCCGTACAGATACCCCCATGCAAAAAAGATGCTGACGGACGCGATCTGGAAGCCGTAACCGATCGAGGAGTTGGCGAACTCGAAGGACGAGACTTGATTCGCCGCGAGGAAAAACTCCGACGAGGCGACCGTGTGTCGCCGCTCTAGGAGAGCGGCAACGAAGTAGATCAGCACGGGGCTGAAGACCAAGATTGCGGCCACGGTCGTCACGCTACGACCTCCGATTTTGCACATAAAGTAGCCGGGCTACGAGGGTTCCGCAACGTTCGATCTGTGCTTCATTCGGCACGCTTCGCACCACTTTCGATCCGTCAGCAACTTCGCTCGCCCGGCTTTCATCCGCGGCTTCCGGCCGGCACCGCATTCGCTTCCCGCCTTCGAGTCTTGCACTCCTCACGCCGACCCCGCTTCGCGCCTCGTAGGTCCGTTCCGTCATTCGTCCTGCTCCGCTTCGCGGGACTCTCCGGCGAGCTGCCGTCCCGACCAGCACATCGACCGCATTAAGACGGTCGTCGCATCGCGCGGCATCGCACTTGACTATGAGACCCTTTGCGCTGTCCTCCACGACCCACGACCGCGGCTTTCGCCTGCGGCGGCAATTGTGAACCCCGAATGGAGCCAAGCGGTCTCCGAGACCGGCCGATCCTGCGATTGACAGCAAGTCGGAATAACTGGTAAATACCGGATGTTACAGGGCGTCCGGCGCAGCAACACAAGAGACTTCGGCAAGGGCCTCCAATGCGAGTGGCACAACGTTTCGACAGCGTGATGACTATTGGGGACCTCTCGACCTACCTGAAGATCCCGAAATCAACGCTCTACAAGTTGTCACAGGAGGGCAAGGTTCCAGGTCAAAAGGTCGGCCGACACTGGCGGTTTCACCGCGAGGCCGTGGACTTGTGGCTGAAGAACCACAAGCCGACGGAGTGATGTGGCATGACAATTGTTTCGAGCGAACTCATTCCGGGCACCGAAGTCGAAGCGCGAGGCCTTCGCTGGCAGCTTGTTCGCGTCGAGGAGCAGGTCGGCAGTCGAGTGTGTCGCTTGCGCGGCGTGGGTGGCGTCGCTGCAGGCGAAGAGATCGACGTTCTGTTAGGCCTGGAAAACGTCCAGCCGATACGCCATGACGTCGACCCCGTACGCGCCGGTCGCTTGCGAGAGTGGCTTCTCTACCATCAAGCATTTCTGCTCGAACAGGCCCTTGGACCTCACGCGTTACTGGCAGCCCAGCCCGGCCGCCTCGAGATTCAGCACTACCAGCTTGTTCCCGTAATCCGCGCGTTGGCCATGAGCCGAGTCCGCATGCTCCTGGCTGACGGCGTTGGACTGGGCAAGACGATCCAGGCTGGCCTGGTCATCACCGAGTTGATGGCGCGTCGGCTGGCGCAGCGCATTCTTATCGTCTCTCCCGCGGGCCCGCTGCTTGAACAGTGGCGAACGGAAATGCGGGACCGCTTCGGACTAAAGCTGCGGGTCGTCGACCGTGCCGCGCTGGACGAAGTCCGTCGGCAGGTCGAGTTGGGCGCAAATCCGTTTGATCATATTTCGCTGGCGCTTGCTTCCGTAGATTTCCTCAAGCAGGAACGTGTACTGGCAGAGCTTGAGCGTACATCCTACGACGTCATCATCATCGACGAGTCACACCATTGCGTCGACCTAGGCGCCGCGGGCCTACGCGACGATTCCCTGCGCAGGCGCCTCGCGGAAGTGCTCGCTGGGCGGTGCGATTCGTTGTTACTGTTGACCGCTACGCCGCACGACGGTAATGACCGGTCTTTCGCTTCGATCTGCGAATTGCTCGATCCATCCCTGGTCGATGGGCGCGGCCAGCTCCGCGGTGACCGCTATCAGCGCCATGTAGTGCGGCGCCTCAAGCGGCATATCCGTGATCCCAAGACTGGACAGTCCATATTCCCTGAGCGGCAGGTTGTTCCGCGCCGCGTCGTGGTGAGGGCAACAGAGAACCCGGCCTTCGTCGATCTCTCCAAACAGCTGCTGGCATTGGTGGCGCCAGAGCTCCGCCGGGCCCTACGCGACAAACGATATAGCGATGTACTCTCGTTCTTCGCACTGCTCAAACGCAGCGTGTCCACCGTTGCCGCTTGCCGTTCAACGTTAGGTGTTGTGCTCAAACGATACCGAGAAGCCGTGGACGTCGCCGTCGAGGATCAGGATTCGCGGCGCGAACGCATCCGCTCCCTCCGAGAGGCCCGTCGACGGCTCGAGCGTTTCGGCATCGTGGCCGCATCAGAAGAGGCCGAAGTCCAAGAACTTGAACTCGAGGACGTTGCCCAGCAACTGGCCGACCTTGAGCGCCAGGCACGCGCGGAAGGCCGCAAGGTCAGCCGGGCTGAATCCACCACAGCCAAGCTGGAAGGTTTGGTCAATCTTGCCAATCAATCCACCCGCCATGACCCCAAGCTCGCCGCTTTGCTCGGAGAGTTGGCCGAAATCCGCAAAGCTGAGCCCCTCGCCAATGTTTTGATTTACACAGAGTACACGACCAGCCAGGCCGCTGTGGCACAGGTATTGAAGGACGCCGGTTACACCGTGCTGACTCTCAGTGGCGATGACCCGTATGGCGGCGCCAGGCGATCAGTCGACAAGGCCGATGACGAATTGCGGACTCGCACAGAAATTACCGATCGCTTTCGCACGGCCGACGGTATCGTCATGGTCTGTACCGACGCCGCGGCCGAAGGACTAAACCTCCACCAGCGCTGTCATCACCTGCTCCACCTGGAGTTGCCGTTCAACCCGAACCGCCTCGAACAGCGCAACGGCCGGATTGATCGCTATGGGCAAAAACTCCAGCCCATTGTTCGTTACCTCCATCTGGCCGGCACTTTCGAGGAAAACATCCTGCTCCGTCTGATTGCCAAGTGGGAGCGGCAGCGCCGTGCGCTCAACGTCGTGCCCAATACGCTTGGCATCACTGCTGATTCAGAAATGGTCATGAGGCCGCTGTTGCAGGGCTTTGTCGAGACCGAGGGCCGACTCTTTGCGGATCAACCGGTGAAGTTCACCCTGACCGATGGTGATCCGGCGGATGGCGCCGAGGGTCCGGTTCGCGAACTGCTCGATGAAATCGACCGCAGTTTCAAGACCTTCGAAAAGGCCGCAAAGACGAATGCCTGGCTGGCCGACGCCGGACTTCATGCGGACGAAGCCGCTATGAAAGATGCCGGCCAAGCCCGCGATGAAGGCGACCATGCTGCCAACGTGGACCTGGTCCAATTCGTTGTCGATGCAGTGAGGCGCCAGGGCGGCAAGTGCGACGGCAAGATCACAGATCCAGTGTTTCATTTGACGTTGCCCGGTGATTGGCGCCTCGATCTGGCCGACGTACCCGGCTGCGATGCGGATTCGCGCGTAATCCGTCTGACGACCAACAAGGATGTCATCATCGATGATCAGAAGCGGCTCGTCGGGTATCTCGGTCGCGCCCATCCCCTGGTCCGGCACGCGATTGACCGCGTGCGCCACACATCCCTCGGTGATGGCACCGGCCACACCGATTCCCGCGCCGCTGTGGTAAAGGCCAATGTCACGGAGCCCACGCTCTTCTGCACGTATCTGGCTCGTGTCAACAGCACCGCTGGGCGTGAGTTTGAACGGGTTGTCGCAGTACGCCTTTCACCGTCAAGCGAGCCAGACTTCTGTTACGAGCCCAATACGTGGCTGCAATTTGCCTCGCTCGATGCGGCCGATTCGCCGGTGGGTGTATGGGAGAAACAGTTTGCCCAGTGGGCGGCCGGTCAATTGGATGACGCGCAAAAACTCGCCGCCGAATCCTTCGCCCCGAAGAATGCGCAGTTCCTTCAGGAGGCCGGCGCGTCACTGGCCCATGAATCCGCTGAGTTGGACAGGTGGCTTGCCGAACGCGTCCAGGAAATCGCGCCAGCGGCCAAAGTCGAGCAACCTGGCCTCTTCACGGCACCATCCACTGCGGCGCCCGCGCCGGCGCCCACGACGCCGGCGGAACGGCTCACCGCTATTCATTCCGACGCCAATCAACCAGCGCGCCTGCGTAGCCAGGCCGATGCACTTCTCAAGCTCTACCGGCAACGTCATGACCGCCTAACGCTCCGCTCCCAGTTCGGGGCGCCCGAGGTGATTCCACTCGGTCTGCTTATGGTAATCCCCGAAGTCCAGGGAGGCGGTCGTGGCGCTTGATTTCCTACGCCAGGGCGATTGCAGCTTCTACGGCCCGGCTTTGCCCGAGCCGTATGTTCGCTTCGAGCTGGAGAAGGCCCTCGGCAAGCACGAGCTGCTGCCGGACACAGACGGCTTGGCTGGCGAGACTCTGCGCGACCAATGGGATATTTTCCGCCGCAAGCTCCGCGATGTAAGCCCCAACTCCGGCCCGGTCGCAATAACCAACCGAATCATTGAGCCCCTTGTTTCTCGGCTGGGATACGCCGGGCTCGCCCCGGCTGACGAGGTGCTTACGCGTGAAGGCAATGAAGCCGGTGGTCTATTGATGGCCGATGACGCCGGCGCCAAGCTCCGCTGCTGGGCCATCGAGTACGACGCCGACCTCGATTCGCCCACACAACGAGGGTACGCATACCGATTCAGCCCCATCCGCATTGCGCAGCGTGTCCTGCTGGCCACGGGCGAGCGTATTGGCCTGGTCACCAACGGCGTCGAGCTTCGCCTCCTGCTTTGCGATCCGGCACGCCCCGATTCGCACATCGAGATTGACCTCAATGTCTGGCGCCTCTCACGAGATCTGCCCGATGGCTATCTGCTTCTCCTTGCGTTGGCCAGCCCAAAGGGAGTCGCCGCCCTGCCGGAGATCGTCGAAGACGCTCGGCTGAAGCAGAACAAGGTCACCAAGGAATTGCGTGTTCAGGCACGCCTGGCCGTCGAGGAATTCGTCCAGGCGGTCCTCGATCATCCCGATAATGCCGCCGCGCTGGCCGGCCACGCCGACACATCCGCGCTCGCCAAGGCGCTCTGGCACGAAGGCCTGATCGTCGTCTATCGCCTGCTCTTCATTCTCAAGTGCGAGTCCACCAGCGACTCCTCACGGGTCTTCCGCTTCGCGTCCACGCCCCTCTGGCGGAATACGTATTCACCTAGCACGGCGCTTGCTCGTATGGTCCGCCGTGTGCTTGACGAGGGCGCCGCCTCCGGGCGCTACCTCGAAGACGGCCTGCGCGTTCTGTTCAAGCTCTTTGCCGATGGGCTGGACCACCCCGGCCTGACTGTTCGGCCTCTTGGCGGCGCCTTGTTTGGCGCCCAGTCCACACCCCTGCTCTCCTCTCTTCGCTGGGGCGATTTGGCCGTGGCCCATCTGCTCAATCGGCTCCTCTGGTCCGACACGCGTCGCGGGCGCGAACGCGTGCACTATGGTCCGCTGGATGTTGAAGACCTTGGCCGCGTGTACGAGGCCCTGCTAGAACTGGAGCCGGGCATTGCGGCCGAGCCGATGTGCCGGCTGCGGCGTCAGAAGCTCGAAGTCGTTGTACCGGCAGCGCAGGGCGACAAGTACAAGACCGCAGGCACCGCAGTTTCGACGACGCCGTCGGCGGACGCGGACGACGGCGTCAACGAAGACGACGACGGCGAGGAAGACGCCGAGGAAGAGAAACCGACCCGAGGCAAGAAGACGAAGGTCGAATGGATTGAGGCCATTAACACCGGTCGGTTCTATCTCCGCGTCGGGCTGGGTCGCAAGTCCTCGGGTTCCTACTACACGCCTCACTCGTTTGTCCGCTTTCTCGTGCAGGAGACCCTTGGCCCGCAATGCGACGAGCGCTCCCCGCGCGAAGACCCCGACGCGGGCGCCATCCTCAAGTTGAAAGTCCTCGATCCCGCCTGCGGCTCCGGCCACTTCCTCGTCGAGGCCTGCCGATTTCTCGCCGCGCGGGTGTATGAGGCAGCCCGCTTGTGTGACGAGCTCGCAAGCAAGGCCGAGCACGATGCCGAGGCTGAAAAGAACGTCGCGCGAAAACAGGCTTTGCTCGATCGCGCCGCCGAGTTGCGCCAGCGGCTCAAGGATCTGCCCGACCAGGAAGATGAACTCCTAAGCTACCTGCCCAGCCGCTCGGCCGGCGCCGACAAGGCCGTGCTCTCCGCCCATGACATCGCCCGCGCCGAGGCGATCTGCCGCCGGCTCGTGGCCGTCCACTGCATCTACGGCGCCGACCTCAATCCCTTGGCGGTCGAACTGGCCAAGTTATCGCTTTGGATCGAATCTCACGCCGAGGGCTACCCTCTGACATTTCTCGATCATCGCATCGTCGTGGGTAACAGTCTCACCGGGCCCTTCTGGGACAAACTCACGTTCGCGCCGGGTTCACAAGAACCAATCGAGGGGCTGTGGCGCCAGGGACTCTATGCCAATTTGACCACGAAGCTTGGTGAAGCACTGTCGTTGGTGCGGCGCCTGGAAGAGAGCGTCGGCGTGGACGTGCAGGACATTGCTGCCAAGCAGCAGCTCAAACGAGAACTCGACGCGCGGCTGAACCCGTTCCGCATACTAGCCGCCGCTTGGTCCGGTGGAGTCATGCTCGGCACCGAGCAGCCTGATGGAGCTCCGCGCTGCGACGATGATGCATACGCCGACCTTCTAAAGCAGGTCGGCACCAGTGGCGAATTGCCTGCGAACGTCGACGATCCAAATCTCCGAGCCATGATCACCACGGGACTAGGCATATCCATATTCGACCCATCTTCGCTTCGTGGCTCAGTCGCGTTGTCGCTTCCAGCTCTTTCCTACGACCTGACCTTCCCCGAAGTCTTCCACCCAACCGCTCAACCTAATGGTCAGCATGGCTTCGACGCTGTAATCGGAAATCCTCCTTGGAACAAGATCCGGCTTGAACTGCGGGAGATTCTGTCCGCGCTCGACCCTGAACTGCTTGTGGGAAAGGAAGCCGGAAGGTCCGCTATCGATGTGGCTGTGCTTGAAGAAGCCGAAGCAAGGCACCCCGAACTGGTGCGTTTGAGGCAAGACTTGGAGGCGAGCAAGCGAGCCACTCGCGTCGCTGTGCCCGACGAAGTAAACCCATTCGCACTGGTTGGAGGCGACCCCGACATGTACCAGATGTTCGCCGCGCGGGCGACACAGTTCGCGGCGCGGACCGGACGTGTCGGCTTCGTACTTGCCGCTGGCCTGGCCAAAACCCCCGCCGATCTCGGAATACGAAAAGCCCTCTCCGTCTTGGGGTACTGGCAGACGATGCGACACTTCGTAAACATGAAGCGGCTCTTTACCGATTTGCCTCAAGTAATCGAATTCATCGCATACATTTGGTCCGCGACAACGCCAGACGCGGCTACACTGGTATTCGATGCAATAGATGTCCAGGGGCTCGAACATGACATTGGCGAAACTTGGAACGCAGATCAGCTGCGAAAGACCGTGGCGACAACCGGGTCGTTTCCACGTGGTCCTGAAAGCGATGGCCAACGAGAGCCTGTCGGGACGTTCGTTGACTGGCTCAACCAACTTGGCATCGGTCTCTCCAATGATCTTCATCGAACCGCAGACGAAGCAGCCCTCACACCACTTTCGAATGTCATGCAAAACGCTTCAGACGCGCGTGATCCGTCGACCATTGCCGAGCTCCTTCCTGTGGGCTTTGTCCCGGCCTACTCAGGTCGCAGCATCGCGGCCCACAACAATCGCCCTATGCTGCGATCCGGCAAGTGGCGCCCCGAAGTCGACTATGTTGCGCGTCTGGACCATCCCTCGGTTTGCAGTGTGTCGCAGTGCATCAGGTTCTATCGGCTGTGTATCAGATCCACCTGTGGAAGCCCCAGAACAAATCAACGTTCCGCGATGGCATGCGTGCTTCCGCCTGGCACCCTCGCAACGAACAGTCTTTGGACCGAGCGGAACGCAGCCGACCGACCCAATAGCAATTCGTTAATCGCGTGCGGAGTCATCAATGCGTTCCCTGTTGACTTCGAGGCGAGAAAGCATGTCATCTCCAACTTCAATCAAGGAATCATGCGGGAGATTCCATCACCAAGAATCGCAGACAAGCTCACAGTACTACTGGTTCATGGCGCGCTGCGCCTTGGCGTGAATGATGAATTGTTTGCATTCCTCTGGCATGAGCAATTGGGAGACGCCTGGCGTGAGCCGGGTAAGGCGCCATTCACGTGGCCAGTGCTGGCCGGCGACGATGAGCGCTGGGCGGTGCGGGCGGCCATCGACGCGGTAGTGGCCGACGCCTACCGCCTCTCGCGCGAGCAGTATGCTCACGTCCTCTCCACTTTCAGCCACACCAGCTACAAGAAGGCCCCCGACCTGTGCCTGACCGCGTTTGACGAACTCAAATCCGTCGGCCTCGATGACTTCTGCAAAAAGCACGACCCCTACCACGATATCCCGCTGGTCGAGACGCTGCCCAAGCCGGTGATCGATCTGCCCATCCCCGACGACCCAGCTGGAGGCGAGAATGCGAACAGTGGCGGCGGTGCGCGTGGGCACAAACGCGGGCGCCGAAGCAAGCGCAATAACGACCCCGTGCTCTGGCAGGAAAAAAGCGGCCAACTCACGCTGGAATCGCCGGGCCCGGTTTTCGACCAAGCGTCCGCCCGCAATCCTGCTCCCGCCGCCCTTGATCCGGGCAAGGTCCTTGCGGTCCAGACCCTCCTCGAGATGCGAGAGGTCCTGACCAGCGCTGAAATTCAAAAAGAATTTGACCTCGACGCCGCACACGCTCGTGCAATTCTTAAGCATTTGTCAGAAAAGAAGTTAGCCAGCGTAGAAGGTAAGGCCAAAGGTACGCGTTATCGCTGGCTGGGCCAGGAAAAACAGCGAAACCAGTAGCCAAGCCCTGTGCGATGTGGTATCATATGATACCATTGACTTCCAGGAACGATAAGGCGCGGTATCATTTGAGTGTGAGGAATGTCCCCGTCAAATGCGGACTCAGACACGATTGCACTGATCCGGCGGCTGGCGGCGGCGCCCGACGGAGTGTGGACCTCAAAGCAGGCGGGTTCAGACATGCGTGCCCACAATCTGAGAGTGGACGGCGTGTGCGAGGACATCGTGAAGTGGATCGACGCTGGCGAACGGGTGAAGCCGACGGTCCTGCATGCATTCAAGGATCGCGTCGGACAAGCAGCATGGGAAATGAAGCCGGAAATCAATGGGGTGCGTTTTTATCTGAAGGTCACGGTCGATGATCGCGACGCGCCGGGCGAGTCGCTCGGTATCCTGTCGTGTCATCCCGACCACTGATCCTCAGAAAGGGTGCAGAGCTATGGCAAAGCGTTGCTTCAACTGCGGCGCCGAACAGATGGAGGAGCGGCACGGAACGTACCGGTTCGAGCCACCTGCGAATATCCCAGGCGGATCAATGAGCGTCCAAAATGCGACCTGGATGGAGTGCGAGAATTGCGGCGAGCAGATGATTCCCGCTGTGTTGAATCGGCGGCTCGAAGATCTTTCGATTCAGAGACAGGGGCTGCTGCCGCCTACGCACATCAAAGCGATTCGCGAGAAGCTCGGACTTTCGCAGGCGCAGATGGCCGAGCGGTTGGGCGTGGGTGACAAGACATACACGCGCTGGGAATCGGGACGGTCCATCCAGAACAAATCCAGCGACAATCTGATCCGTCTGATGGACCGCTCGCCGGAGCAGTTCGCGGTGATCGAAGCTCAGCGCAGCCCAGAGCGGTCGCTGAAGATTGAAGCCTATTTCAAGCAATTGGACCAACAGACAGGACGGAACCGTCTGGCGATGGCAGCGCACGATGCCGAACTGGACGCGGAGTCGGCGGATCGCATCCGCAAGGCGCTTCGCAAGGCGGCCAAGGAACAGAAGCAAGCGTAGGTGTACGAATGGGACTGCAAGCGGATTTCCTCGAACTGGAGATGCCGGAATTGGCGGAATACCTGCTGCGTGAAACCGGCCAGGACGACGATGCGCCCACGAATCCGACAGTGCTTCTGGATTTTCTGAATCTGCAATTTGCTATGGTCGATTTGGCAGCATTGCTACCCGGACAGAAGAAGCAGCCACGCGGCGTGATGTCGTACCTCGACCGAATCGTCGGCGTGGACGTGTCACTCAAGGGCAACGCTCACAGGGCACGCTTCACTACGATGCACGAGGTCGGCCACTACGTCCTGCCCAATCACCAGAACGATCTATACATCGACGATGACCATGACCTCTCTTTTGAAGCCATGATTGAAACGGAAATGGAGGCCAATGCGTTTGCAGCCGAGCTTCAGTTCAAGGGAGATCGATTCACGAGGCGGGCCAACGAATGCGACGTGTCACCTGAGGGCATCAAGGCGCTAGCGTTGCAATATGACGCGTCCTTTGAAGCAACCGCGCGGCGCTTTGTCGAACGAAGTGCGCGGCCTTGTAGTCTCGCGGTGTTCGCCCCGGCGCCTGGGGGCGGGGTGATTGACACCTCGAGGCCAGGACGATGGCAACATCGCTACACAATTACCTCTGCCGAGTTTCGCACGCGGTACTTCCGCCGACTTCGCGGCGACGTGCCTGCGGCGGTGGTCAAGAAGTTGCTTGTGCCTGGGCGCGACATCGCCGACAGCATCGATGACGAATTGACGATTACCGGCGCCACAGGCGACGAGCACAAGCTGCACGTGTCCTTCTTCACCAATCACCACTGCGTATTCGGGTTAATACAGCCGGCGACGACGAGGGGCAAATGATGGCGTTCAACCCGATAGCGGTCCTCGACCAGGTCACCGAGGAATACCACGACTACATCCAGACGGAGTTCCGCGCCAAGGACGCGGCCCTGCGCCAAAGGCTCATCGAGGCGCTGGACCGAAAGCATTTTCTGGCGCGCGAGCCGTTCTTTCAGGCGCACCGGCCGTTCCGGTCGGGCAAGAAGTGGCGGGAGCTTTCCCTGGACGAGAAGTTCGCGAGCGTGATGGAGGCGCGGGCCAAGGGGTTCGGCTCCAAGGAGTGGGAATACGCTTACACCCACCAGTCCGGCGCCGTCGACGAGTTACTGTCCACGGAGCCACGGCCTGTTGTCGTGACCACGGGGACGGGTTCGGGCAAAACCGAGGCGTTTCTGCTGCCCGCGCTGCACAATGCGCTGATGGATGCCCGCACTTTCGACGGCAAGCCGGGACTGACGGCGATCCTCATCTACCCGATGAACGCCCTGGCCAACGACCAGAAGGAGCGCATCGAGAACTACCTGAAGGAAGCCGGGCTGGCCAGCGCAATTCGCGTGGAGCAGTACGACCGCTCGGCGAGGGCCGCGGACCGCGAGCGGATGCGCGACAAGCCGCCTCACATCCTGCTGACCAATTACATGATGCTTGAATACCTGTTGGTGCGGCCGGCAGACCGGGACGCAATCTTTGCCAATCATCGGTGCCGGTATGTGGTGCTCGATGAGGTGCATACCTATCGCGGCGGCTTGGGAGCCAACATTGCCCTGCTGATTCGCCGGCTCAGAGCCCACTTGCACGCGGCGCGGCAGGACTGGGAGACCTCGCCCAGGGCGGAGTTGAAGGACCGACGGTTTCCAAGCGTGGTGCCGGTTGGCACGTCAGCGACAATCAAGATCATGAAGGAAGGCGGCGACCCAGCTAGGTCGAGGGCGGAGCGCGATCAGGCCGTGCGCGAATTCTTCGCACGCGTGGCCGGCGTGACGGATCCAGGAACGATCCAGGTTTTTGGCGAGGAGCTGCAGGACCAGATGGTCCCGTCGGACGCGGCCTACTCGCCGACACCGGTGACGGGGCTGAAGATAGATCCGGGAGACGTTGAGTCGGTACGAGTGGCGGCGTGCAGACTGGCGGGAGTAGACGAGAACACGGACGTGGCAGAGGCCTCACGGCGATGCCGGTTGTTGTGGGACCTGAATCGGTGGCTGATACATGCTCCCCTAAGCCTGGAACACCTGGCCGGGCGGGTGAGCGCCGAGGTTCCACAACGCCGGGGCGTGGAGATTGAAGAAGTAATAGACGAAGTACACGCGGCATTGCTGGTCGGTACGGCATTGCCGGAGGGCGCCCCGAATGTGCTGCGCTTGCGCGTGCATCGGTTCTTCCGCGGCGGCTGGCGGTTTCATCGCTGCCTGAATCCTCAGTGCGGCCATCTGCAGCCGATGGGGGAGGAACAATGCGCTAAATGTGGCAGCATGACGGCGCCACTGCTGCTGTGCCGCAGTTGCGGGGCGGACTACGTGGCGCTGGTCGGTACGCCGGGTGAGGAAATGAAGCCCGCGCAAATCAGCCAAAGCGCCGATCAGCAGGGTTGGCTGGTGTATGAGCCGGAGCGGTTCGGTGGGGCGATCAACGTCGACGAGGATGACGACGAGGTTGAAGAGGGCAACGGCACGCCTCTGCCGGCCCCGAACGGAAAGAAAGGCAAGGCCGGAACCAAGGGCGCGGTAGCGGCTCGGCCCAAAGGAACGCTGGAGGGCAAGCTCAACTACGGGACGTTGGAGTTCTCCACGGCCGCGGCGGCCACAGGCACGTCGGTAATTCTCTCGCAGAACACCAAGCGGTGCCTATGTTGCGGCGGTTCGGCCGGAAGTCACCCCGTGATTACGCGCGTGGAAATGGGCACGTCGGCCGCAGTGAAGGTACTTGCGGAGGGCCTGGTCGAGTCGCTCCACGACGCCAACCAGGGACGTGAGGGCTACGACGGCAAAGATCGGCTGCTGATCTTCGCCGACAGCCGACAGGATGCGGCCCACCAGGCGCGGTTCATCAAGTTCACCGGACGGTACGATCGCATGCGGCAGCGGGTGTACTCGTTACTCAGGCAACACGGGTCACTCACGCTCCAGCGACTTGTGGAGTTGTTGGGTGTCGAGGCGTCCAATCGCGGGGATAATCCGTACCTTCCCCCTGACCCCAACGCCGGCCTATGGGGCGACCAGCTCAAGAGAGTGCAAGCCTGGGAAGAAGCACCGGTCATCGACCAGTTGGCGGCGAACGCCAACTATCGCGGTACGCTAATCAATCTTGGCCTGGTCGAAGTTCGCTATATCGATCTGGGCGAGTACATCAAACAAAAGGGCGTCGACCTATGCCAGCAGTTTGGCATCGCCCCGGAACAACTGGAACACATCTGCCGCTGCGTACTCGACGACATACGAACGCACTCGGCATTCAGTCGACCGATGCTGCGCTACCACCCGTCCTATGTCGGCTGCCCCGAGACGCTGAAGGCGGGCGACTGGGAACGGAGCGTGAAATCGCCGGCGGGTTACGCCTGCGACACCCAAGGCAAGCCCGTGCGGTGGGTCGATCCTCATGCCGTGCCGCCGGGAATGCGCGTTCGCAGCATCGCACGGCGGGAAGGAGGCAAGGGCCGCCCACCGGCAGTCCAGCGGATCATAGAAGCCCTTGTGCAGCGCTACGGTGGGGTGACACACGGACCTGACGATGCGCTGGCCGTCGTTCAGCTTCTTCACGGGCGCTACATCATCCCGGTCGAGCTATTCGGTTGGCGGCAACCGACAAAGCTGTTGCAGGTGAACGCGGAGGCAACCGAACTGCTAGCGACGACCGACCAAACGCGCGTGCGGTGTGGCGTTTGTCTGCGTCCGCTGGCCAGTGCCGCAGCCGGGGCGCCGTGCCCGCGGTGCCACGGTAGTGCGGTGGCGTGGCCGAAGACAGAGTTCGATTCCAGTCGGGCAGTGCGGCGGGTGCTTCAGGGAACGGTGGTGCCCCTCTCGGCCGGCGAGCATACGGCTCAGGTGCCCGCCGAGGTGCGGAAGGATCTGGAGCAGCAGTTCAAGGGCGAGGTGCCGTCGAGTATGAATGTTCTCGCCTGCTCGCCCACGCTGGAAATGGGCATCGACGTGGGCGGCCTGGAGGCCGTGGCCCTGCGCAACGTACCGCCGCGGCCAGACAACTACGCGCAGCGAGGTGGGCGCGCGGGCCGGCGGGCGCGGGTCGGACTGGTGGTTGGCTACGCCAATCGGAGGCCACACGATCAATATTTTTATGATCACCCGGAAGAGATGATCGCCGGCGAGGTGCCGACGCCGACTTTTTCCCTGGAAAACCGCGATGTGCTTATGCGCCATGCCGCGGCGATTGCGTTCGGGGCCGCTGATCCCGGGCTGGCGGGCCAGATGGGGGCGTATGTGTCTGTCGATGGGCAGATTCATCAGCTTGCGGTCGACGGATTAAAGGGCGCTGTGTCGGCTAAAGTGGATCATGCGACGAAGCTCGCCCTTCATGCCTTCGGCCCGCAACTCTTCGCTGCCGGCATTACAGAAGCCGGACTGAAGGATCATCTATCGTCGCTGGGGGGGCGCATTCAGGACGTGGTGGACCGAACGGCGAAGCAGGTGCAGGAACTGCGGCAGTCCATCAAGACGTTTGCCGAGAAGCTCAATCAGCAACATGCAGCAATCCGCGCCAGCAACCTCATCAAGCGACTGCTTGGGTTTCGGGACGAACAGCAGAGCGGCAACCGTGACGCCGACGACCGGTCCGCCGGCTATCCGCTCCGTCGCTTCGCCGAGTTTGGAATTCTGCCTGGCTACGAGTTCCCGACCGAACCGGCGGCTTTGCGGCTGCTCAGCGACGAGTACGAAGATGATCCGGTGACTACCGACCGGCGCTTCGGTATCGGGCAGTTCCAGCCCGAGGCGCCGGTCTTCGCGCGGACGAAGCGATGGCGGGTTTCGGGCATCGATACGTCATCACCGTGGAATCCGCGCGTGGAAGGACCAAGTTGGCAGTACATGGTCTGCCCGGACTGCAACCTTCGCTATCGCATTCCCGCCCATCAAAAGTGCCCTCGTTGTGGCAACCACGACACGGGTAAGGACCTGCCGGCGGTCGAGTACGGCGGCTTTGTGGCCAGCCGGAATGAGGCGCCGGTGTTGCTGGAGGAGGACCGCTTTGCTGCTCGTGACCTCGTACGGCTCTATCCACAATGGAATGGTACTCCGGCTAAACGCTGGATGGTGGGCGACGGCTGGGACCTGCAATTCAGCAATGACGAGACGGTGGACTGGCTCAATGAAGGGCCAAAGCCCAATGAGAAGGAAGCGAAAGCCGGTATGTGCCTACACGACGACGGGTTGGGTTATATGCCGTGCGGCATGTGCGGACGATTGCTCAACTTCGTTCCAAGCACTGGGGGGACACGAACCGATCAGTATGGGCATGCCCAGTCGTGCCCCCGTAAGGGCCAGCCGCCGACTCGCGTCGCCATTGCGACGACGAAGAATGTGGAAACGTTGCGGCTTATCGTGCCTGTACCTGCACCCGACGAAACTGATCCCAGGTCAGTCGAATCGATCTTGGCTTGGGGCCGAACCTTGGGAGAAGCCCTGCTGGCAGGCGTCCAACACGCTTTCATGATTGACGACAATGAGTTGGCGTTTGACTTGGAGGGGCCGTGGTCGCGTTCCATCGACGGGATGCGAGTTAACTATGTCAGCCTCACGTTTACGGACCCTACTATCGGTGGGTCTGGCTACTTGAAGCGCGTCGCCAGCGAACTGAACATTGTTGCGGAGCACGCGCTCCAGCATCTCAACCATCCCGACTGCGAGACCTCGTGCTACCGCTGCTTGAAGGCATACGGCAATCAGCGATTTCACACGCTGCTCCAATGGCCATTAGCGGTGCCGGCGTTAGAAGTGCTGAGAGATGCGGCGCCGGCCCATTGCGCCGCTGGCTTCTCCAATGACCCAAGGCCGTGGTTGGAGGCCTACGCTGAGGGCGTAGGTTCGCCCCTGGAACTCAAGTTCTGGCGGTTGTTTCAGCAGCGCGGCTTTTTGCCGGCGAAGCAGTTGGATGTCAAATTAACGCCTGGCGCCACCGTAATCTCTATCGCGGACTTCGGCATCGAGTCCGCCCGATTGGCGATCTATGTCGATGGCGCATCCGTGCATGTCGGGCATCGACTTCGCCGTGACCGCATAATCCGGCAGAGGATGAAAGAAGCCCAACCGGCGTGGCGCGTAGTGGAACTACGGGCGGCTGATCTGGCTCGTGGGGAGGCGCTGGTCAGTGATTTGGTAAAGATGGCATCAACGCCTTGACAGCAACCCTAACTTATTCCTAATATATGGGTTGATCCGCCCGACGGCGGATGCCAGCCGTAAGGTCACCGAGCCTGGTCAAGGAATTGCGCGTCATCGGACGACGCGGCTCGGTGTCTTTTTGTCTCGGAGGAGACGAACATGGCGCGGCAATATTCTGCGAAGACCTTCCTGCGAAACGTACCCAACACCTTGCTCGAAGAGTACTTCAAGCGGCGAGGTATCGACCTCGAGTTTCGATGGAGCCGCTTGCACGAGACCGAAGTCGACCTCATCTTTATGGCCCTCGAAAAGCTGCCCGACCAAACGCGCGGCGAAATTGACACCGACTTTCGGATGATCAACGACCTGTGCAACGCCGCAGGCGTTCTGAGTATCCTCGAGAACGCGACGCTTTGGCATCGAGACCTTGCGGACCGCTTCGCCAAGATGAAGAATGCCTACGAGCGGGCGTTCTGGACGTTCCTCAACGAGCCACATCATTTTCGCATCGCCGGCAACTTCCACGAGATGGACCGTCGAGGTGGTTGGCATCGACGCGTTGTCGGTGAGGCCCTAGAGCCGCTCACTGACGAAATCGTTCGAGACGAGCTGCGGGATCGGCTACGCCTAATCTATCGGCGGCAAGGTAGAGGAAAGTACTGCCACGTCGACTACTACTTTCGCCGATCGCCGGATCGCCACTGTTTTTTTGTTTACCCCGAGGACCACGGCGACACCGATCTCGCATTCGACGAACAAGGCCGGCTGCAACAGCGTGCTCGTCGATCAGCCTTCGAAATCATCTTCGTTTATCGTCCCTACGAGGGTGTCCTGGAACTCCATGCGCGAGGCAAGAAGAAGGAGATTCTGCAACTGGAAGAAACGTTTTGCGAGATTATCCTCGGCTTGGACGGTCTTCCATGCGATGGCCGTGTCCCTTACGACATGGAAGTACTGAAACACGGCACATTCTCGTTCCCGACAGAGCCGCAAGATCGCGTGGCGGCCGTAGAGGTTCGGCAACTTCGTTTCGATGTTGTCGGCGTTTCAAATGAGCGGATTACATTCTCAGTCGCTCCTCGCAGGAGCGAACCGGATGCGCTCCACCTGCTCATCAATCGGGCTGTCCATCGAACGAAGCTGCCACTGGACGAATTGACGGTCACGCAGGCCAGAATCCGGTTCACCTTCGAGCCGGTGAACGGCGAGCGGCCCAAGTCGTTGACCTTCGAAGTCACCTACCCGGATCGTTGCTCGTTGCGCGATGACCCACACGACCAAGTGGCCAAGAAGTACTTGCGGCAGTGGGGGATCGCCCGTGAGTGATGTATCAACGGAACTGATCTCGAGAGTGGAACACCTTCACCCGGTATTCCGAGCCGATGAGATCGGCCGTTGGCCGAAGGGCGTACACCAGCAACTGGTTGAAGTGGGCCTCCTGCGAGAAGGGCCACGTGCCAAGTGCATCCGTTACGAGGGCTGCGGCGAGGGCTGCTTCGTGGAGCCCGAACTGATCGAGGCTCCGGGCGGAACTTCACACGTCGCCTTCTGGTGCTGGAAGGACGAATGTGGCGGGATGATCATCCTTGAGCCCGATTGCTTGAAAACCTGGGAGGTTTGCCTTGATCGGTTCGCCCAGGCCGTCGCCGCTAGCGCCAAATTTGTTGGGTCGATCATGGAACTTGTCCCTGGCAGAATCTGGCTCCTAGGAGCGTGTCCCACAGGGGGAGGTATTCTCGACGTATTTCTGATACGTGGGGCCACATGGGATGATGCGCCCACGGTCCTGCAAGATTGTGAACGTTTGATGAAATCGACTGCAAGCGTGTTCGTTGTCCCGAGGCAGGCCGAGATCAAACTTGCGATTGCATGCTTGCAGCCAACCCTGCTCTCATTGGTAGAGCTGGCGACGTGGGATTTAGCTGCCGCAAGACTGGACTTATCTGGACTCGTCCACGCGCTGGCGTCGCTGAGACCACCTATCTCCGAAACCGGCTGGCTCACCGTCAGCCAGGCGGCGGGTCTGCTCGCTAACGACCTCCCATTTCTGGAACCCAAGAGGGCGATGGCCCGGGTGTCCAAGGCGGCCGACGCTGGCAAGTTCGTTACTAATGAAAAGCAGCGAGCTGCACGCCGCATCGAGCGTGTGAGCTTCGACGCGTGGCGACTCCAACAGCGCGACCGCAATCTCGATGCGGAGGAGAGGAAGGCGCTGCAAAGGTAGCGCGCCGGCGACGAAAACAGCGCGGTCTTGCGCGGTCACGACCGCGCAAAGGCCAGAAAACGCTCGCCAAAGGCCGCAATCCACAAAGGACTTGCAATTTCCAAACGGCGTTTATATCGTCGTTTACGAGTTTCAGGTGGACCTTTGGTCGGAATGGCATGCAAGAGGTCGAGGGTTCGACTCCCTTCGGCTCCATTTTTCTTGGAACAATTCTTTCTCCTTCAGAGATCGGACTTTCGCCGGGCGGACCGACGGTGTCGGGGCAAATCCCGCGCCGCGCAAGACTCGGCACGTCTATTTCGGCCTGGAGGTCATTCAGGAATACGAGTGCGGCGGGGCGGCCAGCGTCGGCTCATGCACCTCGGCCCCGCTACTGGTCCGCGACTTTGTCCACGGCGACCCCCAGCGGTATCCTGAAGTCGTGGCCATGCAGACGTACACGATCAACTTCCCCAACCCGGAGGACCCGCCGGTCTCGGTGCCGTCGGCCGCCTATCACTATCTGCACGATGTGCTCGGCAGCGTGATCGGCCTCGTGAACGACGCGGGCGAACTTGTCGAGCAATACACCTACGACCCCTACGGCAAGGTGTTCATCGAGAAGTGGGACGCGGCGGCCAACGGCGGCGCGGGGGCGTGGCTTGCATCCGCCGAGCCGACCAGCGGCAAGCTGCCGGTCTCCTCGATCGGCAACCCGTTCCTGTGGACCGGCCACCGCTACGACGCGGCCGTCGGGCTCTACGCCACGCTTTACCGCACCTACTCGCCGACCCTCGGCCGCTGGCTGCAACGGGATCCTGCCGAGTACATCGACGGGGTCAATCTTTATGAGGCGATGCGTAGTAATCCCGTTGTTTTTACTGATCCTTTTGGAGACGCTGTTCCGCTTGTAGCCGGTGCTGTCGTCGGCCTCTCCACTGCCGAGACCATCGCGGCATCATTCGGATTGACTCTTACTGCATGCATGGCGACGCCAAGTTGCAGAGATGCGGTTTACGAAGGTCTGAGAGATGGCGTTCGCGAAACAGCTAACGTAATATCTCGCGCGGCGGAGAGAATTGCGGACAGGGCATGGAGGCTACGAAGAGCGATCGAACGGAGATTTAGAGATGGATACCGTAGGCGCGGAGATTGCACCCCAGGCCAACATGATGCATTGCAAGCGGCAGTTGAAATGGCGTGCAAGGAGAAGGCAGGTGAGCGAAGTTGTGTCGGCGTGTCAGACTGCAAGACCATACTTGCGAATCTTGCAAAGAATGCCGCCTGCAATGCCGCGAGAAACAGAATCAACATGCTGTGCTTTGGGGGCGGAAACTTAGGTCACCAAACTGCGGCAAACCAGTCTGCGACTGCAATGGGGACGTGTGTCTCGCAGGGAATCGCCAATCACTGCTTCAAGAGGCACGAACGTCCCGGCCATGGTTGTAATAAGTAGCAGGACGATGCATTGTCTTCATCGCTTACAAACGTTTACAAATCCGCGCGTAGCTAGAGTAAATAGGACTTCTGCGATGGATTCGAAACATGACGTGCGACAAATGATCCAGGAGGCGTTCTCCGGTGTTCGACATCCTGGCGATTGGTGCCTCCGAGGAAGTGACGAAGGCGACGAGCCTTTTCTTACGGAAGAGGAATTCTCTGGAAAGCACGACTGGCGAGATCTTACTCCAGAGTTTCTCGACAATTCGCCCGATGGATTTGGCTCCGCCTTGAGTTTCCTATCTGACGAGGCATTTCACTTTTTCATACCGGCCTATCTCATCGCAGACGTTGAGGGAGCTCTCAAGAATGTAAATCCTTCCTTTTATCTCTACCACGGTCTATTAGACGAATCCAAGATCAAGAAGGTAAATCCGGAAAGGTACGGAGAGCGAACATGGTTTCAGGCGGCGTCCCACAGGCTTTCCGTTTTTAGCCGTCCTGAGTCAGCAGCCATAGTTTCCTATCTGCTCTTTGTTCGCGACCGAGATTCGTACACTCGAGATTTCATTAATCAAGCTCTGCAAAATTACTGGTTTGATCGAGCTGGGATCTCTGTTTGATCGTCTTTTGGCACCTTCAAGAAACCTATTGACGTATGGAGAGTTAATCGAATCAGATTATGTTAGCCGATCTCGCGCGGGTCCACCAGCGAGGGGCCAAATTGTCGCGGAGCTTTCAATTCAGTTTCGGACCGACGTCATTTGGATGCGCGCCCGTGAAAACGACGTGCTAGAAGAAGCGTTAGACTCGCGAACCGGTGCAGGCGCCCAGCGGCATTTTACTCGAATCTCATTCGAGTCCGGGCTGGCGACGTGGATGATCGGTAGACCCGCTACGCGGCGCGGTAGTAGTGGGGGAGCAACCCGCCCAGGAGCTTCTGACAGCGGACGCGATCGATGTTCTTGTTGGCGCTGCCGACCCTTGGCGGTCCCGTTGCTGCCGACGCCGTACGTCGATGGGTGTTCCACTACCTGCACGACGCCCTGGGCAGCGTGATCGGCCTCGTGAATGACGCGGGCGAGCTGGTCGAGCGGTACACCTAAGACCCCTACGGCAAGGTGTTTATTGAGAAGTGGGACGCGGCGGCGGATGGCGGCGCGGGCGCGTGGGCGGCGAGCGAGACGGACTGCGGCTCGTCCACCTGCGGCAAGCTGCCGGTCTCGTCGGTCGGCAAGGCGTTCCCATGGACCGACCACCGCTACGACGCGACCGTAGTGGCTCCCACGCCACGCATTTCCGCATCTACTCCCCGACCCTCGGCAGCCCGATCTGAAGCGCAATACCGCGCAGTGTTACACTTCGCTGCCCCTCAAGTGTAGCGCAGGTGCCGACGCCGCACTCCAAACTGCGGTACCGCCGCATTGTCCTGCCTACGTCATGCGGTCTGAGGAACGGCGGCGCCCTTCTTCTGAAACTCGGACACGTCGATCCCCAGCCTCTTGGCTACACGAGCCCCGTAGTCCTCGTCCGCCCTGAAGAAATGGCAGAGCTGCCGCATCTGGACTTCCTTCCGCGCCTGGCCCAGCACGCCCGCGACGCGCGTCGCCAGCCGGTCCCGATGCCCGTTGTCGAACATTCGATAGAGATTGCCCGCCTGGGTGAAATCATCGTGGTCCACGGTTGAATCGTATCGATCGACGATGACCTGACCGAGATTCCACGCGGGATCCTTGAACCGCGCGTCGGGCTCGGGCGCGCCCTCGCGCGAATTCGGCCAGTAATTCGGCCGACCGCCGTAGTTGCTCGCCGTCGCCATCGCGCCGTCCCTCGAGTAATTCATCACCGGGCAGCGCGGCTTGTTGACGGGAATTTCGCGATAATTCACGCCGAGACGGTACAGGTGCGTGTCCTGATAGCTCATCAGTCTCGCTTGCAGCATCTTGTCAGGGCTCGTGCTGATGCCCGGCACCAGCGAGCTGGGGCTGAACGCGGCCTGCTCAATCTCGGCAAAATAATTCTCAGGGTTCCGATTCAGTTCGAGAATCCCCACCTCGATCAGCGGGAACTCCGCATGCGGCCAGACCTTGGTTAGGTCGAACGGGTTCCACTGAAACTTGTCCGCCTGGGCCTGCGTCATGACCTGAATGCAGAACCGCCACTTGGGGAATTCGCCCTTCTCAATCGAGGTGAACAGGTCCCGCTGGTGCGTCTCGCGGTCCTCGCCGATCCGCTTCGCCGCCTCATCGTCCATCCAGCACTTGATGCCCTGCATGGTCTTGAAGTGGAACTTACACCAGATGCGCTCGCCTTTGGCGTTGATCAGGGAGTAGGCGTGGCTGCCGTACCCATTCATGTTTCGCAGGCTGGCCGGGATGCCGCGATCGCTGAACAAAATGGTGACTTGATGCAGCGACTCGGGGCAAAGTGACCAGAAGTCCCACTGCATGTCCATGTCGCGCAGGTTTGTTTTGGGATCGCGCTTCTGCGTATGAATGAAGTTCTGAAACTTGTACGGATCGCGGACGAAGAAGACCGGCGTATTGTTGCCCACCATGTCCCAGTTGCCTTCGTCCGTGTAGAACTTCAGGGAGAATCCGCGAACATCGCGCTCGGCGTCAGCGGCGCCGCGCTCGCCGGCAACCGTGGAGAATCGGGCGACCACATCCGTCTTCTTGCCGACTTTGCTCAGGAAATCAGCTCTTGTGTATTTGGAAATATCATGGGTAACGGTGAATGTGCCGTGAGCTCCGGAACCCTTGGCATGCACAACGCGCTCGGGAATCCGCTCACGATTGAACAATTGCATCTGCTCGAGAAGCTGGACGTCCTGCATCAGCACCGGACCGCGCTCGCCGGCCGTCAGTGCCTGCTGCATGCCAATCGGACATCCATCCGCCGTCGTGAGTATGGGCTTGTCCTTCTTTTCCGTCATTGAATGCTCCCTTGAAGACGTCGTTTTCCGCTCCCGCGCCAAGTCGCCAGGGCGCGCCGCAAGCAGTTTGCGAACCGCGATTAATTCGGTCGCGCAAGACAGGAGAGGATAGTTTGCCAGACCAGGAATTGCTTCCCGTTATTTGCGAATCTCCGGGATTCTAAGCTGTGTCCCCGGAAATTTACAGGCCCGGCACGCAGGACCCGACATCGGCGATGAATCATCACCAATCGCGAAAAATCAGTCTTGCCGCGATCCTGCCTCATGCCCCGCAGGCGGCGTCGCACTTGCTTGCCCCCCCGCGCCCTGGCCCGTTTGAATCTCCGTCAGCAGCCGGCGCGACTCGGCCGTCTCCGGGTGCGTTTCGCCAAGTACGCGGATACGCATCTCCAGTGCTTCCTCGCAAAAACGCCCAGCCGCGCCCGCATCGCCCCCCCGCCATGCCAGACTCGCCAGGTTATGCAAAACCCGAGCAATGTACTGGTGGTCGCGCCCCAATCCTTCGTCGCGCTGCATGATCCGCAGCGACTCGCGATACGCTTCCGTCGCCCCGGCCATGTCGCCCTGCTCCTCGAGAAACTTCCCGAGATTATTCTGCATCTTCGCGACCTCCGGGTGATCCGGTCCGAACGCCCCGAGGCGAATGCGCAGGGCCTCACGATAACAGCGCTCCGCCTCCCGGACCGAATCGGCGTCGGCGCGACTTCGGTAGAGACCGCCGAGATTGTTCAGCGTTTGTGCCACGTCATTGGCAGCGCGGCGCCGCTCCTTGAGGCTGTTAGGCTGCCGCGTCTCCGCATCGGCATACACCCGCCGTCGCAAAAGCAGCGACTCCTTCAAGTGGCGCTCGGCCTCGTCGAGCTTCCCGCGCCGCCGGAGGAGATTGCCGATGTTGTTAAGCGTCTCGGCCACGTCGGCCTGTGACCCACTCTCCCGCCGAGCCGCCAGGGCCCGACGCCACAGTTCCTCCGCATCATCGAGTCGCTCCTGAAAATACCGAAGCTCCCCGAGGTCATTCAGGCTCTCGGCCGTTTCCGCGTCCGCGTCGCCAAGCAGGCGCTCGCGCGTCGAAAGCGCAAATGAAAGGTGCGACTCCGCCCCGTCAAATTCGCTGAAGCTCAGATAGGTCATTCCCATCGTATTGCGCACGGCCGCCGCAACCAGCGGATCGTCTTCCAGCTCCGCCTCGATCTCCCGCGAGCGCGCGTTCAGCGTCTCCAACACCGTCACATCACGCCGCCCCGCCTTCCACGGGTCGGCCGCCTCATAAAGCGCCTCAAATTCCGCAATGATGCGCGACTTCTTCGCCGCCTCCCCGGCAATCCGCCGCGCCTGCACCACCGCGACGACTCCTGTCACCGCAATGGACACGATCAACAGCCCCATCAGCATCGCAGGAATCTTGTGCCGCGAGATCATCTTGCGAAGGTGATAAACCGTGCTCAACGGCCGCGCGTGGATCGGATAGCCCTTGCGAAACCGATCGATGTCCTCCGCCATCGCCGCGACGCTCTGATACCGCCGCGCCGGGTCCTTCGCCAGCGCCTTGAGATTAATCGTCGCCACGTCACGCGGAATCTCAGGCGCCAGTCTTCTCGGGTGCTCCGGCTCGCGATCGCAGATAATGCGAACCTTCTCCAGGATGGAGTGGCTGTCCAGCCGGTACGGCATCTCCCCGGTCAGCATCTGATAGAGAATCACCCCCAGCGCATACACGTCACTGCGCAAATCAATCCCGTCGGCGCTGCCCCGCGCCTGCTCCGGGCTCATGTACGGAAGCGTTCCGACGAGCCGGCCGCTCTCCATGACCAGCGACCGCCCGTCGGCGCCCTCGTCGTCGATGATTCTGGCCAGACCGAAATCCAGAATGCGCGGTTGCCCGCCCGCCGTCATCAGAATATTGCTCGGCTTCAGGTCGCGGTGAATGACGCCCCGCTGGTGCGCGTAGTTGACGCCGTCGCAGATCTTCATGAACAGTTCGAGCTTCCGCCCCATCGCCGCCGCCGAGCGATCGCCCGACGCCACCGTCGCATCATCGAGCAGCGTCACGCCATCGACGAGTTCCATGGCGAAGTAGTGGTTGCCGTCCTCGGTCCGGCCCGCCTGATAGATCGCGGCGATGGCCGGATGATTCAGCCGCGCCAGCGAGATGATCTCCCGTTGAAACAGCTTGATCTGCAAATCGCTAACGTGCCGTCCCCCGATGATGACCTTCAGCGCCACGCGCCGCTGCGTCTCGGGCTGCTCGGCCTCATAAACAACCCCCATCCCGCCCTGACCGATCTTGCGAATGATCCGGTAAGGCCCGATGAAATCCGGCGGCGCCGCCAAAGTAACCGGCACTGCCTGTGCGGCATCTCCAATGTCGCCGAGCAGCGCACGCATCTCCGCCGCGCGCCGGCCGCACTCCGCACAATCCTCGACGTGCCGCGCAATCTCGGCGCACAATGCGTCGTCGTCCTCTTCATCGTGTACCCAGGCCCAAAGGCGATCGTTCGACATCCCGCAAGTCATGGATTCGTCCCGGAAAGACCCTCCAGGCGTTCTCGCAGAAACTCCGATGCCCGAACCAGCCGCCCCTTCACCGCGGCCTCCGTGATGCCCAGCGTCTGCGCCATCTCCTCGCGCGAGAATCCGTCGAAGTGCTTGAGCATCAACACTTCGCGATACTCCGCAGGCATCTGAGCGATGATCTGTCGAATGATCTCCGCCCGCTCCTCCCGCGCCGCCCGCGTATGCGGCCCCGCCGTCGACTGCGCCGCGTCAAACCCGGTGCGAATCAGCCGGTTATGCGTCGGGCTGCGCTGATGTCGGCGCAGAATATCCAGACAGCGATTGCGGGCCACCTTGTAGAGCCACGGCCTCGCCGATCCGGCGGGCAGCTCAGTCGTCGTCGCAATCTTCGAAAACGTCTCCTGCACCACGTCCTCGGCCAGCGCATCGTCCCCCAGGTAAGAGGCACAAAATCGATGCAGGGGCGACCAGTAGCGGCGGGTCAATTCATCCGTGGCCGTGGTGTCGCCCTTCCGAAGAGATTCGATCAGGGTTTCGTCAGAAGGGGGTGTGGATTCGCTGGTCATGAGCCTGCCTTGACGAGATGACTTACCGAAAAACCCGGCGAGAGGCCATTTTACGGAGTTTCACCACGCCCGTGGAGTTTCTGCCAGAAATCGGGCACGTCCCACACGTCATGACATTCAGCCCACGCCCCTGAAAAGGGCCTCTACGGGGCCGCAATCGAGCATTTTTGCCTATTTCGAGATTCGCGGTCCGCCCGCTCCCCCTGTTCGTGACAAAGGTAGGCCGGCCAGTGGAGGTGGGCCTGTGAGAGTGATCAAGAGCCCGTCACCTCACAGGCCCCCGGCCGGCTGAATGGGACAACGAAACCTCGAACCGAAGGAGTCACGAACATGACCACGAAACGAAACAACTCAGCGAACCTGATCCTGACCGTCGCCCTGGCAACGGTCATCGTCTTCGCGCGACCTTCCGCCGCACAGCCGGTGCTTCAGGCCGCCGATCGCCAGACCGCGATCACTCGACTCATGCAGCCAATCACGGCTCGTGTACTTAATGCCGCACATGTCCATGCCGACGCCGACGGCGCGGCCTGCCTTGAGCTTCCGGAAATGAGCGTGATGTTCGACGCCGATGCGACGGCGACCGACGTTCAGACATTTCTCAAATCGCTCCCCGACGACGACGTCATGGCGGCCTTTCAACCGCAGGGCAGCCGCTGGACCTACACCGCGACCAACGGCACGGTCGCCGAGGGAATGCCCCTGACCATCACCTACAGCTTCATGCCCGACGGAACCCAAATCAACACCAGCTACGGCAACGGCCCGAGCGACCTCTTCGCCCGCATGAACGGCAGCTTCCCCGGCGGCATGACCGCCTTTAAGGCCGAATTCGCCCAGGCGATGAATCGCTGGAGCGAGCTCACCAACATCACCTACGTCGAAGTAGCTGATGACGGTCAGGTCTGGGGCGCCCTCGGCCAGCTCAATGCCCGCGGCGATGTCCGCATCGGCATGATCCCCCTCGGAACGCCGCTGGCCGTCAACCATTACCCGCAGTTCGGCGGCGACATGGTCTTCGACAGCAACGACATGGCCACCTTCGCGAACTCGGTCAACGATTTCCGCTCACTTCGCAACACCATCATGCACGAGCACGGCCACGGCCTGGGCCTGAAGCACAACATGCCCACCGACAACACCAAGCTCATGGAGCCCTACCTCAATACCAACTTCGACGGCCCACAGGACGACGACATCCGCGGCGCGCAGTTCATCTACGGCGACTGGGCCGAGTACAACGACGAACCCGCCAACAACGAGTTCATCAACGGCACGCTTCGATCCGTCGCCACCCATGGCGTCATCACGCACGTCCTCGAAGACCTCGCCCTGGAGCGCGACAACGCCTCCGACTGGTACGGCTTCGGTGCTGACCCCGGCACGCCCATCGCTATCCGCGTCGAGCCCATCGGCTCCACCTACACCCAGGCGCCGCAGGACAACCCCAATAACACCTCGACGGTCAACTCCAAGGCCGCACGCAATCTGGCCCTGAAGCTCTACACCCGAACGTCCGTGTCATCCGATCACCTGACGCTCCTGGCCCAGATCAACTTCAATGACGCCGGCGAGGCCGAATACCACCCGCCGATCCCCTACAGCGCATTCGGCTTCGGCTACATGCTGGCCAATATCTACTCGAACGACGGCATCGACGACGTACAGCGATACCGCCTGACGATCAGCAACAGCGCAATCCAGGCCCAGCCTGAGCCCCAGCCGCAGACCGCCCCCGTGTTCGGTCTCTTCAACGTCACCGCCGGTCAGAACGTCTTCGACGGAACGACCGTCCAGTTCGGCAACGTCAACCTCGGCCAGTCGGCCAGTCGAACCCTCGCCATCCTCAACAGCGGCGATGCGAACCTGACCATCGGTCAGATCACCCTCGCCGGACCGGGCGCGGCCGACTATGGCTTCACGCTGCTCCAGAGCACGATCGCCCCGGGTTCGACGGGCAATCTCGCCGTCAGCTTTCTGCCGAGTGCAGCCGGCGTGCGACAGGCCGTCATGACCATCCCCAATAATGATCCCGACCAGGCGAACTTCAGCTTCATCCTCAGCGGTTCAGGCGTTCAGCCCGCGGCCCCGGTCATGGAAGTTCGCGTGAACAACGTCGTCGTGCCCCACAATAACACCGTGGACCTCGGCGACGTCGAGATCGGCGACAGCGCAACGGCGTCCCTG
>WBZR01001092.1_pt1 | contig 36668 bp, 32 predicted proteins | sample 5204231 | NCBI WGS metagenome assembly WBZR01 (sample SAMN12412403, study PRJNA552823) | activated sludge metagenome | isolation source: activated sludge from anammox sidestream of wastewater treatment plant... | place: USA: Virginia | collected 2017-08 | reverse complement strand
GAAAATCTATATTTGAACAATAATTTTTATGACAAAATCGACTGCAAAATTATGCATTCCTAGATGCCATTTATCATGCATTCTTATTTGCCAATTTCTCTGTATATTTGGTTACCGGTAACAAATATAGACAATCAAACACGAATTTGCTTTGAGGCTAACATCAATGCACGATTAAACCATTGCTTATCAACAGACTCTGAAGGTCTAAACAAGTCTCTCGATCAGCGCATCGTTCGTTGTATGCTCAATTGGGTCTATGACCGGCATGGCTATATAACGTATGTACAGGAATATTTGGACGAATACTGCTACCGATATAACCGGCATCAGATGAAGGCAGAAATACTGGATGATATTATTCGGCACATGGTCAATCACAAACCCCGCCCATTTAAATTGATGAAATCCTCTTAGTAGGTTGATTCAAAAGTGTTGGTAAAAAGCCGCACCTTTACATCATTCAAACTTCGAAAAAGGTCAAATAAAAAAGCCCTGAATAGTTCCAGGGCTCAATTATATTTTCCAACTACCAATTACGCTGTCTTGGCTTCAGAGGCCAAAGTAATCTTGATATTGGTCTTGTCTTCGTTCAGCACGGCAGAAAATTTCGCTCCTTCCGGAGGATTCTCATTCAGGATAAACTCAGCGAGCGGGTCTTCAATGTATTTTTGGATCGCACGATGCAGCGGCCTGGCACCAAATTGAGGATCATAGCCTTTCTCAGCTACGAAGTCCTTGGCCTCGTCGGACAATTCCAAAGAAAAACCTAGTGCAGACAGACGTCCGTAGAGGGACTTCAGCGCAATGTCGATGATCTGGAATATCTCAGTCTTTGTCAAGCTGTTGAAAATAACCACATCATCAATCCTGTTGAGGAATTCCGGTGAGAAGGTCTTCTTCAGTGCAGACTGAATGACATTCTTCGTATTTTCTTCCTCAGCCTCAAGTCTCGCAGCCGTATTGAATCCGACTCCGGTACCGAAATCTTTCAATTGACGGACACCTATATTCGAAGTCATGATGATCATCGTATTCTTGAAATCCACCTTACGTCCCAAGCCGTCGGTAAGAATACCGTCATCAAGGACCTGAAGGAGAATATTATACACATCAGGATGTGCTTTCTCTATCTCATCCAGCAAAATGACGGAATAAGGCTTTCTTCTGACCTTTTCAGTCAACTGACCACCTTCTTCATATCCTACATACCCTGGAGGCGCACCGATAAGCCTGGTTACGGAAAATTTCTCCATATATTCGCTCATATCGAGTCTGATCAGGCTGTCATCCGAATCGAAGATATGTCGTGCAAGGGCTTTCGCAAGCTCTGTCTTACCCACTCCTGTCGGTCCAAGGAAGATGAATGAGCCAATCGGTTTCTTGGCGTCTTTCAATCCAATCCTGTTCCTTTGAATAGCCTTGACTACTTTCTCGATGGCAGTATCCTGGCCTATGATCATCTGTTTAATCTCCGAATTCATGTTGACCAACTTGTTGCTTTCATTCTGTGCAACCCGTTTCAATGGAATCCCGGTCATCATGGACACCACTTCGGCTATATCGTCTTCATCCACAGGGTACCGCCTTGTTTTGGCTTCGTCCTCCCATTTGATCTTTTCCTCTTCCAGCTGGCGAACCAATTTGGATTCATCATCTCTTAAATCGGCCGCTTTTTCATACTGTTGATTCTTGACCGCAAGGTTTTTCTGTTCCTTGATATCCTCGATTTGTTTTTCAATATCTTCAATGTGCTTGGGCACGTGAATATTTTTCAGATGGACCCTCGCGCCGACTTCATCCATCACATCGATCGCCTTATCAGGCAGGAAGCGGTCGCTGATATAACGATCACTCAATCTTACACACGCCTTGATGGCTTCATCCGAAAAAGTGACATTATGGAATTCCTCATACTTACTGCTTATGTTCTTCAGTATGATCAATGCTTCCTCTACACTTGGCGGATCGACGATCACTTTTTGGAACCTTCTGTCCAGGGCGCCATCCTTTTCGATATACTGTCTGTATTCATCCAGAGTGGAAGCGCCAATACATTGCAGCTCACCACGAGAGAGCGCTGGCTTGAAAATATTGGATGCATCCAAAGAACCTGTCGCACCACCTGCACCTACAATCGTATGAATTTCATCTATAAATAAAATCACATCCCTTGTCTTCTCAAGTTCATTCATGATGGCTTTAATGCGCTCCTCAAACTGGCCACGATACTTTGTCCCGGCTACCAAAGCAGCCAGGTCCAACATGACAATCCTTTTATTGAACAGTGTACGGGAGACTTTCTTCTTAAGAATTCTCAAGGCAAGTCCTTCTATGATTGCTGTCTTACCAACACCGGGCTCACCGATGAGAATCGGGTTGTTTTTCTTTCGTCTGCTCAATATCTGAGATACCCTTTCGATTTCGACTTCCCTGCCGATGATGGGATCCAATTTTCCTTCTTCAGCAAGTCTTGTAATGTCTCTTCCAAAATTATCCAATACCGGAGTTTTTGATTTGGAAGAACCTTTCTTTTGGTATCTTGATACACCTTCATCTTCCATTGAATAATCATCACCGCTGCCGGCAGACATATTCCCCAATTCAGGCCAATCTTCCACAGAGTCGGAACTACCCATATAATCCAGTTCTGTCCTGAAACTTTCGTAATCAATATCGTATTTCTTCAGTATCTTGGAGGCAACATTATCTTTATGCTTAAGAATACTCAAAAGTAAATGTTCGGGGCTGATCTCATCTGTCTTGAATAATTTGGCTTCAAGAAAGGTAACTTTCAGAACCTTTTCAGCATGCTTGTCCAATGGTACATTGCCGGCTGTAATTCCTCCGGATGCATGACCTTTCTCTAAAGCTGATTCTTCAAGTAGCTTATTTAGCTCGACAAAATCAACGTCCATTGAAGCAAGTACTTTGACTGCATTGCTCTCACGATCTGCTAACAAGCCTAACAACAAATGCTCGGTCCCGATATAATTGTTGCCAAGTCTCAAGGCCTCATCTCTGCTCTGAGTGATAATTTTCTTGACTTCAGGTGAAAATTTCTTGTTCATTATTTTTTACTCCTATAGTTTTTATGACCAATGGTCAAATTTTATTACTAATATACGTAAAAGTACGCAAATGGTTTAATTTAATACAAGTATAGCGATATATCACTTTATAAAAAAACAAAATATGATATTTTATTTCATTTCCATAGTATAAGAAAAAATCATTCCAATATATTGGACGCAACTAGAACCAGATTAGTTACATGTGAACTCTTTCTTTTTCGAAAAATATATTTTTTTTGACAGATTTTGCCACACCATCGGGCTTACAGAAGGCAAATGAATACTAAATAACAATTTAAAGTAAAATAAAATCGTATATTTGTCAGTTTTTTAATTTAACAAACTTTAACTAGCTGCTGACAAATTTACATAAACAGCGTCATATCTCATGAAATATTCAATAGACAAGCAAGATCATTATGCCATTATGACACTGGAGGAGGAAAATTTGAATTCCCTTCTGGCTCCTGATTTGAAATCCGAATTTGTCATTTTTAAAAACGAGGGCATCACCAATCTCGTCATCAATCTGGCAAATGTTAAGTATATAGATAGCAGTGGCTTGAGCTCCATCCTCACTGGAAACAGGCTGTGGAAGGAAAATGGACTTTTTATCCTAACAGAAATCAACCATGTAGCAGTAAAAAAGCTCATCGAAATATCCAGGCTCGATTCCATTTTGACTATCATTCCTACCTTGGAAGAATCCCTCGATTATGTTATGATGGACGAAATTGAAAAAGAACTAAACGCGAGCACGGAAGAGGAATAATTGAGTTTCAACGTTACCATATTAGGCTCCAATTCGGCATTGCCCGCCCATGGTCGTCACCCTTCAGCACAATTGTTGACCATTGACCATCATCAAATTCTTGTAGATTGTGGTGAGGGTACAATATTCAGACTGAGTGATCTGAAATTGTCAAAAATGAAGATTGAAGCAATATTCATCAGCCATCTACACGGCGATCACGTATATGGCCTGCCCGGACTTGTTACAAGCCTGATACTAATGGGTCGAAAAGAACCACTAACCATAGTGGGGCCTAAAGGCATTAAAAAGATGATGGAGCAAATATTTGAAGCGTCATGGACCAGATTAAATTATCCATTGGAATTCCTGGAAACGGATTCCGAAAAACACGCTTTGGTTTTCAGTACGCCGTCTTATACTGTTGAAACCATTCCATTGAGCCACAGGGTTCCTTGCAATGGCTACCTGTTTCGGCAGCAGGAAAGGCCAAAAAACATCAGAGAGGAAATCGTATCGGATTACCAGTTGAATCCCGGACAAATCATCAGTCTGAAGTCAGGTCGTGAAGTTGAGACACCTCAGGGCACTTTGCACCCGGATGATGTATTGTATGTAAAGCATACTGCAAAGTCCTATGCCTACTGCAGCGATACTGTGTATCTTCCTCCGATTATTCCTGTCATAAAGGACGTGGACCTTTTGTATCATGAAGCAACATACCTGGATGATTTTGCAGAGAAGGCAAAAGAAAGGGGGCATAGCACAGCAAGGCAGGCCGGAATGATGGCTCGACAAGCCGGTGTCAAAAAGCTTCTCTTAGGCCATCCCTCCAGTAAATATGCCAATGTGGATGCTTTGGTGCAAGAAGCACAAAATGAATTTCAAAATACTTTTTTTGCCAAAGAAGGTCTGACAATCGAGGTTTAAATTTTTCCAAATATTATTCCCATCCTGGATTCTGCGATTTGTGTTGGGAGGCATTTCTTAAAAATAATCTCGTCGTCAGTGGTTTCAAATGAAAAAGATCAACTGGATTGGGAAATTAGTGGCCAACACCAAGTATGTATAAAAATAATACGGCAAACAATTGATTCAACACACTTTGGGAGATGAGATCATGAATAAAGCTCAATAAAAACCATTTTTTTCTACATACATTCTTCAATTATAAGATACAGCAGGCATTCTTTGTATTAATCATCTACCTAATTGAATATCCTACTCCCTCCCCCCTTCAAAATCTCACCCTCCATCATTTTCAAAAAACGCTTAAAAAAACCAAACCCTACTTTCTCATGCTATAGCTGGGTAAAGTATTGGTAACTATTCACCTAATAAGAAAGAGTTCGAGTTTTCTTTATTCCACCACGCCTGCCCCGGCCGTCCGGGAAAATATGCAGTGCGATAGACCCTTCGTGGTTTGCACTGCAATTTAGTGGTTAAATAAATATTTGGGGCTTTAGGTATTGATAAGCCGTAGATTATAGACAATTTGAGGTGAATAGTTACAAGTATTGTGAATATCATAAATAAAAATCTGCAATTATTCTTGATCACCCACCAAAGCTCCTACCCTATAACCTCAATTCCTATTGCTACCACAGAAAACCTATCCATTTAGCTTTACAAATAATCATAATGAAGTAGGAGCATAACCACTTAATAATCAAAGCTGTCGCCTCTGTGTTTTAAAAATATACGATTTTTATTAAAAAAAAGACAATATATGTTTTGGGAATATTACAATTCAGCATATCTTTGCACCGCTTTTAAAGAAAATTTAAAAGAACGATCCTGTAGCTCAGCCGGTAGAGCACAACACTTTTAATGTTGGGGCCCTGGGTTCGAACCCCAGCGGGATCACAAAAAAGGTTTCGGGAATTGATCCTGAGACCTTTTTTTATTTACCTTACCTCTCTTTAATTTCCCTTTGCTTACCTTGTACCATCATTGACATCTCACGATTGCCACAATCTCAGGAATCAAATAACCGACCAACTCATTCTGCACCAATAATGAATTTGTATTTTCCTGAACTTATTCTATCTTTATTCATTAAATCTTATCTGAATGAAGAAGCATTCTTGGTTGATCATTTCTTGTTTAGTCATCCTGTTTAGTCAATTGTACGCTCAGGTCATTACGCCCAAGGAATTTCTGGGATACAAACCGGGCGATCGATTTACTCCACATCATACAGTGGTTTCATATTTTAGGACCATCGCTGAAAAGAATAAGGACAGAGTAGTCTTTACGCAATATGGAACTTCCTATGAAGGTCGACCATTGATCGCGGTTTTTATTTCAACTGCAGAAAATATTTCAAAGATTGAGAACATCAGGAAAAGCCATATGGATGCCGTTGAAAGCCAAAAAGCGATATTCGATAAAAATGAAAAATGCATCGTGTGGTTTAGCTACAACGTACACGGGAATGAAGCATCGGGAACGGAAGCTGCCATGGCTACGCTTTATGAAATACTTTCGGATCCGGACTTCAATAATAATTATAAGGATATGATCGTGGTGATCGATCCATGCCTGAACCCGGACGGCCGTGAACGATATACTCACTGGTTTACGACAATGTCCGGCACAACACCCGATGTCAATGTATGGACCAGGGAACATCAGGAACCATGGCCGGGAGGCAGGTCCAATCATTATTATTTTGACCTGAACAGGGATTGGGCATGGCAAACCCAAATTGAATCCCAAGCCCGTATGAAATTATATAACGCATGGCTCCCTCAAATCCACGCAGATTTCCACGAACAGGGCTACAACATACCTTATTATTTCGCTCCGGCTGCAGAGCCTTACCATGAAGCCATCACTCCATTCCAAAGAAGTTTTCAAAAAACCATCGGCCAGGAAATAGCCCGGGAATTCGACAAGAATGGCTGGCTGTATTTTACCAATGAAAGATTCGACCTCTTCTACCCTTCCTATGGTGACACCTACCCAATATACAATGGAGCCATCGGAATGACATTCGAACAGGCAGGAGGGAAAAGCGCCGGAACCGCAGTAAGAACCAATGACGGTACCGTGCTGACACTTGGCGACCGCATCCAACATCACACGACAACCGGTATGGCTACTATCAAGTCAGTCAGGGGAAATATCGCCAAAATAAATTCGGAATTTTTCAGCTTTTTCAAGTCAAACAACGATTCGCGTCAATACCTTTTTCAGATAAAGAAGGACGATTATGAAAGAGCCAGAAGCCTCAGGACTTTGTTGGACAGAAATAATATTCGTTACCAATTTTCTGAACATTCGGACAGAGCAGCCACACTAACCATTCCGTTCAAACAACCCAAATCAAAGTTGATTAACATCCTCTTGGAGGAAAACTCCAAACTAAGCGATTCGCTGACTTATGATATCACGGCGTGGAATCTGGCCAAGGTCTTCGGGCTGAACTATTCCATAACCACTACACCATCGGATATTAAAAACCCTCCAAAGACACATGAGAGTTTACCAAAAGCGTACGGATATGCCATAGCCTGGCAAGGTGGCAATATAAGCAAGGCGTTGTCATGGATGCTTCAAAACGATATAAGCGTAAGGTTTTCAGAAAATCAATTTACCCTAAATGGAAGAAAATTCGACAGAGGCACATTGCTGATCCTTAACAATGGACTTAATCGCGAAATAGAATTATCGACGACGATGGATTCAATGGCACAGCAATTTGATATCGAAATAGTTCCACTATCGGGCGGAATGGTCGATTCCGGCAATGATATGGGAAGCGAGTCTATCAGATTTATCAAAACTCCAAGGGTCGTGCTTCTGGCCGGAGATGGCGCATTTTCCCTGTCCACCGGAGAAATATGGTTCCATCTTGACAGAGAGCTGAATTATCCCGCCGGATTGGTCAACGTCACACAGATGCGTTTTTTCAATTGGAACGAAGCCGATGTCATCATAATGCCGGATGGGAATTATTCATTCTTGAGAGACAAAGACATTGCCGACCAACTGGAAAACTGGATTCGCAGGGGAGGTAAATTAATAGCATTTGAAGGTGCTGTCAGTCAGTTGACCGGTCTCGACTGGATTCATCTAAAGAAGAAGGAAGCCATGTCTGAAGCTAACAATGAGAACAAATATGCACCCTTAAAGAAATTTGAAGAAAGGGAAAGATCCGAATTGATTAGCCATATTCCGGGCTCCATATACAAAGTGAGTCTGGACAACACGCATCCTTTGGCATTCGGTTATCCGGAATATTATTATTCCCTGAAACTCAACAGCGCTTTTTATGACTTCATCAATGATGGTGGTTGGAATGTCGGAGTGATAAAAGGCAGTACAGAGAAATCAGGATTTATAGGATCTGCGGTTAAAAACAGTTTCAAGGACGCATTGGTATTTGGCACAGAAAATGTAGGGCGAGGAAATGTCATTTATTTTACGGATGATATTCTTTTCAGGAATTTTTGGGAAAATGGGAAATTGATGTTTGACAATGCACTCTTTTTGGTAGGTCAATAATCAATCCTCATCGAATTTTACATCCAATTCATTTTTCTTATTTCGGTTGGGCCGAATGGTTCCATCCTTGACGAAAGCGGCTTTTATACCTGAAAACAGCGAGCGCCACCAGTTAAATACAACCGACCTGACAGGGTTTCTTTGATAATCAATAATACCGGTCAGACTGGCATTCTTGACTTTATTCATTCTTATAACTTGATTAGCGACGAAAGTGCGCATTAGAGATATCTTGTCAGGTGATTTCTTCTTATAAGCCGTCAGTTTCAAATCGCTGAACGCGAATTCCACTTTTCCTTTAGCTTTTGTTTTATCGTAGAATATCTCGAACGTCATCGTATCCAGCGTACCTGTCCTAACTTCAAACAGGGAGGCCGCTTTCATGATTCCGTTTAATTCACTTAGATTCATTGGTGACAAAACTCCTTTGACTGTATATTTTCCAGCAGTATCTTCGGGAAAATAAAATTCTGCCTTGATTGCTCCGGATTCCATGAAATTACTCGAAGCGAAAATTGTGTTTCCCCCATATTTTGGATCATTGGAAAGATGATTGGCTCTAATCCGCAATTCGTTGAAGTAGATCCGTCCGGGATTATAATACAGCGAATCCAACTCTTCGTATGCAATAAAGCCCTGGTCAAGCGCAAATGTGTCAATATCAAAGGGGAAGCCTGTTTTTTTCAACATTTCACGCGGAAGCAACGAAAATTTCTCCCTGAGAAAAGGATACGTCTTGTTTCTGAAGGTTTCCATGTGCAAATCGAAATCCATTTTTCTCGCTTTAAGATAAAAATGTCCATCATCCAAATAACTCACTCCCGTCAATTGAATCTTCTTAGTATAACATTCAATTCGGTCAACCTGTCTTTTAAAATAATTGGCAAATTCAATCTTATCCAATAATGGGACAACCCTTACCTCTCCAATATCCAACTCTTTCATGGCTTGAGAAAAGTCAAGGCTCCCAACTGTGAATTTATGCTGAATTGCAGGAGAGGTGAAGGAAAATTCCCGACAACCTATACTATCGAAAGTGAATCTTTCACTCATTGACGCCTTTGACCTGTATTTCAATCCAAGTACGGAAAACCGTTCACTACCTGCCGTCATGGCTAAAGTATCCCGCTCGTCATAATGATTCCATTGGAAATTTTTAAATCTCAATTCATCTGAAGTTACTACCAGACCGGGTTTAAAATCTTTTTCTTCCGGAAAATCCTTCCATTCCAAGTGTTGACCGGTCTTGGAAGAAATTGTGGTTTTGTCCAGCGAAATTCGGCCTACCAATATCTTCTTTTGAATAAACAACTCCCTGAGTCTGACGTCCTGGATCAGCATGTGTTCTACCGATATGTGAATAGCAGTATCGGATTGGCCCATTCCTATTATCTCAATCTGGCCTATATTAACTGAAGAGCTAATCCAACCGATTGACAAACCGCTATAGTCAACAGTAATGCCGGGTTGTCGTATTTTATCGAGTTGTTTTCTGATCGTCACATCAATGATATTGATCACGACGACGCGGAATATAACTAGGCCTATTAGTGTAAAAGCAGTGATTTGCCTAAGTAGCCGATAATTGAATTTCCATTTCATTTAACGGTAAAGATAAACCTTTTCAATGTGTCACATTAGAAATATTGAAGAAGTTTTAACATTTGAAGGGATGAGAAATTAGTTTTTTGATTTTTTTAACATAAACCAAAAAGCTTTAACGCTACTTTAATTCATAGAGTGTTACTTTTCATTAAACCATTACGTTTCATAAGTATCAAATGGAATGAAAGAGATTTATTAATCCTAAAATGATTTTAGACATGAAAATATTGAATAGATTTTTTCCGGTACTTTTCGGCTTGATGATTGGAATGGTTTCCGTTCAGGCTCAGGATGTACAGAGAGATTCAACCGGCTTACCAGGAGATAATTTCAGCCTTCAGGGAGCACTGGACTTATTCAGTAAGGCTGACAATCTGGAAGCATTCGAAAAGTCCATCAATGAAGAAAAGAATAATGTCAACAACCTCGACCTGAACGGCGACGGGCAAATAGACTATATAAGAGTCATCGATCGTCAGGACGGAAATGCTCACGCTATTGTTTTGCAGGCAGTTCTTGGAAAGGATGAAAATCAGGATATTGCCGTCATAGAAATTGAAAAGAAAGACAACGACAATGCCATAGCTCAAATTGTTGGCGATGAGGACATCTACGGTAAAGAGGTGTATGTAGAGGCAAATCCGGACAATACTTCGATAGACGACAACGGCAATCAGATTAAAAAAGGCCCCGCTGCCTACGGACCGGCCAATTATGCCAGAATATACTTCAATGTATGGTATTGGCCATGTGTGCAATACATCTACGCTCCTGTATATGTGGTGTATGTATCTCCATGGTACTGGCATACTTACCCACTGTGGTGGAATCCTTGGCGTCCTTGGCATTGGCATACCTTCTATTATGGGGGATGGCACTATCACAACCATTTTGTTGTAGTTAATCATCCCAGGGTGTATGGCGCTCGAGCAGTGTACGCACCGCACAGAGTGGTATCTAACAATGTTCAAATCAGGAATGAACAAGTAATAAAAGATTATCGCAGTCGCAACAACATCAACATAGACAGGAACGACAGCCGACACAGAGGCATGAATAACAATGATACGCCAGTCACAAGAGATAATCAAGGAAGTCGAAACAGGCAAGGTGCTGTCAATATGGATAGAAACGGAACCCCGGCTACAAGAAGCGACCGAAACGCGACTGACAGGCCCGGAAGGGATGGTGTGGACCGAGGCAACAATTCCGGCCAACCTGCAAAAGTGGATCGTCCAAGGGCTAATGGCTCTGTCACACCATCAAGGGACCAACAGCCGGTAAGCAGAGAAAATAAACCTGCTACCAGGCCGGAAAGCAACACGCCTACCAATCCTTCCATGACACAGCCACAAAGGCAATCTACTCCACAAAGAGTCCAAAGAGCCGAACGACCTGCCAATATGCAAAACAACGGGGGACAGCGTCAGACGCCCAGATCATCAGCCCCCGGAAGAGGCTCACAACCCACCTCCAGAAGAGGATAAGAATATTTTTGGTTTATATAATTATTGAATACCAAAGGAACGGCCTAAAATCAAGACCGTTCCTTATTTTTGAACTCAAATAAACAAACATCAGTACCATGCAACTCATTAAATCTCTTCTATTCACTGCCTTGATCTTCATCTCCACTCAAGCCATGCAAGCCCAACAAGACTTATTCAGTAAGGCTAAAAAGGCAGCCAAAGAGATTACCTCCGGCAATACGTCCCAACTAACCAACGATGAAGTCATTGCCGGACTAAAAGAAGCACTGACGATTGGTGCGCAAAATTCTTCAGGGTTGGCATCCAAGGTGGATGGTTTCTACAAAAACCCCGCTATTTTCATCCCATGGCCGGCTGAGGCCAAAAACATGCGAGACAAGCTAATTGCTATTGGTATGAAAAAACAGGTGGAAGACTTTGAAATGTCGCTTAACAGAGCCGCTGAAGAGGCCTCCAAGAGTGCCGTCCCCATATTTACCGACGCAATCAAGAAAATGAGCCTTTCCGATGGATTCAATATCCTCAAAGGAGCAGATACGGCTGCCACACATTATCTGAGGGTAAATACGACAGAAGGTCTTGTCGCCGCATTTAGCCCAATCGTTACCAATGCTATCGACAAAGTGCAAGTGACTTCCTATTGGACTCCATTGGTCAATGCCTATAATAAAATACCATTGGTCAAGCGGCAGGATCCCGATCTTAAAATGTACGTCACCCACAAGGCTATTGACGGCCTGATGAAGCTGGTGGCGAACGAAGAAGTCAAGATCAGAACCAATACAACAGCCCAGGTTACTGACTTGCTCAAAAAAGTCTTTGGAAATAAAAACTGACAGGGTCGCTCCATCGAAAGCCCATTCCCCCTATCATACAATGTTTGGATAAGCATCGAATCTTGAAATGCACTTCGGGATAGAGATCAATAATTTCCAATATTTGAGTAATATTGTGGAAACTCAAACGTGATGGAAACATGGCATTTCATTGGAGGCAGGAAATCATTCTCCACCGTCCTCGTCGGAAAATTTAATAGACTGATATACAGCACGAAATCAGTTTTCAAATACTTTGCTTTGTTCTGCCTTATCGGATGGCTTCCCCCCTGCCCGGTCGCTCGGGGTCAAGCTTCTGACAAGATGAATGTATATTTCATCAGCGGTCTCGGTGCCGATCAACGGGTATTCCAAAAACTCAATATCGACCCCGAATTTAATCCGATTCCGATTGAGTGGATCAAGCCGGAATGCAAGGAATCAATGGCTTCTTATGCACGAAGGTTAAGTGCTCAAATCGACACGACCAAGCCATTCCAGATTGTAGGTCTTTCCTTTGGAGGAATGATTGCATCGGAAATTGCCGACCAAATTAATCCCAGACAAATCATCCTGATATCCAGCAAAAGCGCCAGTGAGCCTATAGGAAAGTTCTACCGCGGGCTTATCAATTTCGGCCTGCTCAGCCCTTTTGCATCCATGCTGATGAGATCAGCCAATAGCTTCACTTATAAAGCCTTTGGTGCAAAAACAACGGAGGAAAAGACAATGTTACGCTCCATCTTGAAGGATACGGATCCTAAATTCATGAAATGGGCCGTCAAAACGATAGCGGCATGGAATCATCCCCTGAAATCCCCAGTAGCATATCAAATCAACGGAAGTGCTGATAGAATGATCAAAGCCGACAAAACCATGTACGATTATCTTGTCCCGGGCGGAGAGCATCTGATGGTCTATACTATGGCAAGCCAAATTTCCGAAATTCTCAACGAAAGGTTGAAATACGGATTGCAGCACTCAATACCCAAGTCAATGACGGATGAAACGGATTAAAATCGTCCGGTTTATTCATTTCCACAACTCCGCAATCTGATTTTTTGTAACTATTCACCTGATGAGTAAGGTGATTGGGCGAACTTCACTGTGACTACTTCGTTGTACAGGACTGCTGCTTCAATCCAACTCTTAGCACAAATTTTTATATTACAGAAGTCTCGTCTTTGACCCCAAAAGTGTGCACGACCTCTTTTTTTCTACCGTGAAATACACGGAATGGCACAAAATTCTATCGTATTTTTTAGAGACATTTCGTGGTTAAAAACAGATACTGGTTTTCAGCTATCAATAAAAGAAATAAAAATTAAGACAATTTGACGTGAATAGTTACGATTTTTTCCTTAATATTACTCCATGAGATCAATACTTGCGGTCGGATTAGGAGGAGCGCTTGGAAGTCTTTCAAGGTATGGAATCGTACTTTTGGGAAAAAGATTCCAATGGCAATTCCTTGGTTTGCCTACCTTTATAGCCAATATCATCGGTTGTTTTCTGATCGGTATCCTATTTGCCCTTGCATTGAAGGAGAACAGAATAAGTGAAGAAATGCGGCTCTTCCTTGCAGTAGGATTCTGTGGCGGTCTTACCACCTTCTCAACATTTGCCGTTGAAAACTTTGCCTATCTCAACAATAAAAGTTATCTGGTTTTTGCCTTGTACACTGCTGCAAGTATATTTTTTGGCTTGGTTGCCGTGTGGCTTGGCTCACTTTGCATCAAAAATTAGGTTATGAAGAAATACATATTATTTGTCATTCTTATTCACTTTACTGTAGCGTCCCAATGTCAGGAATCAAACAGATGGACTATCATGCCGGCTTTGATCGGTGGTGTTTTTCCCAATATTGGATATGATTTGAAAAATTATAATCCACTTTTAATACCTTATTTACCATTTTCCAAAGGAAGTTTCTACGGAGAATTTAGATACAACTACGACAGAAATGGGACATTTGGCATCTATGGAGGAAAATCGTGGTCACTCGGCGAAAATACCATTCACCTCATCACTCCTCAACTTGGCGCTCTATTTGGTGACTATAAGGGCGTCTCACTTCAGTTTTACTACAATCTGATCAGTCCCCAAGTCGAATTCAACCTAACAAATAATTATGCGCTGATAATCAACGATCGGCCCAATTTTTATTTCAACTGGACGGACATTCAATTCCCTGTGTGGAAGAAAGGCAGAATCGGCGCTTCCACCCAAATTTTTGTGGATTCGACCATTCAGACTTATGATTTTGGTCCAATGATTGGTTACAGGAATGAAAAATGGTATTTTATGCTGACTTCGTTCAATCCCTGGCATCCAGAGAAGCATTATCTTTTTTTTGCCATTCAGAGGACGCTGCAGCTATGATCCGGGCTTACTCCTCTTCGCCCATCTGATTTTCAGATCTAAGCTTGCGAATCATTTCATCCACCTTGACCATTTCGTCCAATGTGTCATCAAGAAAGAAAATGACATCCGGTACGCGGCGGACATGTTTTCTGATCCGGTTGTACAGATTGCGTTTTACCTCAACGATTGCCGCCTCAATCTCAAGCAGGACAGCTTGTTTGTTATCTGTATTGAAAATACTCAAATACACTTTGGCCTGAGCAAGATCCGGTGTAACCTGAACCGATGTTACCGTAACCATAGGCTCTGTGCCATAGATGTATCTTCCATCAGCCTGAAAAATGAGGCTTAGGTTTCTGCGGAGCAATTCTGCGACTTGTAATTTACGGATAGACATGGTCTGATTATTATTTCGATATTCCTAGCTGTACAAAGATAATGAAAAATATGAATATCGGAATGGATTGTGGATTCACGGCCGACCCACTTACAGCCATAGGCTTATCAACTCCATTGCGGTATTGAATCGATCAGACGCATCGTATAGTCAGCTTTTGGGTGCATGATGACTTCTTCTGATGGCCCGGTCTCCACAACTTTGCCTTGATTCATCACCAGAATCCTATCAGCGATGAAGTTGACGACCGACATATCGTGGGTAATGAACAGCATAGAAAGCCCATATTCCACCTGAAGATCTTTCAACAGATTGAGTACCTGAGACTGTACGCTCACATCCAGGGCTGCTACGGATTCGTCGCATATCAATAGCTTAGGTTGAAGTCCCAGAGCCCGGGCGATGCTGATACGCTGGCGTTGTCCGCCACTGAATTCATGTGGATAACGATCGGCGTGTTCCGGCAACATACCTACTTGTTCTAGCAAGGCAGTCATCTTTTCGTGTCTTCCCTTATGGTTTTCGTGCAGGCCATGTACCGCCATAGGCTCCATGATCGCAGAACCGATCTTCATTTTCGGATTGAGTGAAGAGTAGGGATCCTGAAATATAATTTGGATTTGTCGCGCTGAAGCCTTCCATTCCGAATCCCGCTGCTTTAACAAATTCCTGCCTTCAAAAGAGATAATACCTGTGGAAGCCTTTTCAAGATGAACAATGGTTCGCCCCAGTGTTGACTTACCGCAACCGGATTCACCCACAATTCCGAGCGTTTCACCTTTATAAATGCAAAAACTCAGGTCATCGACAGCTCTAAGCCAGGAAGTTGTCTTGCCCCAAAAATTTGCAGCCATCGGATATCTTACTACAAGATTATCCACCTGCAAGAGTGGAGCCTGATCAAATTGTATCGGTACCCTCTTCGGAATGGATTTTGTTTCGGACAAGTTGGCAGGACTAAAGGTATAACCATCATTTGCCTCTTCTATGGCCACAAAATCACTCACTACCGGCAATCGTTCCGGTCTGTAGTTCAATGGCGGCTTGCAAGCTATCAGACCTTTAGTATAAGGATGTTGGGGATTGGCGAGTGTGAATTGTGTGGTACCTGTTTCAACAATCTTTCCGCGGTACATCACATTGATCTCGGAAGTGATATCCTTGATCACGCCAAGATCATGGGAAATAAAAAGGATTGAGATGCCGAATTCCTTACGGATATCCATCAACAATTCAAGTATCTTTTTCTGGATTGTCACATCCAGTGCAGTTGTCGGTTCGTCGGCAATCAACAACTGCGGCTGGCAACTGATGGCCATGGCTATCATCACCCTTTGGATCTGTCCGCCGGAAATCTGGTGCGGATAAGATTGATAAATCCTATGCGGGTCCGGCAGACCGACTTTGTCAAACAACTCGAGCGTTGTATTACGAGCCTGTTCTTTGGTAAATTTCAGGTGAAGTCTCGTCATTTCATCCACCTGATATCCACAAGTCAGCACCGGATTAAGGGAAGACATAGGCTCCTGAAAAATCATAGAAATACTGCTCCCCCGAAATTGTCTGAATTCGTCGTCGGTCATGCCAACCAGTTCCTTCACATTGCCGAAATGATCAAATTGGATGGAGCCGGAAATCCTCGTATTGTTCTCCGGTAACAGGCCGCAGAGTGATAGGCCGGTAACGGATTTGCCGCTTCCGGATTCTCCTACAAGTCCTACAATTTCACCCTTGCCGATATCCAGATCTATACCCTTTATCACAGAGTTGACCCTGCCTTCTGTCTCGAAGGAAATCCTGAGATCACGAATACTTAACAATAGGTTCGGGTCAATCATTTACTTTTATTTGTCTGAAATATTCCCACATAACAATGCCCAAACTTACGGAAACATTAAAAGAATGTTTAGTTCCTAGCTGAGGAATTTCAATGGCGCCATCGCATAAAGTCAAAATAGCCTCGTCAATGCCTTTTACTTCGTTGCCAAATACGATTGCCGTCTTACTCTCGGCGCCAAATACTATTTTTTCAAGGGAAACAGAATTCGTGGCTGTTTCTACAGCGAATATGCTATAGCCTTCCATCTTCAACTGTCGAATACAATCAGCTGTCGAATCATGATAACGCCATTGGACTGACTCCGTCGCTCCCAGAGCAGTTTTCAGAATTTCCCTGTTCGGTGGAGTGGCGCATATACCACATAATTCAATAGATGTAACTGCAAAAGCATCGGCAGTTCTGAATGCAGAGCCTATATTCAATCCGGAGCGCAGATTGTCCAAAACGATCACCACAGGCAATTTCTCCATTCCCTTATAATCCTCGACTGAAAGTCTATTTAGGGCATCGTAGCTTTTCTGCTTCATCATGGATCAAGCTTTGCTTTGAGCCTGATGCACAATGGCCGCCCTAACAAAACTTACAAATAAAGGATGCGGAATCTCTACGGTCGATTTCAACTCGGGATGAAACTGGACACCCACAAACCAAGGGTGATCGCCTATCTCAATGATTTCAACAAGGTCTCTATCCGGATTGGTACCTGTGATTTTCAGACCAGCCTTTTTTAATTTATCCCTGTATTGATTATTGAGCTCCCAGCGATGTCTGTGCCTTTCTTCGATCATGGAAGAGCCGTAAGCCTCCATTGCCTGGGACTTAGCCGCGATATTACACGGGTAGGCACCCAAACGCATAGTTCCACCTTTTTTCTTCAGATGTTGTTGTTCCTCCATTAAGGCAATCACAGGAAATGGCGTGTCCGGATTGACTTCGGTTGAAGCAGCGTCTTTCATTCCGGCAACGTTTTTAGCAAATTCTACTACAGCACACTGCATTCCGAGACATATTCCGAAAAACGGAATTTTATTCTCTCTGACGTATCGAATGGCGTTCAATTTACCCTCAATACCCCGCAACCCAAATCCGGGTGCCACCAACACTGCATCCATTTTACTCAAGAGCCGTTCACTTGTTCCCGCATCTATTAAATCCTCTGAGTGAATAGGGTCAACACGAACCTTACATTCATTAGCCGCTCCGGCATGTATAAAAGCCTCGTATATAGACTTGTACGCATCTTTCAATTCAATATATTTACCAACCAGAGCTATTCTAACTTCTCTTTTCGGATATTTCAATTTGGACAAGAATGCCTTCCATTTATCAAGATTGGGGTCAGGTAATGAGTGAAAGTTGAATTTTTTTAAGACAATGGTATCCAATCCTTCCTTTTCCATCAATAATGGCACTTCATAAATGGATGAAGCATCGATTGATTCTATCACCGAAGTCGGCTCCACGTTGCAGAACAGAGCCAATTTTTGTCTTATTTCCTGAGAAATTGGTTTTTCCGTCCGACAGACCAGGACATCCGGTTGGATACCGAGCGACTGAAGCTCTTTGACAGAATGCTGTGTCGGTTTGGTTTTCAATTCTTGTGCTGCACTCAGGAAAGGAATCAGTGTCAAATGGATCACCATGGTATTCTGAGAGCCCAGGTCCCAGCGTAGTTGCCGCAATGCCTCCACATAGGGTAATGACTCTATATCGCCAACGGTCCCTCCTATCTCAGTGATAATGACATCATAGTCGCCGGATTCTCCCAACAATCTGATGCGACGCTTGATCTCATCCGTAATATGAGGTATGACCTGGACTGTTTTGCCGAGGTATTTCCCTGCGCGCTCCTGTTTGATTACTGTCTGATAGATTCTGCCTGTGGTGACGTTGTTAGCCTGGCTGGTACGTATATTGAGAAATCGCTCATAATGTCCAAGGTCAAGATCCGTCTCGGCGCCATCATCGGTTACATAACATTCTCCATGTTCGTATGGATTCATGGTACCGGGATCGACATTGATATAAGGATCGAATTTCTGGATGGTCACACGAAGCTGTCGCGCTTGAAGCAATTTCGCAAGAGAGGCGGAAATAATGCCTTTTCCGAGGGAAGAAGTAACCCCACCCGTAACAAAGATAAATTTAGTCTGCATATTCACTTGTCGTTACGGACTACAAAGGTAATGTAAAATATGGATATCCCGGAGAATATTTATTGCGAGCCACTGCAGGCAAATAAGGGCACGATGCCTGGGGAAAATTTAAATAGGTAGATGCTTAATACTTGCCAATGAAGTGAATTCAATGTTTCTGCGACATTGCGAAGAATATTTTATTCATTTATCGCCATGTTTTTAAAGATGACTTTGATTGAATAAGGGTAAACACTGACTTTGCAGGTATTAAACATCTACCTAATTCACTCCGGCTACATCTCCCCCATCATCTCTATTCCATTAAGACCTACACAACCTGATAGTTTAAAACTTCGTGTCCATCAAAAAAATTGGAAAATTTTGCAAAAGGTCTTATATTTGAGACAGTTTGCAACCGAAACTTTATGCCGAAATTGCTAAATAATGCCGTAAAAGCTTATCTAAAGTTAGTACACGGAATGTTGGAGCGATCCATCGCTGCACCTATTGAGGCACAGGAAAAAGTATTCAACAAACTGATTTTCAACTTTAAAAACACTAAGTACGGTAAGCTTCATGGCATCAGGCACGTCAAAAACTACGAATCCTACCGCAAGGCATATCCTGTCGTAACCTATGAACAAATGAAACCCTTTATCGAACGGATGATGAAGGGTGAAAGTGATGTGCTGATTGGGGGAAATGTTCGCTTTTTCTCCAAATCATCAGGCACAACCAACGATAAAAGCAAATTTATCCCTGTCACAAGAGCCAATCTTTATAAAAATCATTTAAGAAGTGCGTGGGACAGTCTTTCCTTATTTTATCAAAAAAAACCTGATGCTGAATTGTTTCACAAAAAGTCGCTGATGATCAGTGGCTCCCTGAGTCAATTTCCTGAATACCCAAAGGCAATCGTGGGAGACATTTCAGCAATCATGACCAAGAATATGCCCACTATCGCCCGTTCTTTTTACACGCCCGATGTGGAGATCGCCATGTTGTCGGATTGGAATGAGAAGATAGACCGTATTACCGAACAGGTGGGCAGTCAGGATGTTGTTATGTTTGGAGGTGTGCCTACCTGGCTCCTGGTGACATTCCGTGAACTGCTGAAAAAGCATAATAAGGAAAACCTGCTGGAGATCTGGCCCAACCTCCAGGGATATCTGCACGGTGGTGTTGGATTCAGTCCCTATGTAGAACAATTCAAATCGCTTATTCCATCCAAGGATTTCATTTATCAGGAAATATACAATGCCAGTGAGGGCTTCTTCGGAATCCAGCAACATAATAGTGATGATGATATACTTTTGTTGGTTAATAACAGTGTATTCTATGAATTCCTTCCGGTAAGCGAATGGGAAAAGGAAGCTCCGGAAGCCATTTCTCTCAAGGAAGTCGAGATCGGAAAGCCCTACGCAATGCTGATAACATCCAACAATGGTCTGGCGCGTTACATGATTGGAGATGTCGTTGAATTCAGCTCCATCAAGCCATATAAATTCATTATAAAAGGGCGAACCCAACACCACATCAATATCTTTGGTGAAGAAGTCATGGTGGACAATACGGATAAGGCATTGGCTATGACTTGCAGGGTGACAGGCGCCAGCATCGACAACTATACAGTCGGACCCGTATATCTCACGACATCCATGAAGGGCGGGCACGAGTGGGTCGTTGAGTTTAACAAAAAGCCGGCCGATATCGAAACCTTCACACAATTGCTGGATGATAACCTTCGATCGCTCAATAGCGATTATGACGCCAAGCGATCCTATGATCTCGCCTTGATTCGGCTTAAGCTTACCACGGTTCCGGTGGGTACTTTCCATCGATGGTTACAATCCAGAAATAAACTGGGTGGGCAAAATAAAGTACCAAGACTGGCCAATCACAGAACGTACATCGACGGATTGCTTAATTCCGGCGACAATATCCTTAAAACCACGAATTAAGCCCGATGGATGAATTGAAATCACTTGCTTCCCTCAATCTGACGATTTCAGAGCCGGACAGCGCGGAAAGTTACGAAGACACCGTAAAAGGGATTGCCGGCATCGTAGAGAATATGCTCAATGAAAACCCTGATCTGCTTTTCAGCTATTTATACAGGCTGGACGTGGATGAGGCCAAAATCAAATTCGCCATGTCACCCCTTGCTGAAGCTGCCCCCCACATCGGTCTTGCCAGACTCATTATCGATCGGCAACTGCAACGTATGCGCACCCGCCAAGAATATTCAGCGAAAGGAAAAGAGTAAAAGAATGCGCCGATGAGCAAATTGCAAAAAGATAAAGGCATCGTCGTGCGCAGTTATAAATATGGCGAAACATCGGTTATCCTGGATATCCTGACCGAAAGCCACGGGCTCAAGTCCTTTATATTACAGGGTGTCCGCAAAAATAAAAGCAAGACCTCTCCTTCCTCTATTCAATTGGCAGCTTCAGTGGACCTGGATTTTTACTTAAAGGAAAATACTGAATTATATCAACTAAAGGAACTGAAGGTAAATACGGTCAGGACATCCATATACAGCGATATTCGCAAGATCTCCCTGTGTATGTTTCTGACGGAGCTTACACGCCGCATGCTCAACAAATATGAAACTCAACAACATGAATACTCCTTGCTACAAACAGTATTGGACGATCTGGAGGCAAATGACGACAATTGGTCAATCCATATCTGGTATCTGCTGCAAATACTAGAGTCATCAGGTTTTTCATTGTTAAAGCACGAAGTTCCGATAAGTTGTTTCTATGACATATTGGGAGATTCGGTCACATCAGTCAGGCCTGTCCATAAGGCTTATCTGACAGATCATGAAATGACTTCCTTAATTCATCTAAGCCAGGTCGATGTCAGGGGAGCCACACTTTTCAAGCCGGGACGTGAAGAGCGTAACCATATCCTCGAAAAATTGCTGGATTTCCTAAAAATTCATATTTCAGGGTTCCGGGACATTCAGAGCTTTGATGTGTTGAAAACAGTTTTTGAATAATTGGGCGGGCTAACTTTAAATATTGCCAATAGAGTTAAAATTTATATTCCAATTGAGTTATTTCATTAAAAAGACATACAAAACGAACATATTTATATAATAAATATTTATTTTTGTAAAGAATATAACTCTCTTTATTCATGCAGGATACAATATAATGCAACATAAGATTAATACTATTTTCTCCCCTTCACTTGGCCGTCATGTTAAAATACATATTCTGGAGACAAAGAAAGCGATTGGCTGTGAATGCATAACCATCCTGTTTAATGACGGACAGGACTTTACCGCACTTAAAATGGCTAACAGGGTGGCAGGGTTTGAGGTGGACTATCCCAATGTTCCAATTCGAATTATTGGCTTGGAAGCCGGAGACCGCATCTATGAATATGGGACCATGTATAGAAATGATTACAAAAACAGAGGTAATAAGGCACAATTGTATAATCTATTCATCAACCATGAACTTTTCCCCTATCTTTATGCACAACACAAGATATCATTGCTGTCAGCATTGACGGGATTTGCGGGATTTTCTCTAGGTGGGCTTTCTGCAATGGATATCGTGCTGCACAATCCGGACGCTTTTTCATTTTCCGGCATTTTTTCCGGCAGCTTCTGGTGGCGTCATACTCCATTTACCGAAGAGGATCCCGATGGTTCCAGAATCCTTCATGAATATATTGATAATCACGACATCAGCACCAATCAACATTTTTGGTTTCAGGCAGGTGCATTGGATGAAGAAAGCGATCGCAACAGAAATGGTATCATTGACTCCATCGATGACACTGTGGATGTCATGCAATGCTTGGAAAGAAAAGGATATAGAAAGGACAAAAACATGAGTTATCTGGAAGTTAGTGATGGCACGCATGATACAGGCACCTGGTACAGGGTTATGCCTAATTTTTTTGATTGGGTCGTGAAATCATTATAAAATCCGGTGAACAACCTTATCTTTTCGTAACTATTCACCTATTCTAAAAGAAAAGGCAATCTGAGGCTAACCTATACAAATAAAGAGCACTCACACTACATATAGGTTCTCCATTACGGATAATTTGCCTTTGATCAGTAAAGAATGCACGTTTTTTTTCTTTAAACCACTATGACTCGGTACGAAATTCTTTTACGCTTTTAGTGACGTTTCGTGGTGGATGACAAATTCGAAGGCTTAAATAATACTAATATATAAAATACAAATAACCAATTAAATGTGAATAGTTGCCGATTTTCAATACCGTAAACTATTTCTAAAATTTCTGCATGGAATATTTACAACAAAATGGAGGGACTAAAAGCAATCACTCCTGAATCGCGAAATTCCCGGAATAAAAAAAAGCAGCCCTGAAAGACTGCTTTTTCTTATTTTCAATAACTTCAATTACTTATTGGCTTCTTTTTCCACCCTTTCTACTTCACCATAAATACGGAACTTGGTTTGAGCAGGAACAGTATTCGCTGTGATGGTAACATCCTTGGACTGTGTACCAGGCTTGCCATGAGTATCGAACCTTATAGGAACATCAGCAGATTGTCCTGGAGCTATCGGACTGGTAGGACATTTAGGAGTTGTGCATCCGCAGCTTCCTTTACAACTTACAATTACCAATGGCTCCTTTCCAGTATTGGTAACTTTGACAGTAGTTTCAACGATATCGCCTTCCTTGATGTTTGAAAATTTGTATTCGGTTTTATCCAATACCATTGTTGTTGTTGCTCCGGTCGGTGTGCTGACTTCGTTAGGATTGCCGGTGGCCTCTTGATTGGAAATCGTGCCATCAGTTATTGCCTGAGCTTTACTTGCCTGACCATTGGCATCTGCGGTATCAGACTTACAACTGAAAAAAGACAATACCAGAAAAAGTGATAAAAAAGAAAATAATGATTTCATATTCGATTATGGTTTGTATGATTTAATTTTTGAATACAAATATAATATGGCATTACACCATGCATTGCTAATAAAAATCTAACAAGGCCATTTTTCACTAATTGTTAACATAGCGACAGGCTTTACTTTGACCGTAGCCTTGCCAAAAACTCATCACCGGGGTATGTATTGATTACATTTAGCTTTTCAAGACCGCCATTTCGACCGGCAATCACACCATACTTAATATTCAAAATTGCATCTCTGCTATGTGCATCCGGGTTGATACTGATCATTACACCCTTATCGGTGGCTTTTCTCAAAAGAGTATAGTCCATATCCAGTCGCTGTGGATTGGCATTTAATTCTATCACGACATTATTGGCAGCACAGGCATCAATGATTCGGTCCACATCGGGCATATAGCCATTTCTTGACAATAGCAACCTTCCTGTCATGTGACCAAGTATATTCAGGTTGGGATGCTCAATAGCTTTAAGCAAGCGTTGGGTCGAGCGCTCTGTATCCATATTCAATCCAGAGTGCACACTCCCTATGACAAAATCGAACAGTTGCAATATTTCTGCCTCATAATCCAAATCTCCATCACTCAAAATATCAGATTCTATGCTTTTGAAAATCTTCAAATCCGGGAATTCAGTCTTCACCTCTTCAATTTCCCTATGTTGTTGAAGGATGCGCTCTATAGATAAGCCATTGGCATAGGTGGCTGACTTGCTATGATCAGAAAAAGCAATGTATTCAAACCCATTTTGCTGAGCGAATTTGCACATGTCCCGGATACTGTGGATACCGTCGGAATAGACTGTATGTGTGTGGATTACACCTTTGATATCATTATATGAAATGAGATTTGGTGGGTTCAACCTGCAAAGTTCATAGCTCCAGCGCAACTCTTCGGGTATTTTAGGCAAATCCAAAGTATTGAAAATCACGGATTCGTCCTCACTCTCCGGTATTTTTTCACTGTCAAAAAGAGAATCAATATCCACCATCTCGGAGAAAGACTCCAAAAATGCTCTTTTATATGGGTGCATTCGATCAATAATCAGATCTATGGTTACCTTGTCCAGAAATTTTCCCGTAATCACCCCTCTATCATCTTTCGTAACCACAAAATCCGGGATATCTGCAATTTTATCATCGGAATCAATGATATACCTGATTTGTTCTACGATCTGTTCACGCCGAAAAGCTTGCCCGGTAAGTCTGAATCTATGAATGGAAGCTGTATGCAATGATTTTTCGAATTCCGCAAGCAATGGTTCTATGTTGGCATAGAGCCATTTATTCTTACTAGCCTCATAAAGTCTCGCCTTTTCCAGAATATCCTGCTGGCTTTTCTCACCGAAGCCCTTAACATACCTCAACCTGTTTTCAGTACAATAATAAATTAGCTCTCCGACGGACAATAAGCCCATCTCATGCCAAAAACGAGCGATCTTTTTGGGTCCGATGCCCTTGATATTGAACATTTCGACGACGCCCTCCGGTGTTTTGGCAAGCAGTGTATCCAATTCATCCAGAGATCCGGTGTTAGAAATGGAAACAATGGCCGAAATAATATTTTTCCCAATAGCGGGCAATGCACCCAATTGATCCGACGTCATACCTGCAATGGGCTCACCAACTTTCTTAAGCGTCGAATAAGCGTTCTGCCACGCCCTCACCTTAAAAGGATTTTCCTCATGCAGCTCCAACAGTTCCCCAAACAATTTGACCTTAGCAACTATTTCTGAATTTTCCATCATTTATAATACCAATATTGTGAATTCATTCACGCTTCAAAAAGCGTTGTATAAACCATGCATTTAATAAATTTGTGCAAAATATAAAAAAATGATCGTTCGCGTATTAACTAGTGTACTTTTCATCACACTTTCCATGATGTCATGCAAAAACTCATCTTCGGAAGATGCAGCCTCCACCCTTAATCTCAGTGAATATAACGTCGAGGATATTCCCGGCACCAACCGAAAGATGGTTACAAAGGTCACTCCACAAGGATTTCTCGAAGAACAGGGCATGATCGAAAACGGAAAGAAAGTGGGCACCTGGACTGTATTTTTTGCACAAAACACGCGCCCTATGGAGACGTGGACTTATGAAAACGGCAAGCTGAACGGGCTGCACTTTGTATATAATAATTCAGGCCGGATCGATATGTATGAAAGCTATATGAATAACGAGCTGCACGGGAAGAGAGTGACCTATAAGATGGGCACGCCCGTAGAGGAAATGAGTTATAAAAATGGGAAATTGGACGGTGTCTTCAGGGGCTTTTTCCCAACCGGAAGGCTCCAGCGATTCGGATATTTCAAAAATGGTCTCCAAGACGGACAATACATAGTCTATGATGAAAATAAGAATATCGTCCTACAAGCAAATTATGTAAATGGAGTACAACAGCCCAAATGAAGATTTGGCACCCAATCCAATATAATACGGACTGCCTTCAGTCGGTTTCTCTGTAATATTTAAAAAACCGAAATACAACTATAATTAAAATCGGAATATTCTATCAGTCAACCGTCTGGGTCGGATAGGCCTTCTTAAATTGATATTTCAATACATCGAAGGATGTGACAATACCAATGAGGGCACCATCTTCAACCACCGGAATCGCATGAAAATGATTGAGCAGGAATAATTCCGCCGCACTTCCTATCTTATCGGTAGGTTCCAGAGTGGCCAATTTAGTGGTCATAATGTCATTCACAAGAATAGCTTCATACTCCTCGTGTTTCTTGTTAAGCCAAAGCAAATCAGCAGTAGTGATCAATCCTACAAGCTTTCCATTATCCACCACAGGTATATGGTGAATTCTCTTTCCTCTGAATAAATCTTTCACCTTTGACAACTTATCAGCAGGGCTAACAGTGATAAGGTTGGTTGACATTATTCCGGATAACGGTTCATTCATCATGACTATAATTCTTATTTGAGTGTAATATTAGCGATTTTTTGATTGTTGAACTATAGCTTATTGATATATTTATTTTTTATAACTATATCTATTTAAATATCTGTATTTTGTGATTACTTTTCTATTAAAATAGTTGTTACGAATGAACTATTACCTATCCACGCAAGTTTACCAATAATGATAACTGAGAATCGAAGTTTTTAACTAATTTTACATACATTTTAACCCATCCGGATGCACGATATAGAACCATATTATCAATGGCGGGATTATTACATCGCCTCTGAAGACAAGCTATCGCCTTACTTCGGCCATGAGTCGAGCGAGTTTGAGTTTGTCAATATGGTTTACAACTATTATATTCATCCACAATGGGACGAATTCGGCTCCAACACACTTTACCTCAAGATTCTTTATGCGGATTATGAGGAAGGTTACACCATCATTGAATTGTTGGGTGAATGGAATGATGCATTGCACAATGATGTCATGGAGCTGAAAAGGGCGATCATCGACCATCAGATCAAGCATGGTATTACAAAATTTATCCTAATCGGCGAGCAGGTGCTTAATTTTCATTCATCTGATGACAGTTATTATGAAGAATGGTACGACGATATCAAGGATGAGGCAGGCTGGACCGTGCTTCTTGGTATGCTACCCCATGTGATGGAAGAGATGGATCACGCACGCCTATACCACTATATGTTGTATGGCGAACAATGGAATCAAATCAATTGGCGGGCTTTCACTCCGGCGCAATTGTTTATGATTGTGGATAAATTTATAGAAAACCCTAAATCTTTGCCCGAACCGGCCTCTACACATAAAAGAATCAAATGAAGATACACTATTCCGGATATGTAAATATCCTCGGCAAACCCAATGCGGGAAAGTCAACCCTGCTCAATCAGTTACTTGAAACACGTCTCAGCATTACCAACCGTAAAGCTCAGACAACACGACGTCGAATACTCGGAATATGGAACGACGAAGATCATCAGATAGTCTTTTCTGATACACCGGGCATCATCGATAAACCTGCCTATAAGATGCAGGAAAAAATGAACAGTTATATCTTTCAGTCGTTTGAAGATGCGGATATCGTGCTTTATCTGGCGGATTGTACCGACCCGCAACCCTGGACGGAGGAAACTGGTAAAATTCTAAACAAGGCTCAGGTTCCCAAAATACTGATCATCAACAAAAAAGATCTTCGCCCTGATGCAACTGTTGAGGAAATTACCTCATCGTGGCCTGATGATGTCAGTTGGGAATCTGTACTGTTGATTTCTGCCCTGGATGAAAAAGACAGAAAGAGCATCATCGACAAGGTCATAAGCCTTCTGCCGCCCGGTCCGGAATATTTTCCAAAGGATCAATTGAGCGACCTCAACGAGAGATTCTTCGTGTCCGATCTGATTCGGCAAAACATACTTTCACTGTATAGCCAGGAAATCCCCTACTCCTGTGAAGTATATATCGACAATTATGTGGAGTCTGAAAAGAACGGAAAGCCTTTTGCCCATATCAGTGCAACCATATTTGTCGCCAGGAATACTCAAAAATCAATTCTGATTGGAAAGAAAGGGGAAAAAATCAAACAACTGGGCATTCGTTCCAGAGCAAATATCGAAGAATTTCTGAATCATCCCATATTTCTTGAACTATATGTCAAAGTAAAGGAAAACTGGAGGGATGACGAGAAGCAACTCAAGAATTTTGGTTATTAAAGGCGGGTATTTGATAGGATTGACTTACAAAATTTATCAAATCGGGGAAAAAAGACAAAAAGATTTCGTTGAATTCTCCAAGTCTTTCAGCCAGCCACATTCCACCACCTTTGAGGATATCTTTATCTGAAACCTTATAATTCATCCGGGTAAAGACCTCTTCAATTCCCTCAATGGTAAAGTAAACGGATAACCAATGATGTTGTATCATATTACTGATACGCCTATATACATCATCAGGGAGCCGGTCCATGACCAAATTTATCTTGTCATATATGCCGTCAATATATTTGTAGATGTCCATACGAGAGAATTTATCCCAGTTCAATACCAAAAAATGGTCCATATAGATATCACTTACCACTGGGGCGTATTTGTGGAAGCGGCCATGCAAAGCTGCTTTCAGGCGGCCGACTTCCGGATGAGCATCCGTAAATCCATCGATATCCTTGTGTAACTCTATTCCCGGAAGAAATTGACTATTCACTTCTTTTCTGACATTGCCCTTGATCAAGTCGGCTACGACATTTCCAGTCAAGATGAATGGATCATCGGGAGACAGGAAGGTATGCGCCAGATAGTTCATTTACAAAAGTAATCAATTAAAATAATCTCATAAAAGACGGAAGACTATTCGAAAAACGTCTCATTTATTTTCTCGACAAAGCTTAGAGCAGAAAGCTTATTCAAAACCTTTACAGCATTCGGTTGGTGCGTGTTTCCCATACATAGAATCTGGTTTTTACCGCACATGGATCTGCCGGGAGAATTAGTGAATACTACAGTATTGTCAATTTTTTTTACCTTATCACGGTAAGTCTTGGTATCCGGAATGCAGAACTCGTAGGTAATGCTGTATTTACCATCTTCACCGCCAGTCAGGCCTTCCTTATCCAATTGACCTACATCGAATTTGATCTTGGAATTGATCATATTTTCCACACTATACGGTTTCCTGTCATGGCAGCCACACAACAAAACCGATAATAAAATACAGAACAAGACATTTCCTGTAAAAAATTTGGATTTGATACCGAAAAAATTTAGAAAGCTATTACGATCCCCATTCCTTTTAGATCGAATGGAAAAAGGCTTAAGGAATCCTTGCCACATAAAGGAGCTTCGGCAGGAGCAATCGAGAAAAGGAATATCAATCGGCATTATTTTTTTTGAATGTAAACCTGAACTCCATATCCCAGGTTTTCTCATTGTCAGTACTTATTTCATAACTAAAAACGACCGTATCGTCATTAATATTTTCAAAAGAAAACCGATCCTTGACAGGTTTATTATTGAGAATGGTATTTCCTTTGAAGATGTTTAGATTAGGGTCATGAGACGCTTCGTAATATCTCACTCCGTTACTATACAATGTATTGTTGTCAGGTCCCACCCATACCAATTTCCATCTATCATCCATAGCATCGGAATAAATAAGACCGACTGACATTGTTCTGTCCGGTTTTTCCAGGTGGATCTCAAGAGCTGTACCCGAAGCAATTGGTTTGATGTGGCAATATGCGGCAAAAGTGGCCTCTACACTATAAGAAGCCCAGTTACCAATTAGAAAATTAAATGGAGTCTGGGGAATAATCTTGGCTGCAGGCACTGTCTTTTTGGATTTGGCTCTTTTCTGAGCTAAAACCTGGGTTTGCGAAATCCCGACTATAAGAATAGCCAGAAAAAAAAGCATTATGGCCTTTTTGCATTTCATAGATTTGGTATAAAGGCATGTCATTCGAGGTGCAAAAGTAGCAAAACCAATGTGAATCCAATCTAAATATTCTTGTTTTGTAATATTTTATAAATGAAATGATGCAATATACCTATAGCTTGCGTTACAGCGTGATTTTCACCTCCTGACAAGCTTAGATTATTTCAATATGAATAAATGGCCAATTTTGCCATCTTTGCACCACAAAATTTAGGAAATGATTGAAGCGATCAAAAAATTATTTGATTTTATACTGCATATTGATGTCCATCTTACCGAAATCGTCAGTAATTATGGCACCCTGACTTATGCCGTATTATTTCTGGTCGTATTTTGTGAGACAGGGCTTGTGGTTACGCCATTTCTGCCCGGTGATTCATTGTTTTTCGCGGCAGGCGCTATCAGTGCAGCATCGGGGCTCAATGTAGTTTTGACCATTTTCGTTTGCCTGGCCGCAGCTATTATTGGCAATACGGTTAATTTTTCTATTGGCAGAAAGATTGGTCCGGCTATTTTCAACAAAGAGTCCAGATTCATAAAAAAGGAATATTTGGAAAAAACTCAGGAATTTTATGAAAAACACGGCACAAAGGCAATCGTCTTAAGTCGTTTTTTGCCAATATTCAGAACTTTCGTGCCATTCATAGCCGGAATAGCTCACATGAACCCATACAAGCATCTGGTGTACAACATTGTTGGTGCAACATTGTGGGTAAACCTCTTTGTATTGGGCGGATATTTCTTCGGTAAAATTCCATTTGTCCAGAAAAATTTCAGTTTAGTCATCATCGGCATCCTCGTTGTGACGGTATTGCCGGCAGTAATAACTGTGATAAAGGCAAAATTCTTCCCCGATAAAAAGGTATAGGAAGAATAACAGTAATAAAAAAATGCAGTTCTGAATTACTCCGGAACTGCATTTTTAGCTTTAAGCCGATATTATCCGACTTAAAGGACTTCGTAAATACCCGCTATACCCTGACCTCCACCCACACAGGCAGTGACCATGGTGTATTTTTCATTTCTGCGTTTAGCTTCATTGATCACCTGTACGGATAGTTTAGCTCCTGTGCAACCCAGTGGATGTCCAAGTGCAATGGCACCACCATTGACATTGACCTTATCCGGGTCCATCTTCAACTCACGGATGACTGCCAGAGATTGTGCAGCAAAGGCCTCATTCAACTCAATCAATCCTATCTGATCCAAAGTCAGACCACCTTGTGCCAGTGCTTTAGGGACAGCCGCACATGGTCCAATACCCATATATATAGGCTCAACACCGGCTACACTACATGCAACCAGCCTCGCAATTGGAGTCAGGTTGAACTTCTTTACAAATTCTTCACTAACGACAAGTACAAAAGAAGCTCCGTCTGAAGTCTGAGAAGAATTTCCGGCAGTCACCGATCCACCATTGGTAAAGGCCGGCTTCAATCTGGCCAGGCCTTCCATCGAGGTGTCCCGCCTTACGCCTTCATCTACCGCTACGGTATAGGATCTGGCTTTGCGTTTGTTGTCTTCCACATATACCTCCTCAACATCAACAGGCACGATTTCACCGGAGAATTTTCCGGCATCGATTGCTGCTGCAGCTTTTTGGTGGGAACTGACCGAAAACGCATCCTGGTCTTCCCGAGAAATATTCCATTTCTTGCTCACCGCTTCGGCAGTGTGCCCCATACTTGCTATATATTCAGGTGTGGTGGAGGTAATGTTATAGTTAGGGGCAAATTTGTATCCAGTCATCGGAATCAGGCTCATACTCTCTGCACCACCGGCAATATATGCATGTCCCATACCCGCCCTTATCTTGGCGACCGCAATGGATATGGTTTCAAGTCCTGATGCACAATATCTGTTGACCGTCATGCCCGGCACTGGTTTACCCAAAGCCCTCAACGCAATGAGCCTGCCTATCTGGAGACCTTGCTCCCCTTCGGGATTAGCACAGCCCACAATACAATCATCAATCAGGTTTTTGTCAAATTCCGGAACAGACTTCATCAGGTGGTCGATCACTGAGATGGCCAAATCATCCGGCCTCATGAATCGAAATCCTCCTTTTCCAGCCTTTCCAACCGCTGTGCGGTATCCCGCCACTATATAAGCTTCCTGCATTTTTCTTCCTTTTTTACATTAAAAAATTAATTGCGCAATGGTTTGCCTTTCTCAAGCATGTACGAGATCCTTTCCAAAGTCTTCTGCTCACCGCATAGGCTCAAGAAGGCCTCCCTTTCGACGTCGAGCAGATATCTTTCAGAGACTTTCTGTGGTGCAGACAGGTCGCCGCCGCACAAGACATTAGCAATTTTCCTGGCGATGAGAATATCATGATCAGATGCATAATTGCCCAGTTTCAAAGAATGAGCTGCTGCGTATAACGCTCCAAGCCCTGTACGTCCCAAAACCTGTACGTCATCCCGTTCCACCGGTGGCACATAGTTGTCGGAGAGCTGAATGACCTTTTGCTTTGCTCTATAAATGGCCTCAGGCTGATACATGACGACAAAATCCTTTTCATTCAAATAACCCAGATCATAAGCTTCTACTGCCGATGTCGCAACAGAAGCGGTAGCTATGGTCTTGAACCTTTCAATCAACTGAGGTATCTGCACATCTCCTTCGTAAAACGAGTCGGATGTCCTAACCGCAAATTCCTTGGTGCCGCCACCTCCCGGCAGCAAGCCCACACCCACTTCCACAAGTCCGATGTATGATTCGGCAGAAGCAGCAGTTGCATCACAATGCATCACCATCTCGCATCCTCCTCCGAAAACATAACCTTGTGTGGCAGCAACAACAGGAATCCTGCTATAACGGCAACGCATGGTCGTTTTCTGGAAAAGATCAACCGCCATATTCAGCTGATCAAATTCTTGCTCATAGGCCAACATGGCAATCATCATCAGGTTGGCTCCTACCGTAAAGTTTTTGCTGTTGTTGCCTATGACAATCCCACGCCATTTTCCTTCCTCCGCCAGGGTAATGGCATCCTGGACTCCGTTGAGAATTCCGCCGCCAATTGCATTCATCTTGGATGTGAATTCCAGGCACAACACATCATCACCGATATCCCAGAGACGTATTTCATCATTTTTATACACTACCTTTTCATCGGAAAGAAGATTGAGTTGAATAGATTTCTCGGCCCCGGGCATAGGCTTGTAGGCCTTGGTATTCGGATCATAATAAGAAACCCTGCCTGCGTCATTCCGGTAGAAAGTCGTATTACCGGATTCCTTCATTTCATTTATCCATACAGGTACATCGAGGTTTAACTCCCGGATTGCTTCGATTCCTTTATCCAGGCCTACGATATCCCAATACTGGAATGGACCATAATCCCAAGCGAATCCTGCACGCATGGCATCATCCACGGAATACAGATTGTCTGCAATTTCAGGGATTCGCAATGCAGCATAGATGAAGGTATAAGCCAACGATTTCCTTATAAACAAACCACCGGCATCCTTATGGTCAAAAAGAACTTTAATCCGCTTCTCCGCATCATCGATCTGTTTGGAAACCTCGAGGCTCTCAAGTTTCTGGCCGGGATCCACTTCATATTCCAATGTATTCAAGTTAAAGCCAAGAATAATGGGTTTGCCTTTGGCATCCTTTTCGCCTGTCTTCTTATAAAAGCCGCTACCTGTCTTATCTCCCAACCATTTATTCTCGATGAGACGTGTGAAGAACTCCGGAATTTCACCTTCGTGCGCAAGCCTGTCGTCCGGACAATTGCGGCGTATTCCGTTCAGAACAGCCATTGCAGTGTCAAGGCCTACGAGATCGCCAAGACGGAAAGTGCCGGTCTTCGGTCTTCCTATGGCAACGCCGGTCAGCTTATCAACAGACTGAATGGTCAATCCAAGCTCTTTGGTCAGTTGAAAAGCCTTACCCATTGAAAAGACGCCAATTCTGTTGGCAATAAATGCCGGAGTGTCCTTTCCCAAAACAGTTCGCTTGCCAAGGATATTATTCCCGAAATGCATTAGGAAGTCGATTATTTCTGGATCTGTATCCATACCCGGAATTATTTCCAGAAGAGCAAGATATCTCGGCGGATTGAAAAAGTGAGTGATGCAAAAATGCCTTTTAAAATCATCACTTCTGCCTTCTGCCATCATACTTACCGGAATACCTGAGGTGTTGGATGTCACGATGGCACCGGGTTTTCTAACTGCATCCACTTTTTCGAAGACCGATTTCTTGATATTAAGATCTTCCTTTACCACTTCGATGATCCAGTCAAACTCTTTCAACCGAGACATATCGTCATCAAAATTGCCGGTGTGGATGCGACTTCTGAATTTCTTAGAAAACAAAGGTGCCGGTGATGATTTCACTGCCTTGTCCAAAGCAGAGTTTGCGATGTGATTCCGGTCAGGCCCATCGGTAACAATATCAAGCATCAGCACCTCAAAGCCAGCATTCGCCAGATGACATGCGATGCCGGAACCCATGACGCCTGAGCCCAAAACCGCTATTTGCTTAATTCTCCTCATATATTTTTCTTGAAAGTATTAATCTTATAAATTAAAAATAAAAATAATATGTATCTTTGTTTTTGAAACCCCAATAATAAGAAAAATTTCAATTTAAACGTTATTAAAGAAAAGTTGTTATGGCAACCAATCAGGAAAAAAGAGAAGTGGTCAATAGTACCAAGGGATTCAGCTCAAGTCTATTTCTTCATAGCCTGTTGATTTTGATAGGAATTTCTCCTTTGGCGACCTTCAAAGCACCTATTTGGGAAGAAGAACAGCCAGGGATGGAGGTAGCGCTGGGTTTTCCTGATGAAGGCCAGGGCAATGATGCACCTACACCCGGGAACAACGAGCCCGGAGGCCTTCCTCCCTCAGCAGCCAAGGCATCATCTTCACAAGCTACAGCTCCGCCACCTGCTACAACTTCACCATCGACCAATGCAAGCGCAAACGATGCAATGGTCACTAATGACAATGCTGAGACAGTAGATGTTGTGGCAGCAAAAGAGGCAAAAAGACGTAAAGCTGAACAAGAACAGGTAGAAGCCGAACAACGCAGAAAGGCTGAATTGCTTGCCGAAGCCAATCGAAAGGCTGAAGCGGATAAAAGAGCCAGGGAACAGGCTGAATATGAGGCATCCAAAGGAAAATACGGCGGTTTGTTTAAAGGTACGGGAACAGGAAGGGGCAATACCGGCAAATCAGGAAATCAGGGAGATCCCAATGGCGATCCCAATGCCAAAAATCTGGAAGGTATTAATACCGGAGGCAAGGGGCGGATTGGAGGCGGCTTAGGCAATCGTGGCGTGATCTCTGAGCCCAAGATTGTTGATAACAGTTCAAAGGAAGGAAGAGTCATTATCAAAGTTTGTGTAAACAGCGATGGGAGCGTTACCAGTGCGGAATTTACCCAAAAGGGATCAACCACACAGGATGCAACCCTGGTCAATATAGCCAGGAAAAACGCACTCAAGTTCAAATTTACACCGTCCGACGTATCTCAACAGTGTGGCACAATTACTTATGATTTCCGTCTTGAATAGGTATTAAAAGTGCGCATAACATTTTGTATTTTTTCTTCGAATAAAGGCTTAACGATCAGCATATTAGCTACGTTGATTATGGCTATGCAGTTTGTTGTCGTCGTTTAAAGGCTCCGCAGTTTGATTTCCCACTTTCAATCGGACGATAGTCTTTCAAACGCGCGCGAGCGCATCAAACTTACAAACATATAAACTTCGCTATTTTTTTGAATTCACTTTGACTCATTCGCGACCGCAGTACAACGGAACGAGGCCGGTCCTGTAAAGAAAATGATCATCGCTAATGCTTGTATTCATCCCATTTGTGCAATTTGTGATGCACTCTTAATATCCTTACGGTTTTATTGGCAGCTAAAAAGAGAATAAGTTATCACTTAGCACCACTCATTGTCATCCAATCTTCAACTTTCTATTCATCGGTTCATGTCTGACCATCCGGGTGATGATGTCATCCAGAATCTCGCCTTTCATGCGATGTCGGTTGTAGCGATAACAATACTCATTGAGATAATCCTGAATGTATGTCACATACCCATGTCTGGCATATAGCCAATTGAGCATCGTGGTGACCACCCTGTGATCCAGAGCCTTGTCCAGCCCTTCACAATGATGGATCTGGTGGCCGTAACAACATTGTTGCGCTGTCTCATCCATGTTGATCATTGCCACGTCGTCGATCTTCTTGTCTATAAATGCTTTTGCCTTCTTCCTTGATGCACGGCCTATGACCTTGACGTAACTCCTTGCAGCTCCGCCACCTTTCCTTTCGATACCGATGAGGACTTTCACTTTCCGGCGTTTCTTCTTTCCGGCTTTGTCGCTCTCGACGATACTGACGGTTGTCGCCACTATATCGACATCTCCTTCCAATG
>WBZR01001090.1_pt1 | contig 36755 bp, 34 predicted proteins | sample 5204231 | NCBI WGS metagenome assembly WBZR01 (sample SAMN12412403, study PRJNA552823) | activated sludge metagenome | isolation source: activated sludge from anammox sidestream of wastewater treatment plant... | place: USA: Virginia | collected 2017-08 | reverse complement strand
GAATTGCATCAGTTATTTTTTGATCTGCGCAAACAGTATAATCAGACATTCCTGATCGTTACACACAATGAAGAACTGGCCACACTAAGCGACCGGGTGCTGCACATGATGGATGGAAAGATAGGGTAGAGAAGTTATACCGCTTTCTCTTGGTTCAGGCTATTGCCTGACCCGCCTATTACGGAGAATCCGGAGAGAATACATTTCAAAGGGCAAAGAACACACAGGAAGTATGGAGTTTAGCAACATAGTATTCGTTGTTCATACTCAACATACCGGTGTTCTGCTCAGATAGGTGCTACGCTCATACAAATTCCCAAACCCTTTACTAATAAAAAGAAAAGCAACTGCAGGCAACATAAACTCAAAAAAATATATAAAGGCATTCAGCCATTAACCCGCTGATTGGTCAGATGAAAGCCGGTCACCGGTTACGTTATAATTCTTTTGAGAAAATAATTAGAAATGAAATTAATATACTACAGAGTGCTGCAGCTTGCAATTTCAAAACGAAGATGAATACAAGGAAGCAGGCAGTTCGGGTATTTATTCAACAGATCCTTTTGATTCTTTAAAAATGTTTGTGCCCAATGAAATTTCCTTAACTCAAATTAAATTGGTTTATTAATGAGGGATTAATCAAAAATAGAATTGAAACTACAAATTAGGATTCTCGGAATGCTATTATAAGACTTAAAAATTTAATTAACCCAATTTATTTTTAAACGCTAACCCCATTATCTGGGCACTTGAGTTAACATGCAATTTTTCATAAATATTCGCAATATGCTTACGAACTGTAAAAATACTGATGTAGAGAGTTTCGGCAATTTGCTTAGGGCTTAGGCCTTTAATAGTACATTGCAAAATCTCTTTTTCTCTTTCTGATAACAGGGAATTCAATGAAGAATTTGTTGTTTCAGAAGATACAGTTTTTACTGATGCTTTACTTAGAATTTCCAGCGTTTTACGGGCAATGGAAGGGCTCATTGGCGCTCCGCCCTGTTCCAGCGAGTTCGTGATTGCATTGCGCAATGAAATGGCATCATCATCTTTCAATAAATATCCGTTAGCGCCGGATTTGATCGCTTCAAAAATCCTTTCATCATCGTCAAAAATTGTGAGAATAATAAGATGTATGGAAGGGTATAGAACCTTTATAATTTGTATCAGCTGTATCCCATTAAGATTGGGCATTTCCAAATCGACAAAGAGTACCTGAGGAAGCTTTTCGGGTGATAATTCTTTCAGTTTTTCAAGGCATATCTCCGCTTTCGGGGCAACAAATACAATTTCCAGATCATCAAAACCCTGAACCTTGCGAACAAAGGTGTTTCTGTTCACCATATTATCATCCACAAAGGCAATCCTTGTTTGCATACTTTTTAATTATGAGTAAATTTCTTTTATTTAAAAAATTTAGTCAATACTTATTTTTTATTATTTTTTCAAATAATTGCCCGAAGTTATTTGAACTATACTCCCCTCCGGGGCGGCTTTTGATATGGAAAGATTATATCCTGCCTGGGTTGCTCGCCATTTCATGTTAATTAGCCCGTTACCGGTTCCTTTCCTTATTTCAGGGTCAAAACCTGTTCCATTATCTTCAACTTTGATGCAAATGAAATGTTCATTTCCTGAAAGGTGAATACTTATTTTATTACCACCACTATGCCGGAGTGCGTTGTGCAATGCTTCCTGGACGATACGGAAAGTATGAAGTGCCTGTACAGGTGATAATTTTTTCTCTCCGGTAAGGTCTTCCTCGAAGTTGATTTGGATAGCATGAAAGGATTGCTGAATTTTCTGAATATATATTTTCAACCTGTCACTGATCCCGGTTAAGGTAATGGCATTCTTATTGAATGCCCAAATAGTATCCCTGAGTGAGGAAATGATTTCTGTGGCATTGTTTTTCAGATTTTGAAGAGAAGAACTGTCGGCAATTAATTTCCGGCTTTCAATTTCATCAATATTATCACTGATGGCTGAAGCATAAGCGCCGATGTTATCATGCAAGTCGGCTGCAATTCTCCTTCGTTCTTTTTCTTCTGCGGATTCTAACTCTACTCGTTGGTTCCGTCTTAAATATCTATAGGTAATAAATATGCCGGAGAGTAATAATAATAAAGCAAGTGTGCTGCCTGCAATCCAGATGTTTTTATGTAAAAGTTCCAACTTCTGTTTTGCTATAAATGCTTCCTTATTACTTATTTCATATTGTGCTTCCAGCTTTGCCAGGTCTGATGCTTTGTTTTTTTGATACATTGAATCTTTAAGCATCATCAGAGTGTCCATTGTCTCCCCGAAGGCAGTATAATTATTTAGTTCTTTGTAGTAGGTCGCCAGGTCACGATACGCTTGCAATACCAGGGGTGCATCAAATTTATTTGCATACCATTGTTCTTCCCGAATGTAGTTTATTGCTTCGTTGTACTTCTTCTGGGCACCATAAAAGCTTTCCATTGCATCTAACCCGATTAAAATGTTTTGTACGCTTCCAATTCGTTTTTCAATGTCTAAAGATTTTTTTAAGTAGTATCCCGCTGAGTCGGTTTGATTGGTTTCCAGGAAAACCTGGCCTTTAAGATTATAATAGTTGGATTCTATTTTCAGGTTCCCATCTTTTTTTGCCAACAAATATGCTTTTTGCAGGAAGAATAGACCAGAGTCATTCTTCTTGAGATAGAAATACATTGCTGCTAGATTGGTATAAACAAGTCCGCCAGTATAATTATATTCGGGGAAAGTAATACTTGCATTACTGTCGCTTTCGAAGAGAGAACTTGCCTTTTTTACCCAGGAAATTGCTTCTGTTCTGCTTTCCAGAATATGATAATTTGCGCCTAAACAATTACTGGCAATTACCTGACCGGCTACATCATTTTTCCTTTCTGCATTGCCAAGTAACTCAAAACATTCATTGATGGATTCCTTGATTTTTTTGAGTTTTGTAAGGCTAGTTATTTTAGTCCACATCAAACACCGGTACACTGCAAATAATTTTTGAATATCCGGAATACTCATCAACGCTTTAGTGGAAATAGCTAATGCTGTATCAGCCATACCTTTCATGTTATAACATTCAGCAATGTAAAATTCAGCCAAAAGAGCCTTTTCATTATCTTTCATCTTTTCGCTTAAATTTTTTGCCTTGATTGCATACATTAATGACGTGTCTGCATTCATAGATGGGCAGAGTCCGCATAACCTGAATAAAATTGCCAATTCATTGCTCTGATGATTACTCAAAGCTTTTTTGAAGCTATCAATTTGACTGGTTTGTGAGTAGGTATTGCCCGTAAAAAAGATCGAAATGAGAATGACTGCGAGTCGATTTAAAATATAAATTTGAATAGGGTATACATTTTTCCTGATCCATCTTTTGCATTTATTCCAATACATTATTTGCTGAAGCTTATTCATGGACGAAATGCGTACAAAATGATTTTGACAAAATCAAATCGCAATCAAAGTTCTTAATTATTGGTGATTTCCAAACAAATTATAAGGAATACTCTTGATCCCTTTTTTTAACTTCAATAGGTTTATTCTACAATGTATATCCTAATGAAAGCCCGGCAAAAGGAAGCACTTTACTTGAAAAAATTAATGGGCCAACATAAACTCTTCCAATAAAGCTTTTGGTTGGTTTGGTGTACCTATAACCAATGTGGGGGTAAATAAAAACTCTACTTACCTCTTTCCCATTAAATTTTCCCGAACTTGAAGTAAGAATAGTTGCAGTTGCCTCAGCGTCAAAGTAGCTGGGGCCATGTCCCAGGATAGCATTAACGCCAAGCGGGAAGGTTAAAGTAGTTCGCCGGGATAACGGAACAAATCCCATCCCAATTCGATATCCCAAACCTTTCCTGCCATTGAATCTTGAATCAAAATTGGCTGAGAAAGCAAGGCCACTTCCCAGCAATTCAATATATACGGACTTTGATGTCACAGTGCCTTGGGTATTATCAGACTGGGCTTTGAGTGATGTGATGGATGCAACTCCAAGGAGAATCAGACATAACTTTTTCATGATTTTGCTTTTATTGTGATTTAATTAATTTAACAAGGTGAAATTACCGGCAGACGGGAGGGGAAGTCAATTACTAAATTTCAGTATTTTTTTAAAGTATGTGGTTACAAATTCAATGTTGACTAAAATAGAATTTGATATATGAAGGCTTGTGTCGGTCATAAATATTTTATTCATAAAAGTTCTACGGGCAACTATTGAATACCATGCGTTCAATTAGCATAGCGGTATTTTGTGAGTAAAGAGAAATTCTAATTTATGTTTATTTGAAAATTACATCCTTTCCGCTCACCAAAAAATAATCATAAGGTACAACAGGATTTTACTACTAAGCAATGGATAGTACCTTTAAATTTGAATAGGCTATCACCTGCTGCCGGGGTTCAGCGCATTGGAAAATGTATGCATCCCGGGCTGGCTGGCGGGGAGGAAGAAGAAAGAGGTTGAAGTTAAAGCAGAGGAATTATTGGAGGTGCTTGGATTAAAGGAAAGATTGGAAAATAAACCCAGCCAATTGAGTGGCGGGGAACAGCAACGGGTTGCTGTCGCCAGGTCATTAATAAATAACCCGGACATTATATTTGCCGATGAACCTACCGGCAACCTCGATTCTGCCAATGCAAAAGAATTGCATCAGTTATTTTTTGATCTGCGCAAACAGTATAATCAGACATTCCTGATCGTTACACACAATGAAGAACTGGCCACACTAAGCGACCGGGTGCTGCACATGATGGATGGGAAGATTATGTAACCTGATTCATTTTTTTGAACCGATAAAATAAGTTGAGGGCAGCTCCCTTTAAAAAGTAATTCTTACCTGCTCTTTTATTACAGATTGTTATTGAAGACCATTTATCGTCATTATTTTATTGCAAACTAAGGTTACAGAAATACCTATTCCATCTGCAGTTTTACCTTCAACTACTACGGTTTTTGTACTACCCGATTCGGTGAGTGTTGCTTTGCCGCTGCCCGAACTTTTTTCGAGTGTGCTGATGTTATATGTTTTTCCGTTTAACAATTTTCCAAACCCTATTGAGATAGAGAATTTGCTTGTTCCGTTTTTAGCAGCGTTCTTGTCATCAATTATTAATTGCAGGCTGGATAATTCATTGTCGGCTTTACCTTTTTCAGAATATTGATTACCGAAAGAATTTTCTCCTGTTAATCCTTCGCTGCAGGTAGTTTCTTTACTCATTACATGGTAAGTGCCTGCATTGGTGCCGCCGGTGAGTGTTACGGAAATATCAGAACCCCCTGAACCTGTAGTGGCTGCATCGGTTGTGGTGGTTGTGGCAGATGTATTACCAGACGGGGTATTTGCTGTCTTATTGCCTGAGATGTTACATCCCAGGAAAAATAATGTTGCAGCAATGGTGATGATCTTTTTCATGTTTAACTTTTTTATTGTTTAAGATTAAGTGATGTCGTTTTTTTATATCAGGAAGCATATTATTCCAGGTATTTTTTTTACAGTGCCGGTCCTTTGTTAATAAGACTCCAGCCAATCTTGTGCAGCATTTCTTCAATACGCTCCATGAGTGAGAATGATTAGCTGAATATCTGAATGACGATTTTTTTATCGAAATATCGTGGGTTATAACGGTAAATAGGCTCTGCATTTTTTTCTCCCGGATCAGCTAATTGATCCCAATCATCCGGGTCAAAGTTCTGACCTTCTTTAATCAGATCTTCTATAACAGATATCGGCTTCAGAAATGCCTGTTCATTTTTTTGTTGTCCGCTTAAATTCTTATACAATTCAATGGTGTGTTCTAGTTTCGTCTTTGTATCGGTTATTTTATCCTGATCTATCGCTATTACTTTTTGATCCGCAGCAAGCGCTTCATTTCTAAATTGGCTTTGCAAGTCCCTTTGCTCCGGAGAAGCCAGTTGCTGCCTGGTATTTTCTGCGGATGCCAGCATTTTCTCATTTGATTCAATGGCTATTTCGATATTCTTTGTCTCTGTACCGCTGGCAGTTCTTAATTCCTTCTTGTTCTCTGCTATTTCAGCTTTATATTGTTTGATTTGATCATCCATTATAGCTACCGGGTCATTTGAGGAGGAAGGTTTAGCGTCTTTCAGGTTTTGCTGATCCGTTTGCAATTGCTGTTGCCATTTTATGAGTTTTTTTTGATAGTATTTCGTTTTACCGGATAGAAAATCACCGATAGTATAAGCTGCAAAAAGAGATTTTGTTAAACGGATAATCTTTAGTTTCAGGTTTTCTCCTTCAGATACTTCGTCAATGACGAATTTCCCGTCTGATGAAATCTGTCGATACTGAAGCGTATCTCTAAAATATTCTTTCCTCCCGCATAGTATCGTGGGATCGTTTATAAAAGCAAAGGCCATCTGTGCCGTTTCACTTGAGGGGGCATTCTTCTTTGTACTCCATTCGGTATAATAACCAAACATCCAGATCCTGAGCCAGCCGTAATACATACTAACGGTTTCCCTGCGAAAACTTTCTATTTGAAATTTAGCATCAAAACCAACGGGCGGATTCAAATCGGGAACTGATTTGGCCACATCAAATACCCTCATCGTATTGGCATCAAATGATTGAAAATTCGCAGGAGGAATGGTTTCCGGAGGATCAGACGGATCAAAAATATTGTGCCCTGGATAGGGTCGTGTTCCCTTTATGGTAAAATTGCTGCCATCTGCCATATATATTTTGCCGGATACTTTTTCAGGCGGGACAGATTGCGCTGATAAAATACTTACAGAAAAAAGGAAAATTAACGTAACAGTAAATCTTTTCATGGTTCATTTTTTATCATTGAATCCAATCCGCTCCAATCAATCGTGCGAATTACCTTCATCAGATTATTGTAATGGTATGAACTTTTCCATGTAGAAGTATTTTCCACAATGGGAGCGCCTGAGTGCGACTTGTCTTTCCAGGGCATCTTTGATTTGTATTTAAAATTCACCGGTTCCATTTTGCCTGTGTATTTCGGAAAATTGCCAACATACAAGGCTGCTCGGTAATTGGTATCTGGATCGTCTGCATCAGGGAATTCAGTATAGAGGATGGCTTGCTGAATGCCGGGAATAACAGGGAGATGCATTAATGTACTGGTTCTGAAACTTTGCAAATCTTTTCCCTCTATTCTGTCATTGTTAACGATTACGGAAACATTTGCGAACTCCTGTTCATTTAATAAATGCTGGTCTGAAAGCTTTAGCTGTTTGCTTCTGGCACTTATGCTGTCAATGAATTTTTTGTGTGTCTTCTTATAATTATCTATTGCCGCCATCGGGTCTTTTGATTGCATGGCTTTTTGGTATTCATCCATACCACTTTTCATGATAGCTCCTTCTTCCTTTGCATTTGATTGGCTCTGCAAAAGGTTTTGCCGGTATATTGCAGAATTATGATCCATCATAATGTCACAGGCATTTCCGCCCCCGGTCAGGTCAAACCTGAAAATGCTGTTGCCGCGGACAACTTTTTGCCAATCGGAATGATCGGTTAAAAATTTAAAAGAGCTTTTATCAATTGTCCAATCCCGATTACACAGTTTCTGTATCTGGTTCTGAAGATATTGATAGGGTTTATCTCTTGCTGTTGCTTCCTGTGGGGTGGCGGTATCCAAATACCACTGGGCATTGGCAGTTGCCGCCCAAACCATGATTATTAAAAGGAAGTTGCTGAATTTGAAAAAACCTGATCGTTTCATTTCTTTTAAAAATTTGTGAATTAATTTTTTACTCGCTTAATGCTTAGTTTAAAATCTTCCAGTCTGTTTTATGCAATAATACCTGCCTCCTGTCTTCTGCTCCGAAAAATATGATTACGACGTTTTCAATAAAGGGTGTATTGTTGGGATGTTAAAATTTGTAGTTTGCAGTTTTCCAGTTTCAAAAGCAGAGCCAATAACTATTTCCATTATTGGAGTTGAAATTTTCACCCGGTTTTTTTGTGTCATGGCCACTCCCGGAATTCTTAAATCATTTTTCGGATTGGATGATTACAGGACTGACAATAAAGAAACAGGCCAGAAAATATATATCCATTATCAAGTTGAAACGAAGTGTTTTATTTGCTTTAATTCCCTTATTTTTTTTCTGGCGCATATTCAATATTTACGGTATAATATCCATATAAAATCATATCACGTATCTTAGAATCCTGATTAATCTCTTTTGCATCAAATCTCTTTTTAAAAAGGGTCTTCGAGTTATTTTGTTTTTCTTTTAGAGGAAAAGAAATATTCATGATTCTGCCCATCACATTATTACCACCTGCACGCAGGATATTCATTTTGTCCATCAGTTTTTGGTAATTGCCAATTTGCGACATGTTTATCTGACCGTTACCCATTTGATTTTGGAATTTTTTTGCCTGGGCCATTGCTTCTTCTGCCTGCTTCTTATACTCTTCTGCACTTTGTTGAATTGCACCGGACTGCGCATCAGCCTGAAGTTGTGATACACTTCTGAAATACGTGATATCTAACTGATTGATTCCGGAAGGTACTTTTTGTCCTGATGGGGGGTAAACCCAAATTCCTGCCATTGCATCGGGTTCGGGAATGAGTTGTGATAACATAATGCTGTCGCTTCCGTCCTTACAATAGTTTAGTTTTAGGGAATTTAATTCTGTGAAATATTTTTTTGTTCCGATATAAGAGGGGCGGTATTGACCTGTGATAATTTCATTGGCCAATAAATCCATTTCAATTTTTTGATCTCCTTTTTTCACTGGCCTTCCGTCAACCGACGGCTGATCACTTACCACAACCCAGGCATAGCAACTATCTGTGCCATAGTGATATTCCGGCGCCACTTTGGCTTTACCTTTTAAATGGGTGAGCATTCGTCCACTACCATTACCAACCTCAATATCCAGCTCGAGATTGATATAAAAACTGTTGAGTAATTTAGAAATTCCTTTTATCATAGCATCCTCTTCCGATCCTACTCCAAACAATAGGTAATTTCTGTACAAACCGAAAATAAAGGGAATGTTTGCCAGTTGTGACCAATCATGGTCCCTGGTAAGTTTATTATAAAAATATTCGAATTCATTATAAAGCAAATTTGCCAGGACAGGGAACTTTGAATCCACGTCTATTCCCATTAATTTCAGTTGGCGCACTGCTTCCAGGAAAGTGCGAATTACTGCTGATGCCGCTTTAAAGTTATTTTTATTGTCGTTAAGTAACTTGTATGCCCGCCAATATTCCCGCATACCGATAAATTGGATTGCATTTGCAAGCTGGGTGCGATCTAAATAAGCACAGGCACCGGATTTGGATGGATTGTTCTTATCCCTGTGGAAAAGTTGATCAATTATCTGGCCCTCCGGATCGTTTGGATTGTACACGTCTTTATCCAATCCGCTTAGTGCAAGATCTCTTTGAATTGAGAATGCTTTTCTAAGCAAATCGCTTTCCGGTTTAAAAAAATTAGATGCATAAACAGAATCCTCAATATAGTATTTTTTTTGAAGATCATCCTTATTGCAATTGAAACAATGGTAATCGTGTTCGGGCGGCGCCGGATTATGATAGCTGGAAGAATTGTCTTTTTTGTGTGCCTGGTAAAAGGAAATCACTTCGTTATAATCCGGTTGTATTTTTCTGCACAGATTCGCAACAATATCCGCAGTTGTTTCATTTGGTGTTTTTTCACTCCCGGAATTCAGGGGGTTCTCTTTGTTATCCAGTTTCAGTTCATCCCATTGCTTTTTAATGTCTTCCAGAAAAGGAAGAGATGCCTGGCTGAAATGATAGGCCCATTCCGTCTTCTGATCGCTGCCCGACTTCAACTGTTGTATGAATTTATCAAGGTCATTTCCACGATCATCTATCCTTTTATTCCAGTCATCAATTCCAGGAGAATTAATATTAATTCCCCCGTCAGAAGAGATTGTTACAGATGTTCCGCCGGCAATTTTTATTACTCCTCCTTCTAATGAGTCAATTGTAGCCCCGGTTATAAAAGTATTTTTCTGGGTTTTACTCCAATGACCTTTAAACCAAAGGAAATGAGATGAATCTGCCTGGGATCCTTCCTGCCCGTTTGAACAAAAGCATAAACAAAGGCAGAAGGAGAGGATATATAATTTTTTCATTTTTTTTGTTTTTTACCGTGACATTTAACGGGTTTGAAAAACATGTTGCCGTAATGTTTAATAGTTCATACACTTCACTGTTTTTTCAATTTGTCATTGTCTCAGAAATTTTCTTTGATACCATTCTGAATTATTCAGAATTAAAGTATCTATGGATGCCTTCAAAAAAAGCTTCTTTGGAACTATGCTGATCTTTAGATTGGCCGTCGGAATCCACATAATTGTGATTGGCTTTTTCTTTCCTTTTAATACTTGTTGAATCCGATCCGTTTGTTTTTCATAATGTTGGCACTCACAAACCCTTATCATTTGCTTATTGCATTATTCAGTTTGCTCCAGTCAATAGCTTTGATTATTTTGTTAGCTACAGAAGCCGGGGCATTGATGGTAATTACAATATTTTCGATGTAAGGAGATTGTGTTTTGTGGATAAAAGGATATCCGGTATCAGAGCCTGATCTCATATTTTTTCCTGCCCAATTACCGAAGAATAGCATGGTATTTTCTTCGGGAATAGCCAGTTCATTACGAGGCGCTTTGTATGATTGCCTGACATAAGCAACACCCGGAATCTGAAGTGTTGTAGATTTGTTTTTATCACTTGACTTATTATCCTGCATCAAAAATGGGTAATTGATTTCCACCCCTATTTCTGCGTTTTGTAAAGCCGCAATGCGAAAAATATTTTTTGTTGCTTCGTTAACTAACTTCTGATATTTCGGGTCGTTGCCTTCGCTATTTAGATCCACGTAATGATCTGCCTGTTTGCCATAATATTTTCCCGAGTCTTCTAAAGCCTTGCCTAATGCCGAACCGGGATCGAGTATTAGCTTTAAATGAAAAATTGAACTGCACACAAAGATTGGGCGAAAAGGATAGGGATTATCTGCTATCAATGTATTATCGGCTGCTTTATATTCTGTTTTCCAGCCTGCTTGTTGTAATGGTTGAATTAAGGTATTTTCCAAAATATGAATGGCATTGCTGATAACAGCTTTTTCTGCCCGCCTTTGTTTTCTGCATTCGACGTAGGATTTCCCGGTGCGGGTGGTCTGAAAATTCCCCTTTACAGGGATCAGAATATTTTGATGGCTCCATGGCAGATTTGCAGCCATGGTTCCTTCAAATTTACCTTCTACTATTCCGCCCTTTTTAATGTCATAACGGTTAACAGTTATAGTAAAATCCTTAGGGAAAGCTTGCACGAGATGATCATATGCTTCTGATTTAACTTCAAAAGACAACCACGCATACAGGGAGTCAGTTTTATCATAAACGCTTGCCTGAGTCCAGTGATAGGTGGCTATTCTTGAAGGAAAGCGTAATTCAAATCTTTGGTTGTCGCTTTGGGTTTTGCCGTAAAAACCAATAAAAGAAGAATACGCCTCAGCCAGGTCAGCGGGATCATCTTCTTCGACCGGGTTGCATTTTAAAGAGCCCGACACCGACAGGTTTATTTCTTTGCATTGTATGGAAATGCTGCTTTGGGCATTTGAGAATGTCCAATGCAAAAGGAGCAGGCAGGATAATGTAAGTGCTTGGCTTATTTTCATGGTGAGTGCTGTTATTGATTACATCTTCACAAATTCCACTCTTCTGTTATTAGCCCTTCCTTCCAATGTGTTGTTGTCGCTGATTGGTTTGGTATCTCCAAAACCTTTTGAGGTCAGCCTCGAAGCATCAATACCCAGTTTGACCAATTGATCTCTCACAGCATCTGCCCGTTGTTGTGATAAAGTGAGATTGTGTGCAGCGGCTCCGGTATTATCAGTATGGCCATCTACTTCAAATTTCAGGTCGGGATTATCGGTCATAACTTTTACAATCATGTTCAGCGTTCCCATACTTTCCGGTTTAATGGTGGCTTTGTCAATGTCAAAATTGATCCCATGAGTGACGATTTTTGTTTCGGTAAATTTCTTTCCGATCATATTCATATTGCCGCCGGAGGCAATTCTGAAATTGGTAAATAGGATTGGTTTCTCCTGGTCGCCTATGCCACCAACTTTAACCGAGAGCGGAGTGAAATCAATATTGGGAATCACTAGCACTCTATACTGGTCCAGGTAGCATTTCATTTGCTTGTTTTTATAAATAATGGCAGCGTGATGCCATTTATTATAAAAATCATTCCCTGTTGCTGCTTTATCTGGGTAGTCAGCGCTGAATTCCCTGGTGAAATACCCGGTGCCTACTGAACCATGTTCACCAAAGTAGATGTGAACTTCATTGTCTTCTCCTTTTGCATTTTTAGTTTCAAAAAAAATATTTATTCCATAAGCTCCGCCATTTACTACTAAATAATCGCACTCCACAGTGAAAGGATCAGTGAGGTAAGAATTGGTTTTCATTCGCGGGACAACTTTGGCATAATTGCCTTCAGTAATTGACATAGCTTCCACTCCATTAACATTATTCAGCGCTGCCTGGCCTTTTTCCAGGTCCCAGTGTGATGGAAATTCACCATCCTGATCATCGGTGAAATGATCTTCAAATAATACATTATCTCCGGGAACAAAATCATAGTTCTGATATGTTTTAAAGCTTGGAGAACCAGTTATGTTATTGCTTGTAGCGGCAGTTTCATTCTTATTATCACCGGTATTTGATTTATTATCGGAGTTATCTTTTTTCTTAGTAGGATCAGCATTGTCTAATGTTTTGTCTATTGCCTGGTCTTCTTTCTGGTCAACTCTCTGATTGGTCTTGTCTTTGATCTTGTCTCTCAATTTCTTTAATATCTGGCCATTTACGGCAGCTGAGCACAACGATAAAACCAGCAAGAGAGAGAGCAACTTTTTCATATAAAATAGTTTTGCATAAAGTTGGCTCTTTCAGCAAGGCAAGTCAATCACAAAAAAGTGTGAGATGGGCATTCACAACCCCGCCGGAGGGATCGCCCTCAAACAAAGCATCAATTGCAGGTAAATATTCTGATATGCAATCTTTTTGGGTGAATAAGAGCTGTTTGAATTTTACTGCAAAGCCCGCAAAGGAAATACGCAAAGGGAATACAAAGAAGCGGTTTTAAATGGCACTCACTTTTTTTACTTTGCGGGATCTCTGCGTCCTTAGCGGTTAAACCAAAGCGGCTTTTACTTCGAATGATGTTATCTCAAGAGTTATTAAATTTTACCGCAAAGTCCACAAAGGAAATACGCAAAGGGAATATAAAGAAGCGACTTTTAATGGTACTCCCTTTTTTACTTTGCGGGATCTTTGCGTTCTTAGCGGTTAAACCTGATCATCTTTTTATCTGAAGGAGAAAATATTATCTCAAGAGCTATTAAATTTTACCGCAAAGCTCGCAAAGGGAATGCGCAAAGGGAATACAAAGAACCGGCTTTAAATGGTGCTCCTTTCTTACTTTGCGGAAGCTTGCGCTCTTTGCGGTTAAACCCAGTCAGCTTTTTATCCGAAGGAGAAGATCGGAAGAAGGCTGGATCTATCTTCCATACACTTTATTAAGGGCTTCCGTTCTGCTCTGAACCTGCAATTTTTCATAAATATTCCTGGCATGGCTGCGGATGGTTTCCATACTGACTTTCATTTCATCGGCAATTTCTTTGTAACGCAGGCCTTTGGCAAGTGCTTTAAGCACTTCTTTTTCTTTCGGGGTGAGGATTTCCGTTTCATCAATAGAATTCTTTTTTTGAAATGAAGCAATTACTTTACGTGCAATTTGACCGCTCATGGGTGAACCGCCATTATATACTTCAACGATTGCATCCAGAATTTTTGACGGAGCCGTTTTTTTCAGCAGATAACCGCTGGCGCCTGCTTTCAGCGATTCAAAAATATTTTCATCATCTTCATACACGGTACTCATGATGAATTGCACCTGTGGGCAAAGTCCTTTTAATTTTTTTACAGATTCAATCCCGTTTAAGCCGGGCAGGTTGATATCCATCAGTACTACATCGGGTGATAAAGCGGGAAGTTCTTCGATAGCCAGCTCTCCGGTTGCAAATGTTTTTTGACAACTGAATCCTTCACTTGAGTCAATAAGGATTTGCAGCCCCTCACGGATCTCTTTTATATCGTCTATGATGACAACACGTATCATTTTTTCAAATGTAGTTATTGCATTGTCAAAATCTAATCACAAAAAAGTGTTAGACAGGCATCCTGATCTTTGTTTCCGTTCCGTTTCCCGGCACGGACATTATTTCGTATTCTCCGCCTATCTGTTGAATCCTGTTTTTCATATTGCTCAGCCCGTTTCCAAATTCCCTGGTATGATTGACATCAAATCCTTTTCCGTCATCTTTTATAGTTAATTCAATACAATTATCCGTGATTCCGATAGCGAGATTTACTGTATCACACCAGGCGTGTTTACCGATATTATTGAAAGATTCTTTTACCGTCAAAAAAATATTCCTCCTGGTTTCTTCGGATAGCCTGATCAACGGGAATTTTTCAGGAAAAACGAATTGTGTTTCGACCTTAAAAGGCTCAAAAAATTTCAAGGCGTATTCCCGGATATATGAAGCCAGGCTTTCCAATGTATCATTCTTTGGGTTTAAAATCCAGATGATATCCTGCAGGTTGTCCACTAATTCTCTTGAAGATTCGGAAATATTTTCCAGTTGTTGTTTTGCCTTTTCCGGATCATTGATTTGTTTTTTTACCACTTCACTCATAATGGCAATTTTTGTCAAGCCGCTTCCCAGGTCATCGTGCATATCCCGGCTGATGCGGTTTCGCTCTTTTTCCACTGCCTGGACTTTTTCCAATTCCAGTAATTTTTCTTTTAAGTTTCTGTGAGAAATGTAACGGGCTACCAGGCCCGATACAGAGACAATTGAAAGAAAAACAAGTGTTATGAACCACGATGTTTTCCAGAATGGTGCTAATATTTCAAAAGGTATAGTAATAATATCGGATGAAAACACGCCATTGGCGCTGGCTGCTTTTAATTGCACAGAATATTCTCCCGGGGAAAGATTGGCGTATTGCACCTCCCCGCTGTTGCCTATATATCTCCATCCCGAATCAATGCCCTGCAATTTGCAAAAGTATTCGTTGTGCAGGGGACCGGAGAAATCCGGCAAAGCCCAGCGAAAAATAATGTTCCGGATATGAGAATTAAAACGTAATGTATTTTTCCCGTCCCATGGTACCGGCGTTTCATTCGAAAGAATCTCTCTCAGTTGCACCGCAGGAACTTTTGCTATGGCTGTTAAAAATTTACCGGGATTAAAAGTCGTTATATAGTCATTGTTTCCGTAAACCATGGTTCCGTCGCTGCGGCAGAATAAAGTGCCGGACATATCATTATTTATCAACCCGTCTGCCGTTGTGAATCGCCGGAATGATCCTGCCGTTTCATTGTACACCACCAAACCGTTCTTGGTGAGGATCCACCAGTTCCCGGTGCTATCCGGGCAAAGACTGTAGATCTGTTTGTTCATTTCCGGTGGCAGCTCAATGATCTTTAACTTCCTGTCCGTTTCATCCCACTTTAAAATCGCGGTTGGTACAGAACTGTATAAGAAACCGTTTTTATAAAAAACGGATCCTGCAGATTCCATTTCACCGATCTGTTTTATAAAAGGTTTTGAAAATGTTCCGCTCTTTTTATTATATAAAATAATTCCTTCATCAAGATCGGCGAACCATATATTTCCTCTTTTGTCTTCCGCTGCGTTTGCAATGACAAGTTTTTTGGGCTTACCTGCAATGGTGAGAAAATGGTCCCATATTTTTTTGAATTTGCCTGTAGCCGTGTCAAAGGACCAGATCCCTTCTCTCCATGGGAAAATCCAGAATCTATTGTCTGAAGCCCTAAAGAAATTTGTGATGAAATTCCTCGGTAGTGTAGTACTGTCATCTTTATTATGGAAGTACCAGTCTGTGTGATCTTTTTCCGTATTGAATTTTGCAAATCCTTCACTCGTTCCCATCCAGAAATTTGTGTTGTTTTGAATGAGAAGGCTTAATAATATCGGATCTGAACCGGTAGTGCCTTTTGCGGCGGCAAGATTGCATAAAGAGCCAAAATCTTTTATCATTTTCCAATGGTCATCGTAAAGTTTTAAAAAATTTCCTGGCCCTCCGCCAACAAGCAAGGAATGTTTCCATTCCGCAAACACTACATTCTGGGATGTGATATTCTCATGGAAAAAATGATGTTGAAAAAACTGCCGGTCAGGGTTGTAAATGTATAGACCGGATGAAGAAGCCAGCCAGAGCCAGCCATCATCTGATCGGAAGCAGGGGAGGAGATCGGGAATACTTCCGCTTTGGGATTTCATGCTAAAATGAAAAAACTGCTGTGCAGCAGGGTCAAAAGCAGACAAATGGCCATCAAGCCATAAAACCTGTTTACCATCTGGCTGCTGCGCTTCCCGGATATACCTGACAACTTCAGGAAACTCCGGCAAAAAAGAATAGTGAATGACCTTCCCGGTAAGTTTGTCAAATTGTTCCAACCCGTTTCCCCAGCTTCCTGCCCATATTTTTCCGTCATGGCTTTGAAAAACGCAGGTATATAATTCTTTGTAATTTTTTTCATTCAGAGCGCTGATCTCCTTTTTGAAACTGAAATTGTCCAGGTCAAAAGACCAGAGGCCGTCTGCTGTGGACATCCATAATTTATTTTCGGATCTGTCGCTTATGATACATGTCAGCCTGTTGCTGAGTGAAATGTTGTTATTGCCCTCTTTGGAAGTAATGTAAAAAGGCCGGAAGGAATGATCTTTTTCATTATAAAGAAATAATCCGCTCTTTGTGCTGCACCATACTCGGTTTTCTTTGTCAACAACTATAGTGTTAATGGAGTTAGCATCCCCGTACAGACCTTCCGGGAGCGAAACTGAAAAAAAAGATCTTTTGTTTTGCGGAAGCACCGATAATCCCTGTTGAGTACCGATCAATATGTTTCCTGATGAATCTTCTGAAAGGCAATTGATATCATCGCTGACAAGCGAAGTGCTGTCTGCATTATGGTGCCGGAAAACTGTTATGGTGGATCCATCCATAAGGTTCAACCCGTCTGAAGTGCCGATCCAGATAAATCCCTTCTTGTCTTTTACTACACACTGTACATGGTCATCACTCAGGCCATTGGTTTCTGTAATGGAGTACAGCACAATATTATTGCCGGAAGATTGTGCCTGAAGTTTTCCGGATATTAATAGAAAAGACACTGTAATGATAGGCCATGCCTTCAAGTGTTGCAGTTGAGACAATAAATTTACAACAGAATATTGAAGGTCACACTCTCGCTTTCCATGGAATTTCTTTGGCTCCTAACTTATGACTCATATAACGGGCCAGTTCAAAAAGATAGTCGCTGAGCCGGTTCAGGTATTTGATGATCAGGGGATCTACAGGAATTTCATTTTGCTGCATCAGCACACAATGCCTTTCCGCCCTGCGGCAAACACACCTTGCTATGTGAATATTGGAAACGGTTACATGCCCGCCGGGAAGAATGAAAGCTTTTAACGGAGGAAGCTCATTGCTCATTTTATCAATTTCAATTTCCAGCAAAGTGACATCTGCTTCTGCCAGTTGCGGGAGTTTCATCACCATCTTCTTGTTTGGATCGGTAGCGAGCAAAGCGCCGATGGTAAGCAGACGGTCCTGTGTTTCCAGTAAAACATTTCTGCAGGTTTCAACGGTTACCTGGTCTGCCACCAGACCTATCCATGAATTCAATTCATCCACGGTGCCATAAGCTTCAATACGGGGATCGCTTTTCGGAACCCGGGTTCCCTGGATCAGGGAAGTTAACCCTTTATCACCTGTCTTAGTATAAATTTTCAGAGCCATAAACCTGTTATTAAATACGCAGTCACAGTTATTACTCAAACAAAGCTGATAAAAAAAAGTTGACAGGATCTATTAAATCTATCTGGTATCAGATGTAGCCAGATTTCCTTTTGCAGCATTGAGTTCATCACTCTCAACATTCCCGTCACGCAAACGGACAATCCTGCCTGCATAGTTGGCGATATCGGGTTCATGGGTAACCAGGACAACGGTATTGCCTCTTGAATGTATTTCTCCGAAAATATTCATGATCTCATAAGAAGTGCTTGTATCCAGGTTCCCGGTCGGTTCATCCGCCAGTATCAGTGACGGATCATTTACCAGAGCTCTTGCAATAGCCACTCTTTGACATTGCCCCCCGGATAGTTCATTGGGTTTATGATGGCTGCGATCTGTAAGGTTCACCAGTTCCAATACATGCATGGCTCTTTCATTACGCAGTTTCCGGCTCATACCGCTGTAGATAAGCGGCAACGCTACATTTTCCAATGCTGTAAGTCTTGGCAGTAAATTGAATTGCTGAAAAACAAACCCGATCTCTTTATTACGGACTTCCGCCAGGTCATTGTCCTGCATTCTGCTTACGTCCTGCCCGTTGAGGATATATTTTCCGCCGGTAGGAGAATCAAGACAACCGATTATATTCATCAAAGTGCTTTTGCCGGAACCGGAAGGACCCATCAAAGCCACATATTCGTTTTTATAAATATCAAGAGAAATGCCTTTCAGCACTTTCAACTCCATCTTTCCCATGAAGTAGCTTTTCTGAATATTTTCGAGATGGATGATTGAGTTCATTGTTAATATTTCTTGTTACGGTTTTCCGGTTACAGGTTTCTTAAAGTTCGTTATTTATTACAGGAAGCCTGCAACCTGTAACCTGCATCTATTTCTTTATCACTTTCGGTACTTTAAAAAATTGTTCATCATGTACTGGTGCATTTTTCAGGGCATCTTCCCGGCTGATCGAACCTTTTACTTCATCCTCTCTTAACACATTCACTTCATCGCTCATGTGCAATAAAGGCTCTGCACCCTCCAGGTCGAGCTCATTCAATTTTTCTACAAACCCGATCATTTTCTGCAGATCTTTTTTGATCTCTTCTTTTTCAGCATCTTCAAATTTCAGCTTCGCCAGGTTTGCCAGTTTGTCTATCAATGCATCATTCACTTCCATTATACAAATATAGTTCATTGAGTCAGGAGTAGTGATAAGGAAGCCCGGAGTGCAGAGTCTTGAACGGGTATTTTTGATAAGCGGTCATTCCAATGATTCAAGAGCTAAGGCTCCCGACTATTTTGCTATCTTCGCCCGGATGGAAAAAAAGACAGAAATACCAGTTTCAGGCAGGCAGATAGTTATGAGTGGCATCAGGCCGACAGGATACCTGCATCTCGGCAATTACTTCGGAGCACTGCGCAATTATGTGCGCATGCAGGAGCAGTATGATTGCTATTTCATGGTGGCCGACTGGCATTCATTGACAACACATCCTGATACAAAAGAACTGAAGAATAGTGTGCTTCGTGTTCTTGCAGAAAATATTGCTGCGGGAATAGATCCTTCTAAAGCATGCCTGTATGTACAAAGCCATATTCCCGAGATCGCAGAATTATACCTGGTCCTGAATATGCTGGCCTACAAAGGTGAATTGGAAAAGACCAGTACATTCAAAGAAAAGGTAAGGCTGCAGCCGGAGAATGTGAATGCGGGATTGCTGACTTACCCTGTATTGCAGGCGGCAGATATTCTGATTCACCGGGCACGCTATGTTCCCGTTGGAAAAGATCAGCAACAACACCTGGAGATGGCCCGAAATTTTGCCCAGCGATTCAATCATCGTTATGGCGATCTGTTTCAGGAACCGGAAGCATTTAATTTTGGAGAGGAGTTGGTGAAAGTTCCCAGCCTGGACGGTGCCGGTAAAATGAGTAAGAGCGAGAATCAGTTTGCTACATTATATCTGGCAGATGATGATGACCTGATCCGTAAAAAAGTGATGAAGGCAAAAACGGATACCGGCCCTACGGTGAAAAATTCTGTAAAACCACCGGAGATCGAAAATATTTTTCAGTTGATGAGCCTGGTCAGTACAGAAGAGACGGTGAAAAAGTTTGATGCAGATTATGCGAACTGCACTATCCGTTATGGCGATTTGAAGAAACAACTTGCAGAAGACATGGTGAAATTCATTTCACCTATTCGTGAAAAAGCGGAAAATATTTATCATGATACCAGGTTCCTGGCGCAGGTGGTAGAGCAGGGTTCTGCGAAAGCCCGCAAGAGCGCTAAAGCCACCATTGAGCTGGTGCGGCAAAGGATGGGATTTAATTATTTTTAGCGAAGCTTCAGTGTTGGGCGTAGTAAAATATTTTTATCGTCAGGCGTATATTTTAATTACTTTAGACATTTGAGATTTGAAACCGGACCGGTTATCTTTCAACGGAATTTAAATTACAATATGGCAAAAGCTAAAAAACCGAAACATATTGCGGTAGCGGGTAATATTGGCGCCGGAAAAACCACGCTGACCGAAATGCTGAGCAAGCATTATAAATGGATCCCTCATTTTGAAGATGTGGATCACAATCCTTACCTGATGGATTTTTATGAAGATATGCCCCGCTGGAGCTTTAATCTCCAGATCTATTTTCTGAACAGCCGGTTGAAGCAGCTGGTGGAGATTCAGAAAGGCACGGAGACCGTGATCCAGGACAGAACGATATATGAAGATGCCAACATCTTTGCTCCTAACCTTCATGATATGGGACTGATGAGCAAGAGGGATTTTGATAATTATTATCATTTCTTTCAGACGTTGAAGACAATGATCAAGCCGCCGGATCTGTTAATATACCTGAATGCTTCTGTACCGACACTGGTAGGTAATATCCAGAAAAGAGGAAGGGAATATGAAGAGAATATCCGGCTGGATTACCTGAAAAAACTGAATGAATTTTACAATAAATGGATTGAAAGTTATAAAGAAGGGCCCTTGCTGGTGATTGATGCTGATAAAAACAGGTTTCCCGAAAATGAAGAGCATTTTGGTGAGATCATTCAGAAAGTGGATGCACAGTTATATGGATTGTTTTAATATATGAAAACCTTAATTCTCCTTTTTGCATTATTAGCCGGAATTTCATCCGGAGCGCAGTCATTGAAGGATGCCCTTTTCAGCGGAAAGTTGAAATCAGACACAGGAATGACAGTGAAAAAAGGAGACAGCTTGCAGCTATTGCCCGATTCGCTTGTAAAGAAAAGAGCCGACTCAATTAAAGCAGCTGCTAAAGTAGCTGAAACCGGCAAAAAAGTAGCTTCTAATACAATTTCCGATACCTCATCTTCTGCTTCCTCATCTAAGGAGGTTGCTGCTGCGCTGACTAATGAACAGAAATGGAAACAATTCATTGATGAATACAGTAAAGAATTAGAGACAGAAGTGATCCCATCCAAAAAGATCAAAAAAGGTAAATACACCTTATATATAGACTATGCTATTGAAACGGACGGATCGGTAAGTACGGTCAATATTATTTGCGTACCCGAGAACTCTTATCTTGTAGAGCAGCTAAAGGTTCGCATGATGGCCAATGCACCTCAGCTCAGCCCGGTACTGATGAGTAATGGCAAACCCAGGAAGGCTTTGAAAAAGCAAGTTCTGACTTTTGTGAAAGAGAAAGATTGAGCTATTAATTCTATGAAGGATAAAATGTGTAGTTTTTCAATTCATCCAGCATCTTTTCGATTTTTGAAGACCATTCAAGTTGTTTTTCCTTATTACGGCTGAAATCCGTTTCATGGTCATAGAGATTCTGCATTTCATCTTTTTCATTCAGTACAGCATCATATATTTTATCTATATCCTTATCAACAGTGTTTACGTTGAATATGTACTCCCTCAGGGCTTTGTACAATTTCCGGGCAAAAATTTCGGTAATGTCAAAATGCCCCTGTTCATGTAACAGAACATGATCATTGCGGGCACGCACCCATGATCTGTTTTTAGAGAAGCCACAGGTAATCCTGAACTCAAATGAATTGTCCGTATAACTGTTGTGCAGCCCTATATAAGTAGCAGTAATTGCAGCTGCATCAGAAGAAGGGTCGGGATTTCCATTATAATCTTTCCAGGTAAGCTTCCTGCCGGCATCCCATTTTATAAGATCTTCTTTTATAGTTTGAGCGTTCAATAAAAAAGGAAGAAACATGAGGGTGATCCACAATTTTTTTTTCATTGACTGCATCATCAATTAAAAACGGGGCAACGGAATAATTATTATTGATATGACAATAAAGCCGGGTTTTCATAAACAAAAAAATCCCTTCCCGGCGAAAGGAAGGGTTCTAAGCAATTAGATTTATAAAATTTAATAACAGGGACCTGCAGCCAAAACTTCCTTTCCTACTCCTGCAGCATATTTTTCAAAATTTTTTACAAACAGTCCTGCAAGATATCTGGCTTTTTCGTCATAGGCTTTCGGGTCAGCCCAAGTATTTTTCGGGTTCAGAATTTCTGCAGGTACTCCGGGACATTCTTTAGGAAAAGCAATACCGAAAACAGGATGCTTGTCAAAGGCTACGTTAGTAAGCTTTCCTTCCAATGCAGCAGCGATCATTGCCCTGGTAAAGTTTAATTTTATTCGGCGGCCCGTTCCATAAGGGCCTCCTGTCCATCCGGTATTTACCAGCCAGACACTCACCATGTTTTTGAGCATTTTTTCTCCCAGCATTTCTGCATACTTTCCGGGGTGCAAAGGCAGGAACGGTGCTCCGAAACAGGCGCTGAATGTAGGTTTTGGTTCAGTCACCCCGACCTCAGTTCCGGCTACTTTTGCTGTATAGCCTGAAATGAACTGGTACATAGCCTGGCCTGCTGTCAGTTTTGATATGGGCGGCAGTATGCCGAATGCATCACAAGTGAGAAAGAAAATATTTTTTGGCAATCCTCCGGCAGAAGGTTCTTGCGCATTACTGATAAAATACAATGGATAAGATACTCTTGTGTTTTCTGTGACCGAAGCATCTTCAAAGTTGATACGGTTGGTTCCCGGGAAAAAACTGACATTTTCCACTAAAGCGCCAGGCCGGATTGCACGATAGATTTCCGGTTCTTTATCTTCAGTCAGGTTGATGGTTTTGGCATAGCATCCGCCTTCGAAATTGAAAATATTATCATCGGTCCAGGCATGTTCATCATCGCCAATAAGTTTACGTTCGGGATCGGCGCTTAGTGTTGTTTTTCCTGTTCCGCTAAGCCCGAAGAAAATAGCAGTGTCACCTTTTTTACCGATGTTGGCACTGCAGTGCATGCTTAATACATTCTTGTCATGCGGCAGGACAAAGTTGAGGATACCGAAAATGCCTTTTTTCATTTCACCGGTATATCCGCTTCCGGCGATCAGGATCATTTTATGTTTGAAGGAAACTATTGTAACATTTTGCTGCCTTATGCCGCATTCTTTGGGATCCAGTTTCAATTCGGAGGCAGTGATCAGATGCCAGTCGGGCTTGAAGTGATGCAGTTCTTCTTGCCGGGGGCGCAGGAACATATTATACACAAATAGATTGCTCGATGGTTTTTCATTGATCACCCGGATGTTCAAACGGTAACGGGGATCGGCACATGCATAGCAATCCCGTACCCATATTTCTTTTCGTTCTGAGAGATAGTTTGTGATCTTTTTGAAAATGATGTCAAAATAATGCGGGTCTATCGGGATATTAAATTCATTCCAATTAATACTGCTGGCCGTGATTTCATCTTTTACAGTGAATTTGTCTTTAGGAGAGCGGCCCGTAAACTGGCCTGTTCGGATCACCAGGGCGCCGGTATCATTTAAAATACCCTCGCCGAGGCGGAGGGTATCCTGTACTAATTCTTCCGGTAAAAGCTGGTAGTGTACAGATTCTGTATTTTTTAAACCTAAATTTAGTAAGCTTTCTTTCCGAATAGCGGTGGTTGGCACAGACATAAAAAGGCAAGCGTTTGATTGCAGCAAAAGTAAACAGAAAGCTTCTTTTGTGCAAACAAGTGTTAGTTTTGGGGCATAAAATGATTGGTTAATGCTCTGATGTGAGGCTTATAATTGTTTGCGAAGCATGATTTTGAACGATCTTTGGCATTGCCTGAAAATTTTAAAATAAAACTTAACCGTACCGGTAACTTTGAGTAGAATCCAAACCTGGGTACCTGATTGATTGTTGTATATAATTATTCAAATAAAAGCACATGAAATATCAACCCGTTTTTCCTGAACTTTTTACCAGGAACAGAGAGCGCTTTTTAAAAAGTATGCAGAGAAATTCAATCGCCATTTTTGTAAGCAATGATGAGGTACCCATGAATGGTGATGCATTGTATCCTTATAAACAAAACAGCGACTTGTTTTGGCTGAGCGGTATAACCCAGGAAGATAGCATGGTCATTCTTTTTCCGGACAACCCCGATCCCAAATACAGGGAAGTGCTGGTATTGGTAAGGCCCAACGAACTCAAGGAAAAATGGGATGGTAAAAGATTGCGCAGCAATGAAGGACAGGCAATGAGCGGGATCAAAACCGTTGTATGGCTGGATAGTATTGACGCTTTGCTGCAGACATGGATCCATTTGGCCGATACCATTTACCTGGATACAAACGAGAATGACCGTAAGTCAAGCTGGCTGCAAACAAGGGAATACCGTTTTGTCGAAGAAATGAAAACCCGTTATCCCCTGCATAGCTATCAGAGAACGGCTAAGATCATGAAGGAACTGAGGGCTATTAAAACCCCGGAAGAAATCGAGTTGATGCAGCAGGCGATAGATATTACCAACAACACGTTCCACAATCTTTTGAAATTTATCAAACCCGGAGTGATGGAGTATGAGATCGAAGCGGAGATCTATCGTTCATTTCTGAGTCAGAGATCTACCGGTCCGGCCTATGGTAGTATCATTGCCAGCGGTGACAGGGCAAGGACGTTGCATTACGTTTTCAATAACCAGGAATGTAAAGATGGTGAACTGGTGTTGATGGATTTTGGTGCAGAGTATGGTAGTTATTGTGCCGATCTTACACGAACCGTACCGGTAAACGGGAAATTCACAAGAAGACAGAAAACTGTTTACAATGCCTGCCTGCATTTACATAACTATGCCAGGGGCCTGCTGAAACCGGGTATCACAATGACCGATTATACAGAAAAAGTGGGAGAAGAAGCCACGCAACAGTTCCTGAAGATTGGCCTGCTCCGGAAGAGCGATGTGAAAAACGAAGATCCAGAAAACCGGGCATACAGGAAATACCTGTACCATGGCATTTCGCACCATCTTGGTATTGATGTGCATGATTTGGGTACCCGTACAGAACCTATCAAAGCAGGAATGGTATTTACTGTAGAGCCGGGTATTTATATCGAAGAAGAAAAAATGGGCGTTCGCATAGAAAATAATTTGTGGATCACCCGGAATGGAAATAAAGACCTGATGTCAAAGATCCCGGTTACTGTGGAAGAAATTGAGGCATTGATGAAAAAATAAATTGCTAATTTGCCGCAGTGTTTATAAATATTTTTCACAAAATCTTTCATGAAACAAATCCCTAACTTATTTACGCTGCTGAATCTTATTTTTGGCTGTGTTGCCATTGTGTTCACCTTACAAAACGGGATCATCACTTTTACGAGTGAAGAAGGCGCCCAGCTGATAGACATACCTGAAAAAATTTGGATGGCTTCATTGTTTATCGGATTGGCAGCAGTTGTTGATTTCCTCGACGGTTTTATAGCAAGGCTTTTCAAAGCTGCTTCCGATATGGGAAAGCAACTGGATTCTCTTGCAGATGTTGTGAGCTTCGGGGTGGCTCCTTCTATGATCGTTTTTCAGTTTTTACGGTTAAGTTATGCACAGCAGGTGGACGGACTGGATAGTTCTTCTGTCTGGCTGTATGCTGCATTCATAATTCCTGCGGCAGCAGCTTACCGCCTGGCAAGATTCAATTTGGACAGCTCGCAACAATATTCATTCAAAGGAGTACCTGTACCCGCAGCAGGCTTATTGATCGCATCATTGCCCCTGATATACTGGAATGTAAATGAGGCATGGGTGATACAATTATTATTAAACAAATGGTTTCTTTTCGGAATCATCTTTTTTGTTTCGTACCTGATGGTTTCAACCCTGCCGATCATGAGTTTGAAGTTTAAAAATTTTTCATTGAATGATAACTGGCCTAAGTATTTCCTGATTCTGATTGCAGTGGCGGCTGTCCTTTTGCTCAGGTGGCTGTCTGTTCCGGTAATCTTCATCGTTTATGTTCTTGTATCTTTGTCTTTCAAAAATAAAATAGCATGACCTACACTGTGCAGATAAAAGTGATGCCTTTGAAAGAACTTCTGGACCCGCAGGGAAAAGCAGTTAAGAGCAGTCTGGAAAGCCTGGGGCTGGATGGAATCGAAGATGTAAGAATCGGTAAAAATATCACACTATTGGTTGATGCAAAAAACCCGGTGCAGGCTAAACAAATTGCGGAAAATGCCAGTAAAAAATTATTAGCTAATCCTGTGATGGAATATTTTGAAATCAATGTTAATTAGCAGGTGTGACAATTGGGGAATTTGAAAATTGAACCTGCTTCTCTATCATCATTTTCAAATTTGTACATTTTCAAATTTGCGCATTTTTTCAATTCATGCTTTACATTGTTCCTTCTCCCATTGGTCATTTAAAGGACATCACATTAAGAGCATTGGAAGTCCTGAAAGAAGTGGATCTTATCCTTGCAGAAGACACACGGACCACGTCACATTTATTGAATCATTACCAGATCATCAAACCTCTTTCTCCTTATCATCAGCATAATGAACACAAAGTGCTTCATCATCTTGTTGATCAGTTATTGCAGGGTAAAAAAATGGCGCTGGTCACCGATGCAGGCACACCGGGTATTTCAGATCCGGCTTTTTTAATCATACGGGAATGTATTAAAGTAGGGGTGCAGGTGGAGTGTTTGCCCGGTGCCACAGCTTTTGTTCCTGCCCTGATCAACAGTGGCATCCCTTCCAACCGGTTTGCCTTTGAAGGGTTTTTACCCCAGAAAAAAGGAAGGCAAACTTTGCTGGTGCAGCTTGCCACGGAAGAACGGACCATGATATTTTATGAATCACCCATGCGATTGATAAAAACGCTTGAAGAAATGATTCAATATTTTGGCAGTGACCGGCTCTGTTCTGTCAGTAGAGAACTGACAAAAGTCTTTGAAGAAAATAAAAGAGGAACATTACAGGAAGTTTATGATTACTTTAAACTAAAAACAGTGAAAGGCGAGATAGTTATTGTAGTGGAAGGTAACTCATAAAATATCTGGCATATTTTTTTCGCCACTCCGGAAAAATATTTGTTATGAAAAAAATAATGATCCTTTCGGCAGTTCTTTTTTCCTTTTTATTTGTAAAAGCACAGGTTCGTGAGATCCCGCAGGCAGTAAAAGACGCATTTACCCATCAATATCCCAAGGCTGATGATGTAGCGTACAAAGACCAATTGGTAAAAGTGAATGTTCAGTTTACGCTGGATGGAGAAAATTATATTGCATCATATAATAATAAAGGTGCCTGGAAGGGCAGTGAGAAAGAATGGGCTTTTGATAAACTTTCTGATGCTGTCAAAGATGGATTTTCAAAAAGTAAATATGCCGATTGGGATTCTGATGGTGTATCAGTGATATTACTTCCCGGAGGCACCCAGCAATACCGGATACTTGTTAAGAAAAATGATTTTCAGAAAAAATATCTTTTCTTTAATACACAAGGCCGCTTATTGAGAGAGGCAATTACGATTTAACGGCAAGGATAGTTGTAAAGCTTCAATACGGGAGCGAAAACCGGTTTTGACGGCTCAATTCTCATTTCGGAGTGAGTGAAGAAAATAATTTTACAGGACTCAGCAATTTCTACAAAAGGGAAAGCTCTTTTTCAAATACTTTTTCCGGTATTGTTGGTATCGGTGGCCATTTATTCAAATTTACTTTTCTCCTAACGCTGGTTTCACGAAATTTGAAAAATCAAACTCAACAGAAATGATGAAAAAAGCCTTTTTGACCGTTTCCGGGTGCTTTCTTATAGTAGCAATATTTGCACAGCCCGAACGCTGGCAGCAACGGGTGAAGTATGTGATGAATATAGACATGAATGTTCAGACAAACCGGTTTACCGGCAGGCAGGCGCTTGAATACTGGAACAATTCTCCTGATACATTAAATAAGGTATTCTATCATTTATACTGGAACGCCTTTCAACCCAACAGTATGATGGATGTTCGCAGCCGCAGGCAGGGGACGATCATTTTAGGAACGGACAGAAACGGCAATCCGATCCGGGATTGGGATTCAAGAGTAAAAGATCGTATTCAAAACCTGAAGCCCGATGAGATCGGATATCAAAAGGTACTTTCTTTAAAAATGAATGGCCGACCGCAAAAATTCCAGGTTTTGGAGACCATACTTGAAGTGCAACTGGATAAGCCGGTACTTCCCAGATCAAAAGTGACTTTTGATATGGAATTTGAGGCACAGGTACCCATACAGATACGGCGTAGTGGAAGAGATAATCCGTCCACCAGGGTCCGTTATTCCATGAGTCAATGGTATCCTAAAATGTGTGAGTATGATTATGAAGGCTGGCATCCCGACCCCTATATAGCAAGAGAGTTTTATGGTGTATGGGGCGATTTTGATGTGCATATCACCATTGACAAAAATTATATACTGGGGGGAACCGGTTATTTGCAAAATGCCAACCAGATCGGGTATGGATATGAAACGCCGGGCACCAAAGTGGTACGCCCTGCAGGTAACAAACTAACCTGGCATTTCTTTGCTCCCAATGTACATGATTTCATGTGGGCCGCCGATCCCGATTATATTCATATATCAAGAAAGCTGAAAGATGGCGTAACCATCAATGTATTGTATAAAAATACCAATGTGCCAGCCAGCCAGTGGGAAGCGCTGTTGGATATGGCAGAAAAAGCAATGCCTTTCATTGAAAAAACTTTCGGGCCTTACCCTTACAAACAATATTCATTTATTCATGGCGGCGATGGCGGTATGGAATATCCAATGGCCACTTTATTGTTCACTCCGGGAGCAGCTATTCATGAATGGATGCATTGCTGGTATTACGGTATATTAGGCAACAATGAATCTCTTTTTGCCTGGATGGATGAAGGATTTGCTTCTTATGCCGATGACCGGATATCCGCTTTTTTACACAATGAAACGGGCTTCCCTTATGCCGGCGCTTATTCAGGATATATTAGCCTGGCAAAAAGCGGGAAAGAAGAACCTTTAACTACGCATGCGGATCATTACAACACCAACTTTGCTTACAGTAATGCAGTGTACAATAAAGGAGAAGTTTTTGTAGAACAATTAGGTTATATAACCGGCGACTCTGTACGGGATAAGGTATTACTGAGTTATTACTGGAACTGGAGATTCAAGCATCCGAACGGGCATGACTTTATAAGGATAGCCGAAAAAGTGAGCGGGTTGCAACTTGATTGGTATTATGAATACTGGATCAACTCGACCAAAACAATTGATTATGGAATTGACAGCCTCTGGCAGGAGGGAAATAAGACAAAAGTCCGTTTGCGGCGTATTGGCCTGATGCCGATGCCTGTGGATTTTCTCATCACTTTTAAAGACGGCAGTAAAGAACTCCATTACATCCCCATGGATCTTATGTTCGGGGAAAAGCCCAATGAAGATGCTGCCATTAACCGGATCGTATATCCTGCCTGGAATTGGACAAATGAAACTTATGTGATCGAAACGAATCATAAGTTGACGGATATAATTACTGCAGAAATAGATCCAAGCCAGAGGATGGCAGACATTGACAGGAAGAATAATAGACTGGAGCTAAAATGGTAAACTGCCGCAAACAATAAAACCACTACTGATCAGCAGTGGCTTTTAATGGCGCAAAATTTTATAGGGTGCGCATGTTTAATGATCAATGGAGGGACCCTCGGTTACTTCTTTCTGAAAGGCAAATTAAACCGCTTTTTTCACCTGCTCAATACCACTTTAGTGGTATTTTCTTACCCTGTTTCTAAAAAACCAGTAAAATTTGAATGGATTATCTTCCGAAATACTTGTTGACGGCTTCTACCCGGTTTCCAACATGTAATTTCCCGTATATATGATACACATGCTTGCGGATCGTTTCCTGGCTGATATACAACTGGGATGCGATCTCCTTGTACATAAGACCTTTTGAAAGCAGCTCCAGTATTTCCTTCTCTCTGGCAGAAAGAATGTCAATGCCTTTATTGGAATCAGGTAATGCAGAAGGGACATTATTCTGAAATAAAGCCACTACTTTTCGTGCTATCTGGCTGCTCATCGGCGAACCTCCTCCATATAACTCCCTGATGGATTCCAGCAATTTTGCCGGCGCAGTCTTTTTTAAAATATAACCACTTGCCCCGGCCCGCAAAGCTTCGAATATTTTATCATCTTCCTCATAAACGGTGCACATCATGAAATTGGTACCGGGCATTTTGTCTTTTAGTTCCCTGACACAATCAATACCTGTCTCCTCACTTCCAAGGTTAATATCCATCAACACCACGTCAGGATTCATCAAAGGTAATTTTTGTATTGCTTCCTCTGCACTTCCCATTGACCCGAGGGACTTAAAACCCTGGGACATACCTATGATCTCTTCCAGTGCGCTTCGGATAGCCTTGTTATCATCCACTATACATACGGTGATTTCTGCCATGATGCAAATGTCAGGCTTCGATCGGAATTTATCAATACCACTTTCCGGTAGTTTTTTAGCGGGTGATATAGAGAATATACTTTTCTTTGAAGTATGGTTCGGGAAATAATTCTGCAATTTCGATAATACGGGGCCTGGTGCCGCTCTCATGGATTTCCTGGGCAAGGTCGCCGCCTTTCAGGCAGATCAGTCCCGGATGGAATTCATTTGAACCCCTTGACTTTTTTAAAAGGGGCTTGCTCCATTTCCAGAGATCTTTTAATGAAGCCACAGCCCTGGAGACTGCAAAATCGAATTTCCTGTCTTTGATCTCCTCTGCCCGAGTATGCTGTGTCGTTACGTTTTTTAGACGGGCAGCTTCTACTATTGCCTGTACCACTTTCAGTTTTTTACCGATGCTGTCAACGAGGTGAAATTTTGCCTCCGGAAAAAAGATGGCCAGAGGAATACCGGGAAAACCGCCTCCGGTGCCTATATCTATGATCTCTGTATTTTTTTCAAACTCAAAAGCTGCAGCAATGCTTAATGAATGAAGGACGTGTTTTTCATAAAGAGCATCAATATCTTTCCGGGAAATGATATTGATCTTTTCGTTCCACTCTTTGTACAAGGCGCCCAAAGCAGCCAGTTGCTCCAGCTGCCGGCCGGTGAAGTCAGAAAAATATTTTGTAATCAGTTCCAGCTGTTGCGGGGCTTTTTCCATAATGCAGGTGCAAAGATGATATAATAAAAAACCGTCCATAGATCCAGGAAAAGAAACCACGGCCAGAGATCCGTTTCGTCAAGCCGTTTCATTGCTTTATAAAATATGATGGCCTGCACTATGAAGCGGACTCCAAAAACCAGGACAGGTAATTCCCAGCCGAAAAAGACCAGGGAAAGAGCCAGCAATACGTAAAAAGCTAATTGAGAAATGAAATACAGGCCTAATAAGAATTTATGTTTCGGTTTGTAATATTTTGCCGTAGTATAGTGCCTTGCTTTTTGCCGTAGCCATCCTGGAAACGTTTTCTTCGGAACAGAACGGGTGAGAGCATCCCGGTCAAGAACTACAGCCGTATTTGTTTTTGTTGCAGTTTTATTAATGAAAAGGTCATCATCGCCGCTTGGAATATTGTTGATGGAGGAGAATCCCTTATTTTTTAAAAACAAACTTTTCCGGTAAGAAAGATTCCTTCCTACTCCCATGTATGGAATTCCTGCCAGCGCATAAGAGAGATATTGAAGTGCAGTATGAAAGGTTTCAAAACGGATAAGTTTATTCAACACCCCGTTTGTCTTATGATATGCACCGTATCCTAACACTATTTCTATATTCTCATCATAGGCATTCTGCATTTTTTCGATCCAGTGCTTACTGGCAGGAACACAGTCGGCATCTGACAGCAGCAGGATCTCATGTTTGGCTTCACGTATCCCTATAGACAAAGGATATTTTTTTCCGCTGATCAGTTTTGCTTCCTGCGTCAGTTCAACTACATTTAAAGATTTGAATGTTTTTTTCAGCTCTTGTAAAATATATTTTGAATCATCAAAAGAATTATCGTTTACCACTACTACTTCGTAGGTACTGGTATAGGCCTGCACCAGCACTCCGGGCAGGTTGCGTGCAAGGTTTTCATCTTCATCCCGGGCGCAAATAACTACCGATACCGGATGCTGCTGTGTTTGTACTTTGGGTTTTGATCTGTAAAAAGCAACCCTGCTGAAAAACCAGAGGTAATAAAATAATTGCAGGGCAGTTGCTACAACAAAGGCATAAAAAATAATTTCCTGCCAATTGACGAATTGCATGGCAGCGAAGATAATTACAACTGGTACCACTGCATCTTAATTGATTTCACAGATTGTGGATAAAACCGTTTTTAAATCCGGTTAACTGTTTCGGATTATCTTGCAGCGTTAAAAAAAATTATGGCAGAATTGACTTTTCATATCCGTCAAAAAGATAATGAATCCAAAGCAAGGGTGGGTACTATCATAACGGACCATGGTGAGATTTCCACACCGGTATTCATGCCGGTAGGAACGGCAGGAAGTGTAAAAGCAATTACGCAACAACAATTGAAAAACGATATTCATGCACCGGTGCTCCTGGGAAATACTTATCACCTGTACCTGCGTCCCGGACTTGATGTGCTGGAACAGGCCGGGGGCCTTCATCGTTTTATGAACTGGGAAAGGCCGGTACTTACCGATAGCGGGGGATACCAGGTTTTCTCACTGGCAGCGAGCAGGAAAATCAAAGAAGAAGGAGTGGTGTTTCAAAGTCATATTGACGGGAGCAGGCACCTGTTCAGCCCGGAATACGTGATGGATATCCAACGTACGATCGGTGCTGATATTATAATGGCATTTGATGAATGCCCTCCTTATCCCAGCGATCACCGTTATGCAAAGAAGTCAATGGAACTGACGCATCGCTGGCTGGATCGTTGCTTAGAGCAATTAAAGAACACAGGACCAAAATATGGTTATACCCAGAATCTTTTTCCGATTGTGCAGGGAGGCACTTATAAAGATCTGCGGGTAGAATCCTGTGCATACATAAGCTCCCAAAATGCTGCCGGCAATGCAATCGGCGGGCTGAGTGTGGGTGAGCCGGAAGAAATGATGTACGATTTTACTGCACTATGCTGCGATCATTTACCCGGAAATAAACCACGGTACCTGATGGGAGTGGGAACACCCTGGAATATCCTGGAATGTATTTCCCTTGGAGTAGATATGTTTGATTGCGTGATGCCTACCCGAAACGGGAGAAATGCAATGTTATTTACCACCCGGGGAGTCATTAATATTGATAATAAAAAATGGGAAAAGGATTTTTCCCCGATAGATGAAGGCTTTGGTTGTGCGATCAGTAATTATTACAGCAAAGCCTACCTGAGGCACCTGATGAAATCAAAAGAAATAACAGGACTGACCATTGCCAGCATTCATAATCTTGCTTTTTATACCTGGCTGATGAAAGAAGCCAGCAAAGCAATCAGCGAAAAGCGATTTCAAAGCTGGAAAACCAATATGGTGGAAATATTGAAACAACGATTGTAATTTTTCTTTCACAACCCGGCAATAATTTTTAAAGTATTTTTGATCTCTTTCCTCTATGCATAAACTGGACTGGTATATATTGAAAAAGTTTTTTGTCACTTTTTTCTTTTGCATGTTCCTGTTTACTGTCATTGCCATTGCAGTGGATTCCAGTGAGAAGACAGACAACTTTGTCAAATCCGGGCTGACTACACTGCAGCTGATCAAACAGTATTATATTGGTTTTGTACCCTGGATATGGAGCCTTTTGTTCCCGCTTTTCGTTTTCATCTCAGTTATTTTCTTTACCAGCCGTATGGCAATGAGATCGGAGATCATTGCATTACTGGCCAGCGGAGTTACCTATAACAGGATATTGCGCCCTTATTTTATAGGAGGGATATTCCTGGCGGTGATTCTCTGGTATGGCAACAGGTATTTTATTCCCAGGGCCAATGTGATCCGTGGTAATTTTCAGGCGAAATACGTGGATAACAGTGATCCAACGAGGAATATGAACTTTACTAATTGCTATAATTGTTATTATCTGCGGACAGACTCCAATACATTTGTCGGTTTAAAAGAATTTGATACCACCACAAAGACAGCAAGAGGTTTTTTCCTGGACAGGGTGAAAGGAGATAAAGTGGTTTACAATTTACGTTCTTCCCTGATCCGCTGGGATACGGCTGCAAAAGGCTGGAACCTGTATAGTGCGGTGGAGCGAAAAGTGGACAGCATGGGAGAAGTTATTCATTATTATGATACATTAGCAATAAAGCTTTCTGTAAAACCATCTGAATTACGGAAAGATGATTACCTGAAAGATAAACTCACTACTCCTGAACTGATCTCATTTATAAAACAGGAAGAGCAGAGAGGTACCGAAGGGTTAAATACATTGAAAGTGGAACGTTATCGCCGCACTGCCACACCGGCCACTGTTTTGTTACTCACGATCATTGGAGCTATTATCGCCAGCAGGAAATCGAGGGGAGGCAGTGGCATTCATCTTGCCATTGGCATCTCCATGGCGGCATTTTTTATATTGTCCGACAGGTTCTCAACTGTGTTTTCTACCAAAGCAGATTTTTCTCCTCTTATTGCAGCCTGGTTACCTAATGTAGCCTTCACATTTGTGGCGTATTGGATATACCGCAAGACGCCTAAATAAAAACCTGCGGAATTAATTAGAAAAAAAATCAGCAATGATTTTTCCTTTGCTGTTTCAATAACTTTTAGTTTGAATTTTTGTTCCTCCTTCAGCTTTGCCTACCTTTACACTTCTATTTTTCTCACCCTCTTTTTAAATCAATTGTCATGGGAATTTTAAAAGACAGGTTTAAGGCAAAAGCAGATATTGTAGTTGCTGAAATCAAAGACCTATTGAAAGAACATGGAAATAAAGTGATCGGGCAGGTACAATTATCACAGATATACACAGGTATGCGGGGAATGACCGGGTTGGTAACCGAAACCTCGCTTCTTGATGCACAGGATGGTATCCGGTTTCGTGGATATTCCATTCCCCAATTACGTGAAAAGCTGCCGAAAGCACCGGGAGGAAATGAACCGCTTCCTGAAGGTTTATTTTACCTGATGCTGATCGGTGATCTTCCTGCAGAAGAAGATGTTCAGCATATTACATCGGTCTGGCAGCGGCGCAGTCATGTACCCAATCATGTGTTTGCCACTATAGAAGCGTTGCCGGTAAATACACACCCGATGACGCAGTTTGTAGTAGCTATTATGGCCCTGCAGACAGAGTCGCAATTTGCAAAGCAGTATGGGCAGGGTATGAGCAAAAAAGATTATTGGGAAGCGGTGTTTGATGATGCTATGGATCTTATTGCACGTTTGCCCCGGGTGGCTGCCTATATTTACCGCCGTAAGTATAAGAAAGGAGAACATATTCAACCAAACGGGTTATTGGATTGGGCAGGAAATTTTGCCCACATGCTGGGATATGAAAATGAAGAGTTCAAAGAACTGATGCGTTTATACATGACTATTCATGCTGATCATGAAGGAGGTAATGTTTCCGCTCATGCAACACATCTTGTCGGTTCCGCATTAAGCGATCCTTATTTGTGCCTGGCGGCAGGAATGAACGGATTGGCCGGCCCGCTGCATGGGCTGGCAAACCAGGAAGTGATCAAATGGATATTTGAAATGAGGGAAGAATTAAAAACAGAAATGCCCACCAAAGAACAAATTGCAGAATACGTCAAGAAAACATTGAGCGAAGGCAGGGTGGTACCGGGCTATGGCCATGCCGTATTGCGCCAGACAGATCCACGTTTTATTGCACAAATGGAATTCGGAAAAAGACATACTCCGAATGATCCGTTGGTACAAACCGTATGGAATATTTATGAAACGGTTCCTCCTATTTTACAATCATTGGGCAAAATCAAAAATCCCTGGCCCAATGTTGATGCACATAGCGGGTCACTGCTGGTTCATTTCGGATTGGAAGAATATGAATATTACACTGTTCTTTTCGGAGTGAGCCGCTCTTTAGGTGTATTGGCAAGCCTTTGCTGGGACAGGGCATTGGGATATCCCATTGAAAGACCCAAATCAGTTACCACAGCCTTGGTGAAGAGATGGCTGAAAGGAGAAGATGAGATCTGGGGAGATTAAGAAGTATGGAAATTATAAAATGAAATTGGAAACTCCGTTCTGCGGAGTTTTTTTCGTTTCTTAACTAATCGCCCGGTCTAAATGTACATACCCACCATCCACATGAACGAGCTGACCTGTTGTATGGCCCGATCTTTCCGATAAAAGAAATGCAACGGTATTGGCGATCTCTTCTGTTGTGGTCATTCTTTTTCCCAATGGAATTTTTGAATTAATGGATTCCATTTTGCTTTGTAGCAACATTTCCTCCTCCGGCTTTGTACATATGCAGCAATGTTGCGTGATTAACAACGAAATGCTTTTCTGAGTGATAATTTATCATTTACATCTCATTAACTCAATGATTAATTTGAGCAATGAAGATTTATTGTCCTAATAACTCAATAGCT
>WBZR01001088.1_pt1 | contig 36805 bp, 28 predicted proteins | sample 5204231 | NCBI WGS metagenome assembly WBZR01 (sample SAMN12412403, study PRJNA552823) | activated sludge metagenome | isolation source: activated sludge from anammox sidestream of wastewater treatment plant... | place: USA: Virginia | collected 2017-08 | reverse complement strand
GCGATTCATCTGCAGCGCAACTTCTTCGATTGAGAGACCAGTCAGGAAGTGTAGTTGCACGACCTCGCGGACATCGGGCCTGAGTCGGGAGAGCGCTACGAGCACTTTTCCCACGGCCTCGGTTCTGGCGGCCACCCGACTGGGGGTTTTCCCGGGTGATCGAACTTGGTCGAGGAGGTTGATGCAGGAAGTCTTCCACTGGTCTCCGTTGCGTAGAATCCGCTGGCCGCCTCCTCGCTTCTTCCGTCCGGCATCTCTGATTCTGTTTAAGAGTGCGTTATCGACAATCCGAGTCAACCAGCGATCCAGCGAATCTTCACCATCGCTCCGAAACGTATTGAGCCCTCGAAATGCTTTGATACACACTTCCTGAAGAATGTCCTCGGCGACAATCTGGGCCTTGTAAATCGGTGGTATCTTGCGATCGAGATATGCCAAGATGGACTTCGACCGCTTGACAATCGCTCTAGACAGAGCAGCTTCACTATCGAGGCATTCCATGGGTTGGGCCTTTTCTCTCAAGATTCCCTATTTTACCCGCTATTGCCCCGTATCCTTAAGCGAAAACCACATCGCTTTATCGGGCGCGAGGCTCACCTATCAAGGCGGATTACTTCAGGGTCGATAACGGAAGCCTTGACCCATAATACTACGAATCGGCGCATAAATGCCTGTTATTTCAAGGGTAAGCGTTCGGGGGCAAAAGGAAAACGGGGATCCCGACCGCCCCTGAAAGACGCCTTGTCATCAAAATAGTTTTTTCCTGAGCGCGCGGCCCTCAGACGGTGTTAACACAACTTGTGCGGTGCGTACTCCCGAGTATTTTGATGGGAGGCCATTCGCCGGGGTCATCAAACGTCTCCAAGGTGGAGATGGCCCGGCTTGATGCAGTCACGAGGACGGTCGGTTAGGAATGTGTAAACACTCGGTCCGAGGAGACGAATTCTGGTCGCCAATATCGCATTCAGGGGGCCATCTTTGCCTGAATCTCGAACACAACAGAATTCATGGCGCTGGGTTTCGCATGCCGAATGCCTCCAATGGCGCATCCAGAGTGGATTCCATGAGTACAGTTTGGGAGGCTCCTGTTTAGTGGGCTAAAGGGATGCGCACCGCACATTTTTTGCGTATTCCGGCCCCGACGACTTACGTCGAGCCTAATAAATGATATAGCAATCTGAATGAGCCTCAGGCTATGAGCGATCATTCGCGGGATTCCCGCGAAAGTCTCCTGGCCCGCACACCTGTCACGCACTTTTTTCTTAACTACGGTTGAATGGGTCGGCCTGTAAAGGCCTGAATGTCGCGGCCGTCGAGCAGGCCGTCGCCGTTGAGGTCTGCATTCATCGGATCACATCCCGGGCTACCCGCGCGGAACGACGCCTGATCCGTCACGGCCTCGGCAAATGGGGCGACATCACCAAGGTCAACCGTACCGTCGCAGTTGAGATCGGCCTGGGCGCAGGACTGGGTGACGCCGCGGAACGTTGGCGTGAAATCCGGGAAGACCGAAGCGAGGTTTGGATTGGCCAACCGCTCCTGGATGATCTCGGCGAGGATGTCGCGGTAGTCGATGGTGATGGCGAGGTCGCGCTGCTGGAACAATAGTTCCGGGGCCAGGCCGGGCCACTGGGTCAGGACCTGTCCGCCGGCGATGTTATTGCCCATGACCAACATGGCGTTTCCGTGACCGTGATCCGTGCCTTCGTCGCCGTTCTCCTCGAGCCGACGGCCGAATTCGGACATGACAACGACAGTGACATTCTTCCCGCTGGCGGCCAGGACATCGGCGTGCAACGCGGCGAGGGCAGTTGAAAGATCGGTCAGCTTGGTTGCGAGTACGCCCTCATGCGGGCCCATCTCGATGTGGGTATCCCAACCTCCGATGTCAATGGCGATGGCCTCGACGCCAATCTCCGCCTTGATCAATGCGGCGGAGGCTTTGAGTGAGCGACCAAAAGGCGAGTCCGGGTATATTGCGGACCCGGCGGGCACATAACCCCCGAAATCAATCGTATCCAACAGGTCGATCGTGGCCTGGGTCGTCTGAGCCGCTGCGCGGAGCGGATCTGAGGTGAGGTTATAGAGACTATCGAGGGTGGCTCGACGCGTGCCAAGTGTTGCGGGCGGACCTTCAAGGCCGAAGTCCGTGATGTCGGCAGAGGGCAGAGCAGCGGGCGCGCCGTTCAGACTCCGGGGCAACAAGTGCTGCATGCCGACTGCGCGGAGCATTGAGCCGGGCACGAGGGGCGCAGTCGTCAGAAGGTGGCGCCCCAGCCAACCGGTGAATTGCGAAGGATTCGACGGGTTGCCGAGTTCCATCAGGGCCATGGCATCGAAATGGGACCGCGACGTGTCGGTCGAGCCGCAAGCATGGACGATGAGAAGGTCGCCATTGGCATAGGCCGGCAAGAGCGGCAGCATGGACGGCGGAAAACCGAAGAAACCATTGAGATCGGTCGCGGCGAAGGGCTGCCCGCTGCCGGGGGGCGGAATCGCGAGAATCGGGCGCTTGGCGTAGTACTCGGTTTCGCCATGGGGCACGCACATGGTCATGCCGTCCATCGCCCCGCGAAGGAAGACCGCAATCACCACGTCGCGCGCGGAGCAGAAATCACCTGCCAGGGCAACGCGCGGCAGCCAAGCTGGCACACTTGCCGCGAGAAGGGTTCCGCCCGATACACCGAGGAACTGGCGGCGCGAGAGCTCCAGATACTCGTGACAACCTTTGCAGGCGGGTTCACTCATCGTGCGTACCTCATATCATCCATTTGCGCGCCAGCCGATTAGTCTCAATACCACTGGTAACTCGGTGCGGAGAGTGCCAAAGCGACGGCCTCAGCCGACGTGGTCGAATTCGGATTCGCCCCGAGATAACCAAGAATCACACTCTTCTCGTTGGACGGCATTAGATTTCCAAATAGGGCCTGGTCGATGCGATCGGCCACCGCTGCCCCCGTGGTCGCCCCTTGCAGGAAAGTCGCGATATTCACGTTGAGATGCGTGATGCCGTTGTTCATGAGCTCGGCGGCCATGTTCCACCGGGGCAGCATCAGGCCGGCCCATGCCTCGAGCCGATCAGGATAACCATCGGGCGACCCATGATTGAAGGGGAGGTGGCCGGCGCTCAAGAGTCTGGCTTCCAACTCCGTTCCGGAGCTCCACGCCACCGGCGATAATTCAGCACCCGTTGAGCGCATCGCGGAAACGGCAAAATGGTAGGGTCTCTTATGCTTGGGAGTCGCCGATGCAGGATCGAGCGTGGTGAACAAGGTGCGGAGCATCGACTTGATGTCGCCGCCGGTCGCCATGTAAGTGGCCGCAACTGCATCAACGAGCGATTGTGGTGGGTCGTAGCTCCAGAACTTCCTGCAGAGCTTCTTCGAGATGAAATGCGCCGTCGCGGGATGAGTCGCGAGGATGTCCAGGGCCATCACGCCATCGTTCATCCCGCCGCCGGCCGGGAAATTCACACCGAGAAATGTCTTGGCGGTGTCATCGTGCCAGTTGGGATGGAATATGAAATTCCATGTGATCGTTTCGGGATTACCATAATGATCGACTCCCCAGCCGGTCAGAATGCGAGCGAGCTCCTCGATATCGCCTTGCGAGTACCCGGCGTCAACGCCGAGAGAATGCAACTCCATCAGCTCGCGGGCATAGTTTTCGTTGGGATTGCCGCCGATGCTGGTTTCATTATCCAGATAGAACATCATCACCGCGCTTTGGGCGGTGGCGGCGAGCAACTGGGGGAAAGTGGTCATTGCATTTGCGCGGATCGTGTCTCGCAGCCAAACAGGGAAGAGCCAAGGGATATGGCTCTTGCCGCTTTCGACGCTGAAGTGGTCGTTCCAGAACTCGACCATCTTCTCAAATAGCTGCCGCTTGCTGTAGACCGACCGGACGACGGTGGACTCGATGCACTGGTGCATGATGTACACCGGTGATTGGAAACCCTTGAGTGAGGCCGGGTCGTAGTTCAGGAAGTAGTAGGGGGCAATCCGAGCATCAGTTGCACTATCGTCGATTGAAGATGGGTTCAATTGATACTCAAGGTATCCGTGATAGCCGAGTGTGTCGGCGAGCAGTTGCTCTTGCTGCGTCCAGCCAAAGGTGAGTCGATCAATGAGGAATCTGCCGGCATCGGGCCGCGGAGCAGCCTGCGTCCGGGAGGGGCTCATCGCCGCGAGCGAGGACAACCCGCCAAAGAGCAAAGCCCGGCGAGAGACGAATTCCTCCGCCTTTCGCATGTCCTCTCCCAACCCGACACGTTGGGCAAGTTGTCGTAAGAAACTCATTTTGCTATTCGTCTCCCGCGCCCCCGCAACCGCATCGACCAAGTGCCTTGCAGTCTTTCCGCTTCCTCTTCGCAGTTTCGTTGTACAGCCTGCTCGAAGTCCCGAGTCCCCAAGGCCGCGGCCGTCATTATCGTTTCATCACAACCCTAGCAAAATATCCGTGAAGCCCGGAACGTCGGCTTCGTCGACCAGCAGGTCGCCGTTCATGTCCGAGGCGCATAGCTCGTCCCCAACCGGAACGGCGCCGAGGACAAGCTCGGTGAATCGCAGGATGTCCCGTCCGTTTACCTGCCCGTTGCCTGACGTATCGCCCAGCAGGGAAGAAGGGCAGGGGTCACATACGTCGCCCTGACCATCGGAGTCGGTGTCCTCCTGGCCGGGGTTTTGATCGTTCGGACAGTTGTCGCAGCCGTCGACGACGGTGTCGCTGTCCGAATCGGCCGGGCAGCCATTCTGGTCAATTGAGTTTGCACAGGCAGGCGTGTTTGCGCAGAGATCGATGTCGTTGTTCACGCCATCTCCGTCGTCGTCGAGCGTCGAGCAACCGCTGCCGTCAACGGGAGTCGCCGGCGCCGTGACGGGACAAAAGTCATCGGGATCGGGAACGCCGTCGGCGTCGGAATCCGCCAGGGCGACGATTCGCAAGTCGTCGTAGTGAGCCGCGTCGCTTCCGCCGCCGTCGATGTTATAGAAGTCCACATCGGCGATGGTGTCGGAGGTTGCGGAGCTGAAGCCGAGGCCGTTCGCGACGCGAACACCGTCGAGGTAAAGTGACACCTTCCGGACGCCGACCGCGTAATTCATGTTGAGCTTGAAGACATGCCAGGAATTGCGTGATATGACCACGGATGTGTTGAAGAACCCGGTCCCGTTCCAGACCTTCAGCAATCCTGCATTGTCCACGATGACCGCGGAAACCCGCCGCGCAATCGGTAGAGAGTCGTCGTAGATGTCGATGCCCCAGCCGGCGCTGGGCGTGCCGACATTGCTCAGGTTCATCGCCCATTCAATCTGGACAATGGGCGAAGCGGCCGGAACCACCGTGAAGTTGAATGCTCGCCAATACCAATCGGTGAAGGTCGTCACCGATGCATCCAGACGTACGGCACGAGAACCTGTCCGGGCAAGGGCGCTCTGAACGACACCGCGATTGGCCGTCGCGGGATCGTCGGTCGATTGCCAGACATCCTGACCGAGCAGATCACCGTCCACGAACACGGGGCCTTCAAAACCGGTTTGATAGACGAGCTGTGCCCGAGCAATAGAGCAGATCGCGAGCACTGGGAGTAGGACAAGAGGAAACCGCATGAGCGACGCTGCCTTTTTGAGGCCGTACCACGGCCGATTGGAAATTCGTCGGCAAGCGGGCGATCGAGCCATCGGCTCAGGAATAGACGGCAGGAACTTCTTTCACCCGATGTAGATAGGATACGCCACTGGGGGCCGGTTTTCAAGAATTGTGGCGCCTCATAAATGCGTCTGCTCGCGGTTCAGGCATTACCAATCGCTGCATTATTGGGTGTTTCACGAGCGAGGGTGCATAACCGCACAGAAGGCGACGTGGGGGGTCGGTTTACTCTTTGAATCATCCTGCGTCGGCGAGCGTCTTGAGCCCCGGGCTCGTCAAATCTCAACCGCGATGTCGGCGATGGGCGCTGGGTTTCTTCGGGCGATCGCGGCTTTGACGAGGCCGAGGAAGAACGGGTCAGGCCGCAGCGGGCGGCTGGTGAGTTCGGGGTGGGCCTGAGTGGCCACGAAGTAGGGGTGCACCTCGGTCGGCAGTTCGAGGACCTGCATGATCGGGAAGTCGGGGGCCTTGCCGGAGAAGACGAGGCCGGCGGATTCAAGCTGCTCGATGTAGCGAGGATCGACTTCGTAGCGATGGCGGAAGCGGAGCCTGATTTCCGGCGAGCCGTTGTAGAGTTTGCAGGCGAGTGAGTTGGGCTTGAGGACGACGTCGTGGCCGCCCAGTCGCATGCTGGCGCCGAGGCCCTCGATTTGCTTCTGCTCGGGCAGGAAGTCGATGACAGGATGCTTGCACTCGGGATTGAATTCGGTGGAGCCGGCGCCGTCGAGTCCGCAGACATTGCGGGCATACTCAATGACCGCCAACTGAAATCCATAACAAAGGCCGAGATACGGGATGCCGTGGACTCGTGCGTGCTGGACACAGGAGATTTTCCCTTCGACGCCGCGTGAGCCGAAGCCGCCGGGAACGATGAGGCCATCGACGCCGGCGAGGCGATCGGCCACGTCTTCCAGGGGCATGTCGCTGACTTCAATCCAGTCGATGTCGACCTTGACGCCGCAGCGCGTGCCGCTGTGCTCCAGGGTCTTAATGACGGAGGCGTAGCTGTCGCGGACGCTGGTGTATTTCCCGGCAATACCGATGGTCACCTTCTGGGAGGATGATCGCAGGCGCTCGAGATAGTCCTTCCAGACGGACTCGGCCTTGCCCTCCGCCTCAACGTGAATCCGGTCGCCGATCCCAAGAATATCAACGACGGCCCGATCGAGGCCGGCCTCGCGAATCATCTCCGGAATAACATAGATCGACTCGCGATCGTGCATGGAGAAAACGCGATTGAACGGCACGCTGGAGTAAAGGGCGATTTTCTCGCGGACCTTGTTGGTGACGGGCTGAATGGCGCGGCAGGCGATGATGTGCGGCTGGATACCGCTCTCCAGGAGCTGCTTGATCCCAAGCTGCGCGGCCTTTGACTTCTGCTCGCCGAGGGCCGGCGGCTGAAGGACGTATGTCAAAGCGACGAAGCACGTACTTCCGGTGCCCTCTTCAAAGGCAAGCTGTCGCAGCGACTCGATGTAGTAGGCGTTCTCCACGTCGCCGACGGTGCCGCCGATCTCGATGAAGACGACATCGGCGTCGCTGGAGACCGCGAGTTGCCGGAGCTTGCTCTTCACCTCGCCGGTGACGTGAGGGATCATCTGGACGTCGCGGCCGAGGTAGCTGCCGCGGCGCTCCTTCTCCAGGACGGCGCTGAAGATCTGGCCGCTGGTGGCGAAGTTCTCGCGGCCCATGTTCTGATCGAGCATGCGCTCGTAGGTGCCGAGGTCCATGTCGCATTCCATTCCGTCGTCGAGGACGAAGACCTCGCCGTGGCGGAACGGATTGAGCGTGCCGGAGTCGAGATTGAGGTAGCCCTCAAGCTTGATGGGAGCGACGGTAAGGCCCTTGTCTTTGAGGACCTTGGCGAGGCTGCTGGCGAAGATGCCCTTGCCGAGGCCGGACATGACGGTGCCGAAAACGCCGACGTATTTGGTCTTGCCGGGCTTATATCCGGCGGGCATGGGTGTGTAGAACTCGGTTTCCTCGGAGGTCGCGGAGATGGCGGCGAGTGAGTGGGGGTCGCTCATAATCGGCTCCGTGTCTGGCGGTGATGGGGAGACGACGGCCCACGCGATTCATGGCGGGGAGCGACGGGCCGGTCTTGAAGGGTCATCTGTTGATTATAAGGGGGCTGTCAAGTGGGAGGAGGGAAAGGCGAGAAGGAGGCCGATGGGGCTTCGCGCGCTGCGTGGAAATGCGCGCGAGGAATGGCGTCTGAGGGGCCAACTTGCCTAGAACTGGACGCCTGCGGCGCCGAAGGCCAGTTCCGTCTGAACGGTCTTCTGGTCGCGAAACTCGACGCCGAATTCGCGGTTGAGCAGGTTGATGCCCCCGTTGTGCGGGCCGATGGCCTTGCCGGCCTCATACTTGATCATGTCGCGAACGTAACTGCTGCGGAGTCGACTGCGAAGTTGCAGGTCGGTAATTGGATTGCCTGTGAAGTGAACGCGAAGCTCGTTCATCGGTCGGCCGTCCATGAAGCCGAAGTTCTCGCGGAGATAGTCGCCTGGCGCAGCGAAACTGCCGTTGGGTTGATTGGCGCCGGCATCGCGATAGGTAAATCTGTAGCTCTTGGACGCCTTGGGCCAGCCGTAAATCGCCGCCGGACAGACGAAGATCTTTTCATCCTGGCCGAGGTAAAGCGGCATGAGGACATTGGGCAGCGAGGCCGGCCATCGCTCGCGGTCGTAGGGGTTCGTTTCTTCGTCGGTCATGGTGCTGATGTTGCCGAAGGAGGTATTGGTGAGCGAAGAGACGATGTACGGCACGCGGTTGTCGTTTGACACGCTGTAGGCCCAGATGGCACGGGCGATTTCATGCATGCGTGTCTGGCAGGACATCTTTGTGCCATGACGCCGTACCGCCGAGAGGGCGGGCAACACGATACCGACCAGCAGCGAGATGATGGAGATGACGACGAGCAACTCAATGAGCGTAAATGCTGGTCGTTTGGCCAATCGCCGAACTCTAGGAGCGTACATGGCTGACATCCTTCCGTTCAAACCGGGCGGCGGGCGACGATTCACCCGCCGCCGTGATGACTCTGTGCATCCGACGGTCCGTGTCGCATGCTCCTGACCCAATCAGCCGCGACTTACCGAGCGTCGTATCTTTCGCATCGAGAGCGCCGCGCCGATGAGCAGCAACGTGGCCACGGTCGGCTCGGGGATCGGCTCCGATTGGGCAATCAGCACCGCGTCGTAGCCGGTGGTGTCGCCGAAGATCGGGTCGAAGCTGTTATTCATGCCGAAGCCTGCCGATTCCAGATAGACGATGCGCTGCGAAAGCGGATCGACGAGCGGCAGCACGACGTTGTCCAAATAGGAACCGAGATCACCGCCGAAATCGGTCAGCGGAAGGCCGCCGTTGTTGGGGGCGCTGAACTGGTCGCTTGCCGGGCCGTTGGTGATAGTGGCAATGGGCGGCGCGCCGCCGGACTGGACATACATTCCGCCGACGTTTGCGGAGTTCACGGTCGGCCAGAGGGTCGAACCGAGACCAAGGCCGGTGAGTGTCGGGAAGTTCCCGTTGATGTCGCGTTCGATGACCCAGCCGCGGAAGCTGCCGAGGTACTGAAACGTCCCGAGGGTTGAGGCGGTCGAACTGGTCGGGTCGATCGAGTCGTGCCAGATCTCGTAGCCGAGATTGCTGACCTGATAGACATTCGGGGCAAAGAGGCTCATCGAGCCTTGTCGCGTGTCGACGCCGGGATTGATCGCGGCGCCGGGCGTGGTGTTTGGCTGCGTTCCGGCGAGGGTGTTGACCGTCGTGGTGATGTTCGGGCCGAAGCCGGGGAAGCCGGAGTTCGTGGCAGTCGCATCGAAGCTGGTGAGGCCGATGGAGCCGCCGACCGTATCGAGGCTGAGGCCGATGGAGCTCTTCGTGCCGGGGATTTCGACCGGTGTCTGTCCGGCCTGCGGTGTCAGGCGGCGCGAGCCATTGCCCAGATCACCGTCGAGATCGAGCAGCGGTCCGCCGAGGTAGTCGACGTTGAGCAGCGGCTGCTGTCCAGCCGGGCCGAGCGGAATGCTGCCGCGCCGGAAGAGGAAACTCAGCGAGCCGTATTGATTGGGCGTGAGGAGCGGCGAGCCGGTTCCGAGGTAGGGAGCAGCGGCGCTGCCTGAGGTGCCGGCGAGGCGATCACCGTCAACAAATGAGCCGGGCGCGCCGGCGGGGGGGCCGGAGGCGAAGACCGTTCGGGCTGCGCCGGGCGACATGCCCGCGTTGACGCCGGTCAGAAGCTGAAAGTCCTCCGCCTGTGCAGGCGTCGACATCAGTGCCACCGAAACGGCGGCGACGATCACAATAACCAAACTTGTCCGATTCATCATTTCATCCTCCCCTTTCAAGAGATTCATCAATTCATTATGCCGCAAAGCCGTCGAGGCCCGCGGCGATTAGAGCAGTGCATCCACGAAGGCCTGGACATCCAGACCGTTCACAAAAGTATCCTGATTCACATCCGCCCGAGCCGCGTCACATGCGTTGAGAGAAAGCGGGTCGAGCAGTGCGGCGACGAGAGCGTCGGCATCGGCGAACTCGACGACACCGTTGCCGTCGATGTCTCCGTCAATCAGGACCGCGGCCTCGGTTGATTGAGCGACAACGACGACGTCATAGCCGATCGTGTCGGTGAAGACGGGATCGCCGCTGTTGTTGATGCCGAAGCCCGCCGATTCGAGATAGACGAATGACTGCGCGGCGGGGTCAAGATGAGGCACGACGACGGTATCGAAGTACGCGCCGAGGTCGCCACCGGCATCCGCGAGGGCGATGCCGCCGTTATTCGGCATGGTGAAGTCGTCGCCGGTCGCGAAGTTGTCGGTGGAGAATCCCTTCTCGATCATCGCCGTTGGGCCGAAGACGTTGATCGCCGTGTTCCAGACCGCGCCGATCTGCGATTGATCAACCTGGGGCCACAGCGTGGCGCCGAGCCCCTGTCCCGCCAGCGTCGGAAACTGTCCGGTAGCGCAATCACGCTCGACGACCCAGCCGCGGAACTTGCCAAGATGCTGGATGGTTCCGAGGAGCTGTGGTGTGCCGGTATCGGGCGAGATGGAGTCGTACCAAAGTTCGTATCCGAGGTCCTGCACACGGTGAACGCCGGTCAGTGTTCCACTGATTCCCAGGTAGGCGGTCAATGTTCCGACGCGCGTGTCCATGGCCGGGTTGATCGGGCCGGACTGCGCGCCGGTGGGGGATGTTCCGGCGATGGTAACGAGTGTCACGGCGATGCGCCCGTCGAACCCCGGTGCGCCCTCGGCCGTCCCTGTGGCGTCGAAATTGTTAAGGGTGATCGAGCCGTCGACGGTGTCAATGGAAAGATCGATGAAACTGGATGATCCGGGAATCGCGACCGCGCTTTGACCCGAAACCGGAATGTAGCTTCGTGTGCCGTTGACGGTATCGCCGTCCAGATCGAGCAGTGGGCCGCCGAGATAGTCGATCCCCATGAGCGGCAGGAAGAATGGGAACGCCGGCACCGATCCGCGCCGGAACAGGAAGCTGAATGCACCGACGTTGTTCGGCGGAATGACCGGTTGACCGCTGCCGACATAGACGATGTCGCCGCCGATGTCGCCGGTGCCTGCCAACCGGTCGCCGTCATCAAATGCGCCCGCGAAACTCGGGCCGGGAACGGCGTTCACCGACCGCCTCGCACCGGGGTATTTGCCAACGTCGGCGCCGGTGAGTAACTGAAAATGTGATGCGGCGGCCGGCGCCTTCATCGCCAATATCGCGGCAAACGCCGCGGTAGAAAGTCGCATCAAGAAATTCCTCTCTCTTTGTGTGACTTCGTCGAGATTCCTCGCTCTCGAAGTCACAGCCCCGAACTCGCACGATCGCGGGGGAAGCGCACCACAGCATGGCAGGCTGTCGCCACGAAATGTTTCCGAGTGCGGCATCGTCGGAATCTCCTTCAGGGGAGATCACAGAGCGCGACCCGACCGTGCAATTGAAAACGCGAACAAGTATGATTGGTGAAAGGCGCATCGCGCCGATCACACAGTGTGGAGGGGGGCAGATCAGAGAGAGAACTGAGGCGGGGCGCGAGGCGGCGTCCAGAGCGGACCGAAGACCGCCGATCGAAAGCCGTGCTCCAAATCGACCCTGCGCGCATACCGATCGCGCGACGCATGGGCATGTGGGTTGGTCGCCAAAGCGGTGGCGATTTTCGAGGAGATCGTCCGAAGCGCTCGCAGCATCACGGCGATCGAAGCAACTGAAGCCGTGGCCAGGAACAGCCAATACTGAATATCCGCATCGCGGACGAAGTCGGGCATGGCCCGCTCAATGACGCCCACGTGGAGCAGGGCGATGACAACGAGAAAGGTGATGACCTTTCGCCGATCGGAAAGAATCCGCAGCGAGTAAGCGCAAACGACTTCGAGTACGAAGAAGGCATTGGCAAGGGTCAGGAGCAGTACGGACGACCAGCGAATGGGGCCCGATTGAGTCCAGATCGCCGAGAAGACGCCAATGGTAATGGGGGCGTGGAGCAGCAGGACGACGGCCCAGAGCAGTCGCCAATACGACTTTCGCCGGTCTTGCGAGGCCGTGGGTTGTCGAGTGCCTGTGTTCAAGAATCCTCTCTCTTCGGATTACATAAGCCGAATGTCCGGCCACGTTTTTCCCCTGTCTTGGGAACTGTAAGGGGTACTTTGGCAATTTCAATGCCGCGCGGGGTAAACGGCTCCATAATGCTATGATAGCTGGTCAGGAATTGCCGTTGCCGGGCGAAAGCGAGAATTCTCCATGCCGGATGCGAAAAAAACCAGTTTGCCTGTTGCCTATCAGTCGCATGGCCGAGCCTGGCATGATCTGATTTACTGCTATCCGGTTGTCTCGCGGCGCAGCGGCGGCCTTTCCATCGGCATCAACCTAAACCCTGACAAGGCCTGCAATTTCGATTGCATCTACTGCCAGGTGGACCGCACAACGCCGGGAACGGCGAAAAAGGTCGATCTGGCCGTCGTGGCGACCGAACTCGACCGGCTTCTCGATGCGGCCCTCGATGGGAGTCTTTGGGTCGAGTCGCCCTTCGACAGTGTGACCGAGGCGAACCGCCGAGTCTGTGACATTGCTTTCAGCGGCGATGGCGAGCCCACGACGTATCCAGAATTCGCCGAGGCAGTTCAACTGGCCGCGGTTGCGCGGAAGCGGAGGAACCTCAGCGACACCAAGCTCGTGCTCATCACTGACGCATGCTATCTCAACAAGCCCAACGTCCGGCGGGGCCTTTCTATTCTCGATGAGAACAATGGTGAGATTTGGGCAAAACTCGACGCCGGGACGCAGGCCTACTACGAACTGGTGAATCGCCCGAACTTTCCGTTGTCCCATGTGATGAAGAACATCACCGAGGTCGCGCAGGAAAGAGCCGTCGTGATCCAATCCTTATGGATGCGCGTTCACGACGAGCCGCCGCCTTCAGTGGAACTGCTGGCATACTGCGAGCGCTTAAACGAAGTTCTTGCGGCCGGCGGCAAGCTTAAGTTGATCCAGCTTTACACCATCGCACGAAAAACCACGGAGGCCTATGCCAAGCCCCTGGAAGACGCCGAGCTGGACGCAATCGCCCGAGTCGTTCGAGAGCGGGTGAAGTGCCCGATCGAGACTTACTACGGCGTGGCGGGCTAGGATCGCTTCAGGTCATCGGGCGTTGGTCCGGCACCTTGTTCACCAGCACTTCGCGACGTTTGTTTCGCTACCCGGCGGGCATTAGAATCACACTGGACCGGCACTTTCGAGGTCGGGCCTTGTCTGTTTTCCAGGGCGTTTATGAACTTGAATCTACGGGCTGTCTGCGTCGCGTGGATGTCTTGCGCACTTTTCGCGATGCCGGCTTCGGCAGTCGTCGTTCGAACTTTTACCTGCGCCCAGTTCGGTACCGGCTGCAACAATGTCATCCCGGCCGGAGCCCCGGGAACGACGTTCGGATCGATGACGCCGTCGACAGTCGTCGTGCCGAATCTCGGCAGCAACGCCAAGATTGTCGATCTTGATATGACAATCAATATCCAACATACCTGGCGCGGCGATATCCGCGTGCTGCTGGCCAACCCCGGCGGAAATTTTCGCGAGTTGTTTTCCGAGGTCGGAACGTTTAACAACAGCGGCGATGACATTAGCGTGACGCTCAATGATGAGGCGGCCACGAATATCATCAGCGGACCGTGCGCAAACATGGCCCATGCGTGCACCGGAACTTACATGCCGGAAACGACGCCGATGAGCTTCTTCGATGGCGCGAATCCCAGCGGTACATGGACCCTGGGCGTCATTGACGGCGGTAGCAGCGCGGTCGGTGCCCTGTTGTCCTGGAGCCTGATCATCACACTGGCGGACACGGACGGCGACGGCATTGAAGATGGTCCTGACAACTGCATCAACGTCGCCAATCCCGGGCAGCAGGACATCGATGGCGACGGCGTCGGTGATGCCTGCGACAACTGCGTGAGTCTCAAGAACTCGACTCAGCCGGATTCGGACGGCGACGGCGTGGGAGACGCCTGTGACAACTGTCCGAGCAAGATGAACGTCGACCAGGCCGACCCCGACAGCGACGGTCGCGGAACGGCCTGCGACAATTGCCCGAATACCGCTAACTTCGATCAGGCTGACGGCGACGGCGACGGGTTCGGCGACAAATGCGACAGCGATCCCCTCGTGCCTAATCCCGATCAGCAGCCGGATGCCGGCTCACCTCCGGCTGTTCAGGGTACTCCCACGTGCGGAACTTGCGGTGCGGGCTCCTCCGTTCTTCTGCCTCTCATCGCGGTTTTTCCGCTGATTCTCCGTCGAGGTCGTCAGGGTTGACATGGCCTCGTCGGACGTTGACGATCTACTTGGTTAACCAGGTGGAGCACTTCGCGTATGCCGGAATCCATTCAGCCTTGGATCGGTGATTTGCATGAAGTTCTCTCGACTCCGGTCGTGGGGCTTATCGTGACCATCACCGCGGTGATCTGCGGCGGCATCATTGGTCTTGAGCGCGGCCATGCACAGAAGCCCGCGGGACTCAGGACGATGGCGCTCATCTGCCTGGGTTCGGCGATCTTTACCCAGGCCTCGATATTGATGGCACAAGGAACAACTGATCGTGCGCGTATTGCCGCCCAGATCGTCTCCGGCATCGGCTTCCTCGGGGCGGGCGCGATATTTCGAGAGGGGCGGCTCATCGTCGGGTTTACCACGGGCGCCGGCATCTGGGCGACTGCGGCGGTCGGCATGGTGATCGGCGGCGGCTACGTGGTCGCAGGTGTGTTCTTCATGCTCCTGATCGTATCAACGCTCGCGGCCTCAAAGCACGTCGATCATCTGGTGAACGGCCCCTGCCGAAACGCGACATTGCTCGTCGAATTTGATCCTCGACAAGGAAAAACACGGCTGGCAATTCAACAAATCATCGATGACTACCTTTATCCCGAGATTCTTGGATTTGAGAGCCCGTCGGAGTCTACCTGCATCGCAAAGATCAGGTATTGCGAGTTCCACCGTGACCACCGCGCTTTCTTAGGGGAACTTGCCCGCATCGCCGAGGTGACCAGGGTCTCACAAGGCTGAGAACCGGTTGCGGGGCCTCCTGTCATACTGAAATGCACGTCCGCGAATAACCGCTTCGCCAGTTTGATTTTTTTCGCCGCGGTTGCTTTAGAAAAAAATCGCTGGATCGCGCGGTTTGCCAGTTGCGTCCGCGCCGGATTTGCCGATCAGAGTTCGGTTCGGGGAAAGATAACGACGGATCGAACCAATTTTTCAGGAGCTGCGCTATGAATGGCCCAATACACTCCGGAGGCGGGCGGCGGCAGCACTCGAACAAGGAATGGACGCGACTGAAGTTCGCCGGTCGGGCAGTGCTGGCGCTTTCTGCCGGCGCAGCCTTTGGGGCGCTTGCCTGGGAGCCGGTTTCAGACGCGACATCCACCAGCGAGAATGAGCGGATCGCCGCGGAGTTGCGGCGAGAAAGCAACGCCGGCCAGGATGAGCGCCGGCCTTCTTTCGATGTGGTTAACGAGCCCATCGCCCCAGGCGGCGATGCCTTGCTAAACCCCGAAAGGAGAAATCACCCATCATGGGTCGCCCGAGGAGCCGAGACCGATGATGCGGCCGACCACTCTGGTCGAGTGGCGCAAACCCGTCAGGATCATGTGCACGTCACGAATGCAACCTCCGGCGTTCGCTCCAGGGCGCCGCCTCCTTAAACGCATCGTTCGCCGCACCACCGCAACCCACCACGCCGGATATCGCGGCGCACAACCAATCAGTTTTTTATTCGTTCAAACGACCTAAACTTTTGAACAAATAAAGAGGCCCGCCCGAGTCACCTCGAGCGGGCCTTTTGCTTGATATTCCCTACGATCGGCGGGCTTTAGTTTGCGCCGCCCTGCTGTGCGAAGCTGAAGATCTCCTCGAGGTCCTGCTGCGTCGGATTGTCGGGATCGAATTCCTGATCGCCGCCCGCGAAGGCAGCCGCCAGCTCCTCCAGGCCCTGAATGGCCGACGGGTCGCCCTGAGCCTCATTGAGCAGGGCTTCAAGTTCCTCGAAGGTCTGAACGTTGTTGGCATCCAGGAAGTTCACGAGGGCCTGCGACTGGGCCTCGGTCAGGGGTATTGCACCCGTACCCGGCGCCTGAGAGTTTATCACTTCCACGGCAATCTGGCTCAGGGCTCGAATCTCGCTTGCGGTGAGATCGCCGATTGCGCTGTTGGCCAGCTTAGCGAGGGCGCCCGGAAGGATGAGAACATCACAACCTGCCGAACCGGCAAAGATTCCGCCGGCAAACAACAAACAAAACAGCTTACTTCTTCCCTTCATTTCATACTCCTTGTTTCTGCCGAGTATCCCACAGCCGCACGAAGCCCCCCAGGGACATCAGGGTACTGTGAAGTTGAATAGAAAATTGACCAGTCGGTCGCCGCTGTCATCCATAGGAGCGCCGATCGCCGCACGGATCGCGTCCTGCTGCTCCATATCCGTCAGCGCCGAGTTACTTAGAATCGCATCCAACTCGGCAAGCGTGAGTCCCGCGGCCTGCGCCGGAAGCGTCGCCTGCTGGATTGCGTTGAACCCGCAGCCCGATGTCAGAGCAATGACGAGAATCGCAAGTACAAGGCGACTCTCCAGTTTTAGAATACGATTAACGAATGGCATGAAAACCTCATCGAATGCCGGCAGTCTCGCGAGGTCCGGCTCATCTTAGCATCGGCCCCGGACCTGAACAACCTTAAGACCTAACCCGGCGACTTCGGCACAATTTGCAGGTCCGCAATCAGCCGGCGTTGATGGAGGCCCCTCAGACCGTATAATCTCGCACCGTAAGCGTATACGCCCATAACCCGGCACGTGACGGCACCGGACAATCGGCCCCTCAAGGTAGGCCCTCGTGATATTCCAAACCCATTCACTCCTCCCCGCAGCCATCCTGGGAATCATTCTGACGGGATCGCCTGTCGGCGAATCAAGGCCGACCACGCAGGAAGACTCAAGCCTCAATCAGGCGATCGAAACGACTTCGTGTGAGCGTTTCCAAAACTCCATCGACAAGGCGACGAGCGCCGCGGAACGCCTTTCGGCCAGGTTCGGCGCGATTGAGTGTATCCTTACTCAGGAATGTGCCGCGCCACTCACGGCACTCCTGACCGAGCGGGCATTTGATCGTCGTGCGCTGGGTGCTTCGGCTGCTCGCGCGATTGAGAACATCGACAAGGCATCGGACGATCTGTCCGGCGCTGCGCTCGACGAGGACACCACCGCCGAAGCGATTGACCACCTCGATCGCCTCCGCGCGTTCGCCGAAATGTTTGCCGCGCTGGCCCTCGACCCGAAGGAGGATGAAACGCCGCGGCGCCTGATCGACGCATGCATCGGCATGGCCCTCTATGCCGACGACCCAAGCGAGGAACTCGTCGAGTCCGCCAAGTTGTGGCAGGCGGTTGCCTATCGTCGCGCCGGAAAAACGGATCGCGCGCTGCAGGTGCTACGCCCAATGTTGACGACCCCGACCGCCCGGTCGATCGGCTTTTATGCCCGTGTTCAGCGTTGTCTCTGTCTGGCGGATCGCGGCGACCATGCAGCGGCGCTGGCCCTCGCCTTTCGGGTAGCGCATCGCGCGGATGCCTGGTTCGAGGATCGGGACCGCGCGGCGCGCAAGCAGGCCGCCGACTCGGTTCGCTGGGTCCGCATCGAAGTGCTTAAGGGCTGGGCAAAGAAGCTGAAGGAAGATGATAAGCCGGATCGCGCCGCGGAGGCCGAGGAAGAAGCCGGGACGCTGCTTGGCGGCGATGTATATCCGATTCCTGTCGACCGCTGGCTGCCGTTGGAGACTCCGATTGCCGGACTGCCGACCTGGGAGCCACCGGCCGCCCAGCCGCCGGCCGAACCCGATGTCCCCGTTCGCGAATCAACAGAAAAGGACGATTAACACACCGGCGCCTAATCGGTCGAAGCGGGCTTATTTCCCTTTTCTTTGAGTCGCTTTACTCGGAAGTCATCGATGACCGCCCCTTTATGCGCCGCGACCCACACGCCGGCGAGCATGGCGCCGCCGGCCTTCAGCCGATCCTGGATAAACGCCTTGCCCTTCGCCTCCTTGAGGTCGCCGCTCTTTTCCAATTCGTAAAGCGGCTCGAGTTGCTCAAACGTCTCCATCAGGTAGGCATTGATGTCCGTCCAGTATTGCTCGGTCGAAACTTCGCTGGGCGGAGCGGCAAGCGAAGCCATGTTTTGGGATGTGAGCTTGTGCAGGGCGATGACACCGCCGTCGATAAAGGCGTGAAAACCCGAGTCGACCGTATAGCCTTTGGGATTGTCGCCCTTCCAGCCGTTATGGTGTCGCGTGACGTGCAGCGGTTGAGCTCCGTCGCCAATGAAGTGACTGAGGATGCCCATCTGATAAACAATGTTCTGCCGGGCATTCTCGATCATCTCGTCAGTGACCAGCGATCGGTGAAGTTCATAGGTCTTCAGCGTTGTCCAGCTCGCCGCCAGTTTCCATTGCATCTCAGCGATCTCATAAGGCAAAAGCCCCGGCACCAGCCTGGTGTATAACTTGTCGCGCTTGCGGTTGTAGCCTGGAAATTTTTCGGGATGTTGGGCACGCTGCGTCGCAAGAATGTCGAGAAACTCTCGCCGAAGCGGAGGCAGCGTCTTCAGCGACAGGCCGAAATCAGCAAGCTCCTCCACGTCGATGTAGTGATCGGGATTGTTAATGTGATCGAGGTGCACGTTGTGCTGGCCGCGCCACCGATCCGGTTCCGCTGAGAGATATTCCAGTCTGTACCTCACGGACGGCGTCTTTAACCAATTCGGCATGTCGTCGGGGAGCTTCTCCCACGCCATCCGCGTGACAATAACGTGGCCCTCCTCATCCCATCCGTGGACCGAAGCCATCGGCGCCAACGCCGCATACGCCAGCAACATCGCCGGCAAAGCCGGCCATCGCCTTTTCGCCATTGGATCATTCTCCCGGAAGTGCGAATCACGGCCCGGCACATGGCCGTGCACGTATCGCAGGCACGCACGTTACCCGCTTCGCGAGACCACCGCCACGCCAGTAGGCGAAACCAAGGGGTCGATGGCCGGGGCTGCCCCGATGAGGCGGGAAGCCTTCCTTACCTCGTCAATACGCCCCGGATTAACAGGTTCTCTTGACCTATGCACGAGGCAGCGCTAAATTCTTCCTGGTTCAGACCAATATCTTCCCATCAGCCTCTGAGGAGAAAGACCATGGCTTTTGAGTTACCTGCTCTGCCGTATGCGTTCGACGCACTTACCCCTCACATTGATGCCAAGACGATGGAGATCCATCACGGCAAACACCACAACGCTTACGTCACCAACGTGAACAAGGCGCTGGAGGGCCAGGCTGCCCTGGCCGCGAAGCCGATCGAGCAGCTCCTCCGCGAAATCAGCCAGGTACCCGACACGATTCGCCAGGCTGTCATTAACAACGGCGGCGGTCACGCCAACCACTCGCTGTTCTGGCAGATCATGGGCAAAGGGTGCGGCGGTTCACCCGGCGGCGCGATCAGCGAGGCGATCAACGGCGCCTTCGGTGGCTTCGATGCCTTCAAGGAGAAGTTCGCGACCGCGGCAGCGACCCGATTCGGCAGCGGCTGGGCATGGCTCGCCTGGAAGGATGGCAAGCTCGAAGTCTTCAGCACGGCCAACCAGGATTCGCCGTACATGACCGGCCACACGCCGATCATCGGCCTCGACGTGTGGGAGCACGCCTACTATTTGAATTATCAGAATCGTCGGCCCGACTACATCGCCGCATGGTGGAGCGTCGTTAACTGGAAGAAGGCGGACGAGTTGTTCATGGTCGCGAAGAAGTAAGTTTCGTGCGGTCTCGCGATTTCATTTTGGCCCCCGTCACGCGCGCCCTCGGCACCTCGCCGGGGGCGTGCTCATTTTACGGAAGCCGGCTCCTGCATCGGCGCCATGAGTCGAAGGCTCTGCAGCGCCAGACCGGCATCGCAAAGCTGCGTTCGCAACCAGCCCTTGAGCGTCTGCTCGTACATTCGAGTCTGATTCGCCAGATGAAACTCCACGCCGGTCAGCGCCTTGCGGACATGCGCCTCGGATAATCTGTGATCGCCGCGTGACTGAGCCTCCGCTCGGGCGATGAAGAGGATCGCATTGAGATCGAGGATGTGCTGATGGACGCCCGCGATGATCGGCAGCCGCGTGCCGACGATCATCCGCTGCCAGAAGCGCGATCGAAAGTATCGCAGCAGCAGGCTGGTCGCGGCCTCATCCATCGACCCGCCGGCGGATCGGCCGGCGACGGCGTCGATCGAGATATTGCGCCCCAGAATTCGCGAAGCGTAGCCGCCGGAAAGCCTTGCCAGCGACATCAGTTTCGGCAGCAGGGTCAGTCTCCTGAACAGCCCGACGCGACCGCTGGAGGTTGCAGGCAGCGTGTCGGGAAAGAGCGTTGCCGCGAACAGCATTCGCACCGGCATCGGCGCGGTCGCTGCGTCTTCAAACGAGATGATTCCCTTGGTTGCCGGCGCGATGGAGCCGCATTTCCTGTCGTCCAGGAATGTCAGCATGCCCGGGCCGCCGCCTTCCGGATGGTTTCTCTCGAAGTCGCGGACGCCGATGAGCAGTCCGGTCAACTCCGCGAATCGGCTCCACACATCCGCGGGTCTCGCGTCGTCGAAGATCATCATCGCCTGTTCGATGATCGCCTCGAATTCGTCGTGTGAGACGGTGGTCGTCGCATCCAGCGGCACCAGGACGCCCGTACCCCTAAAGGGCCGATCGGAGAGTCGCGTGGCTCGTTGAATGTCGTCCGACTGCTCCGTCAGCAGGGCCCCTCGCCGAGATTGAACCGATGGACAACCGAAGTTCACCGACACGCGATGCTCGGTCCACGTGCGCGAGGGGAGATAAGGGAATTGGAGGCACATGTCCGGCTTGGCCGCCGCGCCCAACTCCTTGTGAATGATGCACAGCCCGTCGGTGTCAAGGAATAGGCATCGGTTGCCCTCGCCCTTGGCCAGGTCGAAGTAGCCGGGTCTGCCATCCGCGGCACGCTGGTAGAACTTTCTGCCATGCAGGGCGGGGTAGGCCGAGAAGTCGTGACGATTTAGTGCTGCCGCCTTTTTCTCCTCGATGACGGTGCGCCACGGCTGGTTGCAGCAGGCGGTGCAACTCCCACACGAAAATCGGACGGATGGATCGACGACGGGCAATTGCATGGGCGGACCTCCGCCCCTGCGTCGGTCAGCCATCTGGTTCGCTTTTGCTTATCGATGACGGATCGTGACGATCACGAAACAGACCGATAATAGGAGGCCGAAGGACGGCTGGTGGCCGCTTCCACCACCGTCCTTCAGCCACTTGGAGTTTCTAAACGGAATAGGCACGCTCAGGGCTCGCCTCCAGCGCGCTGGCCTTAGGAAAGTCGATGTCAGTCTGTGCCACATGATTGAAGTAGTTGGTGAAGATGTTCAGCGCGACGTTTGCGACGATCTCCGTGATTGCCCCATCGTCGTAGCCTGCTAAGCGCAGGGACGCTACGTCATCATCGCTGACAAGGCCGCGCTCCTTGACGATTTTGCGAGCGAACGAGAGGGCTGCTTCCGTCTTGGAATCCGGGGACGTGCCGCGTCGGCTAGCGGCGATCTCTTCGGCACTCAGACCGGCCAGTCGGCCCAGTGCTGAGTGGGCCGCCACGCAGTACTCGCAGTTGTTCGACTCCCCGACGACGAGCGAGATCTGCTCGCGAAGCTTTGCCGGGAGCACTCCCTTCGACACAGCCGTGTTGAATCCCAGATAGGACTCGAGCACTGCGGGCGAATGGGCCATCGTTCGCATGACGTTGGGAACCTTGCCAAGCTTCTTCTCCACGCCATCAAGGAGGGTTTGAGCTTTTTCGCCGGCTTCCGACGTTGTCAGTGCTTTGATTCGTGGCATCTTGCTTTTCCTTTCTGCACATGGCGAATTGCCGTGCTTTGCACATTGGATTGCAACGAATGTGCCATTCTAGAAGTGATTTATATCTGTTTGCACTTATTATAATTACAACTATTTCGTGACATCGCTCTTGGCGACGCAATTTCGTAAATGACGAGACTTCGTAGCGACATTTCGTCACCGTCGTCCTATGCTCTGCGTAATGGCTGAACTCGACTCGGGCATGTCCGTGTCCCAGGGACTTCGTGACCTTCTCATCGAGGTCAACGAACAACGAACGCTCAGTGCGGTTGTTGGAACCGTGGTTCGACGCCTCGCCGAGCAATCCCAGATTGCCCTCGCGAGAATCTGGCTGATGGCTCCCGGCGACATCTGTCAAAGCTGCCCCATGCGCAAGGAATGCCCCGACCACTCGCGATGTCTTCACCTCGTCGCAAGCGCCGGTCGATCCCAGCGAGACTCCGGCGAACGCTGGAGTCGCCTCGATGGAGAATTCCGACGCATGCCATTGGGTGTTCGCAAGGTCGGCCGGGTCGCCGCTTCCGGCGACTGCCTTGCCGTCACCGACGCGAGCAAGGATTCGACCTGGATCGTCAGTCCCCAGTGGGCCAAAGACGAGGGGATTCTCGGATTCGAAGGTCAACCGCTCATCTTCAAAGGCGAAGTCCTCGGCGTACTTGCCATCTTCACTCGGTCCGTCCTTACCGCGCATTGCCTTGACTGGCTGCGCATGATTGCCGATCTCGTCGCTGCATCACTCGCCAATACCCGCGCCTTTGAAGAGATTGAGCGGCTCCGCGCACAGCTCGAACTCGAAAATGAGTACCTTCGGGAAGAGGTTTCAGATGCCCGGGCCTTCGGGGGGATTCTCGGGCAAAGCTCCGCCATGCGGGCAATTGTCCGACAGATTGAGCTTGTCGCCCCCACCGACGCCAATGTGCTGATCCTCGGCGAATCGGGTACCGGCAAGGAACTCGTAGCTCAGGAGATTCATCAGCGTAGTGTTCGAAAGGGACGCCCGCTGGTGCGCGTCAATTGCGCGTCGATCCCTCGCGAACTCTACGAGAGTGAATTCTTCGGTCACGTGAAAGGGGCATTCACGGGGGCCGTTCGCGACCGCGCCGGACGATTCGAGATGGCCCATGGCGGCACGCTCTTCCTCGATGAAGTCGGCGAGATTCCCCTCGATCTGCAAAGCAAGTTGCTGCGCGTACTACAGGAGGGCACGTACGAGCGGCTCGGCGACGAGCGCACCTTAAAGGCGGATGTCCGTGTTATCGCCGCCACGAATCGGAATCTGAAAGCGGAGATCGAGGCTGGCGCCTTCCGGCAGGACTTGTATTATCGACTCAACGTTTTCCCAGTCGAAGTTCCGCCGCTTTGCGACCGTCCGGAAGATATTCCATTGCTAGCCCGCGAATTCCTGAATCGAACGAAGCGACGGTTTGGCCGGCCGGATGTCGAACTGACGCAGGCCAACGTTCTGTCGCTTCAGGCCTACGCCTGGCCGGGAAACGTGCGTGAACTCATCAATGTGATCGAACGAGCCGTTATCACTTCGCGAAACCGGGTGCTGCGATTTGATTTCCCGAATGTACGGCAGAAGGGCCGCCACGCCACATCTCTCGCGGATCGCGGGGCGGTTGTGCCGCAGTCGGAGATCAAGCGCATCGAACAGGAGAATATTCGAGCCGCGCTGGCGCAGACCAATGGCCGCGTGCACGGGCCCGGCGGAGCCGCGGACCTGCTCGGCATGAGGCCTACCACCCTCGCTTCGCGCATCAAGCGAATGGGCCTCGATCGCGAATCGCAATGAGCTGTTCGGGTGACAAGCGTCACGCGGGCTTCATCGCAGCAACACAAGAGGGTGGCGATATAGCGCGATTGCGATTAAGGTCTGTGGCATCCAACGTACGCATAACAAGGTCAGCCGCAAACATCTTATCCTCAAGCGATGCCGCACAAAAAAAAACTTCTCATCGTCGCCAATCGACTGCCCATGCACCGCGCCGCAAAAGGCGCCACCAGCAAATGGGAGATCAGCCCCGGTGGTCTTGTCACCGCCATGTCCCCCATTCTCGCTCGCCACGGCGGGTCGTGGATCGGGTGGCCCGGCGTCGCCGGCAGCGCCATCAGGCCTTTCGAGTCCGGCGGCATTCATATCGTTCCCGTCAGTCTGACCAGAAAGGAAATCGAGACCTACTACGAAGGGTTTGCCAACGAAACCCTGTGGCCTCTCTATCACGACGCGATTCGGGCCCCCAAGTTCATCAGCGCCTGGTGGAAGCCCTATGTCGATGTCAACTGGAGATTTGCCCGGGCAGCCGCCAGGCAGGCCAAGCGCGGCCAACTCGTCTGGATACACGACTACCACCTCCAACTCGTTCCCCGCATGCTGAGGGAATTGCGACCCGACGTCCGCATCGGCTTCTTCCTGCACATTCCCTTTCCACCGGACGAGCTCTTCGCGTGGCTGCCGACGCGCTGTGAAGTTCTTCAGGGCATCCTCGGATCTGATCTTGTCGGGTTTCAGACCCCCGCGGATGTCCACGCCTTTTCCCGCGCGGCGCGCCGGTTCACTTCGGCCACGGGATCGGACTCCAAATTGCGCTATGGCGATCGGTCGGTTCAGGTCGGAGCATTCCCGATCTCCATCGATTTCAAGTCTTTCGAATCGGAAGCGAAGAGGCCCGCCACGATCCGCAGGGCCCTCGATCTTCGCCGCAAGGTCGGTTCGACGCGCAAGCTGCTGCTCAGCGTCGACCGTCTCGACTATACGAAGGGCATGGATGGCAGACTTCTGGCCTTCGAGGAACTCCTGCGCCGCAAGGTCGTCACGGTTGACGACTGCCTTTTCATGCAGGTCGCCGTGCCCAGCCGCGAGTCGGTGGACGAGTATGTCAAAATGCGGTCGCATATCGAGGCCATTGTCGGCCGTATCAATGGGGAGTTCAGCGTTCCCGGGCGCGTGGCGGTTCACTATTACCGTCGCCGCCTTCAGCGATCCGAGCTTGTCGCTTATTACCTCGCGGCCGATGTCATGCTTGTGACACCGCTTCGCGATGGGATGAATCTGGTGGCGAAGGAATACGTATCGACGCGAACCGCGAATTCCGGTGTCCTTGTGCTCAGTGAATTTGCGGGGGCGGCCAACGAACTCACCAAAGCCCTTCTGGTGAATCCGCGCGATATCGACGGCATGGTCCGCGTGCTCGATACGGCCCTGCACCTGCCGAGCCCGGAGGTGAAGCATCGGATGTCGTCGCTGCGGTCGCAGGTCCGCCGGCACGACGTCCACGCATGGGCCGAGAAGTTTTTTAAGGCATTGGAGAGATGAATCCGCTTCAACCATCGGTACTTGAGATCTCCACGGCGCCGATCCTCCTGGTCGCCTGTGACTTCGACGGCACCCTCGCGCAGATCGTCGAGGACCCCGCCGCCGCCCGGCCGGATGCGGAGGCGGTTGAGGCGCTCGAGAAACTCGCTGCGTTGCCACAGACCCACGTCGCGGTGATCTCCGGCAGGGCGCTTGCCGACCTTCAGAAACTCATGGGCGATGTCGACGGCATTGAGCTGATCGGCAGCCACGGATCGGAATCGAGCCTCGCCTTCGCATCCGGCCTGCCCGAGGCGGCGGTGTCGCTTCTTGACGAGTTGCAGAAGCAGGTCGAGCAGATCGCATCGAGATTCCCCGGCATGCTCATCGAACGCAAGCCCGCCAGCGTCGCCGCACACTATCGCTCGGTGGATGCGGCCCATCGCGATGAGGTTCAGTCGGCGCTGCTCGCCGGCCCCGCCAGACTCGAGGGCGTTTTTATTCGTCCCGGAAAATGCGTGATCGAACTGGCGGTTGTCGAAATGAGCAAGGGGCGTGCGCTGCAGTCGATTCGATATCGGCTCGCGGCGACCGCCTCTGTTTTCATCGGCGATGACCAGACCGACGAGGAGGCCTTTGCCGTCATGGCGCCGCCGGACGTCTCCATCAAGGTGGGCGAGGGGGCGACGCTGGCCTCTCTGACCGTTGAAGATGTCGGCGCCGTCCGCGAACTTCTCACGAATCTCGCGGTCACCCGCGAGCGATTCCTTGCGCAGTCTCTGGTCGCCCCGATTGAGCAGCACTCCATCCTTTCCGACCAGCGCACCGCCGCGCTGGTGAACCCGCAGGGTCGCGTTGTCTGGTTGTGTCTGCCGCGCATCGACGGCTCGCCGCTCTTCGCCGAGCTTCTGGGCGGCCCCTATGCAGGCTATTTCGCCATCGCCCCGGTGAGCGCCGACGGGCCTATCGGGCAGTCGTACGTCGATCACTCGTTTGTACTTGAGACGCGCTGGAAGGATATGACGGTCACCGATTATCTCGACTGCACCGCCGGCCGAGCCTTTCAGCGGGCAGGGAGGACGGACCTTATCCGGGTCATTCGCGGCAAAGGCCGCGCGATTATTACCTTTGCGCCCAAGATCGACTTTGGACGAATGCCGACGCGCCTGATTCTCGTGGACGGCGGCCTTGAGGTCGATGGGTTTCTCGATCCTATCGTCTTGTATTCGCCGGGCGTCGAGTGGCGCGTCGTGGAGGATGGTCCGCACCAGTACGCGGCGGCGGAAATCGACCTCGGCGATGAGCCCGTTATACTCGAACTTCGTTACGGGACCGGCAATCTCGAGCCGCGTCGAAATCCGGAACAGCATCGGCGACAGGAAACGAAACAGTTCTGGTCGACCTGGACACAGACGCTGGTGCTTCCGTCGGTTCGGCCGGAACTCGTGAGGCGCAGCGCTCTTGCGCTTCGCTCGCTGTTCCACGGACCGACCGGCGCGATTGCCGCCGCCGCCACGACGAGCCTGCCGGAGCACATTGGCGGCATTCGAAACTGGGACTATCGCTATTGCTGGCCTCGGGATGCCGCGCTCTCCGCCTCGGCGCTTGTCAGGCTGGGGACAACCGGACAAGCCATGAAGTTTCTCGACTGGCTGTTCGGCGTACTGGAGAGGTGTCCTTCGCCGGAATCGCTGGCCCCGGTCTATACCGTTGCAGGCGGTCACCTCATGCCGGAAGCGGAGATCGGCAGCCTGACCGGCTATCGGGGAAGTCGGCCGGTGCGCATCGGCAATCTCGCGTCTCATCAGGTGCAACTCGACGTATTCGGTCCCATTACAGAACTCGTGGCGCTGTTGGCCGAGCACGGCGCGGCGCTTTCCTCTGAACACTGGCGTCTCGTGGAGAACATGGTGTCCGCCGTCGAGAACCGTTGGCTGGAGCCCGACCACGGCATCTGGGAAATCCGCCTCGCCCGTCGCCATCATGTCCATTCGAAGACGATGTGCTGGATGACGGTCGATCGCGCACTGGCCGTCGCCAGGTACTTCGGGCGCAAGCGGTCGCACTGGGCCGATCTGCGAGATTCGATTGCGCGGGATGTCCTGCAGCACGGCTGGAAAGAGCACCTGGGGGCGTTCAGCGGCACCTATGAGAATGAGCATCTGGATGCCGCCGTACTGGCCATTGGGTTGTCGGGGCTCATTGCGCCGACCGACGAGCGGTTCGTTCGCACGGTGGATGCCATTGAGAAAGAGTTGCGGGTGGGGCCGACGGTCTATCGCTATCGCGCCGACGATGGCATTGCCGGGATCGAAGGGGGCTTCAACCTCTGCACGGCCTGGCTGATTGAAGCTTACGCCGCCATCGGTCGACGCGATGCGGCGGAAGAACTGTTTGAACAGTACTGCGCCCTGGCGGGGCCTACGGGCCTGATGTCCGAAGAGTATGACCCGGTCGAGAAAGTCGCGCTGGGCAACTTCCCGCAGGCCTATTCTCACCTCGGCCTGATCAACGCGGCCGTGAGGCTTTCTCAACAGTAGGGCAATTGCGGCGATCCACGGGGTCCGGCGGACCAGGGGCCCATTCGGCCGAAGGCGGCCCATCCCGTCTGCTCCCGGGGAAATCAGCTTGTTTTCATCGCCATCGGGTTTTGTCCGCTTCAGGCGAGCGGGAACCGACGGCTTCCCGATATATATGACATGAAGACTCATCCACGAACGGTTCTGATTGTCACGGCGATCTTTTCGCTTCTCCTCTTGTCCGCGGCGTGCAGCCTGAATGATCTCAAAACGCCCGAGCGTCAGGAGAAGGGGCTGGTCATCGTTCTGCCCGGCATCGAGGGGCCGAGCTACTGGAACTACAACCTTGCCCGTGGTCTGGCCGATGGCGGAGTGGAGAATGCCATTGAGATTTACGATTGGGGGACGCGCATTCCCGGCGGGATGCTGATCAATCTGGCGGACTACGAGCGCAATCGGGCGATGGCGGCCAGCCTGCGCGATTACATCGTTACTTATTTGAAAGACCATCCGGGGCGCGATGTTCACGTCATCGGGCATTCGGGCGGCGGCGGCATCGCCGTGCTTGCGGCGGAGATGCTCCCGGCGGACAAGCCGATTTCCTCGGTGATCCTTCTCGCCGCGGCGTTGAGCCCCGACTACGACCTTCGGCCGGCGCTGAAGAACACGCGCCGAGGCATCTTCAATTACTACTCGCAGCTTGATGCCGGGTTCCTCGGGGTGGGCACCAGCGTGGCCGGGACCATCGATCGCAAGCACACGCCGGCCGCCGGGGCGATGGGATTCAATCGGCCGGGCAGCGAATCGGCGGACGGCGACCTTTACCGCAAGCTCCAGCAGATCAAGTGGGACCCGAAGATGCGCGGGTACGGCCACATGGGGGATCACATGGGCTGGACGAATCCGTCGTTTGTCAGGCATTATCTCGCCCCATTGGTCGTGGAATTGGGCCGGCCGGATGATTTTGAATGAGGCGGCGAGCTGGGCGGGGCCTTTCTGCGAAGGTGACATAAGGTGACACAGCCGATTTTTTTGGATGGCAACTCTTGTGGCGGGCATGTGTTGGGGCAAGTCGCGATTTGGGTGGTTTTTGACGGCCAGCAGGCGTCGCCGATGAGAGGCCCGCGGGGTTAATCGTCGCGGATCGAAGCCGGCGATCGTCGGGCGCGGCAGTGGGCTTGATGGCAAACATCGCATAGAGAATCTTTGCTCCATGTGCGCGCGGATTTGAAGGCCGAAGGTGGGTCTTGAACCGCCCGGACGCAAGTCCGGGGCTCTTTGGCGGCGCTACGGAGGAGGCGCGAGGGGGCTGTTCAGGGGCAGCGGCTCAATGGGGCCGATTCCGGCGCGAGGGGGCGCTTGGTTGGGGGTTCGGTGGCTGCGGGAGTCGGGGTTTTGGCTGTGTTCCGGATGGCGAGGTCTAGCCGTTTCTTCGCATCGGGTCGCCCATGGATGCTCCGATGATGCAGAAGAGGTGGAGTATGACTCCGGGGAAGATGAAGAAGAGATAGCCGATAGGGACAAAGATCAGCCAGGCAATTCCATTGAGTATCTGACCTTTGTAGATCTGTCCGAGGCCGGGGATGAGGAAGCTGAGGACGGCGGCGATGCCGGGGTTCCAGAGTTGCTGCGGCGGGGCGTGGACGATGAAGGGCGGCGGTGCGGATGGGCCGGCGGTGGATCGGATGGGGTCTCCGCAGTTGGGGCAGGCGCTGGCGCGGACGGAGACTTGGCGGCCGCAGGCGGGGCAATAGATCATTTTCATCACAGTCGCCTCCCAAGCAGAATTGTCGTTATGGGATTGTATATTTTTGGGGGGCTTGGCATCAAGGCGGGGCCTGTAGGATAGGCGGATTGCGGCGGCGCGGGCTTTCGCGGTGGATCAGTTTTCGACGCGCAGATCAGGGTCACGATGAAAAAAGTGAATGCCCACGTGGTTTGCGTGGACAAGAAGAAGAAGTTTTCATCGGCGACGCTGCCGAGTGACGCGCTATTGCGGCTGGAGACGGCGTTTGGCGCGGGCTCGTGGTGGCGCGATAAGTGGACGGCCAAGGCGTTTCGGGAAGCGGCACGGGATGTGCTGCGCGAGCATGGCGGATTGGTGCTGATCGGGCCGTCGGTGAAGTTTGAAGTTCCGCCGCCGTTCTCGGAGATGTTTGAACCGATCGAGATCAGCACGGGGCTGGGCGACGATCGCGAGCGGCTCAAGACGATTTCCGGGGAAGAGCCAACCCGTCAGGAGCGGTGGACCCGGGTGGGTCGATGGATCGCCGTGTTTGCCATACTTTTTGGTCTGGCCGCAATGACGCTTGCCTATCTGCGCGGTCTGCCGAGACAGGCCATTACCATCATCATGCTGTCAATCGGGGGTACGGGAGTCATCGTCTGGCTCGCGGTTACGCTCAGTCGTTACGGCGACCGGTGCTTTCTGGTGCCGGGCGGCGTGGCGATGATTCGTCGACCGGTGCGCCGCGGGCAGCCGCCGCGCGTCACGGTGCTTTCGCGCACAGATTCGTGCCTGGTATTTCGCTACGTGACTCAGGGTAAGACGGTGGTGCTCAAAATGGAGCTATGGACGCACGCTGGGCGGACGGTTTCGCGCGGCGTGTCCGAGCGCGAGGCGATGAGCCTGCTGGCGACGTGGCAGGGGGAAATGTCGCCGCCGGACGATTCCAAGTTGATGGAATTGGTGAGCTGGTAGGAAGAGAAACGTTAAAAAGTCAAAACGTCAAGACGTCAAAACTATTGATCGTTTCACTGTGAGAGAATCGCTGGGTAGAACTCAGACCAGTCTTCGTTGCGCGTGGATTCGGTCCAACTTGCAAGGCCGCGAGCCCCTAAAGATGGTACGACACCGCCTTCCACGGACGGGTCACCTTGAAGTAATTCCAGAAGGCGTTCGCGATCAGGAGGGGTTAGCGACTTTACTTCTTCCAGAATTCGCTCGAGTTTGGTCATGTGAGCAGTCTAGGGTACCGGGCCTCGACAGAAAAGTGCAAGAACCAAAGACGGAGACGGAAGAGGAGAGAAACTCGGAGTATCATGTTGGCGATGATCGAGAGCACTTTGTTCGACAATTTGACGGGGCCGCAGTTGGAGGCGGTGCGGCATGTGGAGGGGCCGCTCCTTGTGCTGGCCGGGGCGGGTTCGGGCAAGACGCGGGTGATTACGCGGCGGGCGGTGCACATCGCGCGGACGACGGGGCGGCCGGACCAGGTGCTGGCGATTACCTTTACGAACAAGGCGGCGGGGGAGATGCGCGAGCGGATCGGCGCGCTGGGGATTTCGCAGCGGATGTGGGTGCACACGTTTCATTCGCTGTGCGCGCGGCTGCTGCGCGAATATGCGGGGGCGGCGGGGGTGAGCCCGACGTACTCGATCTTTGATCAGGCGGATCGGCGGTCGGTGATTCGCGACGCGATCGCCGAGTGCGGGCTGGCGACGGAGAACTGGCAGCCGCGCATGGTGGAGGAAAAGATCAGCGAGGCGAAGAACCGGCTGCTGGGTGCGGAGGAATTCGCGGCGGAGGCGTCGGACTTTTCGGGGCGGACCATCGGGCAGGTGTACGCGAAGTATGAGGAGTTGATGGCGGCGCAGCAGGCGTGCGACTTTGACGACCTCTTGATGCGGTTCGCGGTGCTGCTGCGGGACGATGCGGCGGTGCGGGAGGAATTGGCGGATCGGTTTCGGTACCTGCTGATCGACGAGTATCAGGATACGAATCATGCTCAATATGTGATTGCGTCGCAGCTTGCGACGGGGCATCGGAACATCTGCGCGACGGGGGATCCGGACCAGTCGATTTATGCGTGGCGGGGGGCGGACATTCGAAACATTCTGGACTTCGAGGCGGACTATCCGGAGGCGAAGATCGTCCGGCTGGAGCAGAACTTCCGCAGCACGGGGGCGATCCTGTCGGCGGCGTCGTGTCTGATCGATCACAACATGCATCGCAAGCCGAAGGCGCTTTTTACGGAGGGGGAGTCGGGGGCGGCTGTGCGGGTGTGGTCTTGCGAGGACGAGCGGCAGGAGGCGACGCGGGTTGCCGGCGACATTCGCGAGGCACTGGCGGAGGGGCGGCAGGCGGGGGACGTGGCGATTTTCTATCGGGTCAACGCGCTGAGCCGGGCGATTGAGGATGGGCTGCGCTCGGCGGGGATACCGTATCAGATCGCGCGGGGGGTGGAGTTCTACGGACGCAAGGAGATCAAGGACGTGCTGGCGTATCTGCGGATCATCGAGAATCCGGCGGATGAGACGGCGCTGTTTCGGGCGATGGGGGCGCCGACGCGGGGCATCGGCAAGACGACGATGCGGAAGATCACGGAGCTGGCGCGCGAGGGGCGGAGCCTGGACGAGGCGATGGCGGCGATGCAGTCGGGGCGTGCGGCGGCGGCGAAGCGGATCGGGGCGTTTGCCGAAATGCTTGCGGTGTTTCGGGCGATGCCGCGCCGGCCGGTGCGGGAGATTGTGGAGCGGGTGCTGAAGGAGTCGGGGCTGGAGGCGTCGCTTTCGGGTCAGGAGGAGATCGACAATGAGCCGCTGGCCAACGTGTATGAACTGGTGAACGCGGCGGGGCAGTTTGACGGCGACCAGCCGGAGGGGACGCTGGGCGACTGGTTGCAGCAGATCAGCCTGGTGAGCGATGCGGATGCGATCGAGGAGGCAGGCGGGACAGTAACGCTCATGACCCTGCACACGGCGAAGGGGCTGGAGTACCCGATGGTGTACATCGTCGGGCTGGAGGAGGGGCTCCTGCCGCACAAGCGGTCGCTGGCGGGAGAGGAGTCCGGGGTGGAGGAGGAGCGGCGGCTTTGCTTCGTGGGGATGACGCGGGCGAAGGAGCGACTGACGCTCTCGGGGGCGCGGTACCGGATGACTCGCGGGATTACCGAACGCTCGATCGCTTCGCGGTTTCTACGGGAGCTGCCGGATGAAGAGGTCGAGCGCGATTCGTTTGAATCGCAGCGCGATCGGAGCATGGCGCACCTGGGGGAGTACAACGACGGCGACGGGCACATGGCGGCGGGGGGCTACTATCCGGGACAGCGTGTGCGGCACGAGGAGTATGGAGACGGGGAAGTGGTGGCGCTGGAGCCGCGGGGGCGGTCGATGTATGTGCGGATTTTCTTCAACGACTATGGCGAGCGGTCGTTTGCCATGGAGCATGTTTCGCTGATTGTGATGGATGCGTAGACGCGTCAGCCGGCGAGAAGGGCTGCGCCGTGGTCGCCGAGGTCGGTGCGGAGCTTGGTGAGGGCGCGGATTTCGAGCTGGCGGACGCGCTCCTTGCTGATGCCGAGGTGGCGGCCGATTTCTTCCAGAGTTTCACCGGCGGAATTCTCACCGATGCCGAAGTGGCGCTCGACGATGACGCGCTCGCGCTGGTCGAGTAGGCGGAGACTGCGGGCGACGACGGCCTTCGCGGCGGCGACGCTGCTCTCCAGTGCCTCGACCGATTCGCGCGTGTCGCCGACGGTGGCGAGCGATTCGTCGCAGCCGGTCTGGTAGCGATCGGAGTGGGCGAGTGTCTCGGGGACGCTTCGGGCGAAGCCGCGGGTGATGGCCCAGGTGGCGTAGGTGCTGAAGCGGAAGCCGCGGGCGTAATCAAACTTGTCGACGGCGCGCATCATGGTGACGTTTCCGTCGCTGATGAGCTCGAAGAGATTGAGGGCCGGGTGTCCGAAGACGTGGCGCTTGGCGATGCTGACGACCAGCCGGAGATTCGCCTGGATGATTCGGTTCTTGATTTCCTTCGCGGCTTCGAGCGGGCCTTCGACGGCGGCGAGATCGCGCTGCGTCGCGCGGGCGTCGGATGCCACGAGCTTTTTGCGATGCGTCTCGGCGACGTGGAGCAGGTAGTTCATGCGAGCGAAGAGGGTTGACTCTTCGTCGCGACCGAGAAGCGGCGTGCGATAGAGCGCCTGGAGATACGGCGGGAGATCGGCGGGCGGCCGATGGAGCGTCTCATCGGGCTCGCCGGATTGATTGCTTGCGGACTTCGACGGTCGGGCGTCGTCGGAGAGGAAGGTCTCCTCGGCGTCGGGGGCGTCGAAGGCGGGGTTGTACATGTATTCGATCGGCGACTCCGCAAAGCGGCGGACGCGGGCGTGGGCCAGCAGTCGCTGAATCTCCACTTCGCGCTTGCCGAATTCGGCGGCGAGTTGACGCGGGGTCTTGCCGTTTTCGAAGGCCTCCAGCAGGACGGTGCACTCGTCGATGGCGCGGGCTTCGTCCTTGCGATCGAAGAGGGCGTCGGCGGGATTGTCGCGGTCGAAGCGCCGCAGGGTGTAGCGGATGGTCTCGACGGCGCGGCCGGTCTCGTTGGAGATTTCCAGGGTCGCGGCGTGGAGCGAGCACTTCCTTGCGGCGACGAGGACGCGGGCGCGGGCGATGATGTCGTGCTTCTCCGCGTCGGTCATGACCTGGAAGGCGGCGCCGCGACGGACGAGGTCTTCGTTGCGGGCGACGAACAGTTCCACGGACCGCTCGGTGAAGCAGAGCCGGGGTTTGTCGTCGCCGTTGGTGTACCAGGCGCCGGCCAATCCTCGGACTCGCCATCGGGAGATGGTCTTGGTGGAGACGCTAAAGCGCTGAGCCAGCGCGTCGGAATCGTGAAGCCGACCTTCGGCCGACTCGGCGTCGATGGGGCACTTGGCCGTGAGGACGTCGAGCAGCTCGACCAGGTCGGCTTGAAGATCCTTGCCGGAGAGCATCGATCCATCGCCTCGGCGGGATCGGTATCCGGTGATGTGATAACAGATGAGCGAGTAAGGGTATTCGCGGGAGGCCTCGACGACGTCGATGGCGCGCATGATGCCGTCGATCTGGCGCGCCCTTTGACGGGCGGGGGCCATGGTCAGCTCATGAGCGAGCTGTCTGATCTCGGTACAGCGGAAAGCCTTCACAATCGCCTCCGTGGGCTTCGGTTCGGCGGGCAACTTTGTGTGGGCCGCAATCGCCGGGGGTTGCATCCTGCAGGTGGCGATTGACTAGCCTGTTTGGCGGGCCGTTCCAGGGGAGCGCCGGGACTCGTCTTCCCGACGGAACAGGAGCGGTCAGCACCCTCGTCTCTAGTCATATTATCGCCCAGAAACGTCTTAAAGTCAATTCCGGGGCCGTTTTGGGGGTTCTTATCTTCGATTGCGACGACTCCGGCGACCTATTGACGCCATTCTTGCGACAGTCATTCTACGGGCGGGCGAACGATTGCTGGTCTTTGCCTGCTGGAGAATGCCATGTCGCTGAGCTTTGGATGTTCGATTCTTGCGGTGGTTATGTCGGTTCTTGGTGATCCGTCGCCGCCTCCGAATCGGGCGGACGGGTCGGGGCTTCATCGACCGGTCTGTACCTATTCAATTGTAGCGCGGGACCCTGCGAAGGGAGAGATGGGGGTGGCGGTGCAGTCGCACTGGTTCTCGGTGGGGTCGGTCGTGCCGTGGGCGGAGGCGGGGGTGGGGGCGGTGGCGACCCAGTCGCTGGTCGATCCGGCGTATGGTCCGATGGGATTGGCGCTGATGCGGATCGGCCGGACGGGGCCGGAAGCGCTGGCGTCAATCCTGGCGGGAGACAACGGGCGGGAGGTTCGGCAGGTGGCGATGGTGGATGCGAAGGGACGGGTCGGTGTGCACACCGGGGCGAAGTGCATTCAGCCGGCGGGCCATGTTGTTGACACTGACGCGCAGTTTTCGGTGCAGGCGAATCTGATGTCGAACGATCGCATCTGGGGCGAGATGGCGGAGGCGTATCGGGCGGCGAAGGGCGATCTGGCGGATCGGATGATGGCGGCGCTCGAAGCGGCGGAGGCGGCGGGCGGGGATATTCGGGGTCGTCAGTCGGCGGCGCTGATTGTTGTGTCGGGGACTTCGACGGGGAAGCCGTGGGTGGATCGGCGGTTTGATCTGCGCGTGGAGGATCACGAGCAGCCGCTGACGGAGCTTCGGCGGCTGGTGAAGTTGCAGCGGGCGTATCTGCACATGAACGCGGGTGATTTGGCAATCGAGAAGAAGGACTTCGAGGCGGCGGTCCGCGAGTATCGGGCGGCGGAGGCGTGTGCGCCGCAGATCGTGGAGATTCCATTCTGGCATGCGGTGAGCCTGGTGAATGCGGGGAAGGCCGAGGAGGCGTTGCCGCTGTTTGCGGGCGTGTTTGAGAGGGAGCCGGTGTGGGCCGAGTTGATCCCGCGGCTGGTGGATTGCGAGTTGTTGGAGGCCGATGAGGCGTTGGTGACGAGGATTCGCGGGCTCGGTTCGGGGCGATGATGCGAAGAGAAGCTCGCGGTTGGGTGCTTTGTCAGCCTTGAACGCATGTTAGAATGATGTCATGGCGACGTTCGAAGATATCATGAGCCGTGGCGGGGATGCGGCGATTCGTGAGGCGGCGAAGTTCTTTATGAAATCCGACCCCGTCCATCAAAGTCTGCGCGAGATTACGCGTCGTCTTTCAGAGCTTCAGATCGACTACGCCGTTGCGGGGGGAATGGCGCTGGTGGCGCATGGATACGATCGAACGACCGTTGATGTCGACATTCTGGTTACCGAGATGGGACTCGACGCGATCCATCAGTCGTTGGGCGGATTGGGCTACGTGCCGCCGTTTGCCGGAAGTCGAAATCTTCGCGATACGAACACGGGCGTGCGGATCGAATTTCTTGTGGCGGGCCAGTTTCCGGGTGATGGGAAGCCGAAGGCGGTGGCGTTTCCCGATCCGGCGACGGTGGCCGAGGAGATCGACGGCATTCGATATGTCAACCTTGCGGCACTGATTGAATTGAAGCTGGCGTCGGGAATGTCCAACCCGGGCAGGCTTCGCGATCTGGCGGATGTGCAGGAGTTGATCCGGACGCTTCGACTGGGCAAGGATTTTGGTGATCGGCTTGATTCATCCGTTTGCTCG
>WBZR01000972.1_pt1 | contig 36819 bp, 34 predicted proteins | sample 5204231 | NCBI WGS metagenome assembly WBZR01 (sample SAMN12412403, study PRJNA552823) | activated sludge metagenome | isolation source: activated sludge from anammox sidestream of wastewater treatment plant... | place: USA: Virginia | collected 2017-08 | reverse complement strand
GACGTGGCTCTCTGAAGACCCAGCCGGAACCCTCGACTCCCCCTCCCTCTACGCATTCGTCGGGAACAGACCCAACCTCGCCACGGACCCGACGGGGACGTGCGCGTTCGGGCTACCGTGTCCCGAACCCGTCCAGCGGCTCATCGACGGCGCGGGTCGGGTCGTCACGAACGTCACGACGGCAGCTGGGAACGCCGCGGCGGTGACCGCCCGCGGCGTAGGGCAGGCGCTCCAAGTCCCCGCGGACATCGTTGCTGGAACTGGCCTGACGATCTACGAAACTGCTCAGAACGTCGGGATCGTGCTCGACCACAGCCGGCCCGAGGAAGAGCGACGGCGCGCGAACCGCGAGATCGGGAAAGTCGTCGTGCCGCTTCTGCTCACCGGCTTCCGACCGCTGACACGCGGAGTCCCCCTCCGTCCATCCTTGATGGAAGGTGCGGTGGCGGAAACTGGGGTTGCTGCCCCTGTGGTGCCAGCGGCGAGATCGTCGCGGGTCTACCCGGACTACTCGAGCCTCGTCGAGGTAGACCGACAGGTGAGAGCGAATGCTGCGAACGCGTTGAGCCGAGCATTGAGGCGCGGCCTCTCTGGATCCCAGGGAGGGAACTTCGCGGACACTCTGTTCAACGAACTCAATGAGGCCTTCAACAACCGCCTCCGCCGACTAGGAAGTCCCTTCCGGGTGAGCGTACAACCTGCGCGCGATGCAGCCGGAGTCCCTGTGCCTTCCCGTACCCCACAGGGTAATTACACGTTGGGCTCGAAGCGACTGGACGCAACCATCGACTCGGTGGACACAGGCAACGTCGAGCTCGGGTATGACATCACCATCAGCATTCGACGCTGGAACAGCCCAGCCGACAATGCGGAATACGTGAGGCGGTTCGGAGTCCCTCGGGTGACAGAAGTGAATCCTGCCGGCCCACGACCATGAACGTCAGAGTGCAGCTCCAGGTCACGGAAGGCCGGGTCACGATCTGGTGCGCACTGACGGATGGCTTCTACGATCCAGCCCGCTTTCCGGAGACCCCAATACTGTCAGGGGAGTCGGGAGTCGAAGTCACTGCTGCGATGGCTGGTACTCGGGAGCAGGCTCTAGTGGTGCGGCCAGAGGTCAGTGGCCCCAGAGTGCGCTATGTGCTCGGGGTCTTTGTCGAGGACGTCGAGGCGCTGTGGCTCGAGGCACTACCGTACGTGCGTGCTGGGAAGGTGGCCTTCGCCGAAAAGGTCCGGCATCAGCTGTCAGCAGTCAAGCCGATGCCTCGAATCGGGGGATACCGAGTCGCGTTGGGGAAGATCGCCCGGGGCAATCCTGTCTTCGAAGCGACGCCAGCTTTGCCAAGAGAGGCTCAGTGGCTGAGTTGACGGCACGAGACACCTGAGAGGGCAGAAAGACCACGGGGTCAGGGCTTAAGGATAAAGGTTGAGCACGATGAGGGACCTCGAGGAGCGCGCCGAGGGGGGACGCCGGAAAGGCGCCCCCGGCGGCTTCGTGGCGCGGGGCTGAGGAGCGTGAGGGCGTGGGCGAAGCGCGCGCCCGCGGGTCCCTCCCCGGCCCTCCCGCGGTCACGCGCGTCGCACCGCGCCCCGTGGCCGAATCCGGATTCGGCCACGCCGGGCTGAAGTAAAGCCGCTCCGGCTACGCCTGCGCGGCGAGCCCCGCGCCGCTACGCGTCCCGCCTCCTGCGCTGCCGCTTCGTGCGGCGGGCCGTGCCGCCGATCTGAAGATGCGGCGGCACCGCCGGGGTCGTAAGGCGCGTGCTCGGGCACTGAAGGCCCTCGCCCGGGCGACTGTCCAGCTGCGCGTGCCGGGCCGAGGGCCCGGCCCGAGTGGAAGGTAAGGCCCTGGCACTCGGCGCGCGTCAGGCGCGGCACAGCCGCGCCGCGCACCTCGCGCCAGGGCGGAGGCCGACCTTCGGCGAGGGGTGCCGAGACGAGAGCCGGCCGTCGCGGCCTGCGGCCGCGCCGCCGAAGCCGCGGAGCGGCTGAAGGAAGAGCTTCAGGGCGGCGACGCTCGTCCGGCACGAACCTCGAAGCCCGCGCCGAGACGAACATCGAAAAGTGGACCACCCCGGGCGAGGGCGCGCGACGCCGAACGTCTTCTGCCTGCGGTGGCCTGGAGGCAAAGGACGTCTGCCGTGGAGGCCTCCCAGGCTAAGAACGTCTGCCACGTCGACGAGGAGGCCGAGCTGCTTTCTTCTCTCAGCCGCATCTCTCGTCGGCGGTCGGGCTCGACGTCGAGACCGTTATCGAGGCCGTCGTCATGGAGGCCACCGTCGTCATGGACGTGGTCGTCGACGTCCTCGTGGTCGTGAGCGTCTCCCCGTCCTCGGCGCGAAGCCGGCGTCCCTCGCGGCGCGACGCGTGCGGGGCGTGCAAGGCGCGCCCCGAGCGCACGACGGCGTGACGCGCTTAACCGAGCCCGTGCCTCGGCGCGGGCAAGGCGCCGAGGCACGCACAGCAGCCCTCGGGCGGTGTCCGCTGCAGCTTCGCTCAGCGGCAGGGTGCCCGGGGCGGCGCGTGCCGCCCCGAGCACCCCGGAGCGGGAGGGCGCCCCGGCGGAACGCAGCGGAGCGGAGTGGAGCCGGACGTGACAGGACCGGTCCGCCTAAAGAGCGTTTAGGCGGAAGCGGGCGTGACGCGGCGCGGCACGGGGTGAGGCGCCGCGGCGGGGATGCCAGGGACGTGACGGCCGGGGGGCCGGGGGGGACCCGGCCGGCGCGAGCCTGGCGGAGCGTCCGGGTCCATGCGGCCCTCCCGCGGAGCCGCCCGAGGGCGGTCCCTCCCCGCGCGGGGCGCGGCGTCCTCGAGGCTGGGCGCTCGTGGTGGCGGCTGGGCTTTCGGTATTCCCTGGGGCGACTCGATGGCCGCCACCGACCGGGAGGGCTCCCACTGGCATTGCCGTGAGTCATGTCCATTGACAAATTCTGAATAGCGCTTTAGATTAGAGGAGGCCCCGAAAGGGGTGGTTCTTTGAAAGGAAGCGACGTTAAGCGTCGGCAGGAGTCCGGCACGGCGGTGCAGCCGCACCGCCGGAGATGGCCGAGAGGCTGTCCGGGGCACGTGCCCCAGGGCTTCCCCGAACGCGCTCCCGATCTGGATCAAGGTCGGTCCCCGGGGTGCGCGTCGAGGGGAGTCAACGTCCGGGTCGCACCTGAGCGGGGCTCAGAGGCGGCACACCCGGGACCCAAGGACTCGGCGGTCGAAAAGGCTCGAGGGGCCTCTTTCCAGGCGCCTGCCGATGCGGCACTTGGCAATCACGCCAGGAAAGGAGGGACTTATGAAGAAGTCCCATCGCCATCGTCGTTTCCGCGAACACCGCCGCGTGGTCCAGATCGTCGAGGGTCTGACACGGCGGAGCCCCTTGAGCCCTGCCCAGCACGAGCGGCTGGAACGGGTGCTTCGGGTGCTGAAGTCGAGCCAGAGGCTGGAGTCGAGCGAGGCCGCTCGTCAGCTCCAGCGTGTGGTGGCGGACGTGGCCACCACGCTCCTCGAGCTCCTCGATGGCACTCGGGAGTAGTCCGTTGCGTCGCGCGCGCTCGCCTAGACCGCCGATGAACCTTCGAGTCGCCCGATGGAAGGGATGAGACATGGATTACAGCAGGGCCCTCCGGACGTGCCGGGCGATTCGCGGCTGGCAGCAGGAGGAGGTGGCGGAGCGCGCGGGGCTGAGCGCCAGCTACGTCAGCCTGATCGAGGCGGGCAAGCGGGAGCCGTCCCCGACGGCGGTGAGGAAGCTCGCGCGCGGGCTGAACGTCCCGGAGCCGCTGCTCACTCTCCTGGCCAGCGACCTCTCGGGTCTGCCGAGGACCGAGGCAAAGACCTTCGACCAACTCGGGCGGTCCCTGCTCTTTCTCCTCGCCGACGTCGCGGCCACGCAGGAGAAGGTGGGAAGAAAGACCGAAGCGTCAACGACTGGACGAAGTCGCGCCGCGCGCTCTCGATAGCGCTCCACCTGCGGCCCAATCCCGACGAGCTCGGGGACCTCATCGCGCGGAAGGAATCGCTGTATCTCCCGCCTCATGAGGTCCCACGCGATGGCGGTCGGCCGCCGCGCCGCATCGACCGGCCGCTTCCACCCTTGAAGATGGTCCAGGCGAGGTTGCACCGGCTGATCGTCTCGAGGGTGCTTTTCCCTCCGTACCTACACGGCAGTATCAGAGGGCGTTCCCCGAAGACCTGTGCTGCCGAGCATCGCGGCCAGCCCTGCGTCGTGCGGATCGACATAAGGGACTGCTTCCCGTCGATCGACATGAGAATGGCCGAGGCAGCGCTCCGACGCTACGCGGGCGCCAGCCGCCAGGTGGCTCGTGCAGTGGCGCAGCTCGTGACGCGAGTCGACGAGAGGAACCCGGATCGAACGTTTCTTCCTCAGGGGAGCCCCACAAGCGCCGACATCGCGAACCTCGTCCTCTTCGGTCTCGATCGACGCTTGAAGGAGTCGGTCGATCGCAGGCGTGCCCACCTCGGGCGATACCTCGATGACATCTTCGTTTCGGGCGAGCGGGCCCGCGAGCTGATCTCCGTGGGAATCGGGCTTCTGGCGCGTGAGGGTTTTCGTGTGTCCCGACGGAAGCTCGAGGTGATGCCGAAGGGCCGGAGTCAAATCGTGACGGGCATGAACGTCGACCGCAAGCTCAGCACGGCCTCGCAGTTTCGGGGCGGTTGTATGGCGCTCATCCGGGAAGGCCAGGCGGCTGCCCCGCCACGGCTTCAGCAGATCGTGACGATCCTGCGTGGAAAGCTGAGCTACGCACGGAGCCGAGAAGGCACCTTCGCCGTGCGTCTCGAGAAGCGTCTCCGGCACCTGGAAGACCGACTCAAAGCGCAGTAGCGGCTGGTCCGAGCCGGCGGCCCGACCTCGTCTCTTCGAGCCTCAACTTCCCGTCGCCGGTCCGAGGAACTTCTCGCCGTTGTAGTGGATCATGTGGCCAGGCATGTCGGCGAGCCAGACCTCGGTCTCCCAGGCGACGTCGCCGGCGTGGCGTCTGAACTCGGCGAAGTCGGGGAAGGCGCTGACGTAGATGCGGGCCAGGGGACAGTCGGCGAGGGTGGCCTCCAGCTCGAGCTTCCGCTTCGGCGAGACGGGTCCGTGCGACGTCACGGCCTCCACGAGCAGGAGCCAGCCCTTGTCGGGGAGGTGGAGGACGACGTCGGGGAGCTTGTCGTGCTTCGTGACGGGGATGCGCAGGGCCTCCAGGGCCGCGGTGTCGACGACCAGGTGCTTGTGCGCCGTGTCGCCGAGGTAAAGGAGGCGCGCGCCGGGGGCGAAGACCGGGGCGAAGCTCTTCAGGATCGACACCTGCAGCTCGTTGTGCGCGCCCGGCGACAGCCGTAGCTCCTGCCCGGAGGGGAGGACGACGGGGATCTGCTTGCGCACGCGTGCGGCGCGGTAGACCTCCAGGAGCGCCCCGTGGCTCGAGCGGAAGCGCGCGGCCTCCCTGGCGAACGCCGGCGTGGAGAAGGCGAGGACGACGCGCAGGGCGTCCTCGGACAGCGCGTAGTGCGTCCGGGGGCTGTTGGTGGGGAGCGTCGGGTCGTCGGGATTGCGGTCCACGACGCGGGCCTGCTCCAGCTGGTGGAGCACCTGTCTCCGGAACGTCTCCCGCGTGTTTTCCGCGTAGACCTTTCCGTACGTCCGGGCGACCCACTCCTTGATCGCGTGGATCTTCAGCGAGGGACGCGAGGCCTGGGTCCAGGAGGTCCGCTTGTCGACCGCCGAAAGGGCCAGAAGCGTGTACGAGGCGATCTCTGTCTGCTGCTGCGGAGGAAGGCCCAGGGCCTCGAGGATCTTCTTGCCGTCTTCGAGCTTAGCCATGCAGGGACGTCTCCTCTGTGAGCGTGGCGGGGACGTGCAGGACCCGTCCCACCGCGGCGTCGGCGCGCCCGGGGGCGGCCGGGTCGTCCAGAAGCGCCTCGCCGATGGCGGTCAGGCGGCGCAGCGGGGGCAGCGGCAGGGAGCGCAGCTCCGTGGCATTCACCTGCGTGTGCCCGTTGGAGACGCGGAAGTAGCGGTCCAGGAGCGTGCTCCCGAGGACTGCGGCGAGGCCGACGGCCTCGGCGGGCGACAGCGACCCGCGCAGGCGGTAGACGTAGTTGAGGTGATTCTCCAGCCCCAGCCCGTCCTCGCCCAGCTCGCGGCCGAAGAGCGGCGCGGCGACGAGCCGCCGGGCCTCCTCCTTGGCCGAGAAGCGGCGCATCAGCACGTAGTTTTCGCTCGGCACCAGGAGCTTGGCGCTCGACTCGTCGACGCGGAAGAGCTGAGGCTTGTTGAGGTCGGGCAGAGGCCACCGCGCGGCCATCGACTGGACGTTATGGAGCCAGAGGAGCGGCACGAGCCCCGGTGCCGTCTCGTGGCCGTAGGCCAGACTCTCCCGTGCCCGGAACGCCACGATCGGGCCGGTGGAGACCGCCAGACCGAGCGAGCCGAGCCGCTCCGGCCAGGCGCGCACGAACGTCAGGACGGCCTCGTCGACGTCGGCGGCGGGGATGTGGACCACCATGTCGCGAGAGGAGAGGTCGACCACCGCGCTCAGCGGCACGGCCCGTGAGCGCGGGGACCCGAGGTCCTCGACGCCCGCACTCGTCGTCACCGTCACCATTGCGCCGGGGGAGGGGCGTGCCTTCCGCGCCCGGAAGATCACGTTTTCCTGGAGCACCTCGTCCTTGGAGAAGGCGTCCTGGCGCGAGTCGAACAGGTGGATCGCCTCGGGCGTCACCTGGGAGAAGAAGTGCCGACGGAAGCTGAGGAAGTAGTCTCCGGCCGTGAAGCTGCGCGGCGTGATGCTCACCATCACCCCGTCCTCGGCCAGGAGGCTCGCCGTGATGGCCAGGAACAGCGCGTAGATGTTGGGCTGGCCGTGGACGATCTCGGCGGCGGCACGGGCACGTGGGTCGGCCTTCTGGAGCTTGAAGTACGGGGGATTCAGGATCGCCGTGTCGTAGGGGGCGGGGAGCGAGGACGCGAAGAGGGACGGGGACAGACAGGAGGCATTGGCCTTCACGAAGTCCGTCTCGTGCACCTCGAACGTCATCTCCACGCCGCGACCGCCGAGCCAGCGCCGGCTGCGCTCGAGCGCCTCGCGGCAGACCCCGGCCAGGCCGTGGTCCACCTCGTAGGCGTCGACGTGGACCGGAGCCGTGCCCGCGGGGAGCTCTTCGAGGAGGGCGCAGGCCAGGATCCCCGAGCCCGCCCCCGGGTCGAGGATCCGCCGCACGGTCCGGGTGGGGCGGGTGAGCCCGGCCATGAACCGCGCCACCCGGGGAGGCGTGAAGAACTGGCCCAGCTCGCGTCGTCGCTGGGCGGGCTGCTGCGAGAGGAACATCTCGCCGAGGTAGCCCGCTTCCTCCAGCGGGCTCCCCTCGAACGGGAGCGCCAGCGGCGACGGCCGCGAGGCGGCGGCGGTGTGACCTCTCATCTGGCAGCGATTCTAGGGAGGGCCGGCCTCAGCCGACGATCTTCCGGATCTTCCCCTTGGCGATCATGGCGTCGATCAGCTCGACGACCGTCTCCTGGTCGCGGCGCGGCATCACCTCCAGCTCCCGGAACCGCTCCAGGAGCCGGACGTTACGGATCGGCGTCTCGGGCGCGGGACTGACGTCGGCGAAGAGCTCCTCGGGTGACGCCCGCAGGGCCCGCACCAGCTCGAGCAGCTTGGCCACGGTCGGGAAGGACGTGCCCATCTCGTACTTACTCACTTGGCGGGGATGGAGCTCGACCATGGAGGCCAGCTCCTTCTGGGAGAGACCGCGCTTCTGACGGGCCTCCTTCAGGCGGCGACCGAAGGCGACGGAGTCCCGGGTCCTTTCCATGACGAGGAGAGTAGGCATGGGTCACGGTCCGGCTTGCAGTATACGCACTAAAAGGGTAGTTTCAAGCTACGCAGTAAAAGAGAATCATCACCCTTGACGACCCCTCCCGGAAACGGGGTTTTTCGATGAAGGGAGACCATGCATGGCCCGCATCCCCGACGACCTGATCGAGCGTCTGAAGCGCGAGGTGGATCTCGAGGGCGTGGTGCGTCGCTCCGGGGTGGAGCTGCGGCGGGTGGGGGACGGGCTCGTCGGGCGCTGTCCGTGGCACGAGGACCGCGGCCCGTCTCTGGCGGTGACGCCGACGAAGGGCCTGTGGCACTGCCTGGGCGCCTGCCAGGCGGGCGGGACCGTCATCGACTGGGTGATGCGCGAGAAGGGCCTCGACTTCCGGCAGGCCGCCCTCTGTCTCCTCGAGGACTTCTTCCCCGAGGAGGCGCGGCGCTTCGCCGAGGCGAGCGGCGCGGGCGCTACCTCATCGTCTCCGTCGTCTCCCGCCCGCCCCCGTCAGCGCCCGCTCTCCTGCCCCCTCGACGAGGACGCCACCGACGAGGAGCTCTCGCGCCAGGTCGTCGGCTACTACCACGCCTGCCTGAAGGAGAGCCCCGAGGCGAAGGAGTACCTCGAGAGGCGAGGCCTCCTCGACGAGGAGCTCGTCGAGCGCTTCCGGCTCGGCTTCGCCAACCGCTCGCTCGGCATGCGCCTGACCGACGGCCTCCGGATGCGCCTGAACAGGCTCGGGTACTTCCGGGAGAGCGGTCACGAGCACTTCAACGGCTCGCTCGTCATCCCGATCCTCTCGGAGGAGGGCGAGGTCCTCGGCTGCTACGGGAGGAAGCTCCTCGCCAACCTCCGCGTCGGCACCCCGAAGCACCTCTACCTCCCCGGTCCCCGGCACGGCGTCTTCAACCCCGAGGCCTTCGCCGCCTCGACCGAGCTCGTCCTCTGCGAGGCCTTGATCGACGCCCTGACCTTCTGGCGCCACGGCTTCAGGAACGTCACCACCTCCTGGGGCGTCGACGGCTTCACGGCCGACCATCTCTCGGCCATGAAGGAGCACGGGACGAGGAAGGTCCTCATCGCCTACGACCGCGACGAGGCGGGGGAGGCCGGAGCGCTGAAGCTCTGCGAGAAGCTCGTGGCCGAGGGGATCGACTGCTACCGGGTCCTCTTCCCGAAGGGGATGGACGCCAACGAGTACGCCCGGAAGGTGAAGCCGGCCGACAAGGCGCTCGGCGTCCTCCTGCGGAGCGCCGAGTGGATGGGGAACGGCAAGCGCCGCAACGGCACCCATCATCCCGCGGCGCCGGCCGTCGTCGCGACGACGCTCGTCCGCGACGCGGCGCGGCGCTCCGTCAGCGCCACGATTCCGGCTCCGCCTCCGGCACCCGTCGCAACGCTTCCGCCTCCCGCCTCGCTCGTCGTACCCGAACCAGCGGCTGAGAGAAGCTCCTCCCTCTCAGCCGCTGAGACAGGAGCGCCCGCGGCGCTCCTGTCGGGGCTCGCCGCGGCGCCGCGCGCCACCGTCGAGCCTCCGGCTCCCGCTCCTCGCGACGTCCGCGACGCGCGCGAAGTCGGCGAGATCCGCGAGGTCCGCGAGGCCTCCACGCTTCCCGAGCCCCCGAGGCCAGCGGCTGAGAAAGGAAGCTCGTCCTCGACCGCACCGACGCCCTCCGCCCCCGACCCCCTCGACGAGTTTCGCCTCGTCCGCGGGGACCGCGCCTGGCGCGTGCGCGGCCTGCGCAAGAACCTCTCCTACGGCGTCCTGAAGCTCAACGTCCTCGTCCGGCGCGAAGGCGAGGAGGCCGAGCGACTCTTCGCCCCGCCCTCGCCGCTCTCGGGCTTCTTCGTCGACACCCTCGACCTCTACTCGGCCCGTCAGCGCGCCGCCTTCGAGAAGCAGGCCTCGGTCGAGCTGGGCGTCGAGGAGACCGTCCTCAGGCACGACCTCGGCGCCCTCCTGCGCCGCGCCGAGGAGCTCCAGCAGGAGGCCGTCGAGGCCGCCCTCGCCCCGAAGGCCTCCCACCCCGAGATGACCGCCGAGGAGCGCGAGGAGGCGCTCTCGCTCCTCAGGGACCCGCGCCTCCTCGCGCGCGTCGTCGAGGACCTGACGCTCTCGGGCCTCGTCGGCGAGGAGACCAACAAGCTCGTCGCCTACCTCGCCGCCACCTCCCGCAAGCTCGACCGCCCCCTGGCCGTCGTCGTCCAGTCCACCAGCGCCGCCGGCAAGTCGTCCCTGATGGAGGCCGTCCTCGCCTTCGTCCCCGAGGAGGAGAGGGAGAAGTACTCGGCCCTCACGGCCAACTCGCTCTTCTACTTTGGCCAGGACAAGAGCCTCTCGCACAAGGTGCTCGCCATCGCCGAGGAGCAGGGCGCCGAGCGGGCGGCCTACGCCCTGAAGCTGTTGCAGAGCGAGGGAGAGCTCACCGTCGCCTCCACCGGCAAGGACCCGCAGACCGGCCGGCTCGTCACCCAGGAGTACCGCGTCGAGGGCCCGGTGGCCATCTTCCTGACGACGACGGCCGTCGAGGTGGACGAGGAGCTGCTCTCGCGCTGCCTGGTCCTGGCCGTGGACGAGGAGCGCGAGCAGACGCGGCGCATCCACGAGCGCCAGCGCCAGGCCGAGACGCTCGAGGGGCTCCTGATGAGCCGGGAGCGCGAGCGGCTCTCGCGGCTCCACCGGAACGCCCAGCGCCTCCTGCGCCCCCTGCCCGTCGTCAACCCCTTCGCCCACGCCCTGACCTTCGTCGACGAGAGGACCCGCACGCGGCGCGACCACGTCAAGTACCTCACCCTCATCCGCGCCGTGGCCCTCCTCTTCCAGCACCAGCGCCCCGTCAAGGTCCTGCGAAGCGCCGACGGGACGGAGGTGGAGTACCTCGAGGTGGAGCCTCGCGACGTGGCCCTGGCCAACCGGCTGGCCGGCGAGGTCCTCGGCCGGAGCCTGGACGAGCTCCCGCCGCAGACGCGCAGGCTCCTCGTCCGCCTCCACGCCTGGGTGAGCGAGGCGTGCGACCGGCAGGGGGTGGCCCGGTGCGACTTCCTCTTCTCGGCCCGAGACGTGCGCGAGCGCACCGGCTTCAGCCACGACCAGGTGAGGGTCCACCTCGGGCGGCTCGCCGCGCTCGAGTACGTCCTCGTCCACCGCGGAGGCAGAGGCCAGAGCTTCGTCTACGAGCTCCTCTACGACGGCCGCGGCGCCGACGGCCGGCCCTTCCTCGTGGGGCTCCTGGACGTCGAGGCCAACGTGCTCACCGGGACCACCGAGACCACCGGGACGGCCGAGACGACCGAGGCGGCCGGTACGACGCAGGGTGCGGGGGGTGAGGAGGCGGGGTGCGGGGGGTCGATGGGGTGGGGTGGGGGCGTCGACGGGGCGGGGTGGGGGACGGCGCCGACGGCGCCTGGAGCCGCTCGTGGCGCGGCTCGGAGCCTCCCGCGCCTGTCCGGAGCGGGAAAAGGCCTCCTCGGCGGCGAGAAGAACGGCTCGTCGTACCCGGAGGTCCCGCCGGGCTTCGCCGCCTGAGGAGGGAGGCCCGTGCCGAGGAAGGGCCAGCGCCGCAGCTGGGGCTTCCTGCCGGGGGCGGAGGGGCATCGCCTGCCGGCGCTGGTGACGGCCTACGTGGAGGCGCTGAAGGTCAAGGGCGTCACCGAGCCGACGGCGGAGAAGTACGGCTGGATCCTCAAGCGCTTCGTGGCCTGGTGCCACGAGCGCGGCCTCGTCCACCCCGAGGAGGTCTCGCGGCCGGTCCTCGAGCGCTACCAGAGAGGGCTCTACTACTACCGCAGCCCGAAGGGCGCCCCGCTGACGGTCAGGAGCCAGTACCAGCACCTGGCCGGGGTGAAGTACTTCTTCCGATGGCTGGTGCGTCAGGGACAGCTCTCGTCGAGCCCAGCCGCCGAGCTGGAGATGCCGCGCCTGCCCCGGACGCTCCCGCGAAACGTCCTGACAGAGGCGGAGGCCGAGAAGGTCCTCGCGGTCCCGGACGTTTCGACGGTGACGGGGCTGAGGGACCGCTCGGTCCTCGAGGTGCTCTACGCCACGGGGATCCGCCGGACGGAGCTGGTGCGCCTCGCGCTCTTCGACGTGGCCTTCGAGCGCCGCACGCTCCTGGTACGCGAGGGCAAGGGGAGGAAGGACCGGGTCGTGCCGATCGGAAGGCGGGCGCTGGTGTGGCTGGAGGCCTACCTGACGCGCTCGCGCCCCGCGCTCGTCGTCCCGCCGGACGACGGGACGCTCTTCCTGACGTACATGGGCCGCGCCTTCAACGCCGACGTCCTGGGGGACGTGGTGCGCCGGATGGTCGTGGCCTCGGGCGTGGACAAGCCGGGAGCCTGCCACCTCTTCCGCCACACGATGGCGACGCTGATGCTCGAGGGCGGAGCCGACATCCGGTACGTGCAGGAGATGCTCGGCCACGCCAAGCTCGAGACGACCCGCATCTACACGCAGGTGAGCGTCGACCGGCTGCGCCTCGTCTACGAGGCGACTCACCCGGCCGCGCGGATGCCGGAGCGAGCAAGGGCCGAGGGCGAGGAGAAGGGAGCTACGCTTCCACTCGATGGCGAGGCGACGCGGACCGAGGACGGGTGAGTGTGCCTACTGCGGCGCCGTCGGCGTGGTGACCCGTGACCACGTCCCGCCCCTCAACCTCTTCCCCGAGCCCCGCCCCTCGAACCTGAACCTGATCACCGTCCCGGCCTGCCAGGCCTGTAACGCCAGCTTCAAGCTCGACGACGAGTACTTCCGTCTCGCCGTCACGGCGGGCATAGACGGCGACACCCATCCGCGAGAGCTGGCGTGGTCGATCAGGGCCATTGAGAAGCTCGCAACCCCGGAGAAGCTGGGTCTGGCCAAGTGGCTCGGCCAGGCCCGGCGGATGATCGAGGTGCGCTCCCCGGCCGGGCTCTACCTCGGTCACGCGGCTGGGATCGAGGTGGACCCCCGCCGCATCCTCCGCGTGGTCGAGCGCATCGTCCGAGGGCTCTTCTTCCATCACCGTGGTCGCCGACTGCCCCAAGGCTACGAGCTGGTGGCGATGAAGGTCGGGGACCGCCACCAGCCCTACGAACCTGACGCGGAGATGGTCCCGATCGTGGCGGCTCTCCTCCGGGAACCGGCCCACCACATCGGCGGGGTCGTCTTCACGTACTCCCTTGCGACCGTCCAGGGCGACGACAACGCGACGGCCTGGCTGCTCAGCTTCTACCGGCACCAGCTCTTCATGGCGATGACGGCGCCGGTGGGCGACGCCGTCTCGCAAGAGGCCTGACGCGAAAGAGGCCCGACCCGGACCCGACCACGCCGGCGCTCTCCTGCGAGAGAATGCCCTCCGGCAATCGTGAAACGCTCTCTTCTCTCAGCAGCTCTTCTGACGGTGGCCTCGCTCCTCGTGTCGACGAGCGCCGAGGCCTCGCGCACGAGCGTGTGGAGCGCCAGCGCGGCGCCGCAGGCGTCGGTGGCGCTCGCGCGGGAATGCGTCGCGTCCGAAGCCCGCTCGGTCGAGCGCGCGCTGGCGCTCGGTAACGGAGCCCTCGACGCACTCGACGAGGTCGACGACCAGGGCCTCGCACTCTTCACGGGAGACGAGCTCGACGGCCCGCTGACTGAACGCACACGGAGCTTCCACCTCGACGGCGCGGAGCTCCCCGTGCCGGCGCTCGTGTCGGACGCTGCGCCGAGCTATCCGAAAACTCGCGTCAGGGCTTTCGACTTCCTGGGACAGGAGGTCATCGGGGTCGAGCGCGGGCTAAGCCTCACGCTGCGCTGGGGATCGGGCGTTTTCGGGCTCGAACTCGCGTCAGGGTCCGGGGAATGGCTCTCTGAAGACCCGGCCGGAACCGTCGACTCCCCGAGCCTCTACGCATTCGTCGGAAACAGACCCAACCTCGCCACGGACCCGGCGGGAACTTGTGCGTTCGGGCTGCCGTGTCCCGAACCCGTCCAGCGGCTCATCGACGGCGCGGGTCGGGTGGTCACGAACGTCACGACGGCAGCTGGGAACGCCGCGGCGGTGACGGCCCGCGGCGTAGGGCAGGCGCTCCAGGTCCCTGCGGACATCGTCGCTGGCGCCGCTCTGACGGTCTACGAGACCGGCCAGAACGTCGGGATCGTGCTCGACCACAGCCGGCCCGAGGAAGAGCGACGGCACGCGAACCGCGAGATCGGGAAAGTCGTCGTGCCCTTGCTGGTGCCGGAGCTCTTCGCGGAGGTTGCGGCGGCAAGGTTTGGACGGGCAGCTGGGACAGCTCGCGGCTCGGCGTCCGCCCGATCGTGGAAGGACTTTCTGCCGGAAGCGCGGCGACGGCTGGAAACGGCGAAGGCGGCGTACGGGGATGGGCCCTACTACGCTATGGATGGACCTCGACCGCCCCGAAGCCCGCTCGGGCGCGACGTGACAGAGAGCTTTCCCGACCCCGATCCCTTGACCTATCGGAATGGCCTCCGGCCGGACACACCGGTCGAGGATCACATCCGGGCTCGTGCGCTTCGTGGTCATCCAACGGATCCGGAGAACCTTCACACCAAGGCATGGTCAGAGAATGCGAGGAAAGGGTGGCACGAAGGTGAGTACCTGCGGCAAAGAGAGGCGCTGATTCGAGGTGGGCTCACCCGAGAACAGGCCGAATGGGTTCTCGAAGACTACTTGCGATGGATCGAGACCGACGTCCACCCGACGCCCGTTGATCCCGCGAAACTCGATAGGCTGCAATCGCCGTGATGGCAAGTGCGATCTCGATCGGCGATGTTGTTAGAGATCGGTTTGGGCGCGAGGGCATCGTGTGTACATTGGAGCCAGAGCCCTCGTCGGACTGGAAGCGCGAACAGGTAGGCGGGGCGGAAATCGAGAAGCTCCCTAGGGACACGCGATGGTGGGGTGTTCTGCCATTCGGGGGCGGGTATCTCTTGTGTCCGGATGTAGAACTCAGTCGCCTGCGACGCGCCTCATATGACGACTTTCTGGCAGCGGTCGATACTGCCGGTCCGTCCGGACGTACGCGGCTCGCCCTGACATTCCCGGATTTCGTCGATCAGCTCTTGGCGAATCGGAAGGGATCCTGAAGAGGTTGTCTTTGTTCGCCTCTCTGTGATGAGGCCTGACGAGGCCAAGCATGGCAGCGAACCGGAAGCGGCGCCCCGACCCGATCCTCCGCGACGGACGCCTCCTCGAGGCGGAGCTGAAGGCGGCGACGTCGGCGATCGAGAAGGCGCGCGAGGCGCTCGAGGCGATCCGCGTGGCGTCGGGGCTCGGCGTCCGCGTCACGCGCCACTCGCGAGACATGGCGCTGGCGGTTGGCAAGGCCGAGACGGCGCTCCGGAAGGCCAAGCGGCTCGCGGCGAAGGTCACCCGCCACTCGCGCGACCTCGCGATCGGCGCGAAAGTCACGCGGCACTCCCGGGACCTGAAGGACTGACCCCCTGTATGGTGCCAATGGGCTTTGCGAGCGAGTCCTGGGCCCTGGCGCGACGCCGGGCGCGTCTGGGAGGTCCCGGATCCTGCGACGGCGTTGCGGCACCGGGATGGGTGCGGCCTCGCGTTGAGCGGCGCCGAACGGGCGCTTGTCCGCGCAGCGGACGCGACGGCCGGACCTCCGGTGGCCCGCGGCCTCGCGCGCTCGTCGCGGGTCGTGACCCCGCGAAGCCGGCTTCCGTCTTCGGGGGGGCGACGGAGTGGGCGGCGGGACTACTCGGTCGCGGCGGGGGAGGCGCGCCGCTCTCCCCGGTCTACGCCGCCTGCCTCCTGACGACCGGCAGCCGCCTCTCCGGGTCGAGGTGATCGACTCTGTAGCTCGGGAAGGCGACGACTTCGCCTGGCCGGCCGCGGGGTGGTGGCACCGCGTGGAGACTCGCCGGCGGGAGGCGGAAAAACACCTCGGCCGGGGTGGCGCCCCGGAGCGCCTGGTGCGGCCGGAAGTAGGCGTAGTGCAGCAGGCCCCGCCCGACCCGACGCTCGAGATCCACGAGCGCCAGCGGCCTGACGAGCGGGAGGGCCAGTGACGCCTTCAGCGTCCTCCAGAGCCGCTCCACGAGGGCGGTCGAGCGCGGCGACCCGACGGCGCCGAAGCGGTGCTCGATGCGGAGCGTCCGCACCGCGGAGCGGAACAGGCCGGCCGTGAACGCCGCGCCGTGGTCCGAGACGAGGACGCCGATCGGGCCGTACCGGCGGGCCTTGGCCAGAAGGCCGGCCATCTCAGCCGCGGAGGGCTCGGTGCGAAAGAGCCGGAAGGCGAGCGGGAACCGCGAGAAGACGTCGAGGACCAGGGCCAGCCGGCACGAGACGAGGCCGAAGAGCGACCGGACGACCGTCACGTCCACGACGACCTTCTCGAGCGGCCGCTTCGCGCGGACGGGAGACTGGTCCGCTCGGGAGAGCGAAGACGGGGGAGCGAGCGGCGGAGGAGCGGGGACGACGGGCCGTTCCTGGCGGTAGCGGGCCACGGCGCGCTTGGAGACCTTCCAGCCGATACGGGCGAGCTCGTGGGCGATCCGGCCGGCGCCGCCCAGCCCGAGCCGCGACAGGTGATCGACGAGATGCCGGACGACGTCGGCGTACCGCCGCACGGGCGGGACGGGGCGGAGGAGCGACCCGACGCGGGAGTCGCCGGGGTGGCGACGCTCCTCGGCGGTCCAGCGGTGGATCGTCGAACCGGAGAGCGCGAAGCGCTGCGCCGTCTCGTCAGCGGAGAGGAGGAGCGCGTCCTTCACCCGCAGGATCGCGAAGCGCTGCTCGGGGGTGTACTGGGGTCGCCGGTGCTCAGGGAGCTTCCGCAGCCGCGCGGCGAGGAGGTCGGCGGCTTGCCAGGCCAGGTCGAGCTGGTACGTCAGCTCGAGGATCCGCGCCTCGGCGCGTACGGGGGACCCCAGCGACTCGCGCAGCTCGCCGAGGCGATGTCCCAGGAGGATGGAGAAGAGCTGGGTGGCGCGGCGGAGGGCACGAAAGGCGGCGAGGTCCGAAGGGACAAGCCGCGCCGAGGCGCACACGGCGCGGACCAAGAGACCGTCGAAAGGCGACACGGCGGGGGAGGGTACGCCCGGAAGCGCGAGAGATGCCTCCGCAGCCGTGCCATACGAGGAGACGGTCCCAGTAGCCGGTCCTGTGCGATCAGAGGGAAACGCGAGAGCCTTCTCCACGCAGCCACGCCTCCCGGTCGCATCCGACCACGCATCCGTCGAGCCAGGGGGCGCCGCGACCGAGGAGGAACGGTGAGTCGTCGAGCGGGCGCTGAGGCCCGTAGAATGAGGGAGATGACGCGCGAAGAGTTCTTCCGGGCGGCCGAGGCCTTCCCCCGGGGCGAGCGGATAACGCTGGCCCGCGACCTCACGCTGAGCGTCGAGGAGGAGGGGGCGGATCTGTCCGAGGCCGAGTGGGACGCGGCCTGGGGCGCCGAGGCCGACGAGCGGCTCCTCGAGATCGAGGAGGGCCGCGCCCGGGAGATCCCCGGCGAAGAGGTGACGGCGCGTGTCCGGGCGATCGTCGGCTCGTAGACACCGCTTCCATCTCCACGCCGCGGCCGAGTACGTCGAGGCCGCCGAGTGCCTCACGGCCGAGGACCGGCAGGTGGCGCAGGCCTTCGAGGCCGCCGTCCAGCACGCCATCGACCGTATCCGCGAGTCCCCGGAGGTCGGCGTCTGCACCGAAGTCGTCCACGCGCGGGATCGCCAGCGGCGTTCCCAGGCGGAGCCCGGCGGCGGAAACGGTCGGGACGAGGGAAACCAGAGGGGGCCGTGAGGAGACCCTGATGGGGATGTTCGATTGGTACCGGCCGGAGCCACCCCTCTCATGCCCGGCCTGCGGCGCCCCGCTGTCGGTCTGGCAGGGGAAGGACGGCCCGCGCCTCCTCCTGGTGTGGAAGCAGGGCCAGGCGCGAGCCATCGGAATAGGGGCGGATGACGTCGACACAATGTCACCGTTGGAGGCCGATGCCAGCCGACTTCCTGGCCGCTTCCGGTTCCGGAGCTGGGACTGCGAGGACCATCGCCCGGCCGAAGCCGAGGGCGAGGTCGAGAAGGGGGTGTGGGTCCGCACGCGGATCGTGGGGTTCGGCCCGGACACGGGGAGATTCCGCGCTGCATTCCCCTGGAGCGGCGGTGTTCGAGAGAGCGAGGACGGAGGCGACGCGTGACGCAGGCATCGTGCGCGACCGACGTGTGCATCCCGCCAGAGCGATGGACCGACGTCCGAGGTGATCGACGCCAGCTGAGGACGGTCCTCTGGCTGAACGGGTGCCCGCTGCATCTGGAGGCCGTGGAGGTCGACCCGTCGGAGGACGGGCTTCTCGGGCCCGTCGCCGAGGAGGACGAGGCAACGCTGCGGGTGCTCGACAATGTGTATCCGGCGCGTTGGACGACGATGAGCCTCACCTGGCCGGGCGAGGCGAGCCCGCGGGAATACGTGACTTATGCGGTCCCGTTCGGGGACTGACGGCGCCGGGGCCGACCGGCCGACGGCCGCCGCGAAGGCACCGCGCCGGCCTGGGGGAACCAGGCTCACCTCGTCCGCCGGCCGGAAGACGAGTCCCGGAGAGCGACGAGCGCCTCGCGACACGGAAGCGTCAGCGGACCGGCTCCGCCGGGCCCTCGTCCGGGCGAGCCGCGGCGAACGAGTGGTTTTGCGGCACGGCAGGAGGACGGTCGCCGCCGTCGTCCCCATCGAGGACCTCGAGCGGCTGCGCCGCCTGGACGACGCTGCGGACAGGCGGGCTGCCCGTGCCGCCCTGCGGGAGGCGAGGCGCAAGGGGACGATCCCCTGGGAGCACGTCAAGTCGGAGCTGGGGCTCTGACGGTGCGGGCAGTGTGACCCGAGGACGTGCCCATGGCCCTCGTCGCCCGGTTCGCCGGCGACGGGGCGTCGGCTACATCGCTGCGCGGAGGATCCGGCCCGGTCACGCTCTGATCCACTCGTATAGCATTCGAGCGACACGTGTAGAATCCGGCTCGGGAGAGGTGATCCCGTGGCCCTGAACATCCGGAACCCCGAGGCGGAGAAGCTGGCAGAGGCCGTCGCGCGGCTGGCCGGGGAGACGAAGACCGAGGCGGTGACCCGGGCCCTTCGAGACCGCCTCGCCCGTCTTCGCCGAGAGCGGCGGGGACGCGGTCTCGCCGACGAGCTGGACGCGATCGCGCGTCACTGCTCCCGGCTCCCCGTTCGGGACGGCCGGAGCCCCGAGGAGATCCTCGGGTACGACGAGCGGGGACTCCCGCGCTGATGGTCATCGACACGTCGGCGCTGATCGCGATCCTCCTCGACGAGCCGGAGCGCCGTGCGTTCACCGAAGCCATCGAGGCGGCGGAGAGCCGGACGGTCTCGGCGGTGACGCTTCTCGAGACCGCGATCGTCGTCGAGTCCCGCTTCGGGCCGGAGGGGGCGAGCGACCTCGATCACCTCCTCGAGACGGCGGACGTCGAGGTCGCTCCCGTCGACGTCGAGCAGCTCCGGATCGCGAGGCGTGCCTTCCGCCGGTACGGAAAGGGGCACCACGCGGCCGGGCTGAACTTCGGGGACTGCTTCGCCTACGCGCTCGCCCAGGCGCTCGGCGAGCCGCTCCTCTTCAAGGGCGACGACTTCGGCCGGACCGACGTCGAGGCGGCAGTCCCCGCGAAGCGATCCTGACCCGGCGCCGCCGGGCGCGCCCGGCGAGCCGACGCGCGGGGTAGTCTTCGTGAATGCCGCGCCCCGGGATCCATCGCCGCTTGCTTTCGCACGACATCGGGGTCCGGGCGAGAAGCCGAAGGTCGAGCGCGATGGAAGAGCCGGGAGAGCCTACCGAGGGAGAATCGGAGGGGGCGCCCCCGGCAGCTGCGGCGCCCGGGGCCGCCGGCCTTTCGGACAGCCCGCGGGTAAGGGGAGTCCCTGCGAGCCGCGCAAGGCCCAGTGGGCCGGTGCCTCAGCCGGCAGAGGGGAGTTCCCGGAACCCGCTCGCGAGGAGGTGGCGCCAGGTCTCGTCGAGCTCGGCGAGGGGCGGTACGAAGACGATTGTGCCGTCACGGCCGCGGGTGAGGAGGACGCGATAGGCGTTCTGGCGCATCTGGAACGGGTCGAGGGGGCGGGTCCTTCCCCGACGACCGTACTTCCTGGCGTTCTGGTCGGTCCAGGACCCGCTCTCGCGGAGGTAATCCGTCCCCCAGGCGACGAGGGCCATGTCGAGTTCGAGGCCCTGGCACTGAAACTCCGTGGCAGTCCGCTCGAGGCGTCGGCAGGACATGGGGTGAGCCTCTTCCTCGGTGAACCACATGCCGATGTTCATCGTCCGCGAGGCCTGGAAGAGGTTGTCGACGCCGGAGCGAGGGAGGCACTTGTCGCGCGAGGACGCCAGAATCCCGTGACGCGCGTCCGGCTGCTCGGCGTACCGGCTGCGCAGGTACGCCTTCCCCGCCTCGAGGTCGCGGGTCGCCCAGAGCCGGATGCCCATCGCGATCGATCCCTCGGGGGCCCAGAGGCGCTCGCTGATGGCCCTGCTCGTCGCGGGATCGCCGTCGCCGAGGACCGATTCCACGAACCGGTGGAGGTCGCCCGCGAGGTGGAATCGGATCGCCGTGTCGAGGTTGAGGGTCGGGTTCCAGCGGACATCCAGCACGGTCCGGGTGAAGTGGGAGTCGATGCCGGCCGGCGCGTGCCTAGCAGAGCGTCCGGGTCGACGCGGCCCTCCCGCGGAGCCGCCCGAGGGCGGTCCGTACCCGCGCGAAGCGCGGCGCTCTCGGCCGTAGTCCGTCTGGGCGTGGTGTGCTTGTGGCCCGGGCGGGGTGTGGCGGGCCAGAATGAGGGGAGCGCTGCCGCGCGGAGGAGGCGCAGATGAAGATCCCAGCTGATCTCTGTGAGCAGGCATTCGAGCTCGCGGCGCCAGAGGACGCACAGGCATGGCTTGTGGACGTCGACAAGGCGGTCGGCGGGCTGAGATGGGTCGCGCTGGGGGGGATCGAGAACAACGTCCACACGGTACAGGTGTCGGCAGACTCGGCACTTGCGCTCGTCGAGCGACCTATCAACAGCCTCGACGCGGTCCTGGATCTGAAGGCGCTGGAGCTGGGACAGACGGCGCGGACGCCGCACGAGGCGGCGAGGGCGTGGTGGGGCGTTCCTCCGGGAGGTCTTTCGGACCTGCCGGAAGAGGAGCGGCGCAAGCTCGCGGACCTGATCCGTGTTACGAACCTCGAGTCGGGCGAGGCCGAGAGGCCGACCATCGTCATCCAGGACCTTGGGACGGGCCAGCACCCGGACGACTTCCCGCGCACGCTGCTCTCGCTGCTGGAGTCGAACAAGAAGTCGAAGACGCATCAGATGGGCGTCTACAACGCCGGAGGCGCGGCGAGCTACGCGTACTGCTCTCACGCCTTCGTCATCTCGCGCAAGGCGCCGCAGCTTCTCGGGAGCCAGCCGGACGAGGTCGGGCTGGCGGTCGTGAGGTACGACCCCCTCGATCCGGACCGCTTCAAGTCCGGCCGCTACGAGTACTGCGTCGCCAAGGACGGCTCCATCCTCCGGATGGACATAGACCAGCTGCCCGACCCGCACACGGGGCTTTCCGCCCCGGGCTACGGGACGTACGTGAAGCTCGTCTCGTACGAGCTGTCGCGGTATCACCGCGGCGCCTACGAGCCGAAGCGGAGCCTCTGGCACCTCTTTCATGCGGCTATCCCCGATCCCTGCCTCCCGTTTCGGATCGTCGAGACACGCGCCCGGCGATTCTCCGGGGTCCGGGGCGCGGCGGAGCGCCGGGTCGTCACGGGGCTTCTCCACCTCCTCAGGCGACCCGAGACCTCGGAGTACAACGACGAGCGGGAGCTCTCGCTCGCTGCCGAGAGCGGGAAGGTGGTCCTGCGCTACTTCGTCGTCAAGGAGTCCGATCCGGAGTACTTCACGACGGCCGAGCAGGGCCTGACGCTCACGCTCAACGGGCAGCGGCACGGGACCAAGGACCGGGCGTGGATCAAGCGGAACACGGACCTCAACTACATCTACAAGCGGCTGATCGTCCTGGTGGATGGGAACGGGCTGACGAACGCAGCGAAGCGGGAGGTCTTCTCGTCGACGCGCGAGTCGCACAAGGACTCCGCGCCGCTCGCGCGGAGGATCCTCGAGCGCGTCGTCCAAGAGCTTCGCGAGGACGAGGACCTCAGAGACCTGGACGAGGCGGCCCGCCAGAAGGCGATGGCGGAGGCGACACGGTCCACCTCCGAGCGCATCAAGAGACAGCTCGCCAGTCAGATCGCCGCCTTTCTCAAGGGTCAGGGGGCAGGCGCGCAGGGCGGCAAGCCGGCGGCGCGGAGGCCGCCCGGAACGGGTGGCCGGAAGCCCCGATCCATCGACGACAGCGCGATGCCGGAGATCCCCGACAAGCTCGAGATCCTCACGGACCCGGTCGTCATCGAGGCCGGCGGCCGGGCGGGTCTCCGGCTCGGCATCAACGCCAAGAACGACTTCCTCCCGAAGTACGCCAGCGCGCTGAAGATCGTGCTCGGGCCGGACATCAAGAGCCACATCAAGGTGACCGCGACGGGGCGTCTCCTCGGCGGCCGAATGAGGGTGAGCCTCGAAGCGGCCGACACGACGCCGGTGGGCGTCTCGACTCTTCAGGTCGCGCTGGTGGACCCGGAACTCCCGGTCTTCCTCACCGCCTATGGCGCCGTGCACGTCGTCGTCCCGAGCCAGGACGAAGGGAAGGAGGCCGCGCGGCACGGGGGCGAGCCGGACGTGGACGTGCTGTGGCACGGCCGGGCGGACTGGGAGGCGCTCGGCGGGTGGGACGAAGGGACTGCGGGTACCTGTGAGGTCACGCGGGACGAGAAGGACCGTGCGGTGGTCACGAAGGTCGTCTGGCACCTTAACGGAGCATTCGCTCCGTACGAGTCCGTCGTCCTGGCCAAGAAGGTGACCGAGGCGACCCGGAAGGCGTTTGAGGAGGCGTACCAGTACCCGCTCTGCTGGGCGATGTTTCAGCAGTCCGTCGCCGCCTACGAGCGAGGGCGGAAGGCGGACGAGGACGGAGGAGAGCTGCTGATCCCGGAGGACTACGTCAAGGGCGAGCTCGCGCGCGTGGCGCGCGCCGTGCTCATCGCGAAGGAGCCGGAGCTCGCCGTCGTGCAGGGCGCGGACACGGCTTGAGTCCGGGCCGGAGGCCCGTCAAGCGCTCGGCGACCTTCCGGGCGCACCTCTGGGGATCGCGGAGGATCTGGTGCTCCCAGAGGCGGAGGACGGACCAGCCGAGGGCGCGGAGGTGACGGCGGACGCGCTTGTCGCGGGCGATGTTGCGCTCGATCTTCGGCTTCCAATAGCTGCGGTTGGATCGGGGCGTGGGGATCGCGCAGCGAGGGCAGCCGTGCCAGAAGCAGCCGTCGACGAAGACGGCCAGGCGGGCGCGTGAGAAGACGACGTCGGGCGTGCCGGGGAGGCGGGCGCGCAGGCGCCAGCCGCGCAGGCCCGCGGCCCAGAGCGCCTTGCGCAGCGCCACCTCAGGACCGGAGTCCGTCTTGCGGATGCGCGACATCACGTACGAGCGGACCTCGGGCCCGTAGAGGTCGGTCATCGTCGCGGGCGCTCCGGGCTACGCCGGCAGCGCGCGAGCCGCGGCGCGGGTCCCCTTGCCCGTCCCCGGGTGCGCCGTGTGCCGCCCGGCCAGGGCCTGGAAGCGCGGCGGGACGGACCGCACGCGCTCCGGCGCAGGCGCCGGGGAGCGGTCGGGCGGGAGGAGCTTCAGCTCGGAGCGCAGCGGCTTGAGCCCCAGGAGCTGCACGCGGATCTCGCGTCCGAGGACCTCGGCCAGGAGCGACGGCACGGCGTTGCCGATCTGTCGCTGCTGCGCGCCGCGGCTCCCGGTCACCACCACGTCGTCCGGAAACGTCTGCAGCCGGCAGAGCTCGCGCATCGACAGCAGCCGGCTCTCCCAGTGGAACGGCCCGACGGCCGGGCCCGGCTGGGCCTGGATCGTCCAGGACGGGCGGTCCTTGGCCAGCTTCAGAAGGAACGACCAGTAGCGCCGGCGCCACCCGAAGAGCGGCAGGCCGCCGAGGCGGTCCGTGTGCCAGAGGTAGTTCTGCCCCTCGGGGATCGAGGGGAGGAGCTCGGCCCATCGCCCGCGGACGCGCAGGTCCTCCGACGCGTCGGGCCGCACGTCGGCCAGCGCGTCCCAGGCGGTGCGATAGGGTGACAGCTCCGAGAGGAGCAGCCCGCCCTCGGTCATGTCGGCGTGCGTCGGCTCGGGAGGCCGGAAGGTTTGCCCGTCGCGCCCCGCGATCACCAGGACGCGGTGGCGCAGCTGAGGAACCCCGTAGTCGGCCGCGTTGAGCCGCAGCACCTGCGGGCGGTAGCAGGTCCCGGAGGCGCGATTGATCTCCTCGACGGCCTCGAGGAGAAGCCTGAGCCCCTCATCCTTCCCCTTGTAGGCGAGCCCCTCGACATTCTCCAGGACGAAGCCGTGCGGCAGCGTCTCGCGCAGGACGCGGAGGTAGGCCGCCATCGTGCTGGCGCGCGGGTCGTCGAGCCGCCGCGAGTCGCCGCGCGACCAGTAGCCGCTCTTGGAGAAGGGCTGACAGGGCGGCCCGCCGATCAGGAGCGCCGCCTCGCCCTTCTTCAGCCGCCCCGCCTCCAGCAGCTCCTCGGAGCGCACGTCGTGGATGTCGCGGTCGACCACCGGCCAGCGTCGGTTGGTCCGCAGCGTCCGCACGCAGTCGCGGTCCATCTCCAGCGCCACGGCCGTCTCGAAGCCCGCGGCCTCGAAGCCGTAGTCCAGGCCTCCGGCTCCCGTGTAGAGGCTCAGGATCGCCGGCTTGCGCGCCATCGGCCTCACGCCCCGCGCGCGGCGCGCAGGACACGCGCCGCGTCGTCGGTCCAGCGCGCGTCCAGGCGGACGTTTTGGCTCAGGCGGCCCTTGCAGGTCTTGTGGGGGTCGAGCGAGCCCGGCAGGGCGTAGCGGAACTCCCAGCGCTCCGTCACTGCGTGGAGGCAAGCCGCGACGACGTCGAACTCCTCCGGGCGGTAGTAGCGCGTGCAGGGGTCGCCCTTGGAGGCCCGTGTCTTCTGGAAGTCGAGCCGGACCGTCCCGTCGGCCAGCGTCTGCCGCAGGACGTTCTTGCACTGGAATGTCAGCAGCTTGCTCTCCTCGAAGAGCAGGCGGACGTCGGGCCCACCCTCCTCGTCCAGCCGCCAGCACTCTGTCACGCCGGGGACTCTCTCCAGCGTCCGGACCAGGTGCTCCTCGGCCACCCAGCCGCGCACGGCCATCTTCAGCCGCCGAGCCGACGCGATCAGGTCGAGCACCTCGGTCTCGCTCAGCTCCAGCTCTCGCGCCAGGGCGTGCGTCGTCTCGGGAGGAGGAGGCGGAGCGAGGACCGGAACGGGGATCGGCTCGGGCAGCCGCCCGACCGGGAACGTCTCGGCCAGGAGCTGGCGGTGGCCCTGGTCCATCCCCTGCGCTAGGCGCTCGAAGCGGACGTAGTCGAGGAAGCGGCCCTTCGTCCCGCCGACCAGGACCTCGACCGGCTCCTCGACCCTGTCGCTGCGCCGCTCGCGCTCCCAGGCGTGCCACGTCTCCTTCAGGATCGCCTCGGCGTGCGCCTCCTTGAACTCCACGCTGATGAAGAACCGCGTCGGGCTGTGGATCTCGGGGTCGGCGCCGACGAAGAGACCCAGCGCGGGATTGATCCCGACAAACAGCGTCGTGTAGAGCCCGAACGGGTCCTGCCAGATCTTGTGAAGCCGCTTGTCGTCGGGCCCGTACTTCACCTGGAAACGGTGCTCGTCGGCGGGGCGGTTCTTCGTCAGCTTCTGATTCGCCAGGAAGGCGTAGCAGACGATCCCGAGCCGCTCGCCCCAGGGCGTCTCGATGGAGATCCGGAACGGGGCTTCGTCGGGCCCGGCGCTCCGGATGACCCGGCAACCCTGGCTCTCGAGGCCCTCGCGCACGAAGGCAAGCAGAGGCTCCTTGTCGCGGGCGCTGACCCTGTACCGCTCGTACTCCACAGGCGGATCGTAGCTGGGGAGAGGCGCACAGAGCCAGTGGTCGACCGCATCCGTCCGACATGCACCTCTCGAGGCCTCTTCCTGCCGTCGACAGACTGAAGAGGGGTCCTTGGGCGGGATCAGCTCGCCCTCCCAAGCTTGGGCAATCTCACTCTGAGCGTGATCCTGCGTGGTCTTGTCCTCGATCCTGCCGTACTGATCCCCAGCCGCTGGTTTCCACATGCGCCGCTGGGTCCGTGTCACGGCCGGCCGCTTGGCCGCGCTGGGCAGCGCGCTCGTCCCACTCGCCGCTGCCCTGCCTTGCGGTAACCGCACTTCCCGCCTCCGCCCCAGCCCCGCAGCCCATTCAACGTGACTTCCGGTGGGGTCGTCTGGCTAGTGCCTGAGATGGACCGCATGGTCGCCTCGCCGGAGATCACTTTCGAGGACGGGAGCGGCTGGAGCTTCTGGCTCTTCGTCCGCGAGCGGTCCAAGGACGCGGAGGGGCGCGCCGTGGCGTTCACGTTCCTGGGACGGGCGCGGTACGAGTCGCACGAGGGGGAGCGGCCGGTGAGCATCGTCTGGAGGCTCGACACGCCGATCCCGGCAGCGCTCCACCCCCGCCTCGTCCCGGCCGCGACCGCCTGACGTCCACCCGCGGCGTCCGGCCGATCCGCAGCGCCCCGGCCGCGATACGATCCCTCTCGTCCAGCCCGACTCGGCGTCCGGCCCGCTCCGAACGGGGCGAAGGATGGAGGTGGCGGCGATGGGGTACGACATCGGGAACGACAGCGACGGGACGAGCCACATCGTCTGGCTCCAGGAGCGGAGCCAGTCGTGCGGGCCGGCCTGCGTCTACATGATCGAGACCATGCGGGCGCAGATGTGCCTCGTCGGCGGCGAGGAGCGCGTCCGCCAGCTGATGACGCTCTTGCCGAACGGCTACACGGAGGCCAACGGGACGGCGGCCTACACGGCGCTGGCGGCGGCGCTGCAGAAGGCGAACATCCAGGCGACCGCCAGCTATTCGACCGCGGTCGCGGCGCACTTCGCCGCCGCGCGGTTCCCGTTCATCGCCCGGGTCGCCTGGCCCAGCGGCGGCGGGCACTTCATCGTCTGCGCCCGGCGGACGCGGGGCGGGCAGATCGTCTGCCTGGATCCCTGGTACGGGCTCAACGAGACGGCGGAGAGCGGGCTGCCGGCCTACGCGGCCGGAAACGACGCCCGTCGCGGGGTCTGCCTCCGGACGCCGGTCGGCGGGAGCTTCTCGGGCCACTTCATCACGATGTAGCGACGGCGGCCCGGTCTCCCGGGCCAGGGGCCGACGGGAAGGGCGTGACTCAGCGCCGCCGGGCGGGGTCGCGGAACCAGACGAGCATGAGCGAGTCGCGGACGCCCGAGCCGTCGGGGATCCGCTCGACGCCGTGCCAGCTCTTCGTTCCGACCGCGAAGGCGTAGCCACAGCCGGGCTCGAACGGGACGCGCCGGAACTCCTCGAGGAGGCGTCCCGTCCGGAGGAAGCCCCACGGGCGGAGCCGGTAGAACGACGTCCCGAGGTGGCGTGGGCTCCCGTGCGAGGGGAGGTAGATCTGGAGCGTGACGACCTTCGCCGGCGAGTCGGGGTGGGGCTCGATCCAGTAGCCCGGGAGGTCGCGGACGAGGCTCGCGCGCGGGTGGGCGTCGAGCCCGGCGAGGGCGTCGGGGCTCATCCGGAAGCGGCGGCCCAGGTCCCGCCCGAGGAGGCCGAACACGCGCGCCTTCAGGGCCGGCGACGAGAGCGAGCGCCGCACGTCGGCCCAGAAGCCCCGCCGGTCCGGGGGGAGGGGCGCGATCCCGTGGTCGTCGAGCGGCAGGACCGAGCGGGCGACGGTCCCGTCCGGGCGCCGGTATTTCTGCGGCCGGTCGGGGTCGTAGGTCTCGGGGGCGGGGAGCTTCTCGCGGAGCGTGGCGTGCATCTCGGGCGAGACGACGTCCTCGAGGAGGAGGTGGCCGAAGGGACGCTCGTGGCGCTCGGCCCGGTCGAGTGCGGCCAGGAGGCCGGTGAGGAGCCGCTCGCCCGGGCCCGGATCGCTCGGGTGCACGCGCGGATCTTAGCGATCCCCGGGCGTCCCGTGCGTCAGCCGTGGCCCGGGGCCGGGCCGCTCTCGATCCGCGGGAAGAAGGCGTGGAGCCCCTCGACGAGGGCGCGCGGCTCGGCGGGCGACAGGACGAGGGTGCGCGCGGGGAGGACGAGGACGACGGCCTTCTTCGGGTCGGTGACGAAGGCCCGGTAGCGGCCGAGGGCCCGGTTCTGGTAGAGGCCGGTGAAGGAGAAGAGGCCCCCGTTGCCGAAGACCCGGAGCGAGCCGCACATGGCGTCCGGGTCGTGCCAGGCCCGTCGCAGCCCGGCGAGGTCGAGGCGGGTCGTCCAGAGGAGGCGCTGGACGCGGAGCTCGCCCGGCGAGACCTCGTACGCCCGGACGACGAAGAGGAGGGCGAAGAGGGCGATCGCGGGAGGGACGAACGAGACGAACGTCCCGAACGTCTCGGCGAAGGGGACGCGCGTCCCGTGCGGGATCGCTCGGGCGGCCCCGATCCCGACGGCGACCAGGAGGGCGGCGCCGATCAGCGAGACGACCTTCAGCGAGGTGGGCCAGGGAGCGGCTTCGAAGCGCTGCATCGGCGGGTCCTCCGGCGCCCCTCGATTATGGGCGTCCGGGGGCGACGTGGATCGACGCCCGGACGCCCGGCCTCCGCCTTGACAGGTGGCCTGGCGGGGCCCATGTTCGTGCTAACCATCAAAAACGCTTTTGATGGTTAGCGCGGCGGGACGGACGCGCGGAGGCCGGGATGGACGCGAGAACGAGCTTCGGCAAGAGCCTCTCGGGATGGGCCGGGGAACGGGGCTTCCGGGTCGGCTGGGGGCCGCTCGAGGTCGTCGACGCCGCGCTGGACGACGTCCGGGGACGGGGCCTCTCGAGGGCGCTCGCGGCGTACGCCTCGGAGTCGCTCGCCACCGACGCGGCGAACGTCCTGGCGGCGCGGGGCCTCCGCTCGGTCTTCGTCGTCGTCGTCCCGAGGCCGGCGCACACCGTCCTCTTCGACCGCGAGGAGGGGACGGTCGAGGCGCTCTTCCCGCCGACGTACGTCCGGTACCGGGACCTGTTCGAGGAGCTCCGGACGGCGATCTCCGAGGGCCCGCTCGCGGGGGCCCGCGTCGAGACGCTGAACGCGCCGCTGAAGCAGGTCGCCTCGCGCCTCGGGCTCGTCTCCTACGGCCGGAACAACGTGACGTACGCCGAGGGCGCCGGGAGCTGGCTCCAGCTCGCGGGATACGCGACCGACGCCCGGCTCCCCCACCCGGCGGCGTGGAGGCTGTCCGAGCCGGCGCTCCTGGAGCGCTGCCGGAGCTGCCGGGCCTGCCTCAAGAGCTGCCCGACGGACGCCATCTCCGCCGACCGCGTACTGATCCACGCCGACCGCTGCCTGACGTTCGCCAACGAGGTCGCGGGGGAGTGGCCGGCCTGGGTCGAGCCGAAGGCGCACCACGCGCTGGTGGGCTGCCTCCTCTGCCAGACCCGCTGCCCCGAGAACCCGAAGCTCTCCGTGGAGGCCTCGGGGGTCGTCTTCACCCGCGAGGAGACGGCGAGCCTCCTCTCCGGGCGGGAGGACCGTGACGACCCGTCCTGGCCCGGGATCCGGGCCAAGCTGGGACGGCTCGGGCAGCCGCAGATGGAGGACGTCCTCGGGCGGAACCTCCGGGCCCTCGTGGCGGCCCGCGGCGCTGCGAGCCGATGAGGCCGCCGCCCGGGTTCGAGATCACCGGGGGGAGCCTCTGCCTCGACCTCCCGAACACCCTCGGCGAGCGGCGGCGGGCCGAGCCGAAGGAGCACCTGCACGAGTACGCCGACCTCGTCGCCTGGGGGCTGCAGGCCGGGGCGATCGACGAGCGGACGGCGCGGCGCCTCACGCGCGAGGCGGGGCGGGATCCCCGCGCCGCCTCCCGGGCGCTGCAGCGGGCGCAGGGCCTTCGCGAGGAGCTGTTCCGCCTCTTTGCGGCCGTCGTCGAGGGCCGGGCCCTTCCCGAGCCCTCGCTCGCCGCCCTCGACGAGGCCCTCGCCGCCGCGCTCTCCGCGCGCCGCCTCGTCCGGAACGGGGCCGGCGTCGCGTGGGCGTGGCGCGAGGAGGACCCGCCCGCGCTCGACCGGGTCCTCTGGCCGGTCCTGGTCTCGGCCGCCGAGCTCCTGACGTCCGGCGAGGCGGGGCGCGTGAGGCGGTGCGAGGGGGAGGGCTGCGCCTGGCTCTTCCTCGACCGGAGCCGGAACGGCTCCCGCCGATGGTGCGACATGACGGTCTGCGGGAACCGGGAGAAGGCGCGCCGCCACCGGCGGAGGCCGGCGCGCCCGGGTCCGGCGCGCCGGGGTCCCGGCACGCGAGCCCGGCCGTAGGAGCCGGCCGCCGGGCTGCGGCGCCGGGCGGTGCTTATGATCCGCCGCGGTGGTGAGAGGCGGGGGCGTCCCGGGCACGCGAGCCGCGCGCGGCGGTCCTGCCGTGCCGCGCCGCGGCCGGTTCTGGCCCCGGAGCCCCGGACTCCTCGCGGCGGCCCTCCTCGCGGCGCTCCTGGCCGCACCGCGGGCGAGGGCCCTGGATCCCGGCCGGAGGACGACGCAGTACGTCGTCGACTCCTTCACGCAGGACGACGGGCTGCCGCAGAACACCGTCAACGCGATCGCCCAGACGCCCGACGGCTACCTCTGGCTCGGGACCGAGGAGGGGCTCGTCCGGTTCGACGGCGTCCGGTTCACGGTCTTCGACCGGAAGACGACGCCGGAGCTGAGGAACAACTTCGTCATGGCGCTCCACGTGGACCGGACGGGGTCCCTCTGGATCGGGACGTTCGGCGGGGGGCTCGTCCGGCTCCGGGGCGGGAGGTTCGAGCTCTTCACGAGGGCGCAGGGGCTCCCGAGCGAGAGGATCCGCTCGCTCGGCGCGGACCGCAGCGGGGACCTCTGGATCGCCACCGGGGGCGGCGGCCTCGGGCGGTACGTCGGAGGCCGCCTCTCGACGCTCTCGGAGAAGCAGGGACTGGCGTCGAACCGCGTCTGGTCGGCGGCGGCGGACGGGCGCGGGCGGCTCTTCATCGGGACCTTCGGGGGCGGGCTGCAGGTCCTGGAGGACGGGAAGCTCGTCGCGCGGAGCCTCGGGAGCGGCCCGGCGGCCCTCCTCGTCCGGCCGACCCTCGTCGACGCGGACGGGAGCCTCTGGGCCGGCACGGACGGCGCGGGCCTCTTCCGCGTCCGCGACGACGGTGTCACCGCCTTCGGCCCCGCGGAGGGGCTGCCCAGCCTCTCGATCCGGACGCTCCTCCGCGACCGCGACGGGAGCCTCTGGGTCGGGACGGACGGCGCCGGGGTCCACAGGTTCCGCGACGGACGGTTCGAGCCGTTCACGACGCGGCAGGGCCTGGCGAACGACTTCGTCGTCTCTCTGTTCGAGGACCGCGAGGGGAGCCTCTGGATCGGCACCTCGGGCGGGGGCCTCGTGAGGCTCCGGGACGGGAAGTTCGCGAACGTCTCGACGCGCGACGGCCTCGGGAACGACGTCGTGAGGGCCGTCCTGGAGGACCGCGACGGCTCCCTCTGGGCCGGGACGACCGGCGGGGGCGTCACCCGATTCTCGGGCGGGAGGGCGACCACGCTGACGACCGCGGACGGCCTGGCGAGCGACCAGGTCTTCTCGCTCCACGAGGACCCCGCGGGCCGGGTCTGGATCGGGACCGACGGGGCCGGCGTCAACGTCCTCGAGAGGGGCCGGCTCCGGCGGCTGACGACGGCGGACGGGCTCGTCAACGACCGGGTCCGGGCGATCGTGAGCGACGGCGAGGGGGCCGTCTGGCTCGGGACCGTGAGCGGGCTCTCGCGCTGGAAGGACGGGCGGTTCACCACGTTCACGCCCGAGAACGGCCTCCCGGGGAGCAGCATCCGGGCGCTGCTCGCCGGGCGCGACGGGAGCCTCTGGATCGGGAGCGACGGGGGGGGCCTCGGCCGACTGAAGGACGGGGAGTTCAAGACGTGGCGGGCCGCGCACGGGCTGTCCAGCCCGCGCGTCTTCTCGCTCCACGAGGACGAGCGCGGGACGCTCTGGGTCGGCACGTCGGGCGGAGGGCTGAACCGCCTCTCGGACGGGAAGCTCGCGGCGATCACGAGCGCGCACGGCCTCCACGACGACGTCGTCTTCCAGGTCCTCGAGGACGGGAAGGGCTTCCTCTGGATGAGCTCGAACCACGGCGTCTTCCGCGTGGCCCGCGACGAGCTCGACGCCTTCGCCGACGGGCGCCTCCCGCGCGTGACGAGCGAGGCGTTCGGGAAGGCGGACGGCATGGGGAGCGCCGAGTGCAACGCCGGCTCCCCGGCGGGCATCCGGACACGGGACGGCCGCCTCCTCGTGGCGACGATCAAGGGGATCACGAGCATCGACCCCGGACGCCTCCCGACGAACCCCCTCCCCCCGCCCGTCCTCGTCGAGGAGCTCCTCGTCGACGGGCGGACGGTTCCCCTCGGCGAGACGGTCCGGATCGGCCCGGGGACGGAGCGGATCGAGCTGCGCTACACGGCGACGAGCCTGGCCGTCCCCGCCCGGGTCCGCTTCCGTCACCGCCTGGAGGGGTTCGACCGGAGCTGGGTGGACGCCGGGACGGCCCGCTCCGCCACGTACACGAACCTCCGGCACGGCTGGTACCGATTCCGCGTCGTCGCGGCCAACGACGACGGGGTCTGGAACGAGACGGGAGCCGAGCTCTCGCTCTCCCTCGCCCCGTTCTTCTACCAGACCTGGTGGTTCCTCTCGCTCGCCGCCGGCCTCGTCCTCGGCGCCGCGCTCGCGGCGCACCGCCTCCGGATCCGGCGGCTGAAGCGACGCGAGCGCGAGCTCGAGCGGGTCGTCGACGAGAGGGCCGGCGAGCTGAAGAAGCGGTCCGAGGAGCTGCAGCGGGCCCAGGAGCAGATCGAGAAGCTCACGACGACGACGTCCGGGGTGCTCGAGGACCCCGCGGCGTGGGCCCGGTCGGTCGCGCGCGAGATGGCCCGCGCGATCGGCGCCCGGGAGATCGGCATCTGGCTGATCGAGGACGGCGTCCTGGTCCCCCTCGCCTCGACGAGCCTCCGGGTCCCCGACTGGAAGGAGATGCGCGAGGCGCTCCGCGACGACGGGGTCCTCTCGCGCGAGACGGGCCTCGTCGTGCCGGTCCTCGGGATGACCGGCGAGCCGCGGGGCGTCGTCGCCGTCGAGGGGCCGGGGCCCTCGTGGGGCGAGGTGCAGCGGAGGGTGATCGCGAGCCTGGCGCGCCACCTCGGGACGGCGCTCGACCTGCGGGCGCTGCGCGAGCGGCTCGTGACCTCCGAGGCCGCGCGCCTGGCGCACCGCGAGGAGCTGCACAGGAAGGGCGTGGAGCTGGCCGCTGTCTGCCCGTCCTGCGGCGAGGTCTTCGACGACGGCGTGACGGCCTGCCCCTCGGACGGGGCCCCGCCCGACTGGTCGCGGTTCCTCCCGCTCCGCCCGGACGGCCGGTACCGCCTCCTGCGCTGGCTGGGCGAGGGGGGGATGGGGACGGTCTTCGAGGCGCGCGACGAGCGGCTGGACCGGCTGGTCGTCGTGAAGGTGGTCCGGCCCGACCGGCTGCGGGACGCCGGGGCCCTCCTGCGGTTCGAGCGCGAGGCGCGGATCGTGGCGCAGATCCGCCACCCCGGCGTCGTGGCCGTCTTCGACACCGGCGAGCTGGGCGACGGCTCGGTCTTCCTCGTGATGGAGCACCTCTCGGGCGTGAGCCTCGCCGACGCGCTGGCCACGCACGGGGCGGGGACGCCCTCGCAGGTCGCTCGCCTCGCGCGTCACGCCGGCGGGGCGCTCGAGGCCGCGCACCGGGCCGGCGTCGTCCACCGCGACGTCAAGCCGGCGAACGTCTTCCTCGTCCCCGGCGACGGAGGCATCCAGGCGAAGGTCCTCGACTTCGGCGTCGCCAAGTCGCTCCGGGTCGAGGGGCACCTCACGCAGACCGGGACGATCGTCGGGACGCCCGCCTACATGTCGCCCGAGCAGGTGCGCGGCGAGGCGGTGGACGCGCGGAGCGACCTCTACTCGCTGGCGGCCGTCCTCCACGAGGCCCTCTCGGGCCGGCGGCTCGTGCCCGAGGGGGACCTGGCCCGGACCTTCGCCGTCGTCCTGAAGGCCCCGCCCCGCCCTCTCGCAGGCACGGTGGCGGGGATCCCCACCGGCGTGGACGCCCTCCTCGGCCGGGCGCTCGCCAAGAGGCCGGAGGACCGCCCGGCCGACGTCCTTTCTTGGGCGGAGGAGCTGGCCGCGCTGCTGGACTCCGTCCCGGCCGGGGAGCCCTCCGTCCCGGGCTGGCCCGAGCCGGTCGTCGTTCGGCGGCCGCGGCCGCGGCCTCAGTTCGAGATGCGCTGACCCGCGAGGTAGAGGTCGACGAGGCCGATCGGCTCTTTGCGCTGGTCCGGGTCGGGCCAGGACCTCAGCGCGGCCTTCAGGTCGCGCGCCTCGGCCTCGAAGCGGACGTCGAACCGCTGGGCCGCAAGGAGGATCCCCTTCGTCAGCCCGGTGACGTGCGTGATCTTCCCCCGCGCGCGGTCCCTGGCGTCCCCTCGGTAGTCCTCGGCGAGGAGGGTGATCGCCTTCCCGACGAGCGGCGCCCAGGCGGGATCGGGGTCCTCCGAGCGCCGGATGACGCTGGCGCAGTACTCGCGCTGGAGCGGCTCGGGGCCCGAGAGGCACTCGGCGAGGCGGTCCGTCAGGTCCGGCAGCTTCCGGATCCGCGCCAGCGCGCGCGCCTGGTGCGCGTCGGACTTGTCGATGAAGAGGTGCGTGACGAACGTCTCGAGCGGCGCGTCGTCGGGGAGGGCGTCGAGGGCGGCCGCGTCCTCGGCGTCCTTCTTCTCCCGCCACGCGCGCTGCTCGGCCTGCCAGGCGTCCTCGTGGTGCCGCGCCGCTTCGATCGCGCGGGCCTTCTGCCTCCCGGAGCGGACCATCTCGAGGAGGCCCAGCCCGCAGGCCAGGAGCGCGGCGAGCGCGAGGAGGCCCGCCACGGGGCGTGTCCACGGGCTCGCGCCGACCGAAGCGGCGTCGGAGCGGAGGAGGCCGAGGAGGTACGCCTGAGCAAGGAGCGGGAGGAGGAGGGCCCCCGACAGGCCGACGAGCGTCCGGGCGGGGGTGGCCGGGCTCAGCGAGGCGTTGGCGGCGGCCACCGCGAGGCCGGCGAGGCCCGCGACGACGACGAGGACGAGGAGCGCGGCGAGCGCGCCGCTCCGCGTCAGCCAGTCGAACGAGCCGCGGCGAACGGCCGCGAAGGCGGCGCCCAGTGTCAGGACCCACGCCAGGAGCTGGACGAAGAAGACGACGACGATCCCCATCGCGTCCGGGCCGCCCGGCAGCTTCATCGTGAAGAAGCTCGTCATCGCGGCGACGAGGAGCGTCAGGAGGGCGGCGATCGCCAGGGCGATCGTCCCGAGGAGGGGGAGGGCGTTGCTCATCGGTGGCGCGGATGGTGGACGCAGTCGCAGGACCCGCGCAAGGGGGGCGAGGGCCGGTAGACTCGCGCGCACCGTGCGGCCCCTCCTCCGCCTCCTCGGCGACACACTCCGCGAGCGGATCGTGGCGGAGGCCCGCGAGGTGCTCCTGCGGCTCGGCGTGGAGGTCCACGACCCGGCAGCGCTCGCCCTCCTCGCCGACCACGGGGCCGAGGCGGACCCAGGCGCGCGAAGGGCGCGGCTGCCCGGCGCGCTCGTCGAGAAGGCCCTCGGGACGGCCCCGCGCGGGTTCGCCCTCTACGACGTCCCGGGCGAGCGGGCGCACGAGCTGGCGGGCGACTCCGTCGGCTTCGCCCCCGGCTCCGCGGCGACCCGCCTCCTCGACGGGGGAGCGCTGCGGCCGCCGGTCACCGCCGACTACGTCCGGTACGCCAGGCTCGTCTCCTCCCTCCCGAACCTCTACGCCCAGAGCACGGCCTTCGTCCCCTCGGACGTCCCGGCCACGGTCTCGGACTCCTACCGGCTCTTCCTGGGGCTCCTCCACTGCGAGAAGCCGGTCGTGACCGGGTCCTTCTCGGCCGAGGGGTTCGCGACGATGCTCGAGATGCTCCTCGCCGTCCGGGGGAGCGCCACCGCGCTGCGCGAGAGGCCGTTCGCGGTCTTCACCTGCTGCCCGACCGCGCCCCTCTCCTGGTCGGAGGAGGCCGCGCGCGTCCTCGTCCTCGCCGCCCGGTCCGGCGTGCCGGTGGAGATCGTCCCGGTGCCGATGGCGGGGTTCGTCTCGCCGGTGACGCTCGTCGGCACCCTCGTCCAGGGGACGGCCGAGGCGCTCCTGGGAGTCGTCCTCCACCAGCTGGCCGCGCCGGGCGCGCCGCTCCTCTGGGGGACGTCGGCCGCTGTCTTCGACGTGCGGAGCGAGACGGCCCCGACGGGCGCGATCGAGACGTCGATGCTGACGTGCGGGATGAACGAGGTGGGGAAGTCGCTGGGCCTGCCGACGCAGGGGTACGCGACGGTCTCCGACGCCAAGGAGCTGGACGCCCAGGCCGGGCTCGAGAGCGCCGCCGGGGCCCTCCTCGCCGCGCTCTCGGGCGTCAACAGCGTCTCGGGGCCCGGCCTCCTCGACCTGGACGACGGCTTCAGCCTGGAGAAGCTCGTCCTGGACGACGAGCTGTGCGGGATGGCGCTCCGCCTCGTCCGCGGCGTCGAGCCGCGGGACGACTTCCCGGCGCTGCCGGTCCTCTCGGAGCTCCTCTCCGAGAAGCACCTCCTGATCGCCTCCCACACGCGGAGGAACCTCCGGAAGGAGATCACCTTCCCGGGCCCGGTCCTCGACCGGAACCGCGAGGAGCGGTGGCGCGCGGACGGCGCGGCGACGCTTCCGGCGAGGGCCTCCGCCGAGGTTGCGAGGCGCGTCGGGGCGTGGAAGCCAGGCCGTCTCGCCGACGCGGCGCGGCGGGACCTCGTCCTCCTGATGGAGGCCGCGGCGCGCCGCGCGGGGGCCGACCGGCTGCCGGAGCGGGGCCCGTGAGGCGCGTCCACTCGTTCGCCCCGTC
>WBZR01000984.1_pt2 | contig 36838 bp, 45 predicted proteins | sample 5204231 | NCBI WGS metagenome assembly WBZR01 (sample SAMN12412403, study PRJNA552823) | activated sludge metagenome | isolation source: activated sludge from anammox sidestream of wastewater treatment plant... | place: USA: Virginia | collected 2017-08 | reverse complement strand
GCCTACGACGCCGCCGCCTACGACGCCGCCGCCACCGCCTGCGCCGTGCAGCGCACCCTAATGTACGAGGCTCGCCATGTATGAGTTGCTCCGAGCCTGCTCTGCCGCCGCCTACGCCGCCGACGCCGCCCGCGCCGCCGCCGACGCCGCCGCCGCCTACTCCGCCTACTTCGCCGCCGCCGCCGCCGCCTCCGCCGTGCGGTATACCCTATACTACGAGACAACGCACGAAAGGAATGCATCATGAACATGTTCCATTACGAGAACGATACGTTGGGTTACGACGACGGACGAAAGATTGTCGTCGGAAAATGGCTGGAAGTTAACTGCGAGCCCGAACTATGCAAGGCAGGTCTCCACGCCTCGGAAAGGTTGGTCGACGCAACTACCTATAGCGAGCAATTCGCCTACCTCGCTCTTGTCGAGGTAGGCGGAACGATCGTGCGCGGCGACGATAAGGTCGCCGCGAAGCGCCGTAGGACCATCGCGAGGATCCCCACGGCCGAACTTTACCCTCGCCTTACGCGCCTCGCGTGCACCCTCATGCGGGTCGTGTACGGCGGGAACGAATTGATCGCTAAGGAAGACATGACGCCGTGCCAGGATCCGGAGGCGCGAGCGCTCATCCTGCGATCAACTAAGGAGACTCGTGCGCGAGATGTCGAAGAGGCCTACCGCACGGTCGCAAGGGCGTTGGGTCTGCCGTGTTAGCCTTGCTCCTAGCATGCTACGCCGCCGCCGACGCCGCCGCCCGCACCGCCCGCGCCGCGCCGCCCGCACCGCCCGCGCCGCGCCGCCCGCGCCGCGCCGCCTACGCTATGCGGCACACCCTGGATTACGAAAGTCGCTTGACACCCGCGCCGACCAGCGCTAGCAACTCACTTGAAGGAGCCAAGTAACATGGCCAAGAACGGAAAGATTGCCCCCGCGAATACTCCCGCTACCCCCTTTGCGCCGACCAAGGCTGAGAAGGCCAAGAAGGCCGGAAAGCCCGACAAGTCGCCCATGACTGAGGCCGAGAAGCGTGCTGCCGCAGAGGCACAACGCCTCTTCCAGCGCCGCACGGCCAAGGGTCAGGCGCACCTTCTGACCTACATCGTCAAGCTGCTTAGTAAACGCGATTGGGCACATAACCAGGTCGACATGGCGCCCGTCGTCGGTTTCTTCGAGGCGACCGCGGCGGCCCTCCTCGCCCGACCCGTGAACCGAGGCCCGGCCGCGCGCCCCTTGCAGGTCGGGGATATCATCCAGCTCAAGAAGGACTTTTCCTCCTTCTTCTCGGGCCGTGGCCGCGTCGAGTCTAACGACGGCGCGACGCTGACCTTCGTTGCGCTCGCCTCGGGCACGCTGATGTCCGTTCCGACGAAGTGCGCGAAACTCGCGGAAGACGAGCCCGCGCCGGCCGACGCGCCCGCGGCGCTTGACATCCCTGCCGCGACGGCGTAGGCTGCTACTCTCTACGCGTTGCACCGCTCGGCAGAGCGGCGCCGTGGCCCCGGGCGAACACGGGGCGCTCTTAGTGTGCCTAGTAGCGTCGACCACCAGGCTATCGTTACTAGGCACACTAAGGGCGCGCATGGTGCCGCTCTTCGACGGTTGCTGTTAGACGGGCAACCTTAACCTAGATAACGGTTTACATTAATTAGACCGGGTAGTAACGGAGGAAGATATCAAACGCGCGCGGCTGACGGCCGCACCCCGGATTCCCTCGGTGCTGTGGCTCCGTGGCACGCGCGCATCGAACGGAGCACCCCTAAGGATGCCTACTAGCCCGACTAAGCATGTGTCTCGGCAATATACTATCCGAGCGGATAACTAGTAGGCATCCTTAGGGGAATGCGGTACCTCTTAGTGTGCCTAGTAGAAGATGCCGGGCACCTGTTGCAGCACGCTACTAGGCACACTAAGGGTAGCATGACCTCGATAGGAGCAACGCGTAATATGAAGCAGAGTAACGACTTGACCGCCCTTGCAACTAGCGCCGCCAAGGCGCACGCCAACTATCTTGCCGCCAAGCACAAGAGGAGTCTTGCCAAGGCCGCCGCCGAACGCGCCGATGCGGAATACGTGGAGGCCGTAACGGCCGCTCGCGCCGCCAAGGAAGCTTTCGCGAAGGCGACCACGGAGGTACCGTGACATGGCACGTAACTACCTGACCGTGCAGAAGCGCGTCATCCGACAGACCGGCATCGGCTACGGCCCCCGCGTAGCCGGCCCCCACTTCTTCGAGGATACCGATCCAAGCGACACGGCCCGCGCCATACGGGAATGCGGAAACCTCGCCTTCGACGAAAGGTACAGCGCCTACCGCGCGTCGCCCTACCTGCCCGACGCGACCCACGTGATCGGGTCATGGTGACACGCCGCTAACTCCATGAGGCGCCGTGCTAGTAATCTCGTTGTTCGATGGGATATACGATAATGTACCCAAGATACATCGGCTCACCTGGGAGGACTTGATTACTAGTCTACCGCCAAGCAATCCTAACGAACACGCGATGAAGGACGCATGCCCGCTCTTCTGCGGTGTGGAGTTCCGCACGGGAGAGAAGCGCGCAGTAGCGACGGCGCTTAGGGCGCACTTCCTTACCCTTGACTTCGACGGCGCAGAACATCGTGGCATGACGCAAGAGGAGGTTGCCGGGGTAATGCAGGTACTCTCTGGCATGTCGGCATTCTTATACACGACGTGGAGCCACTACGTCACGCCGACTAAGATGCGCGCGATAGTGCGACTGAGTCATCCAGTAGAGGCATGCGACTGGAACGCTACTATCTCGCGAGTCTACTCCCTCTTTCCTTGCCCGCCCGATCCTGCGTGCAAGGACATTGCGCATATGTACTATCCGCCGTTCGCGCCCACACCTCATGCGCCTTTCTACCACACTACGCACGGCGCGCCGCTGGATGTGGATGCGTTACTAGCCCTACCCCATCCCGGGAGTGCTAAGCCTCGGGGGTAAGCCTTGTACGCCTGACATCCCTTGCCGGGCGACTCAAGAGAGACAAGCCTGACCTCGCCAAGGCACTACTTGAGGTCGCGCGCGGCGGAGTCTTCGCAGAGGAGCACGCCAGAGATGAGACGATCTTCCGCATGGCACGGTACCTCGCGGAGGAATGGCCCGACGAGAACCCGGATAACGTAGCAGGCCTGTTCGGCCGGTCGCTTGAGACAATGTCCCGTCTAGCGGCCAACTGTCCTACCCTTAAGGATGTAGCCTACAAGGTACGCCGCGCGCAAGAGCAACTCGCCTCCGAGGTGACTTACGAGGAGACCGCCGCCCGCGCCGACCGTGCGGCCAGGCTTGCGGAGATGGGTCGTAGTACACCTTACTCTGAGGAGGAGTTGGACGCGATCTGCGATGAGCAGGGCATTACCCGCGACACCCTGCGTAAGCGTTGGCTGATTCAGCGCGACCGAGGAGTATACGTCCTACGCCCAGGTGGCTACGTCGGACCATTCAGCCTGACCGAGGTACATACAGCCGTCCTACGCGACCTTGCGCCGGCCTCATCGGCGGGCGTAGACCTACATGAGAAGTCTAGTCGCGGTAAGGTGACCAGGAAGACGTGGCCTAAGTTAATTGAAACCTATGGCACGGTCGCCGAGGACGTGAGGATTGATCTCATGTCTAAGCGTACTGTGTACATGGGAGGCACGCTGATTGAGGGCTGCCCGCGACCGAACATCCCGCCCGTGCATCACGAGGCCGTGCATCGCTGGCTCGCGCACATGGGAGGGCATCCCCTACTCTCTTGGATTGCGGCACTAACCAGGCTCGACGACTGCATTACGGCGCTATTCCTCATCGGTCCTAAGGGTACTGGCAAGTCACTACTTGTTCACGGACTAGCTCGCACTTGGGGGACACAGCCCACCCCCTTAGAGCATGGGATGTCTAAGTTCCCCGATCGCATTGCCAAGTGTCCCTTGCTCTTCGGCGACGAGACGTTGCCTAAGGACATACGAGGCTTCTCCCGCTCAGGCGAGTTAAGGCAACTCGTGCAGTCGAGGGAGCGGCTGATAGAACGTAAGTTCATGGCGCCGATACCGGCTAACGGCGCCGTGCGGATCGTCGTTGCGGCGAATAACGCCAGCATCTTGGGGTTTAACGAAGACCTGACCGAGGACGATGTGGGGGCTATTGCGGATCGGATACTCTATATCCGACCGCCTAAGGATACCGCAGAGTACATCCCTACCACAGAGACTAGAATGTGGGTCGAAAGGGGCATTGCCGAACATGCGGCATGGCTTGCTAAGAATTACGCATGGCGCCCCGTCGGCCGATTCCTGATACCGACGAACAGTCAGGATATGATTAAGCACATCGCATCACTTAGTGGCGCGAGAGCCGGTATCATTCAGTGGATCGTCTCCTGGCTGCTAGATCCTCGGCGCCTGGTAGGTCAGGGCGGAGTGTACGCGACGATTAAGGGCGGCAAGATATACATTGCTCAGAGTACCATCCTGCGTTACTGGTCGACGTACATGCCAACCAGGACTCCTAATGTCCGAGCCGTGGCGGAGGTACTGTCGTCGATTGGCGTGGAGAACGCCACCTTAACCTTCGGTTCAGGTAAGGCGCAGGTACGGGAGATCGCGTGGGAGCATATCGTATCGTGGCTGGAAGCTACCGAGTACTGCTCAGTTGCCGAGGTACAGGAACGCCTCGCACCCGCGCCGAAACCGACCTTGGTTAGGGAGGCGAACTAATGCCTAACATTCCTGATATCCTTCAGCCTCTGAGCGCCCGAGGACTCTTGCCTACCGTGCTAAGCATACTAGAGGAATACCACGTAACGGCCGAGGAGCTCATGGGGAATACGCGTAGGCGGAACGTAACCGCGGCACGACACGAGTTATGGGCCTTCATGAATCGTCGCTTGTCTTGCGAGCAGATAGCCGGATTGTGGCAAGTCACGCACGGGGCAGTGTCCAAGGCCATACGCGCAAGGCAGGAGGCCCGTCATGCACGTTAGCGCGAGTAGCATTAAGGAATACTTGCTATGCCAACGCAAATGGGCATGGCGGAAGATCGGCGGGATTGAGGTTGCGCCGCATCCAAGCGCGGCGCTGGGTACTGAGGGGCATAGGATGCTTGAGGCCTACTTCAAGCAAGGTACGCCCATTGACGGAACGACTACCATCGGGCAGGCCTGCCTACACTCTCTGCCCTATCTCCCTACCCCTGGCGTCGCCGTGCCTGAGGAAGAATTCAGTTTCTCGTACGAAGGTATTGCGTGGAATGGGTACATAGACTTGCAGCTCCGCGGTATGGTGATTGATCATAAGTTCACTGGTGATTTCAAATGGGCGCTAACTGAAGCGACCCTGCCTAAGGATATCGCGGCGACGCTCTACGCTACGTGGCAATTCCTCAAGTACGATCACTTAGATGAGGTGACGCTCTACTGGGTGTATAACCACACTAAGCGTAGGGCGACTAAGCCTGTAACGGGTAAGATTACCCGCGCTCAAGCTGCGAGTCAGCTCGCTGAGCTAGTTCCGGTAGCTAAGGAAATGACACGCCACCTACAGGTGGCTAAAGATCCGCTCGTACTCTCCCCAAGCATTGAGGCCTGCGAAGCGTACGGCGGATGCCCGCATAGATCACGTTGTAATCTAGGACAAGTGGAAAGGTTAGGTTCGATCATGAGTCAAGGAAGTGCCGCATTTCTCGCCGCCGCGGGGGTTAACCCATTCGCTGCGCCCGCGCCCGCTACGCCGCCGGCTAGCCCATTCGGTCCCGCGCCGACCGCCGCGCCGCAGCCGATCAATCCCTTCGCCCAGCACGCGCCGGCCGCGCCCGCGCCCGCGCCGGCCGCGCCCGCGCCGGTCGCCGCACCCGCCGCGCCCGTGCCGGTCTTCCAGGCGCCGCCGGCCGTGCCGGTCGCCGCGCCGGTCTTCCAGGCCCCGCCGGCCGTGCCGGTGCCGGTCTTCCAGGCGCCGCCGGCCGTGCCGGTGCCGGTCTTCCAGGCCCCGCCGGCCGTGCCGGTGCCGGTGCCCATTCCCGTCGAGGGCAAGCGTCGGGGCCGGCCCCCGAAGACTGCCGCCGCGCCCGTGCCTGAGCCCGCCCAGGCTCCTGATCCTGAGGTGATCCTCGAAGCCAACCCTAGGAACGTTGGCCAGTGGATTGGCATCGTCGAAGGCCTGGTCAATGCGGCTAGGCAGCTTACTGATACCGTGGCCGAACTTACTCGGCTGGTTAGCGAGCTTCGTAGTGAGGAGGAGAACCAGTGATTATCAAGATCGGCACGACGGTTGAAGAGTTGCGTGACATGCTGGACGACGAATATGACGAGGCGGTCGTTACGGATATCGGCTTGCACGGTAAGCACGTCGTGGATCTGGTCTTCGGCGAACCTGACGAGGACGAGGACGAGGAGGACGAGGACGAGGAGGACGAGGAGGAATGATTCACGCACTAATCCTATTCATGCTCGGCATGATACTAGGATGGTTCGTAAGTGAATGGTTAAGAGATGACGACTAATGGTTTACGCAAAGGACTCCTCAAAGAACTTGAAGAGGTATTTAATGACGCCGAAGCTATGCAAGGCGCGAGGTTTCCATACATCGACGATGCGCTAGAGCGCATACGCGCCTTGCATAAGGAGGTAATGTTTCTTGTGCGCACCATGGGCATGATTCATAAGCTGGCTAACGGCGAGGGCGAATGTATAGTTAAATTCGATCCTCACGACATGACAAGCAGTAACAAGCACACCTTGGGAATCAAGTGACGAGGATTAATGACACTGAGGAGTTCCGGCGGATTCTCGCCCTGCCCGCAAGGGCATGGGACGAGACATCCAATCTCCTTAGTGATCGTGTGACTAAAGTCCTTCGCACCACGAACGGCCTAATGACTCTCTGGCCAGTACAGGCGCAAGCTTTAGTCGAGGCCGCGCAGATACAAGGCCTCTTCTGTCCCATCCCGGTTGGCGGAGGAAAGACCTTGGTTAGCCTACTGCTTCCCACGGTCTTCTCCTCCCGCCGACCGATGCTCATCATTCCTGCACACTTGATGGATAAGACTATGCGAGAGTGGCAAGAGCTACTCTACGCGTGGCGCATTAGTCGGAATATCAAGCTACTTACTTACCAGTCCCTAAGCCGCGTGAGTCACGAGACGGCCCTTGAGGAGTACCGCCCGGACCTACTAATCTGTGACGAGGCGCATAGGCTGAAGAATCGTAAGGCCGCGTGTACTAGGCGAGTACTGCGTTATCTCGACAAGCACCCTACGCCCTTCGTCGTACTTAGCGGCACGATTACTAATCATAGCCTCATGGACTACCACCACTTGATAGTCCGTGCGATGGGTAAGTTCGCACCATTGCCCAAGCCGGTGCACGAGGCCGAGGAATGGGCAGACGCGCTAGACGACCGTACCATGATCTCTCGGCCGCATCCGGGGGTACTTACTCGGTTCGCAACCCCCGCCGACCAAGGACTTACCGAGCTCGCGACCGCAAGGAAGGGTTATCAGCGACGGCTAGTCAGTACGCCCGGTGTGATCACCCTTACCAGTACTGACGTAACGTGTAGCCTGAGCTACATGAAGGTTCCCTTAGACCCGCCACAAGTGGTACGCGAGGCAATGTCCCACCTAGAGGGCTCCTGGGAGACTCCCGATGGCTGGCCGTATACTAATGCTACGGAAGTTTGGCGGATAGGCAGAGAGTTGCTTATGGGTTTCTACTACCGCTGGAACCCTCGGCCACCTAAACCTTGGATAGAGGCACGTAGAGCGTGGGGGAAGTTCGTAAGAGACACCCTCGCTCATTCAAGGACCTTAGACTCTGAGATGCACATCGCCCTCGCGCATCCTGAGGAGCCTAGCCTCCTGGCCTGGCGTGCGATTAAGGATACGTTCAAGCCGAACAGTGAGCCGGTGTGGCTAAGCGATTACGTAGTCGACAAGGTGGGCGCGTGGCTGACCGAGCCTGGTCTTGCATGGGTGGAGCATGTTGCCCTTGGCGATCGTGTATCCGGCAAGTTCGGCGTACCGTACTGCGGCGCCGGTATGTCGCCCATGCCCTATCTTGGTAAGCCAATCGTCCTCTCAGTCAGGGCGAATAGCGAGGGCGGGAACTTGCAGCGCGGGTGGGCAAGGAACCTTGTCACCTCACCAGGGCCGAACGGCAAGGCTTGGGAGCAGATGATAGGAAGGACTCATCGCCCAGGTCAGCCTGAGGATGAGGTAACGGTGGAGATACTCGTCGCACGTCCTTGGCACGAAGAGGCCTTAGATAAGGCAAAGGAGAACGCCAAGTTCGTGGAACAGACCACGGGCATGAGGCAGAAGTTACTTTACGGAGATTGGTCATGAAGAAGTACCTCGTGTACTACGATATCGACGATACCGACACTTGGCGTATCATAGAGGCTGAGACTCCTGCACGAGCCGCGGAAGAGTACGGCAATGACTACAAGGTTACGTCGGTGCATGAGTTGGGTAATAAGATACGATACTTGGTTGTTCCCTCAAGTTTGGCTGAGTACATGATACGTTCCATATGACATTACTTGGACGAGGATTGACTCGTCACAAACGGATACGTAAGAATAGCTACGAGCACAAGGGCAACCGTGCCCGCAACAAGAAAGACAAGGTAACATGAGTAATCTTTACGCAGGTCTCGGAAGTGCGAAACTCAGCAAGCGCGGGTCGTTCCTGCCGCATAACGGCATGATCAACCCGAGTAAGTTCAAGGTGCAATTTAAGAAGTTCATATCCATGAATACCCGCAAGGGGCAAGCGTTCATCGTGGAATTCGACGTGATCGAGAGCGACCATCCGGAGCTCAAGCCACCCTGCGAGAAGTCTCAATTCATCTCCATGAAGGACAAGGACATCGCATTCAGCAATATCCTGCAACTCCTGGTTGCGGCACTGGGTTACGACCCTCGTAACTCCGAAGACGTGGCCAAGGTGGCGGCAAAGGCGGAGCAACTGATTGAGTACGTCGTCGAGACCAACCCAACCAGTAATCCTCTCGTCGGTCGCCTGGCCATGGTGGAAACGATACTTGTGAAGACCCGCGCCGGGGGCGACTTCACGGCGCATACGTGGTACCCGATCACGGAAGGTCAAGGTCAGGTGCAGCTTGGAGCTTAGCTGGTTTCCTATCCTCTGGTACGGCGAGTATCATATGATCGGTTGTCATGCGGTACTCACTACCTGGGATGGGGAGATACGCTGGGCACTTAACTAGCTTACGCCCCGCGAGGGGCTTGGCCAGGTGGCGGAATAGGTAGACGCGGCGGGCTTAAAACTCGCATCTTCTGAGGGTTCAAGTCCCTCCCTGGCTACCCGCCCTTAGCTCAGATGGTTAGAGCACGAGCCTTATAAGCACGTGGTGCCTGGTTCAATTCCAGGAGGGCGGACGAAAGGGAATTCAATGTTAGCACTGGATACTGAGACCGCCCTGATTGCTCCCGGACTCCTTGCCCCTCCGCTGACTTGCATTAGCCTGGCGAATGCTGCCGGCGACACCTTACTGCATCGTCTTGATTGGAATCCGAACATACTCGATCAGTCCCTGGTTGGGCATAATATCGCCTACGACATGGGAGTACTCGCGGCCGAGTATCCGGAATGCGTACCGGCAATCTGGAAGGCCTACGACGAGAATAGGATTACCGATACCCAGCTCCGGGAGCAACTTACGCATATCGCCGCGGGCTGCTACCGTATGGAGTATCTAGAGGACGGTAGTGCTCGGCCCATCGGCTACCACCTAAGCAACCTGGCCGAGCGTCATCTAGGTAAGGTCCTTGACAAGGACACCTGGAGACTGCGTTACGGCGAACTACGCGACCTTCCGCTTACCTTCTGGCCTGAGGGAGCGAGAGACTACGCGACTACCGATGCCCGAGTGACCTACGACATATGGGCAGCGCAAGAGCAGAATGCTGCGTACCTGGATGATCAATGGCGCCAAGCCCGCGCTGCATGGTGGCTCCACCTGGCCTCCGCATGGGGCATGCAAGTAGACCAGGGGCGCGTGGATAAGCTTGAGGTCGCATGGCGCGAGGAGTACGCCCGCGTCGGCGCAGAGTGCCAGGCCTCAGGCCTAGTGCGTAAGGACGGCTCCCGCGATATGGCAGCCATCCGCGACCGCGTGCGCGCCGCCTACGCCGGCCGCGAGCTACCGCTGACCGACGGCGAGAATGTACGCACCGACGCTCAGACCCTGCGTGACTCCGGTGACCCTACGCTAACCCTACTCGCCGGCTACGCAGGGCTAGGTAAGAAGCTTGGTACGGATATACCCATCCTGCGCGAGGGACTCATTCAGTCGCGCTACGTGTCGTTGGTCAACTCCGGTCGTACGTCGTCGACTAAGCCGAACGTGCAGAATTGGGCGCGTAAGGGTGGACAGCGGGAGTGCATCATCCCTCGACCAGGGATGGTCTTCGTGATAGCTGATTACAGTATGGCCGAGCTGCATAGTTGGGCGCAGCAATGCCTGGACTTAGGCATCGGCAGTCATATGGCCGAGGTATTGAATGGCGGTCGTGATCCGCACGCGGAGCTCGCGCTAGACCTGCATGATGGCAAGGTAACCGACGAGGAATTCAAGCAGCTCCGCGGCGCGGCGAAAGTCGCTAACTTCGGCTGCCCGACTGGCATGGGCGCGAAGACCTTCCGAGAACACGCCTTGATCTCTTGGGGTATACGACTGACCGAGGAAGAGGCAACGCGCGCAGTGCGTGGTTGGAAGGCCAAATGGCCTGAGAGTAAGGCCTACTTCGAAGCGGTAGGGAGGTATCATGAGGGCGGCGGGGTGCCGCAAATGCGTAGCCGTCGGTTCCGCGGCGGGACTAGCTTTACTGAGACCGCCAACACCTTGTTCCAAGGACTGACGGCTGACTTCACTAAGGCCGCAGGTTACGAGATTAGTAAGCAGTGCTACCTAGGCGGCGGGCCGTTACTCGGTAGTAGGATTATTGCGTTCATCCACGATGAATACCTAGTAGAGGTGCCTGAGGAGGGAGCACATGAATGCGCCATGGAGATTAAGAGAATTGCGGAATGTGCCGCTAACGTGTGGACGCCCGACGTACCTAACCGAGTAGACCCTGTAGTTAGCCGTGTGTGGTCGAAGAAGGCAGAGCAGAAATGGTCCGCAGGGAGGTTAGTGCCGTGGGAACCTTAATGTCCGTAGATCCTAAGGGTCATGGCAGCCTACGCGGTAAGCCAGGTTTCGCGTGGTTCGATAATGGCGAGCTTGCCGCGGTCCTCGGTAAGTTCAGCCTGGTAGCTTGCGACATACTGGTCATTGAGTTACCTCAAGTGTATCAGCACGGGCGGAGCAAGGGGGATCCCAACGACCTGATACGTGTCGCCTTCTACGCGGGCGCGGTCGCAGGGGCTTTGGGATACTTCGGCGGACTGCTAACTGGTAAGCTCCTTACGCCTACGCCGGGAGATTGGAAGGGCCAGGTGCCTAAGGCCATTCATCATGAGAGGATAAGGAGAGTACTTAGTACTAAGGAACTCGGATTAGTTAGTCGAGTTGACCATAACGTAATGGATGCCGTAGGCCTTGGCCTATGGGCATTAGGGAGACTACCTAAATGAACACGCGAGAGATGGCAGAGCAGTGGTACCTTATATTCAAAGCCAATTCACCTATCACGCTGGGGGCTTATGTTACTGTTGCTGGTAAACTGGTCAAGGCGGATAGTATGCAAGATGCTAGTAATAGTAATAAAGAGGCAAACTTCGTTCCTGTAGATTTGGAGAACATGATGGAGATAAAACGGTATTTCACCGAACATGTTCAATGCATTAAGGTGAAGCCGTGAAGGCCGCGCCATTATTCCTACTTGCTGCGTGCAATACGTCATTGCAGGAGGCGCCAGGCACGGCGCCGCCGGGCACGGCGCCGCCGGGCACGGCGCCGCCGGGCACGGTAAGTGTTACCGTACTAGACCAAGAGGTCGCTACCGCATGTGCGGGCGAAGAGGTCTATTCGGCAGTACTGGATGTACATGTCTACGGCGGGCCGGTAACTCTCGACATGCTAGCGGTAACGTCATTGACCGACGATGCAGACATGGTTCTTGAGGAGGTATACGGACCCGAGTACGCCGACCTCGACGGCGGAGTGTACCTCGGCCTCGCACTAGACGAGGGCGTAACCCGCTTCGCGATCAAGGCAAGATACCACAACCTTGGCACGCACGCATTCCTCATCTACGCCTTGAGCTACGAAGGATTAGTGCACGGCATGCTGGCCGAGGGATTACCCAAGGCAGCGGGGCGCGCGAACATTGTAACCTGCGAGTAACACATCATGAGCACATTAATCGTCGGTCTGCATATACTCTGGACTCCTGCTCGCGAGGCCTCGTTTAGGCGCAGCCTGCCGCCTGGCGAGTACAAGTTTCTTAGCGTGGTCGTAGGCCAGGGCGGAACGGCCTACGAGTTCTACGCACGAGCCTTGCGTGAGCGGAATACGGGTATCTGGCGGGGCGTCATGAAGGAGTTGCGTGGCGCGGACTACACCAACGTACTCCTGGTCTCCTGGTCTGCCGGGTACGGCTTCGTACGCGAATTGGCTAAGGAGCTCGGAGGTAATCTCCCTAGTAACCTCGTAGGCTACGTGGCACTGGATAGCATCTACGGCGGGAAGAAGGGCGACGTACCGGATCCTAAGGATGTAGCGCCGTGGATCCCTTGGGCGCAAGCAGCTCGCGAAGGTCGGTTCGCCTTCATCCTTGCATGTAGCGAAGTAGAGACACCCTACGCTAGCACGCGGGAGATGGGGCGCGCCTTGTGTCTCGCGGTAGGTCAGCCGTTAGAAGATATCCCGCAGGAGGGACTCAGGGGTTACCCCCGTTACGCCGCCGTCGGGGCCTATGGTAAGTTCGTAGTACTCTTCGTCGATACTGCGCCCGGCAAGGGCGGCGCCGAGCACGTAGGGGCGCTCGACCTCTGCGGCCCGGCCTTCGTCTCAACGGCGTACACGCTGCTCCCGCCTGAGCTGCCGAAGTCTCGTGCACGACTTATCGACGTAAGTCATCACCAAGCGACCTTGGCCGAGCGCAAGTCTCGCGCGCCGGCCGTGAACGGGGCGGCGGCGCGCGACGTGGGCGTATCAGGCATCGCGGCTCGGGCGCTGTACGGAGGAACCGAGGACGAGACGTTCCGCGCTACGTGGGACGCGTGCGGCAAGGAGGGCCTCGTTCGCGGTGCCTACGCCTTCATTCTGCCGGCGGGATTCCAGGGAGCGCCGACCTTGATCGATCAAGCGAAGCAACTAGGCACCATGCTTGGCAAGCTGGATGAGGCATCCTTCATCGCCTTAGACGTTGAGCCTCCGCCGGGAATTACTACCCTTCAGTGGTCCTTCCTGATATCCGAGGCGGAATTAGTCGCTTGGTCGGATACCATCCGCGAACTTACTGGCAAGATGCACGTAACCTACACCGCGCGCTGGTCGTGGTTCTGGAAGTTCTGCCTTAGCAAGTCACCCTTGTGGCTTCCCTACTACCGTACGCCCAGGTCTGAGACGCCTTGGCCTAGCGGGAAGGAGCTTCCCGTTGGTTGGGACAAGGCGGTCATGTATCAGTGGACGGAGCGATTCCAGTATCCTAACGAGGGACCACTGGATGGTGACCTATATGATGGTACCGAGGCGGAGCTCCGCGCATTCGTGAGGAATCTATGAGACTAGTTAACTATCTTCTGGACACGTTGGCTACCGATCCTGAACCAGGGTGGACGCAGTACGAACGTAACGTACTAATCCGAGCTGTTAAGGAACTCCTTAAGGAGACTCGGCCAGAACCCTTGTCGGAGGAGACTCCGACGAAGGACCTATTCTTAGGCTACGTAGCGGATATCGTGGGAAATAGTATAATACTAGATCCCCCATATCCACTGACACTGATAGCTCTACCTAAACCCTTCAAGATATACATCACTACGAATGGTAGCCGTATTCGCCGTTCCAGTCTTAAACCTTTAATGGCCGAACTGAGTAGCAATCCTAAATTTACATCGCTCTACACTTCGGATTACGATTGGGCTACTCTAGTGCCTACCATCATGAAGGGAGACCGTGTATGGATGAGTTACTAGACATCCTTAGCGGTCTAGGCGAGGAGGAGCTCAAGGTCCTAGTGGTCCTCGCGCGGCGCCTTGCGAAGGGGCAGACAGATTACGCCGTACTGAACCTTCGCCAGGATACCCGAGACATGCTCAGAGAAAGGGCGGAGGAATTAGCCGATGCGCTAATCTATGGAGCGATGGAAGAGGTAAAAAGGCACTTGACATGAAACGGTTCAAATTCACTGGTACGACGCGACGCCATGGCTAACGCGCTAGCAGTACTCTTCGAACGCGGTTTAGCGCAACTCCTCGCCTCGGCAATGATCCGTCATCGTCGCGTCTACGACTTCATATTACTTAGCGACCTGAAGGAACCTTATATGCAGGCCGCGCGCGTGCTCCCTGTCACGCGCCCGTTAACTAGCGACCTAGCAGACAAGGCTCTAGCGGTACTTAAGATGTACGATCCCCCAATGTGCATACGGCGCAATCCTGAGGATTACGCCGTATGCGTCACCTGGCGACCGATCGTCTTGGGTTTCGCAAGACTCTCGCGTGTTCAGTGGATTAACTAAGCGCCTGCTTGCCTGACCATATGCCCATTGCGGAGAGCGCCGCTTGCCCGGCGACCTGCAAGGCATCCAAGGGTGCCGCGCCGGCAAGCAAGGCGCCCGCGAAGGTGGTCAGACCTAGTATGCCGAGTGCCGCGAGGTCCTTCCACTTGGCATCATTCATCCAGGTACCTACCACTGGTACTCGCTTGAGCACCTCAAGAACGACGAAGATAGCCAGGCCGATGAGCATCGCTAACCATGACGGTATCATTGTAACTCCTTAGCTGCAAGTGGCGGTTCGGGTAGTGGTTCGTTACCGCCGGGAACGAGTTCCCGGGTGTTGAACGAATCAACAAGGGCCTCGTAGGCCGCACGGAAGGCGGCAAGCGCGAGATTCGCCTGAGCCTTAGTGATCGTCTCCTGCCCCGCGCCCTCGCGACTCGCGGCGGCTAGTGCCTTGTAGGCCTTGTCAAGCAGGGCCTTCTGCGCCGGAGTCAGAGGACGGTTGGCAAGTTGGTTCAGTTTGCTTCCCGCCTCCTGGGTCAGGCTGACTAGTTGAGGCAGGAAGGACTGGACTAACGCCTTGAGCGGCGCACAAGAGAGCATTACTAGGCTGAATACTACGATTAACTTCTTCATGTACTTATCCTACTAACCAACGGTTGACAGCGCCGCCACGATACCTGATACGCACTACGTCAGGATTGGCAAGAACCTTATTAGCTCCTCCGGGGCACGTGAACTTATTCGCAGCGGCGCCTGTAGCCTCATGGCCAATGGTCAGCACTCCGCCACTGGCATAGAGCGTGATCTCCGTCCCATCGGCTTGCGCCGCTAGACTATCAAGCTGCGATCCGCCGGCATTAGCGGTTACGTAGATAACCGGCGTAGTAGCCAGATCGGCCGGATTCCAGTCGGCATTAACTCCAACGTTAAGCGCGGCAGGAGCAATATCGCCCCCGCGCCGCCGCGCACCCACGGTCTGTACACCTGCGCTGGTAACTGACAGTTTCTGCTCAGACGCAACTTTTACTCCAACCTCTCCAGAGGTCATGAAGAGCACAGAAGTAGTGGCGGCGGTTATGTTTATCTCGTTGGAGGAGGTGATAAACGCTGAGTCAGATAACACCCCCATCGAGGCATCGCCCGTGTCCAGCGTCGCGCCAGTGGTAGGGTCGGCACTGACGGTGGCGCCCGTGGAAGCCAGAGTCACGGAGCCGTTCATGGTACCGCCCACACCCGCGGCAATCGTTACATCACCGCCATTCACGGTGCCGGCGCCGCCTGCGAGATTAAGCGCTCCGCCACTATGCAAAGCGCCGCTACCAGCGCCGGCCGTAATACTCACGTCACCCGCAGAGACCGTGCCCGAGCCTGAGCATGCACCGCCGGTTAACGCGAAGTCAGTACCTGCCGCGCCAACGACGGCGGGAACTTGGACTTTAGGCGTCGCACCTGACGCATTGAATACGTCGCTAGAAACCTCAGGCGCAGAGAGGACGCCAGAGACCACGGAGGCACCGCTAGACTTGACTTTACCTACAGCGTCGCCCGCTACAAGTACGGCGTTCTCGCTATACGTATCAAGTAAACCGACACTGAGCGCTCTACCTTCGCCCGTTACCGCTCTAAGTGGCGCCCCGCCCTTAGTCGTATTATATACTATTGCCGTACCGTCAGCGACAGTATCAGGCGTAGCAGGTAATCCGTCCTCATCTACGACAATGATCAGATCGCCATTATCATCTATCAACATTTCTCACTCCTTGGCGACCCTACGGCCGCGAATAATGCACTAAGAGACTCAGGTGAGCCTTTCAGGAAAGCCCCGTTCGCTCCGCAGGATTCGGCGAGCGCCTTAAGAAGACGTTCCTCAGGAATCACCCCGGTTACGAAGTAGAGCCGTGTGCAGCGATGCAGGCGCTTGCTCAGATCTATGCCTGTCTCATTACCGTCTAGTTGCAGGTCTAGTATCGCTACCTCGGGTAAAGGGCATTCGGCAAGCCATCTACGCGCTGCCTCTGCCGTCTCGCACTCCTTAATTTGCCATCCCGCCTTACCTAGGAATCGTCGGAAGCCGCGCAAGATGTTAGGCTCATCGTCAACCAGTAGGCACCAACCTTGGCCTTGCTCGCATAACTCGCGATGGCATTGCATATCGCGAGCGATAGCGGGGCCGTAGGCAGCTAGAGCATGGCAGAGATTGCGTTGACTATTAACATAATCACGCACTGCACGAGAATGTTCGTTCATAACTTCCTCGCAGTCCCGCCACCCTTGGCGTTAGCCTCACGTAATGCGGTCTCCCAAGCCTTTGCCGTCTCAGCGCCCGCATGCAGCGCCTCGATCGTCTCTCGCTCGCGCTCTAGTGACTCGTCGTGCCCCTTGTCAATCCTCGCAAGTAGCGCCGCCCGTTCGGCATTCCACGCGTCCTCCTTACGGCGTATCTCCCGCATATGATACCACGCTACCGCGAGGAGTAGCGCGGTAGGTAGACCGAGGTTACGGATTAACTCGATAACGACGGTTAACCCCTCCGGCTGCTCGCCCGCGGCGAGTATTAACCAGGAGGATAGCATGCCGTAACCGCGTCGACAGTGGTAGATACGCCGAGCCCGCTGACCTGTATGGGTAGTATGTGGAATCCTACCGGCAAGGTGAATGTCACTACGTCCTTATCGCCCGGCGGATACACGGAGAGTACCTTAGCAGAGGTAGTCACGTAGACGAGTAGCAAGCTTGCGCAGCGCCCCAAGCCCCTAGGGTCGGCAGCGACGAGATCGATTGCAGGATCGCAATCGGTATACACCGCGCCAGGTACCGCATGATGCGAGTACTTCGCGGCATGATTAGCAGTAGTTGCGTTACTTCCCACGATATCCTCTACTTTCTTGAGTCTGCCATAACGAGCTAATGTCAGGTGCCCGTTGAACCTTAGAACCTGGCGGCGGAGGGCGATTCGTCGGCGTGTAATTTGCCTGAAGTGACTTAGTGAACTTAGCGAACGGATCGGCCGGGATGCCGACGTAGGACAAGGCCAGCTTATACTGATAAGGTAACTCCTTACCCTTGGCCTGAAGATCGACTAACTCACTAAGCATGCGCTTCTGTATCGCCTCTACCTGCTTGGGCATAACTTGCGCAAGCGCCTTGACCTGAGCAAGGGATACCTCTCCGGCGAATATCTTCTTAACCAGGTCCTTAGGATTATCCATAAGCTTGGCGGTCGCGAGCCAGGATGCCGCGCCTTGCGGATCGTTAGGCTTAGGCATAATCGACGCAAGAACTTGGTGCGCACGTAAGGCCACGTCTACTGCGCCCTGGACCATATCGTCCGGCAATCCGGCGGCATGCAGGGGTTGCGCGGCCTCGCGGGCGACGACGCCCGGTTGTGCCGACCATTCCGTCACGCGATCCCGCTGTCTCTCGTACTCTCGGCCTACAACCCCCGCGGCGCGGCCGGCGCCTACCTTGAGTGCCTTGCCGAATGCCTTAGTTACGTCGGAATTCACGATCTGCGCGAACTTCTGCGCGGCACGTTGAGCATGCGCGAGTCCACTAACTAAGTGTCCGGGCGAAGCTACCGCTCCGACAAGCGCCGATGCCGCCATACCGGCGGGAGAGAACATACTAGTCCCCATTAGCCCGTGCACGACGACCCCTCCGGCTAGCCCGCTACGTAAGACGGTGCCGCGGGTGCGCATGCCGCCGAGTAACTCCGCGTTGGCCAAGGTATTTTGCGCCGTCTTAACCTTATCACGTATCCCGTCGATCACCTCAAGCGCCGCGTCAAGCTTAGTCTTCGCGGGGCCGTCAAGTACGAGGTTGTCCTTAGCGACTTGCAACCTACCCTTGGCCCGCTCTAACCACGAGTCTAGGTTCTTGTCGCCGCTAGTTACTGACGACCTTACCTTATCCTCGTTCAGCGACCACTTATCCTCGCCGAATTGCCCTCTAGTATTCTTGCCGTAGCCAAGTACCTCGCGGTCTTGCAAGGATCGGTCCCATGCGGCATTCATCTTAGCCTGTAAGTTACCCGCCTCGCCCCACTTACGTGGGTCCTCAAGCTCCTTACGAAGCGCGTCGTACATCGTCTTGCCGCGTAGGTAGACATCCTGCACGCGCGGGATGCGTTCAGCGGACATACCTTCCAGGGCAAGGCCAAGCTCGCGCTTGGTATTATCCAATACGGCGTAGTACTCCGCGGCGCTAGCACCCTTCGCGGCACGAAGACTATTCTTAGCCACGCTTACTACGTCGTCGAGACGCGATAGAGCATTAGTCCCATGTTGCTGCCCACGAGATAACGCACTCTCGATGCTCTCTATGCTCGTTGCTTTTCGGATAGTGGCTAGTTCATGGTCGAGTAACCCGTCCGTGTCGATAATACCTTCGACAAGGCGCTTAGCTTCAGCGTCAGTTAAGGGCATCTTAGCAGCGATCTGCTTAACCTTGGCTCCTCGCTTGAACGCCTCGGATACTAACTCTTCTGCATCGAAGACCTTACCAACCTGCGGAACTAATTCGTCAGCGACCTTAGGAAGTTCCTTTACTCCGAAGACCGCCTGCTCGCGGGCGACTGGATTCTTGAGCAGTCCCATCGCAGAGGATTCCACGCGATCTGCACCGCCCTTAGTCAAGAGGTTAGATGCCTTCTCTACACCGTAGCCAAGTGCCTTAAGTGGCGCAGCAACGGCAAGTGCTCCTCCGCCGCCGAGTAGAGCGCCGTGCCAAAGGGAGGTGCCTAATGCCTCAGCGGTCAGTGCCTTATCCTGAATCGCAGCCTGTGCGAATTGATCGCCCGCGCCATATATGGCGCCCTCGACGGCGCCGCGTCCAACCGTGCCTAGCAAGCCCTCGCCGAGCAGCCCGCCTGCCGCCTCGCCCAGGGCGCCGATGGCGCGCGTGGGGGCCGCCAGAAGGCGCCCGGCGCCGAGCGCGGCGGCGCCTACCCCCTCACCCGCGGCGCGCGCGGCCGCGCCCTCCCCGCCGAGCGCCAACCCGAGGCCGGTTCCGACAATCTGCCCACCCATGCGGGCGACCGGATGCACCTCCTCTAGACCTTGAAGGTACTCGCGACCACCAAGTTCGGATATCGCCACATCGGAGAGGCCGGCAGTAAGGCCACCTAGCGCGCCCGTACCGACCGCGGCAAGCGTGTCACCTACTCCGCCGTAGCGCGCCTCTAAGTCGTGTCGGCGTATCTCCTCGGGCTGAGCAATCCTGTAACCTAGCTTCTGCGCATCGTCGTATTGCGACGCAGGGATACTACCAATGCGACCCGACGGATCGACTACATCTAGTTTCTCCGGTGCGGCGGGTGCGGAGGTATATTCCGCAAGCAGACTATCAATAGTAGGGTCTGCCATAACCTACCTCGAAGAAAAGTCAACCTGTCCCGGAGGCGCGGGAGCCTCATTCGTCTGAGTATACCCTTCGCCTACTGGCTTTCCCTTACGCTCAACCTCGGCAGGTGCGTCGAATGTACCTAACCATTCAGTCTCGCCCTTGTCGTTGATCATCGGCTGAACAGTACCGGGGGTTATGCCACGAGTATGTATCTGTATATCATTGTTCTGAAGCCGCTTAATCTGCTCAGACAAGGCATCGGCATTAAAACTAGAAAGGTCGGTTGGATCGATACCTCCGGTGTATGGCTTAGCGATCTCGAAATCTGCCTCCGTAATATTCTTGGCATCGCCTTGTTTGGCCATGATGATATGAGTATTCATATCATGGACTAGCACGTTAGCTCGGGCTGACTTGTCGGTTGCAGGTAACGCATAACCGTTAAGCGACTGCAACTCCTGTATGTCACGTTGAACGGCCTCATAATGCCCGGTCATGGATTCTATGCGATCCGCCTGCCCTTCGCTTCTTGCGAATCCTTGGTGTTGCACCCATCCCTTACCAGGTTCCCAAGTTTGCCAAGTAACATGGTTCTTTACCATGGCCTCGGTCAATTTACCTGCCTTAGCTCTCGGTTGCTCCTGCGCCCTCTTCGCGGCTAATGAGCTGGCGTACATAGACATCTGCGCCTGTGTCTTAGCATCTGCTTCGGCTTGAAGTTGCTGCGAAGTAAGGAGCTTGAACTTCTCGGCATTCGTCTTGAGCTCCTCCGCAATGCTCTTAGCGCGAGCCATGACATCTACGTCGCCCGACTTCCTACCCTCGGTCTCAGCCTTCATGGCGAGGTCTTGGAAGAGTATCCCGCGCGCGGCAACCTCGGCGCGGTCTACGTCACCTAATCGGTCGGTAAGGATGCCGAGCAAGGTATGCTGCATGCCTAGCGCATTACCTGACTTCATCAAGTTCGCGCGCTGCGCCGCAAGACTCTGGTCGACGTTGTACTTAATCAACTCCACTGCCGTATTAGGCCCGCCGGTAAGAGCGGCGCCAACGAAGCCGAGGGCGGCGGCGAGCGATGCGACGGCGCGCCCGCCCATCGCGTCGAAACCCATCTCAGGATCGATCTTAATCTTATTATACGCGTCGATACCCGACTTGTACTTGGCCATCTCCTCATCCAGGGCCTTCGCGCGCGTTTGCCGCTCTACTGCAAATAGATGCTCTTGGTCTTGTAGGCGTCGCTCCATTGCATCGCGGCTAGCGATCTCCTCCTGATACAAGCCGTGCTGCGCGCCAAGTCTTCCTTGCTCTACACCGGCCTGGGCTTCTGAACCTTGCTGAGTCGCCTGGTTAATGCGGTAAGGTAACCCTTGGTTATTATACCACTTCCGGTACTCCGCGATATTTGCCTGAAGCCGCTTCAGATCCTCAGGCTTCATATCCCCTTCCACCTTACTACGGAGATAGAAGGCGTACTCGTCAGGGGGTAGTACTCCGCCCTCAGGAGAAGGGGTATACTGCGTAGGGGGCGGCCCGCCGCCAGCCGTGGCCGTTGCGCCAGGGGGTGCCTTAAGATCACGAAGACGAGGGTCTAGTGCAAGGCCTCCGAAGGGTTGAAAGGGCTTAGCAGCACTAGGCTCAGTAGATTTGGGCGTACCTTCCTTAGTTAACCCTGAAGTTCTACGTACTCGTTCAACTTCAAGATTCTTCTTAACGTCCTCTGCACTAGGATTACTAAAGTCGAATTTAGCCGGCGTAGGAGTATACTTACTAAGTTCGGCTTGCTTCTCAGGGCTAACTACTGCCTTGCGCGCGCTAACACCAGGCAAACCTGGAACCATAGGCTCCATACCTGCGGCAATATCTTCCTTGCGTTGCTCTTCAGTATACGGAGTATGTTCTATGCGCCAATTATACTCCCCTTGAGTCTCTTCGTGCGGTGCGCCGAAATCAGCGGGCTCAGGTAATTTACCTGCACGTATGTTCGCTATCACCTGAGCATGAGCTATCTGATCGCCAGTAGCCTGCGTAGGATCCACACCTTGCTCACGAAGGTACTTTTCAACTTCGGGATTCATCGCAATTTACCTCCGCCAATGAACGACTGAAGCATGGGAATTAGCTGATTAAGCAATTCAGGAGTGAGTAGCATGCGATGTTCCGCGACGCCAAGATACAGCACACCGGCCTTAGGCGATTCCTCGATAGTACACACGTTGCCGGTGTAGTCAAGGAATTCGCCTCTGGCTCGGCCTTTATGATCGAACCAACGAACTTCGCCGGGTGCTAATTCGTTCACGTGCGCGCTCCTAAGAAGTCCTCGATACGGCGCAGTCGCTCATTCAACCGCCCCGCCATGGCAGTATTCGCCGTAGTCTGCGCAGGGATATCCACCATGAGCAGTCCAGTGCGTGGGTCCTTGACTACGGTTCCCATGGGCGAGTTACCTATCTCGTCTGCCATTATACCGAGTCTAGGTCGGTCCTTAGGTACACTGCCCGTATTTGGCGCGCCTTCCTTGTAACGGTACACATGAGGTTCTGCGGCATCTAAAGACTTATCAGCGGCCTTATCTGCGTAGTCAGTCTCACTCTTGGCCCTAGGGTCACTGGTAGTGTAGTCCGGTATGCCGTAGAGCGAGCGATCAGCCTTGGATATACCCGTGAGCATGCGGAGGATTTCGTCACTAGTCGAGGTAGCACCAGGATTAACCGGCTGACCTAGGCGCAAGGTCAATTCATCCTGGATACTAGAGTACGGCGCAAGCTCGGGATTGCCTCCCATACGTCCCACGGAGCCCGGTGCGACGGTTCCCGCGCCCGCGGGGGCGAGTTTGAGGTCGCTTCCGGCAGGTGCGGGGCCGGTTGCGGCCTGGACGTTCTGCGGGGCGCCAGAGGGCTCGGGCGAGGCCGGCGGGGCGCCGCCGACCGGCGTAGCACCCTGGCCTACGAAACCCGGCGCGACAGTTCCCGTGCCCGCGGGGGCGAGCTTGAGGTCGCTCCCGGCCGGCGCGGGGCCAGGCGCGGCCTGAACGTTCTGCGGGGCGTCGTTACCCACGGGCGCGGGCGCAGGCGCGGGTGTACGTACGGCCGGCTTATAATCCCACGTTCCCTCCGCAGGATTCCAGATAGTACCTGGCGGCGCGTCAGTACGCATGTCCAAGGGCTGACTCATGCGCTGCTCAGGAGGAAGTTCAAACATCGCGCGGGAGAACTTGCCGAGTCCTACTTGCGATTTACCCTTGGCTCCCTCTACTGCCTCAGCATTACCTAGTGCGATATCGCGCACGGCGTCGTTACCTTGCCTCTCAGCGCGCGCCGCAAGATCACGGTAGTAAGATGAACGGTAAGCAACTGAACCGCTCTTCTCGTCGGCGTTCCAAGCATTCGCGGCCCGGCCTGCTTCAAGGTCGTAGTCTAATGAACCTGACGCTTCAGGCGGAGTGCCCGTTGCTTCAAGTTTCGCATTAGCCTTATCCAATGAGTTCTTGGTCTCTTCAAGTTCAACCTTAGCCTTAGGATCACTTGTTGCCTTGCCGAAAGTACCTGATAAGGTGGGCTTAGGCTCGATGCCCTTTTCGTACTGCCTATCGTTCCCGCCCTCGGGAATATTGTACTTGCTCTTCATGTCGGCAAGTATGGCATCGCCGCCAGCGCTCTGTATCGCGGTACTGCGCCTAGTCGCCTCGCTCTTAGCAAGTTCCGCAGGTGCGCTACGCTCGTTACGACGTTGATTAACCGAGCCAAGATACTGCGTAAGAAAAGCGTCCTTGCCGCCGGCCTCCGCAGTCTTCCCTGCCTGAAACTCGGGCGTGTCAAGGCCAAGTTCCTTGACCGGCGCAGGGCCGCGATACCCGATGCCGGCTAACTTCCGAGCGGCCGTGTCGTAGAATCGCGATGCCGCGTCGTAACCTCCCTGCTTGCGCACACTATCCGAGGCCGCGAGTTCTTCAAGTACTCGCCCTGCCTGATAACGGTCCTCTTCACTGAATGGCCCATTCTTGATAGTATTCGCATACTGCCATGCGGGAGTCTTCTCGTAATCAGGGACTATTCTTGGTGCGTCGGGCGCAACTGTTCCGCCGTGCACGGCGTCGAAGCGACCCTTCTCCAGGTTAATCAAGTTAGTGCCGTACGGATCCGTAGGAGCCTTGGCCTCTTCCTTGAACGAGGGATCGCTCGTGTACTGAATGGGCACGTACTGTGTATGATAGTTCGTCTGCATGGGCACAGATACGTCCTTACCCAGCATTTCGCCCATCTTCCCTGCGAAGGAGCCGACCTTATCACCCATGCTTGGCTCAGGTTTCTTAACCTCCTCCTTAACCGCAGGATCGGACATCGCGGCGCCGGCAGCGATAGCACCTACAGTAGTACCTACACCCTTAAGGGCGTTCTGCACGCTCTGTTGCTCGGCACCTGTTTCGCTATTCCAAGCATTCTGCGCACTGTCTATCGCATTCTGCTTAAGCTGGGCATTAAGTTGCTCTTGATTAAATGCCCCGCCCGCGGCTACCTGATTTGCCTGGTTAGCCAACTGGTAAGCGTTCTGAGTCTCTTGCGCTCTTAGCTGCGCGGCATCGGCAATGCCCTTCGCACCTGCCTGACTGCCTGCGTACATCGCAGAGCGCTCGCCAAGGGCGTTACCGCCCTTAGCTACGGCTTGAGCAGCCATACCTTGCTGCAACTGTCCAAGACCTTGTCGTTGCTGCGCAGCGGCGGCACTAATCTTGCCGCTCTGCATATCGCTGAGGTAGCCTTGCGCAGCCTGCGTGTAGGCATCGGTATATTTCTGGTAATTAGTCCAGTCCGCCGGTCGGTAGAATTGGTCTTCGCCAGCCTGAATATTATGCAGTGCCTTACGGAAGCTATTATCCAAGCCTGTATTACTAGCCGCAGATACCATGGTTAGTTCCTCTCAGCTAACGCGGGCTTAACAGGCCCCTTCATTACACCGTAGTCGAAGCGAATGCCAGATATCTTGAATGCTCTGCCCTTAGTTGGCGCAGATGGCGAGTACCTGTTATTCTCAGGCGCACTAGGAGTTACTGACTCTATGCGTACGCGATACGCATTACCTTGCCGCTGCAACGGTACGTATCGCGGTTGCATGATGGGTAAATTATGAAATCCACTAATCTGCGAGTACGTCCACGTGTAACTAGTACTCGTAGCGGCGAAGTCTTTGAAGATGGTAATCTTAAGATCGTGATCGCCGAGTTTCTCGAGTAATGGCGTAATCGACCAGAGACAGCCCCAACCAGATTGCTCGGCGAATTGAAGATGCGCAGTATCAACTACCGTCTGTATGAACGATGTACCGCAATCAGTCACTGCGCTAAGGTCTTCGTAGTAAACCTTGGTCGACGTACAGACGTAGTAGACGTTATCGTGCACGCAAGCGCCGAGAAAAGGCATTATCGCGCCCGCGGCGTTACGAACCATCCAGTAGCCGAGCCATATATTCTGCAAGTAGTCGTAGACAAGTATGACTCCTGCCGAACCGGATGCCGTATTAGCGGTAAATCGTACCTGGTGGTACTTCTCAACCAGTACTGCACTAGTGATTACTGGGAAGGTTGCAAGTTGCTCCTTAACCTGCCTTACCTTGGTTACGGTGTACTGCAAGTCCATGTGCTGCATACCGAAGGACGATTGCCAGAACACGCCGCCAGGGTAGGAGACCACGCTACGAGGATCGATACAGCCCTCACCGGGTATGCGATCTAGTCCGCTACTCTGGTCATTCTCTCCGTTCGCATTAGCCTGCTGTCCCGCTATGCCGTAGACCTCGTGCTTAGTAAATACGATTACTGCGTCGCCAATGCCAGCTAAGCCAGTGACTCGTTCAGCATTAGGCACACTGTAGCTGAATATGTCATTCACCTCGGGTGCCACGGGTTGACTCGGCGTACCACGGGCGAGTGACTTAGAGTAAACTACCCTTTCGCCGTGTACAAGGCCTGCAAGCCATAGTCGGTCCTTAATGACCTTAACGATGCTCGCGCCCTCGGTAATGAACGGCTCGACTTCGGCAGTGTTATACAGTATATCAAGACCGACATTACCTAAATCGGTGTATGTAGTCGTGATATACGCAGAATCAATGTTAGGTATAGCGCGCAGCGGTTCGGTAATGCGAAGAAACACCCCGGTAGTATCAGCGCGATATACTACGAAGTGCATTTCATCGCGGTAGGTAGCCTCGGTATGTATCTGTATAAGTACTGAATTCTTACCCGCAGTAACAGTTTCAGCAACGGGAGCCGACGGTGCGCTGCGATGGTAATTCCCCTGCGCATCGTAACTCTCCCACACGGCGACGTAGAGATAGTCACCCAATGCAAGAGCACCACCTGCCGTAGCTGCCTCATCTGCTCGCACGATATGCGGAGCCGCAAGGTAACCTAACTCGTTGACTGAACTCCCGACATACCAGGAGACGTAGCCCCCTGAGATTACTGCGGCGCCTAAGGTTACGTTCGCTGCGAATACGGGATAGTTACTATCCACAATCAACATGTCGGTACCGTAGCGGTCAGACATGCCGTACATGCTGAATTGCCGCGAAACCGTACCAAGAAATAGGGACGCGGAGGAAATGAACGTACAGGCTCGGATATTATTCAGCGAACCAAGTAAGAATGCTGCGCCGGTAGTCGCTCGCCTACGCGGAGGTGCGAGACCTACATCGTGCACGAGACAGGGCTTAGGTAATACGATGCCGTTCTCGCGGCGCAACTCTACAAGTACGCCGGTAGATACAAGTACCCCTTCGTCTACTGCACTAGGATCGACTGCGGGATTAGGTAGAATTGGGGAATGTTCGGTAGCGGCATCAGCAATCCAGCCGTAACTAGTGTAGTAAGGTTTACTACGCCATATAACGTTGAATGCTTTATATATCGTCGCCGCGGCTCCGAAGCTTGGCCAAGAAACGGTTGTATTAGCCGCTCTAACATAGAAAGTATCAAGCAATCCAGTACTAATCTGCTCTTCCCACACAAGTGCGACTTCAGAGTTATCGTATGCTATGCCCAGGTTATACTGCGCATTCTCCTCGGCTCCTACGGTTGCCGTGCCCTCTATCTCCCTAACGAAGTAAGTAGTCCAATCGGTAGTGTCTACCTTGTAGAGATTGACCGCGTACTTCGCAGGATTAACAAGATCGGTGCCACTAGCTAGTATGGCTAATGTGCCAGATGACCCAGCGCAAAGGGATACGTAATAGTAAGGAAAGATGTTAGCGATAACCAACGTGCTGATTACAGCATGCGTCGTCGCGTTCATATGAAGAACGACTAACTTCTGATCGGCGAAGCGGACATAGGCTATCGCCCACGAACCGTCACTTAACGTACATGTATCGTAGCGACGAGCGTTCATCGCCGCATCTACGAATACATCGTTATTTACCACAGTGCCGTGAATTACTGGCGGGGAAGCTGGTGTAGATAATACGTACTTACCAAGTCGTATCGAACCCGCGACCACGCCCGCGCCAGCGGGAGCATTCGTTACCCACGTGAAAAGCAATTGCCCCGTCGCTTCGCAGGCTCTTACCTGGTGTAACTCAGCAATACCGCTGGTCTTAGTCTCAAGAGTAATCGGCACCTGTACCGTCTGTCGGTACTTATTAATTACCTTCGCCTCTACTCCCCAAGTAAATACCGCAGTACCTGCGCTATTATCTTCCCACCTAGATACCTGTAACGAGTAGTCCCCATTAATGGCCACGTCGGTCTGATCGTACGATCGATATCCGCGACCTACTGCCGATTGCTCGCCGCACACAGGGCTAACCCGGCCCGCAGTAGCCCACTTAGCTTGCACGTTGTCGTAGCGGTAAAGGTAGTTGGTACCGATAAGGCAAAGTTCCTTACCAGTACTGAAGATACCTCGAAGACCGTCGAAGGCGAGACCTGATACAGCGCTGGCGAATTCCGTAAATCCGTAACGAGTCTCTAACTCACCTACACGTAGCGAGGTTAGGTTGAGTCCAGCGAGTAGCGCGTCGTCGGTAGTATTCTTCGGGTCGGTACCTTCATCCAGGCCCTTGGAGAAACGCAGTACATGTGACTGAGGTTTCAGCATAACCAGAGGTCCACCGTGAATGTGCCGTAACCGTGAACGTCAATGAAGGTCTGTCCCGCTACGATTGCAAACGCCGGTACCCCTGCGGATACTGGCGTAGCTCCGAGGCTTATCGCGCGCACCTTACGATTCTGGCCATGATATACCCGCGTTATCTGGCCATTAACCACGCTTACACCTAACTTAAGCTCGCCGGGAGCGAAAGGGAGGCCAGTAAGTTGCCTACGTACGTCCTCGTTCGCTCGCGCCAGCGCGTCGACCTCGGCCGACTTCTGCTTAGGAATTAGTTGCTTCCGTATCACGTGGATGGTACCATGCGCTTACGATATCGTGTACGGTACTCGCTACCACCTTGAACGTCGGTCATGTGAGGAACATTGGCGAGGTCTCGTTGACCTGCAAGCCGATTAATCCTCTCAACTTGACGCATTTGCCGACGTACCAAGTGGTTAGAATCCTGACCTAGCTTATCTAGGCATTTAATGGCAGTATCGAGTACTGCCCACGCTGCCCAGCCGTTCACGTCATCGAAGGTATTAGGCTCCGCATCGCGGGCAAGTTCGATGAAGCAAGGGATGTAGTCAACTTGTACATGCCAGGTACTGACTCTAGGCGTAGGTAAGAGTACAAGTTGATTATTCTGAATGCGGTAAAGTAACTCATTAGGCGTACCGAGCGAGGTAATGCTCTGAAGTCCAGGTACGTCTAATGGTTGCCACTGACGAAGCGGTCCGTAGAAGAATGAGGCAGATTCGCCGATGCCTACACCTAAGCAGAGTAACTCCATGAAGTCGTCAGGAAGATCGTACTCGGCCGTACCAGATACCGTAGTAATGAACACGGTAGACCTGAAATACTCGGGACCGTAGGCGGCGAACAACATTTCATGTAGTTCGCTAAGTGACTCGTTCATCATGATATCTATCTGGTCGCTAGAGATGGCATGAGCCGCTCCGCTATTCGTGTCGAGGTCGCAAGTAATTCTTACCTTTTCCTCAAGCATCTCTAGCGACAGTAGATTCACGGTCAGTCACCCGTTCCTTCCGACGTTCCCTCCGCCATGTCCTCCGCGCTCACGTGCTCCTCTATCAGGTCGCCGAGAGCATCCTCGAAATCCTGCTCCTTATCCTTAGGCACGCCAAGTATCTTGCAGATACGAGACATGGGCGAACCCTTAGGTTTACCCATGTCCATACCCATTTCGTCGTCCAACATGTCGCTAGGCTTCATGGCGCAACTGTACCAGAGAAGATGAAGAGCATACCAATGATATCTCCAGGGATATCACTAGCAGTACCCGCAGTTTCGGCAGTGATCGTTACGTAGTTCTCGGCGCTACTACCTTCTAGCTTGGCCACCTTAGCACGCACCTGCGTATCGCCCGTATCGCTCTCCACGTCCACGATAACACCATGGGCGACCCTCTTATCCTTGAAGGTCACCTTCCACACGCCCTCACCCGTACGAGTGATAGCGCCAATTACGCGGCCGAAATCTTCGATATTCGCTACGTCAGGATCCGCACCATTCTCAGTGACGAATCGCGCGTAGGATAACGAAAGATTCGGCGCATGACTATGCGCGAAATATTTACCTAAAGTTCCCATGTTACGGTCCGTAGTCGATTACGAGAACGGCAGATCGGGCGCCCTTGGCCTTACCGGCGCCGCCGTGGGTATTCTTAAGGAATATACCCTTACCAGCGGCGACCGTGCTAGCAAGTGTGATACCGGTAAAGGTCTTAGGCACGTTCGCGACGTACGCCGCTCCGCCAGTCACCTTGGTCGTCATGAGGTCGGTAATGTTCGTATCCGCTCCTCCCGCGAGGTCGTTATATACCAACCGCTCCTCGTTGTAGTCGGTATCATTTGCCGCGACGGCAATACTCTCGGTAATCTTGAAGGAGACTACCGTAAGATCCTTATCCACTGGGTAGATAAGATTGTACACATCGCCCGCTGCACCGGCCGTATGGTCAGGTAAGCCGACGACGACAGTATGACGGCGAAGTGCGTGGTCGACGTTACCCTTACGAGTAGCGTCCTCGCCTGCGATATTCGCAATCCGGTCAGTAGCCTCTTTATAACCACCCATGGTCGTTTACCTCCTTACCAGATAAGGCGACCCGAATCGACCGGGTTTTCGCACTTGAATTGGTAGTATCCCTTGAGACGAAGCTGCTTAGCATCTGCCGCAACCTCAACCAAGACCTTATCCCCGGACTGCTGCTCCCAATGGGGAGTTTCGCCCATGGAAATCATGGTCCAGTTGCTCATCTTCGTAGCCAGGGCCGCGGTAGATGGGCACTCAGGGTCAAGCATCACCTTGGCACTACCATTCGCCGTAGGAATCTCGTAGCCCTTGAAGGTGATATGTTTGATATCCGTATTGCTCTGCACGATCGGGTAGCTCTTCGCTGCCGCAATCTTCTGGAACTCGGCGAACTTCTCGGGATCGAGGAAGACCGTATCCGCGCCGCGACCGCCGTTCCGATTCAACTTCTTGAAGAAGTCAATCAGGGCGTCTTCTACGTCCGCGCCATTCGCCGAATGACGAGTACCGGCCGTGCGCACAGGATCCTTGGAACGGTCCACACCGGCGAAGGAGCCAGTAGGCGTCGTCTCAGGAATCCAGATACCAACTCCGAAGCAGTTATGCCCGAAGTCGCCCTCGTTGAAGATGAAGTCATCGTTGGCGATGGTCGGAATGTAATCCGACCAATTACCCGTACACGTTAACGTGCCGAGGTCGCGATCGATCTTGACAATCTTCGCGCCATCGGCAACCGTTGCCTTGACCGAGCCGCTAGTACCGTCCGCAGTACTTGTCTCGATCGTCTGCCCGACCTGGAAATGCCGAGCATCGTTAGCCGAGGTAAGGGTAATTGTAGAGGTGCTAACAGTGGCGATCTTACCGATAGCTCCGCCGCCATTACCCCACAGTCGCCAGGTAGCCTCACGCCAGAAGGCGAGCGTGGCAGATTGGACGAGCATGTCCATAAGGACGCCCATCGCCTCAGGACTCTTGCGAGCCTTGAGCAGTGCCTTATTCGTCACGCTGGCGATACCGTAGGCTTCGACCACATCCAGCTCGAAAGCCTCAGGGTCGAGAGTTCCACGACGATTCATCGCCACCTGGAAGGAGGTAGACGCGTTAAGCCCCTGGTAGAGAATAGCGGATACATCCTTATCTCCACCGAAGGACGTATCTTTCTTGATCATGGAGAGGAATGGAGTTTCGGGATATCCGATCTCCTTCAACCCCATCTTGTACTTCTTCGTCAGTGCTTTGGCGAAGGTGCTTTCCGTATTATATGCCATGTTCCTAACCTATCGAACCAAGTACGGCGGCGCCCAACGCGCGCCGATACGCGGTCTCGGACATCTCGCCTTGCGCGCTTGTGTCCGTGAAATCCGCTGCTCTCGGCACACCGGCCGGCGACGCGGGACGCGCGTCCGTCGTGGGCTTCGAGGCCTTTTCCTCCGCTTGCCCTGCGGCGACGGGCGTCTTAGCCCGTCGAGCTTCGCGTTCATCGTGCCGGATCTTGAAATATTTGTCAACCGCTTTCGCAACCTTGTCATGCGTGAGGTCCGGGTACTTCCCGGGGTTGGCGTAGTAGGTAGTAACCATCTCTTGGATCACTCCGTCTACGTCAGTGGGTAATTCACTTGAGGCATAGGGGTAGGCATCGCTATTAAGTAACGCAGCGACTGATTGGTGGTCTTTGACCATTGCGGAACGAAGTTGCGCTACCTGTGCGGCCTTGGCCTCTTGCTTCTTACTTTCCTTAATCTCCTCAACCTCCTTACGGAGATTAGCGGTTTCCGGCGACTCCTCAGGCGGCTTCTTACCTATCTTCGCCTTAGCAAGCGCCTCGAAGGCCTTAAGTGGGTCGAGCCCTGCGGCCTTGCAGTGATCATCCCACGCGCTTACTACGTCGTTCTTGTAGTGTACCGCGCGTTTCTCGAAGTCTTCCTTGGCAGATTCTAAGCGGCTAAGTATCTCATTCGCCTTAGCCTCACGTTCCTTGGCTGCCTTCAACTTCCGTCGGGCGATAATACGTATGACTCTAGGCGTAAGCCCTGCGGTCTCAGCATCTTCCGTGTCTTCGGTCTCGTCCTTAGGTGTGGCCTTAGGGTCAGGTGCGGTCTTAGGGTCGGGTGTGGCCTTAAGGTCGGGCGTGGCCTTAGTTTCATCCGGCAAGGGCTCAGACACGCCCTCGTTCTTTGCTCCGCCTACCATGCTATTGATCAAGGCAGAGCCGAGTTCGTTCAGGAAGTTACTAGTATCCGGCGCGCCCTCTGCGGCTGCCGGTGCGGGGGTCTCGGGTGCTTTCGTTGTCATGTCTCGTTCTCTCCTTACATGGGTGGTTGCGGGCCGGGCGGGGGCATCGGCGGGCCTCCGGGCGGGGGCATTGGCGGGCCTCCGGGCGGGGGCATTGGCGGGCCTCCGGGCGGCAGTCCGGGCGGCGGGGCCATCGTCTCGGCTTCCAGGTCAAGCAGGCGTTCTTGCCACTTGATAAGTGCTTCGTAGCCTAGGTCTCCCGGGTCTACGTCATGCTGAATACGCTGCAAGCGCAATGCAACCCGCTTCTTAGCTTCGGCGATGTTAATCCACCGAGGAGGTAGAAGATTCTCTACCGATTCGTTCTCGTAGACAAGGTCTAAGGTACGTTCAATGTACTTCTCCGGCGCGGTGTATTCATCGACGAGCGCCTTAAAATCCGCAGATGGTTCCATGCGCCAGAACTCTTGAGGCGTGTATACTCCCGTTTCTACACCCTTCTGCAAATACTCCAAGCGTCCCGCGGGATCGCTAGGCAAGGATGATGCCGCGGCGGGTCGTATGACGTACTTATCCTCGTCAAGGTCTACGTCCTTCCATCCCTTCTGCCTCGCTTGGCCGTAGGCATCGAAGTAGAACACGTCAGGCGTCTTACCTGCCTTGACCGAGCGCTTCATAATCCTTACGTAGATTCTGGCAAGGTTGACTACCGCACGAGCAACTGACCGGCAGAGTTGGATGAATCGCTTAGAATGCAGATCCGCCATGGCCATGATCGCGATACCGCTTTCTATGCCGGGCTGCTTAAGCGCCTGCGTGGCCATGGCATTAGTACCTAGTGACTCCAGGATGTACTGAATGAGGGTAGTTACCTGAGTATACACTTCGTTAGACATCGCGGGCGGCGTACTAGGTATCGGCGGCGCGTCGCCGGGATAGGGACATATTGCACCTATCTCATTCCTGAAGTAACCTTCAGGTATCTTCATGCCCTGCTTTACCCACCATCGAGGTACGCTCATTAGGTGGATGGCGGTCTGTATACGGTAGAGTAACTTATTAAGTTCAAGTTGCTGCGGGATAGCGCGTTTGGCAAGGCTAATGCCCCGCATGCCAGTCTGACCCGGTACGGGCTTGATGAAGGTGATATCGTACTCCGGGTCTTCCTGACCGAGGACTTTCAAGATGCGACTTGGCGTGCTAATGACCTGCATGCCATCATTGGCACCTTTACCGCTAGGTAAGCGGATAGTATGATAGAGCATGATACTATCCGTATCCTGTGGAGCAGCCCAGCCGTAGTACGCATCTAACATGTCCTCGTTCAAGATCGCCTTACGCGTCTCTTCATCGTCTCTGCCGTAGAGCCAAGCAGTCTGATAACGATCGGGGAAACGACGGAAGATAATGGTCCGTGGGTAGTTGTCTATACACGAACGATCATCCATGAGCATGTTAGGAGTCCACACACGCTCGGTCGTTGGGTTACCCGTCTCAGGGTCGGGGTAGCTTAGGAGGATTCCCGTACCGTGCAGCACGCCGTCACGTACTGCGGTCTCTAACTTCTCCTCAATATCCTGTAAGTGCGCATCGACGGCTAAGGTCTGATACTCCGCCTTACGTTGCTGAGTATAGTTCCCGCCCTTACTGACGAATAACGCCCGGTAGCGTTGCTGAATAGCCTCAGCGACGACGGTATCCACCCCGCCAGCGAGGACGTTATGGTTCATATCCGGCGGTTCATCCAAGAGTCTTGGATCGATGGACCTAAGGAGGTTGTAATCCCCGTAGACTTCCGTGGTTCTTAGGCAATCTTCCTGCCATTCAACGGAGATATCATGATACCTCCGAGCGGTACGATCAATGGCCTTAGCCTGCTCCTCCGGCGGTTCTTCCCAGAAAGGTTTAGCGCGTTCCATTCTTCAGGTCCCTTATAGTACTATGCTTAACCTTAGGCGGAGCATCCTGCTCATCTTCTGTTGCCTTAGGTGGTATCGGTGCCATCGGAGTGATCGCGATGCCCTGGTAAGTGAGTACGCCTAAGCGCCGCATGGCTGAGACGATCGCCTCAAGGCGCGCGACCTCTTCAGCGGCATTAACTGCGGCTTGTACGTATTGCATATCATGTACCGACATCACTTACCTCCGCTCTTCCTCTTCTTGTTCAGTGCGATGGCTATCGCCTGCTTCCTACTCTTCCCTGCCTTGATCTCCTTACGGATATTTCCGGACACGACCTTACGACTAGTTCCACGCTTCAACGGCATATCATACTCTCCATGCATCCCTAGACTCCGTGAACTTGACACTAAGCCAAGAAGACTTCTTCGCCGCGCGGCGGTCGAGCTCCTCCTGTACCGCCGGCCGGCGCGGCGCTTCGACGGCCGGCGCGTCTTCGGCGTCGAGAGCATACCGCTGCCACGTGAGGAGCACAAGTGCCGCAACGTCGTCGCAGTGCCCGTCCTTAGTGCGTTTAGGCAGTACGATGCGTATCTTCCCTCCGCTTACCGGGGTAGACATGACCGAGAGTAGGTGCTCGCGAAGTCTCCTAGACTGAGGAAGGTGAACCTTACCCTCCTTCATGAGCGTCTTAAGCCTGATATGCGGCTCGCTTGAGTCCATGGGTGCGTAGTTTATGAACATCCCATGCTCGGCCAAGCGCTCCTCAACAGCCCTCTTGTAGTGCCTATCGGCCATGATTCCGACGATGCCGTAACGCTTGAACGTCGGTACACACTGATCGAGGACTTCCGAGAAGCGCCGCGTGCCCTCGGTAGGTGGTGGGTAATCCTGAATTACGGTTACGTAGTATTCCTCGTTCAAGACTCTTGCGACGCCCATCGCGTACCAGTCGGAGTCGAAGGCAAGGTCAAGGGATCCTACGCACGGCCACTTATCCGGTTCGACCGCAGGCCGCATTGCCTGATCTACATCGTAAGGCGTGTAGAACGCCTCGGTCCCCGCGGGCATGGGAATGCTCGCGTATTCACGATTGAAGAATAAGTCTATCGGCTCGGCATTACGGCACCAGGCCTCGGTCACTGTCGGATTGGCTACCCACGACGCGACACCCTTAACTACCATCTGGGCATCGGTATCTCCCTCTTCGACCGCCTGGTAATGCGCGTCCTCGGTTGACCAAGGCGACGAGATCATGAATTCCATGGCCTCGGGCTGCGTGGCCATATTCGGACGGATACTACTCAGGATGCCCTTCGCAGGATTAGCGTTACTATCCTTATCCCGCCATCGGCTAACCTCTTCAAGCATTAGTCCTATGCATGTGTCGCCGACTACTGTATTCGCGCTAGCGGCACGGGATTCGATGATCACCGGGTAGTCAGTTAGTATCAGCTCTTCCTTAGTCGCCTTGAAGTTGACCTTGAGTGCGGTAAGGATCTTACGTAGTATGGCTAGCTTCTTCTTAGCATCCTTAAGCTTGACTGAGAGTATTGGGAAGTACCCCACGTCGCCTTGAGGTATCGAGTATTTCCCGAAGAGCACTATCGTCGCGACAATACGGCAGATATGCACCGTCTTACCTCCGCGTCGACCCATCTGCACCACTAGCCTCTTCTTGCTGCTACGCATGAAGCGTTCGATGATATCTAGCCACAAGGGACTACTTGCATGCCAGCCTAGAGAGACTAGTTGGGCATCTAGCCATTGGTATGCTGACCATAGATCGTCGTGCGTCGGCAGGAGAAAGGCTGGCTCGGGCAGGGCGGCAGGGGTGGGGGTAGGTAGTGGCGTTGTGGGCGGCGGTACGAACCGCGGCATGGTGGCGGTCGGCGGCGCGGCCGGTGCGGCCGGGGCGCCCGAGGCGGTCGGGGCGCCCGGGGCGGTCGGCGCGGCCTTTGGCTTATCCCACAGGGACATGATGCGGGGTGTACACCTGAGCGACTGGCTTGTCAAGTGTAGGGCGGTATCTTACCTTGTTATTACGTGGTTAATTAAGGTTAATTAACGGGCTATTACGAGGGAATTAGTATGGTATATTACGTGCGAATTATAATATCTGATTAATTAGGTTATTAATTATTGGTAATATAGGATATAATTAGGATATTAATTCGTACGTAGTAACAAGTAGCAGATTAGTCGTGAATAATCATGGCGCGCGCCGCCCGTACCCCACCCCTACCTTCAGCGGGGCATACCCCATCCCCATTCATCATGATAACCCTCAGATCGGCCCGGCGCCTAGTCGTCGCCGAGTCGGCGGGAAAGGCCAAGCATGTTCACGACTTGCAGCCCGGCGGCCCGGCCGAGCGCGGCGCTAAGTGCCGGAGATTGTTACGCTTACACGTCGCGCAGCCCCGGGCAGCCCGGGGATTAAGTAGCGGGCGATGGGCGGAATTCGCCAAGCATTCCGCTAAGATATCATTATGCAGACATTAACCAACTCAATGACTCGGGTGAATTGGTGAATGACCATATATGTATGGTGACCATACATTACCAATTTATTGTGATCATTGTT
>WBZR01001083.1_pt1 | contig 36968 bp, 32 predicted proteins | sample 5204231 | NCBI WGS metagenome assembly WBZR01 (sample SAMN12412403, study PRJNA552823) | activated sludge metagenome | isolation source: activated sludge from anammox sidestream of wastewater treatment plant... | place: USA: Virginia | collected 2017-08 | reverse complement strand
TGATCGCATCGGCCAGGCGCCCCGAGGGTTCGCCGCCGCCGCCGGGTTTGAGGCAGTTCCAGTAGAAGCTGTGGTTCCACACCTGGGCCGCGTTGTTGAACATGCCGCCGCTGGCCTTGCGGATGATGTCTTCGAGCGGCAGCGATTCGAACTCGGTGCCCTTGATCTGGTTGTTGAGGTTGGTGACGTAGGCCTGGTGGTGCTTGCCGTAGTGGTAATCGATGGTTTCGGCGGAGATGTGCGGTGCGAGCGCGTCGCGCGCCCATGGCAGCGCGGGAAGTTCGATGGCCATGCGGGACTCCTTGCGGGGGCTGGGGCCGGCCAGTCTAGGCAGTCGCGGCAGGTCGGATCAAGCAACAGCGCGGGTGCTACAATCACGCTTTTGCGCGCATGCGCACACACGCCGGCAACAGGTCAGCAATGGACGTCATCGAACGCATCACCGACACGCTCGCGCGCCATCCGATCGTGCTGTTCATGAAGGGCACGCCCGAGTTTCCGATGTGCGGCTTCTCCAGCCGCACGGTGCAGGCACTGGATGCGGTGGGAGCGAAATACCACGCGGTCAACGTGCTGGAGGATCCCGAGGTTCGCGCGAGCCTGCCGCGTCATTCCAACTGGCCGACGTTCCCCCAGCTGTTCGTGAACGGCGAGTTGATCGGCGGTTGCGACATCACGCTCGATCTGTACCAGTCGGGCGAACTGGCCCGTCTGGTGCAGGACTCGCTCAAGGACTGACATGCCGGCGCCGCTACGCCTCGCGCGCGCAGCCCGCACGCCTGCGCCCGGCTGCCTGCGCGACCGTGTGGTTCTGGTCACCGGCGCGGGTGGCGGCCTCGGCCGCGCCACCGCGCTGGCCGCGGCGCAGGCCGGCGCGAACGTGGTCTTGCTCGGGCGCAAGGTGCGCGTGCTGGAGCGGCTGTACGACGAACTGGAAGCACACGGCGGGCCTACGCCCGCGATCTACCCGCTCGACCTGGAGGGAGCCACGCCGCGCGACTACGAGGCGCTGGCCGATACGCTCGCACGTGAGTTCGGCCGCCTCGACGGCATCGCCCATTGCGCGGCGCATTTCAACACGCTGCAGCCGTTTGGCCAGATCGAGCCGCTGGAGTGGGCGCGCACGCAGCATGTCAACGTCACCGCGCCGCTGTGGCTGACCCAGGCCTGCCTGCCGCTGCTCGAAAAGGCCGCCGACGCGGCAGTGGTGTTCGTGCTGGATGATCCGCAGCGCATGGGGCGCGCCTATTGGGGCGCCTACGGTGTGGCCAAGCAGGCGCTGGCAACCCTGGTGTCGATCCTGCACGAGGAGACCGAGAACTCCTCGCTGCGCGTGCACGCGTTGCTGCCGATGCCGATGCGCACCGCGCTGCGGCGCGCGGCCTGGTACGGCGAAGACACCGCGGCGCTGCCCGATCCGGGCGAGGCCGCGGCGGCGCTCGCCTGGCTGCTCGGCGCCGAGGGCGCGAGCGCGCGTGGCCAGCTGCTGGACCTGCGCTGACGCGCGAGGCTGGCGGCACGGCCAGCCGGGATGATGCCGTGCGCATGCGGGTGCAGCCGGCCGCGTCCGGCAGCATGATGTGGGGATCGGGTCGGTGGTGAGTGGGTCGGTGGCGAGCGGGTCGGTACACGGGAGCCGGGCATGGAAAGTTCGATGAGTACGGTGTCGGCCGGGATCCTGCTGTTCCTCATCATGGATCCGCTGGGCAACATCCCGCTGTTCCTGTCGCTGCTGGGCAACGTGGCACCGGAGCGGCGTCGCCTCGTGCTCGCGCGTGAGCTGCTCATCGCGCTGGGCGTGCTGTTTGCGTTCCTGTTCGGCGGTGAATACCTGCTGCGTCTGCTGCAGCTCAAGCAGGAGTCGGTGGGCATAGCCGGCGGCATCGTGCTGTTCCTGATCGGGGTGCGCATGATCTTCCCACCCAGCCGCGGCGGCATCTTCGGTGATGTGCAGGGCGAGCCGTTCATCGTGCCGATGGCGATTCCCGGGGTGGCCGGGCCGTCGGCGATGGCCGCGGTGATGTTGCTGGCCAACAGCCAGCCGGGTCGTACCGCGGCCTGGAGCGCGGCGCTGTTCCTGGCCTGGCTCGCCACCGCGGTGATCCTGATGTCGGCCACCTATCTGTTCCGCTGGCTCGGCCACAGCGTGCTCACCGCACTGGAGCGGCTCATGGGCATGCTGCTGGTGGCGCTGTCCGTGCAGATGTTCCTCGATGGCGTGGTCGCCTATGTGCGCATGGCTGCCCCGGCATGAAGCGACATTGCGGTTCCGCCCGGTGGCGGCATCGCCGCGATCGTGCGCCATCGTTGGCAAGTGCTTGTTTTGGTTCCGATGTGGCGCCGGGCGCCCGGATTTTGCTCGTCGCGCCAGGGTGGGGTGGGATGCGCGCACTGGCGCAGGATGGGCAAGGCCGTTATAACTCGACGTTGGAACGCTGTTAAACTGTCGTTAGCACTGCCGACGACGGGTCCGGTTTCAGGGTCGCGGCAGGCAATGAATTGCCGAGGTCTTCCATGCATGGCGGCGCACCACGAGGGCGCGGCCGCAGTGCGGGTTTTTTCGTTTGTCACTTTGGGGGTAACACCATGAAATCGCAATTCCGCGTGCGGCTGCTGCCGCTGCTGATCGGTTCGCTGCTGGCCGTGTCCACCGCCTATGCGCAGCAGACCTCATCTGCGTTGAGCGGCCGCGTGGTCGATTCCGCCGGCAACCCGGTGGCCGGTGCGACCGTCGAGATCATCCATGTGCCCTCGGGGACCTCGCGCACCGTCATGACCGATGCCAATGGCCGCTACACCGCGCAGGGCCTGCGCGTGGGCGGCCCGTTCGAGGTCAAGGCCTCGGGCGGACAGGGTGAGGCGGCGGACCAGAAGGACATCTACCTCAGACTGGCCGAGGAATCGACCCTCAACCTCATTGTCGGCGCGGGTGCGACGCAGGAACTGGAGAGCATCGTGGTGCGCGGCATCGCGCCGGGCTCGACTTTCCAGTCCGACAACAAGGGCGTGAGCACCAACCTGTCGCAGCGTGCGCTGCAGGCCCTGCCGCAGCCCGACCGCTCGATCCAGAACGTTGTGCGCGCCGACCCGCGCATCGTGGTCACCGATCGTGATCGCGGCGCGTTCTCGGCGATGGGCCAGAACTTCCGCTACAACGCGATCACGGTCGACACCGTCAATGCGGGCGACCCGTTCGGCCTCAACGACAACGGCCTGCCGACCAAGGGCTCGCCGATCTCGCCCGACGCGATCGAGGAATACAACATCTCGACCGCAAACTACGACGTGAGCACGCGCCGTGGCGCCGGCGCGGTGGTCAACGCGGTCACCAAGAGCGGCACCAACGAGTTCCACGGCTCGGCCTACTACTCCTACACCAACGCCGATGACCTCACCGGCGAGAACGAGGCCGGCAACAAGTGGACCGGCTGGACCAGCAAGTACACCGCGGGTGCGACGCTGGGTGGTCCGATCATCAAGGACACGCTGTTCTTCTTCCTGTCCTATGAGGAGAGCAAGAACAAGGCACCCGGATCGGTCTGGGGCCCGGAAGGTTCGGGCGCAACCAATACCGTGCGTGATCTGACCCAGCAGCAGGTCGACGAGATCACGAGCATCGCAGCCGGTTACGGCATCGACGCGGGCGGCACCCAGGCTTCCAACGTTGACCTCGAGAGCAAGCGGGCGCTGGCCAAGATCGACTGGAACATCAACGACGCACATCGCCTGAGCTTCCGCGCCAGCCGCACCCAGGAAGACGAACCGATCATCGTGCAGGGTTCGTCGACACGCCTCAACCTGTCGAGCAACTGGTACCTGTTCGACAAGACCAACACCTCGTTCGCGCTCAGCCTGTATGACGACTGGTCGAGCACGTTCTCGACCGAGGCCTCGATCGGCTACAACAAGTTCGACCAGGTGCGCGGCCCGCTCAATGGCCAGGCCGCGCCGGAAATCATCGTGCGCACGACCGGTACCGATTCCGGCACCAGCGTGGTGCTCGGCAGCGAGTACTCGAGCCAGGCCAACGTGCTCGGGGTGAAGACCTGGAACGCCTATTTCGCCGGCAACTGGTTCCTTGGCGACCACACGGTCAAGGCCGGCCTCGACTACCAGCGCGACAGCTATTACAACCTGTTCCTGCAGCGCTATTTCGGCCAGTACGAGTTCAACTCGATCGAGGACTTTGCCAGCGGCACCTATCGTCGCTACCGCCTCGCCGATCCGGCTCCGGGCTACACGCTCAACAACGTCGCGGCCGTGTACGACATGAAGCAGTACGGCCTGTTCCTGCAGGACACCTGGCAGGCCACCGATCGCCTGTCACTCATGTTCGGCCTGCGCTACGACATCCCGCACCTGACGCCGGCGCCGACGTTCAATCCCTGCGTCGCCGCGGAGCCCGGCACCACCGGCAACTTCGGCGTGTGCGGCCTGCAGGCATCGACCAGCAATCCCAATGCGGCGGTGGGTGGCTACGGCCTCAAGAACACCGATCGCATCAACGGTGGCGTGCTGCAGCCGCGCGTGTCGTTCAACTACGAGTTCGACACCGAGCGCTTGACCCAGCTGCGTGGTGGCATCGGCGTGTTCATTTCCAACACGCCGGGCGTGTGGATGGCCAATCCCTACTCCAACAATGGCGTGGCGGTCGCGCAATACGACGTCAACCGCCTGCGCACACCGACGGATCCCGCGTTCAGCGCCGACCCCAACAACCAGAACATCCCGGGCGGCGCCCTGACCACACCGGGCCTGGGGCGTTCGCAGATGGGTGTCGATCTCGTCGACAAGCACTTCCAGTTGCCGACCGTCACCAAGATCACGCTGGGCTTTGATCGTGAGCTGCCGTGGTGGGGCCTGATCGGTACCGCCGAGTACCAGCGTCTCAACGTGATCAAGGCCGTGCAGTACCAGAATCTCAACCTGGGCGCGCCCACGGGCCTGCTCCCCGATGGACGCTACAGCTACGCCATGGATCCGTATGCGGCACCGGGCAGCAGCAACCGGTCGCGTTACAACGCCAACCCCTCGTTCGGCAACCTCATCTACCTGACCAACACCAACAAGGGTGAGTCTGAGGCCCTCACGCTGTCGATCAAGAAGCCGTTCTCGGACAACTGGTTCGGCATGCTCGGCTTCACCGCGAGCCGCGCCACCGAAGTCAACCCCGGCACCTCGAGCGTGGCGTTTTCGAGCTACCAGAACCGTACGTTCGTGAACCCCAACGACGCCGAAGTGTCGACTTCGAACTATTCGGTGCCGCGTCGCGTGATCGCGTCGCTGAGCTGGCAGCACAAGTTCTTCGGTGACTACACCACCCAGATCAGCACGTTCTTCGATGGCCACTCGGGCACGCCCTACAGCTGGGTGTTCGGCAATGACATGAACGGCGACAGCTTGGGCGGCCGCGACCTCGCCTACATCCCGCGCGGGCTCGATGACGTGATGTTCACCGGCAACTCCACCGCCGAGCAGCGCCAGGAGTTCATCGACTACATCAACAACGACAACTACCTGAGTCAGTACAAGGGCCGCGTGTTCAAACGCAACGGTGCGCGTGCGCCGTGGATCAACCAGATCGACCTGACCTTCCGCCAGGAGATCCCGGGCCTGTTCCCGGCAGGTGCCAAGGGTGAGCTGCGCTTTGACATCTTCAATCTTGGCAACCTCATCAACGACAAGTGGGGCGTGGAGCGGCGCGCGTCGTTCCCGCTCACGCGCAACCTTGCCAACTTCGCGGGTGTCGATCCGGCCACCGGTCGCTACATCTACAACATCGACCAGCAGCTCAGCGGCGGGCACTATGCGCCCAACGCACTGCCCGTCAATGAGTCGCTCAATCCGTCGCAGCGCTGGTCGATCCTGGTGACCGTGCGTTACACCTTCTGAAAGCGACGCCATGGACCAGGCAAACGGCCGGCCCGGTGCCGGCCGTTTGCTTTTTCGCGACAATGTGCAGTCGACCGCGACAACCCGGTCGGGCGCCGCCACGGTCCACGTGGCGGCGCGCAGCTTCATCGAGGTACATCCATGCAAGATTCAACTCGCGCACCCACGGTCAGCGCACGCATCACGCCCGCAGCCGGACTCGACATCCTGTCGCGGCAAGAGGTCGCGCGCCTGCGTGACGCCGGCGCCGGCGGCCTGCATGTGCTGCTGCGCCGCTGCGCACTGGCGGTGCTCACCCAGGGCAGTGCGAGCGACGATGCGCGCGCGATGCTGGAGCGGTTTCCGGACTTCGACATCCAGCTGCTGCAGCAGGACCGTGGCGTCAAGCTGGAGCTGACCCACGCGCCCGCCGAAGCGTTCGTCGACGGGCGCATCATCACCGGCGTCAACGAGCTGTTGTTCGCGGTGGTGCGTGACATCTTGTATGTGGCCACGCAGATCGACGCCGGTGCGTTCGATCTCGCCGATCCGCCCGGCATCACCCATGCGGTGTTCGACATCCTGCGCAACGCACGCGTGCTGCGCGCCAACGTCGACCCCAACCTCGTGGTGTGCTGGGGCGGCCATTCGATCAGCCGCGAGGAATACGACTACACCAAGAAGGTCGGCTACGAGCTGGGCCTGCGCTCATTGGACATCTGCACCGGGTGCGGCCCGGGCGCGATGAAGGGGCCGATGAAGGGCGCCACCATCGCCCATGCCAAGCAGCGCCGCCGCCACAATCGCTACATCGGCATCACCGAGCCGGGCATCATCGCGGCCGAGTCGCCCAACCCGATCGTCAACAACCTCATCATCATGCCCGACATCGAGAAGCGGCTGGAGGCGTTCGTGCGCCTCGGGCACGCGATCATCGTGTTTCCGGGTGGCGTGGGCACCGCCGAGGAAATCCTCTACCTGCTCGGCATCCTCATGCACCCGGCCAATGCGGATCTGCCGTTCCCGCTGGTGTTCACCGGTCCGCGCGAGTCGGCAGCCTACTTCGAGCAGATCGATCGCTTCCTGCGGCTGGCGCTGGGCGAGGCGGCCGCGCGCCACTATTCGATCGTGGTCGATGACCCGCGCGAGGTTGCCCACCTCGTGCGCAAGGGCATCGAGCGCGTGCGCAGCTTCCGGCTCGACAACCAGGATGCATTCTTCTTCAACTGGGCGCTGCACGTGGAAGGCGAGTTCCAGACCCCATTCCGCCCCACCCACGCCGCCATGGCCGCGCTCAACCTGCACCGCGAACAGGAGCCGCACCGGCTCGCCGCCGACCTGCGGCGCGCGTTCTCGGGCATCGTCGCCGGCAACGTCAAGGAAGAAGGCGTGCGCGCGATCGAGCAGCATGGCCCGTTCGCGATCCACGGCGATCGCGACATCATGCAGGCGCTCGACGCGATGCTCGCAAGCTTCGTCGAGCAGGATCGCATGAAACTGCCCGGTGGCAGCCGCTACGTGCCCTGCTATCGCGTCGAGGCCGGCTGAACGGATGCACGTCGCGGCAGGGAAGCGGCATCGGCGCTCCGCCCCGCGCGCGGCGTGGCTTGCGCGCGCGCCAGAAAAAGCAAAGGCCAGCAATGACTTGCTGGCCTTTGAAGATGGCGCCCGAAGTTGGACTCGAACCAACGACCCCCTGATTAACAGTCAAGTGCTCTAACCGGCTGAGCTATTCGGGCGAGCCGCACATTGTCTTTTCGAGGCGGCTTCGCGTCAAGCCTTGGCGCGGTTCCGGCAGCGATCGCCGCGACCGGAACTCGCCGCCGGCCGCGGGGCCGCCGCGCCGGGTCAGCCGGCCGCCGCCAGGCACTGCGCGATGTGCGCGGGACTGGCGGTGCCATAGCGGACGCGGCCGCTTGCGCTGATCACGAGCGTGCGCGCACTGGCTGCGCCGCCTGACCGGTCACAGATGGTCAGGGTGGCGTTGCTGCCGCCGGCACTGCCGTCGGGCTGGTAGTTGATACGGCTGCGGGCGCTGCTGCCCACCACCGCGGTGCCCTCGGGCAGCGCCTGCTGCAGCGTGAGCACGGTGTCGCCGGAGCCCAGCTCGCGGTCATGGTCGGCGTCGACGAAGGCAACCCAGCCGTGCTGCCACTGCTCGCCGTCGTCGCAGACCTGCTGGTTGGCGCTCGGGCACAGCACCACGTGGCGGCCTTGCGATACCGCGCTGATGCGCGCGGTATTGAACGCGCCGGCCAGGGTCAGGCGCGCCGTGGTGCTGCGTGTGTTGCCGACCAGGCTGCCGAACGACGGCAGTGCGACCCCGGCGAGGATCGCGGCGAGCGCGAGCACGCATATGAGTTCGACCAGGGTGAATCCACGCGGGGGCTGGCGCTGGCACATGGCTGCTGCATCCTGCAGGGGTGGGGTGCCCATGCTGCGTGTAGCGGGTGCCGCGCGACGATGGCGGCGGGCCGTGCCGGCCTGTAGGAAAAGGCCCTGCCGCCGCGCGCGATTCCACTGGTTGGATTGGCCGGCGCCACCCATACTTGTCGTGCATGCACCCGGACGACTCCCGCGAACGCTTCCAGCTCGTCGCGCCCTATCGACCGGCCGGTGACCAGCCGGCCGCGATCGATGCCCTCGTGCGCGGATTCGACGCGGGCGTGGCACAGCAGACGCTGCTGGGCGTGACCGGCTCGGGCAAGACCTACACGATCGCCAACGTGGTCGAGCGCGTGCAGAAGCCGACCATCGTGATGGCGCCCAACAAGACGCTCGCGGCGCAGTTGTATGGCGAGTTCAAGGAGTTCTTCCCGCACAACGCGGTCGAGTACTTCGTGAGCTACTACGACTACTACCAGCCCGAGGCCTACGTGCCTGCGAGCGACACCTACATCGAGAAGGATTCCTCGATCAACGACCACATCGAGCAGATGCGGTTGGCTGCGACCAAGGCGCTGCTGTCGCGTCGCGATGCGCTGATCGTCGCCTCGGTGTCGGCCATCTACGGTCTGGGCGATCCCGAGGATTACCTGCAGATGCGGCTCATCCTCGCGCGCGGCGAGCGCATCGACCAGCGCCAGCTGCTGCGCCACCTCACCGAACTGCAGTACGTGCGCAACGAGGTGGACCTGCGTCGCGGCAGCTACCGCGTGCGCGGCGAGGTGATCGACGTGTTTCCGGCCGAATCCGAGACCGAGGCGCTGCGGATCGAACTGTTCGATGGCGAGATCGACAACCTCTCGCTGTTCGATCCGCTTACCGGCGCGCTGCTGCGGCGCGTGCCGCGCCATGTGGTCTATCCCAAGACCCATTACGCCACCACGCGCCAGGCCACGCTCAACGCGATCGAGACGATCAAGGCCGAGCTCAAGGACCGTCTCGACGAGCTGTACCGCGCCAACAGGCTGGTCGAGGCGCAGCGGCTGGAGCAGCGTACGCGCTTCGATCTGGAGATGATGGCCGAGGTGGGCTACTGCAGCGGCATCGAGAACTACTCGCGCCACCTCACGCGGCGCCAGCCCGGGGAGCCACCGCCGACGCTGTTCGACTACCTGCCGGCGGACGCGTTGCTGGTGATCGACGAATCGCACGTGACGATCCCGCAGATCGGCGCGATGTACAAGGGTGATCGCTCGCGCAAGGAGACGCTGGTGGAGTTCGGATTCCGGCTGCCTTCCGCGCTCGACAACCGCCCGCTCAAGTTCCCGGAGTGGGAGCAGCGCGTGCCGCGCGCGATCTGCGTGTCGGCCACGCCCGGGCCGTACGAACTGGACAGGTCGCGCGGCAACATCGTCGAACTGGTGGTGCGGCCGACCGGCCTGGTCGATCCGCAGGTGGAGGTGCGCCCCGCGCGCACCCAGGTCGACGATCTGCTCGGCGAGGCCAATGCGCGCATCGCACAGGGCGACCGCGTGCTCGTCACCACGCTCACCAAGCGCATGGCCGAGAACCTCACCGAATATCTCGACGAGCACGGCGTGCGCGTGCGCTACCTGCACTCGGACATCGACACCGTCGAGCGGGTCGAGATCATCCGCGACCTGCGACTGGGCAAGTTCGACGTGCTGGTGGGCATCAACCTGCTGCGCGAGGGGCTGGACATGCCCGAGGTGTCGCTGGTGGCGGTGCTCGACGCCGACAAGGAAGGTTTCCTGCGTTCCACCGGGTCGTTGATCCAGACCATTGGTCGTGCCGCGCGCAACCTGCGCGGCACCGCGATCCTGTACGCCGACAGCGTGACGCGCTCGATGCGCGCCGCGATCGACGAGACCGCGCGCCGGCGCGCGCGCCAGCTCGAGTTCAACCGCGCCCATGGCATCACGCCGCGCTCGGTCGAGCGCCGCATCACCGACATCATGGAAGGCGCGCGCAGCGATGCGGATGCGCCGCGTCGCGGTACCCGCGCCGCGCCGCGCAAGGTGGCCGAGCCCGCCGCCGACTACGAAGTGCTCACGCCCGTGCAACTGGCCGCGAAGCTGCGCGAACTGGAGGCGCGCATGTACCAGCATGCGCGCGATCTGGAGTTCGAGGAGGCCGCGCGACTGCGCGACCGCATCCACGCGCTGCGCGAACAGGAGCTGCGCAGCTGACGTCGGCACGGCCTGCCCGGCCCTGCGCCGGTTGTCCGCGACCGGGTGCTGTGCTACCTTGCGCGACCCTCGCCGGGCCACCGGATCCGGCGTTGTGGGCGCGTAGCTCAGCGGTAGAGCACTACCTTGACATGGTAGGGGTCACAGGTTCGATCCCTGTCGCGCCCACCAGCCCATTGGCACCCGCGCGGCCAGTGGCAATGCCTGCGGCGACCGGTGCCGCTCGATGGCGGGAGTTGTAGTTCGAAAGAACACAATCACGATGACGCGAACCTGGACCAGCCCGAACTGAACGCGCACAAGGTTTGACCGCTGTCGAAAGGGCGCCTTGGCGCCCTTTTTGTTTGCCCGAGTATCACGCCATGATCAACATCACGCTTCCCGACGGCAGCCAGCGCCAGTTCGAGCAGCCGCCCACGATCGCCGCCATCGCCGCCTCGATCGGTGCGGGCCTGGCCAAGGCCGCACTGGCTGGCAAGATCGACGGCCAACTGGTCGACACCAGCCGCATCGTCGACCACGACGCGCGCGTGGAAATCGTCACCGACAAGTCGCCCGAGGCGCTCGAGGTGATCCGCCATTCGACCGCCCACCTGCTGGCGCAGGCGGTGCAGCGCCTGTTTCCCGGAACACAGGTGACGATCGGGCCGGTGATCGAGGATGGCTTCTTCTACGACTTCGCGCCCAAGGGCGAGCCGTTCAAGCCCGAGGATCTGCCGGCCATCGAGGCAGAGATGCAGCGGATCGCCAAGGAGGCGCTGCCGTTGTCGCGCAGTGTCAAGTCGCGTGACGAGGCGGTGGCCTTCTTCCGTGGCCTGGGCGAGGACTACAAGGCCGAAATCATCCAGTCGATCCCGGCCAACGAGGAGCTGTCGCTGTACAGCCAGGGCGAATTCACCGACCTGTGCCGTGGCCCGCACGTGCCCGACACCGGGCGGCTCAAGTCGTTCAAGCTCATGAAGACGGCCGGTGCGTACTGGCGCGGCGATTCCAACAACGCGATGCTCAGCCGCATCTACGGCACTGCCTGGCTCAATGACAAGGATCTCAAGGCCTACCTCACGCGCATCGAGGAGGCCGAGAAGCGCGACCATCGCAAGCTCGGGCGGCAGCTGGACCTGTTCCACATGCAGGAAGAGGCGCCCGGCATGGCGTTCTGGCATCCGAAGGGCTGGGCGCTGTGGCAGCAGGTGGAGCAGTACATGCGCCGCGTGTACATCGCCTCGGGCTATGCCGAGGTGCGCTGCCCGGCGATCCTGGACGTGTCGCTGTGGAAGAAGTCCGGCCACTGGGACAACTACAAGGACAACATGTTCTTCACCGAGTCGGAGAAGCGTACCTACGCGGTGAAGCCGATGAACTGTCCCGGCCACGTGCAGATCTTCAAGTCCGACCTGCGCAGCTACCGCGACCTGCCGATCCGCATCGGCGAGTTTGGCGGCTGCACGCGCAACGAACCCTCGGGTGCGCTGCACGGGTTGCTGCGCGTGCGCAGCTTCACCCAGGATGACGGCCACATCTTCTGCACCGAGGACCAGATCGAATCCGAGGTGGTCGCGTTCCACCAGCAAGCGCTCAAGGTGTATGCGGATTTCGGCTTCCACGACGTCGAGCTCATGCTCGCGCTGCGGCCCACGCCGCGGCTGGGCGATGACGCGATCTGGGACAAGGCCGAGGATGCGCTGCGCGCGGCACTGCGCAAGGCCGGAGCGCAGTGGACCGAGTTGCCGGGCGAGGGCGCCTTCTACGGTCCCAAGATCGAGTACCACCTGCGCGATGCGATCGGCCGCGACTGGCAGCTGGGCACGATGCAGGTGGATTTCTCGATGCCGGGCCGGCTCGGCGCCGAATACGTGGGCGAGGACTCGGCGCGGCACGTGCCGGTCATGCTGCACCGGGCCATCGTGGGTTCGATGGAGCGCTTCCTGGGCATCCTCATCGAGCACCATTCTGGTGCATTTCCGGCCTGGCTCGCGCCGGTCCAGGCGGTGCTCATGAACATCACCGACGCGCAGGCCGGCTTTGCCGCCGAGACCGCGCAAGCCCTTGTCGCGCAAGGCTTCCGGGTCGAGGCGGATTTGCGCAACGAAAAGATCGGCTATAAAATCCGCGAACACACGCTGGCCAAGGTGCCGTATCTGCTGGTCGTTGGCGACCGCGAGAGGGATGCGGGAGCCGTCGCCGTGCGCACGCGCGCAGGCGAAGACTTGGGATCGATGCCGATCGCCGACTTCGTGCAGCGTCTGGAGTCCGAAACGCGCCTGGGCTAAGGCCAGCGCGCTCGGGTGCGTTTTCCTTTTGGAGGGTTGACCTATCGCCATCGAAAGCAAGCCGAATCGCCGCAACCACGAGATCCGGGTGCCGCGCGTTCGAGTCATTGGCCCGGAAGGTGAGCAGGTCGGCATCCTCAGCCGCGACGAGGCATTGTCGATGGCGCAGGACGCGGGACTCGACCTCGTCGAAATCCAGCCCAACGGCGATCCGCCGGTGTGCCGCATCATGGATTTCGGCAAGTTCAAGTTCGAGGCGCAGAAGAAGGCGCACGCGGCCAAGAAGAAGCAGAAGCAGGTCGAGATCAAGGAACTCAAGTTTCGCCCGGTCACCGACGTGGGCGACTACCAGATCAAGATGCGCAACCTGCGCCGCTTCCTCGAAGACGGCGACAAGGTCAAGATCACGATCCGCTTCCGCGGTCGCGAGATGTCGCACCAGGAACTGGGTCGGGCGATGGTCGACAAGATCACCGCCGAAATCGCCGAGGAAGCGGTGATCGAACAGTTTCCACGCATGGAAGGGCGCCTCATGGTCATGATGATCGCGCCCAAGAAGAAGCAGTAGTCAGGAGCCGACCCGCGCTCGCGGGTCACACAAGCCGGCATGAGCAGGACGGAAAGCGTGGCCCAGCCACCGCTCGCGCCAGTCACGAAAACACAGGAAGGACATGTCATGCCCAAGATGAAAACCAACCGGGCCGCCGCCAAGCGGTTCCGCAAGACCGCCTCCGGCAAGTTCAAGTGCGGTCACGCCTTCAAGAGCCACATCCTCACCAAGAAGGCGACCAAGCGCAAACGCGGTTTGCGTGCCACCAACCACGTGCGCAAGGAAGACGCCGGTCGCGTCGCCCGCATGTTGCCGTACGTGTAAGGAGAACCAGTCATGGCACGAGTCAAGCGCGGCGTCATCGCCCACCGTCGTCACAAGAAGATCCTCGGCAAGGCCAAGGGTTACTACAACGCGCGCCGCAAGGTATTCCGCGTCGCCAAGCAAGCCGTCACCAAGGCGCACCAGTACGCCTACATCGGCCGCAAGCAGAAGAAGCGCAACTTCCGCAGCCTGTGGATCGTGCGCATCAATGCCGGCGCGCGCCAGTTCGGCCTGTCCTACAGCCGTTTCATCAACGGCCTGCTCAAGGCCGGCATCACGCTCGACCGCAAGGTGCTCGCCGACATCGCGGTGCACGACATCGCCGCGTTCGGTGCGCTGGCCGACAAGGCCAAGGCGGCGCTCGGCGGCAAGGCCGCTTCCTGAGCGACCTCGGTGGCGCGGCGCCTGGCGGCGTCGCGCTCCGCGCAAAAAGGGAAGGGCGGGCGTCCTTCCCTTTTTTGTTGGTGCAGCGGCCTGGCCGGTCGGGCGGGCGCAACGGGAACAGGGCATGAGCGACATCGAACAACTCGTCACCGCAGCGCTGGGCGACATCGCCGCGGCCGGCAGCAGCGGCGCGCTGGAAGAACTGCGCGTGGCCGTGCTGGGCAAGTCCGGCACGCTCACCGCGCAGCTCAAGCAACTGGGCGCGCTCGACCCCGAACAGCGCAGGCAGCGTGGCGCCGAGGTCAATGCGGCCAAGGAGCGCGTCAGCGCCGCGCTCGCGGCGCGCAAGGATGAGCTGGCGCGGGCCGAGACCCAGGCGCGGCTGGTGGCCGAGCGTGTCGACGTGACCTTGCCGGGACGCCACGCCACGCGCGGCGGCCTGCACCCGCTCACGCGCACGCTCGACCGCATCAGCGCGATCTTCGCGCGGCTCGGCTACGACGTGGCCGATGGTCCCGAGATCGAGGACGACTGGCACAACTTCGAGGCGCTGAACTTTCCGCCCGACCATCCCGCGCGCACCATGCACGACACCTTCTGGTTCGGCGACGGGCGGTTGTTGCGCACGCACACCTCGCCGGTGCAGATCCGCGCGGCCAAGGGCCGCACGCCGCCGATCCGCATCATTGCACCGGGCAAGGTCTACCGCAGCGACTCGGACCAGACCCATTCGCCGATGTTCCATCAGGTCGAGGGCTTGCTGATCGACGAGACCTCGACCATGGCCGATCTCAAGGGCACGCTGCGCGAGTTCCTGCGCGCGTTCTTCGATCGCGATTTCCAGATGCGCTTCAAGCCCACCTTCTTCCCGTTCGTCGAGCCGGGCGCCGACGTGATCATCCGCTGGGACCTGCCCGACGGGGGGTCGCGCTGGCTGGAAGTGCTCGGCTGCGGCATGGTGCATCCGAACGTGCTGCGCAATTGCGGCATCGATCCGGAGCGCTACAGCGGCTTCGCCTTCGGCATGGGCGTGGAGCGGCTGGCGATGTTGCGCTACGGCGTCTCCGACCTGCGCGCGTTCTTCGACAACGACGTGCGCTTCCTGCGGCAGTTTGCATAGACCATGAAGATCTCCGAGAACTGGCTGCGCGCACGCGTGGCTCTGGACGTGGACCAGTCGCTGCTGCTGGAGCGGCTGGACATGATCGGCCACGAGGTCGAGGGCGTCGAAGCCGTCGGTCACGGCCTGGCCGGTGTGGTGGTGGCGCAGATCGTGGGCTGCGTGCCGCACCCGCAGGCCGATCGACTGCAGGTGTGCGAGGTCGATGCCGGCGGTGCGCGCCTGCAGGTCGTGTGTGGCGCGCCCAATGCGCGCGCGGGTCTCAAGGCGCCGCTGGCGACGATCGGCACGCGCCTGGGCGAGGTCACGATCAAGGCGGCCAAGCTGCGTGGCGTGGAGTCCGCAGGCATGTTGTGCTCGGCCCGGGAACTGGGCATCGACGCGGATGCGGGCGGCCTGTTCGAACTGCCCGTCGATGCGCCAGTGGGCATGCCGCTGGCCCAGTACCTGGGCCTGCCCGATACGAGCATCGACCTGGGCCTGACGCCCAACCGTGCCGATTGCCTGTCGCTGGAAGGCCTTGCGATCGACGTGGCGGCCGCCTTCGCGCTGCCGCTGGCGCCGCTTGCGATCACGCCCGCCGCGGTGATCGGCACGCGCACGATCGAGGTCGCGCTGCAGGCGCCGGCCGATTGCCCGCGCTACTGCGGGCGCTACATCGAAGGTATCGACCTGCAGGCGCAGACGCCAGCGTGGCTGCTGGCGCGGCTGCGGCGCGCGGGCCTGCGACCGATCAGCCTGCTGGTGGACGTGACCAACTATGTGATGCTCGAACTGGGCCAGCCGCTGCATGCGTTCGATGCCGACACGCTGCACGGCCCGCTCGGCGTGCGCCGCGCGCGCGCAGGCGAGATGCTCAAGCTGCTCGACGAGCGCGAGGTGCGGCTCGACGAGGAGTTCCTGCTCATCACCGACGCCGACCGCGCGGTCGCGCTGGCCGGACTCATGGGCGGACATGCCACGCGCGTCACCGCCACGACCCGCAGCGTGTTCCTCGAAGCCGCGCACTTCGCACCGGCGGCGCTGGCCGGGCGCGCGCGTCGGCTCGGCATGCACACCGACGCGGCCCATCGCTTCGAGCGCGGCGTCGATCCCGAACTTCCGCGCCGCGCGCTCGAGCGCGCCACCGAACTCATCGTCGCCAGCGCCGGCGGCAGCGTCGGCCCGATCGTCGAGGCGGTGAGCACGCCGGACCTGCCGCGGCGCGGCGCGGTGCCGCTGCGCCGGACGCGCATCGAGCGCGTGCTCGGCATCGCGGTGCCCGATGCCGAGGTCGAGCGCATCTTCGCCGCCCTCGACATGCGCATCCAGCGCAGTGCCGATGGCTGGCAGGTCACGCCGCCGAGCCGGCGTTTCGACATCGCGATCGAGGAAGACCTGATCGAGGAAGTTGCGCGCATCCATGGCTACGAGCGCATCCCTGATCGCGCACCGGGCGGGGCGCTGGCCACGCCGGCGCTGCGCGAGGACCAGGTTGGACTGGCCGCGCTGCGTGACGCATTGGTCGCGCGCGACTACTTCGAGGCGATCACCTACGCCTTCCTCGCGCCCGAGTTGCTCGCGCACTGGCGGCTCGACCAGGGCGCGCTGGCGCTGGCCAATCCGTTGTCGGCCGACCTGGCCGTGATGCGGCCGAGCCTGCTGCCGGGGCTGGTGGCCGCGCTCGAGCGCAATCGCCGCCGCCAGCAGCAGCGCGTGCGCCTGTTCGAGAGCGGCAACGTGTTCGCGGCCGACGGCAGCGAGACGCTGCGCATCGCCGGCGTCGCCTGTGGCGCCGCGCTGGCCGAGCAATGGGGCAGCGCGCGGCGCGAGCTCGATTTGTTCGACCTCAAGGGTGATGTGCAGGCGCTGCTGGCGCTCACCAACGAGGTCGATGCGTTCACCTTCGTCGCCGGTTCGCAGGCCTGGGCCCATCCGGGCCAGTGCGCGCGCATCGAGCGCGCGGGCCGGCCGATCGGCCACGTTGCTGCACTGCACCCGGAGCTGGGCCGCGCACTCGGGCTGGAGCAGCCCGTGTTCGCGTTCGAGCTGGACCTGGCGCCCGCGACCCTGCGTGCGGTGCCGCGCGCGCAGGCGTTGTCGCGCTTCCCCTCGGTGCGCCGCGACCTGTCGATCGAGCTGCCGGCCGAGGTGCCGTATGCGGCCGTGGAACGTGCAATCCGTGATGCAGTTGGCGAAACGCTCGCGGATGTCGTACTGTTCGACCGCTACATGGGGGAAAAGCTCGCCGACGGCACCAAGAGTCTCGCCATCGGCTTGATTTTGCAGGACCATTCCCGCACGCTTGTCGACGAGGACGCAGACCGCTGCACGGGCCTCGCGGTTGCCGCACTCGAGTCGGCGTGTCGGGCAAAGTTGCGAGGGTAGTGATGGCGCTTACGAAGGCTGAAATGGCCGAACGCTTGTTCACCGACGTCGGTTTGAACAAGCGCGAAGCCAAGGAATTCGTCGACGCTTTCTTCGACGTGTTGCGAGATGCGCTTGAGCAAGGGGAGCAGGTGAAGCTGTCGGGTTTCGGCAACTTCGACCTGCGTCAGAAGAATCAGCGTCCGGGACGCAACCCCAAAACCGGTGTCGAGATCCCGATCTCCGCACGCCGGGTGGTGACGTTCCGTCCGGGACAGAAACTGAAGGTCCGGGTCGAGGCATATGCTGGATCAGGGCAGCAATAGCGAACTGCCGGTCATCCCGGCCAAACGCTATTTCACCATCGGTGAGGTCAGCGAGCTGTGCGCGGTCAAGCCGCACGTGCTGCGCTACTGGGAGCAGGAGTTTCCCAACCTCAAGCCGGTGAAGCGGCGTGGCAACCGGCGTTACTACCAGCGCCACGACGTGCTGATGATCCGCCAGATCCGCTCGCTGCTGTACGAGCAGGGCTTCACCATCACCGGCGCGCGCCAGCGCCTGGAAGGCACGCAGGCGCGCATGGAATCGAGCATGTCGGCGCAGATCGTGCGCCAGGTGCGGTTGGAACTGGAAGAAGTGCTGCAACTGCTGCGGCGCTGACCATCACACATCCGTGGGCACAGGGTCGGCAAACGGTGCCGACCTGCTACAATCCGCGTCGATCGCAACCCGTGTCGGGGTATAGCGCAGCCTGGTAGCGCACTTGTCTGGGGGACAAGTGGTCGTCGGTTCAAATCCGGCTACCCCGACCATTTTTTTCTGGCGCGAATCGATCCCCGCTTGCGCGTGGGGTGCCCGGGCGATCGCCCATCCGGGCGTGCCCGGCCTGCCTCCCCGCTGGCCCGTCACGGCCGCGGTCCCGCCAGCTGCATGTCCCAGTCTGCCCTCGTCGCGTTCCCGTCCCGGGACGGAGCCAGCCCATGACCGACCGCCGCACGCTGTACCCGGAAATCGAGCCCTACGACAGCGGCCAGCTGCAGGTGTCGCCTCTGCACCGCCTGTACTACGAGCAGTGTGGCAATCCGGCCGGCAAGCCGGTGGTGTTCCTGCACGGCGGCCCCGGTGCGGGCTGCAACCCCAAGTGCCGGCGCTTCTTCGATCCGGCCCGTTACCGCATCGTGCTGTTCGACCAGCGCGGCTGCGGTCGTTCCACCCCGCACGCCGAGCTCACCGACAACACCACCTGGCACCTGGTGCAGGACATCGAGTTGCTGCGCAGCCACCTGGGCATCGAGCGCTGGCAGGTGTTCGGCGGTTCGTGGGGATCGACGCTCGCGCTCGCCTACGCGCAGGCGCATGCCGAGCGCGTGAGCGAGCTGGTGCTGCGCGGCATCTTCATGCTGCGGCGCTGGGAGCTGGAGTGGTTCTACCAGCGCGGCTGCGACGCACTGTTCCCGGATGCCTGGGAGGAGTACCTGCGGCCGATCCCGCCGGCCGAGCGCGGCGACCTCATGAGTGCCTACCATCGCCGCCTCACCGGCAGCGACCCGCAGCTGCGCTTGGCGGCCGCGCGCGCGTGGGCAACCTGGGAGGGAGCCACCAGCTTCCTGCTGCAGGACGGCGCCCACATCGCGGCCAGCGGCGAGGACGAGTTCGCGCTCGCATTCGCGCGCATCGAGAACCACTACTTCGTCCATGGCGGCTTCTTCGACGATGACGGCCAGTTGCTGCGCGAGGTGGCGCGCATCCGCCACATCCCGGCGGTGATCGTGCAGGGTCGCTACGACGTGGTGTGCCCGCTGCGCAGCGCCTGGGACCTGCACCGCGCCTGGCCCGAAGCCGACTTGCGCATCGTGGCCGACGCGGGTCATTCCGCGTTCGAGCCTGGCATCACCCACGAGCTCATCGGGGCGACCCAGCGCTTCGCCTGAGGTCGCCACGTACCGGCTTCGCGTCCGACTCCGCGGGGTCGGACTGCGAGCCTGGCTGCCACATCGGGTCAGTGTGCGGGTGCGGTCGCGGCGTGGTCGCCGCGCAGGCAGGTGCTCATGAAGGTCCTGCGGTCGGCGCCCTTGAGGTTCCTGCTGCCGGCCTGCGCGTTGCAGGAAGTCATTTTCTCCTGCTGGGTCTGCGTGGCCGGCGCGGCCACCGCCTCGCCCTTGAGGCAGGCGCTCATGAATGACTTGCGCTGCGCGCCGGTCATGTCGGCCGCCTGCTGGTTGCAGTCCGCCATGCGCTGCTGCTGCGGCGTGAGTGCCTTGGCCGCATCCTTGGCGGTGGCCGTGGTCGCGCCCAGTGCCAGTGCGAGCGCCAGCGCAAACATCGAGGTGTGGGACAACATCGCAACATCCCTCCGCTGTGGGTCGGCCGTCGTCGGCTGACGGCGGCGGCGCGCAGTCTTCGCCGCAGCCGCGACGCAAGTCGCGGCCGACACCGAAGTTGACGTGAGTGTTGTGGCCGATTCAGGCGCGGCGTGCACGCCGCGCCGGTGCGGATGGCGTCAGGCTGCCTCGGCCTGCTGCTTGCGCGGGCCTTCGGTGAGCGCGCGCCGTACGCCTTCGACCACGAGATCGACCTCGGCCGAGGTCACCGCGAAATGCGGGGTGAAGCGCAGCGAGTTGGCACCGCCGTGGATCACGCCGAAGCCGTGCTCGCGCAGCCACTCCTCGGTGCTGCCGGCGCCGTAGCACTTGAAGTTGGCGGCCAGTTCGCACGAGAACAGCAAGCCGGTGCCCTGCACCTTGGTGATGTAGGCGGGCAGCTCCGCCTTGAGTGCCTCGAGCTTGCGCACGAACTCGGCGCCGCGCTGGCGGATGTTGTCGCGCAGTTCGGGCGTGAGCGACTTGAGCACGCTCAGCGCCACGTCCAGCGCACGCGGATTGGTGGTCATGGTGTTGCCGTAGATGCCCTTGCGGTACAGCGCGGCGGCGTGCTCGCCCACCGCGAGCACCGACAACGGATACTGGCCCGCGTTGAGCGCCTTGGAGTAGGTTTCCATGTCCGGCGGCGGCAGCTGCTCGAAGCCGGGGTAGTCGACGATCGACAGCACGCCGTGGGCGCGCAGGCCGGCCTGGATCGAGTCGATCAGCAGCAGGCTGCCGTGCGCGCGCGTGAGTTCGCGCGCGGCGGCGTAGAACTCGGGCGTGACGCCGCGGCCCGGATCGCCTTCGCCCATGACCGGCTCGATGAACATCGCCTCGATGAACCAGCCGTTGCGGTCGGCATCGGCGAACGCCTGGCGCAGCTGGGCGAGGTTGTAGGGCTCGATCGTGATGACGCTGTGCTCGTCGCGGTAGCTCGCCAGTTCCTTCTGGTAGACCTTGCGCGAGGAATCCGAATACAGCGCCGGCCGCTCGGTGCGGCCATGGAACGCGCCCTTGACCGCGAGGCGCTTGATCGTGCGGCCGGCATGGCGCGCACCCGGGTCGGTCATGAGCTTGGCGTTGACGTCGATGATGCGCGCGGCGAGCGTGACCGACTCCGAACCCGAGTTCAGGCACATGAAATGGCTGTAGGGGCAGCCACCGCGGCTGTGGCCGATTTCCTTCTTCATGGCCGCGCCAAAGCGCAGTTGCGACAGGTTCGGCGTCATCACGTTGGCCATCACCTGCGGGCGCGACAGCACCTTGAGGATGTCCTTGGGCGCATGGCCGAGGCCAAGCATGCCGTAGCCGCCCGCGTCGTAGACCACCGCGCCCTTGACCGTGACCAGCCACGGGCCGTGTGCCGCCAGCGCGACATACGGATTGACGCCGTCGCTCGGGTAGAAGTTGACGAAGTCCGCCTGCGCCTGCGCGATCTGGCTGGCCTCGTCCAGGTGCAGGAAGTCGGACATGCAGGAGCGCAGCGCAAGATGTGCGGCATAGGCCTCGTCGATCGCCTCGCCCAGCGCCGGGTCGGTGGCCAGGAAGCGCTCGATCAGCGCGTCGGGCAGGCCGACCGTGCGCACCGCGCCCTCGGCAAAGGTCCTCATCTCGACCAGTTTTTCCAGCATTGCGTTCATCTGGGCATCTCCTCAAAAACACGCGCGTGCCCGCCCCGCGACGGGGTGCGAGCACGGCGGCTTAGATATTGATTTGCAAGTAAATACGATGACGCAAAGTGTAGCACGCGCGGCTGCCGGCCGGTACCCCGCGGCGCATGACAGGCGTCACCTGCGATGGCTGACGGGCGTGCCTGCCGGCGCGGCGCCGGCTTGCGCACAGTGGCCCCACCAGCCACAGCGGAGTCCGCGCCCATGCCTGCTTCCCTTGCCCCGGTACTTGCCTACCACGGCGCCACGCGCCGCTATGGCGCCACCACGGCGCTGGACCGGCTCGAGCTGACCGTGCGCCCCGGTGAGTTGTTTGCGCTGCTCGGGCCCAACGGTGCGGGCAAGACCACCGCGCTCGCGCTCGGGCTTGGGTTGGCCGATCCGGATGAAGGCAGCGTGCAGTTGTTCGGCCAGTCGCCACACGCGCTTGCGGCGCGACGCGAAGTCGGGGTCATGCTGCAAAGCGCAGGCCTGCCCGACACGCTCAAGGTCGGCGAGCTGCTGGCGCAAACCCGCGCCGCCTACGCGCGGCCGCTCGCGGTCGCGGACTGTGCGCGCATGGCCGGCATCGAGGCGCTCATGTCGCGTCACTATGGGCGCCTGTCCGGCGGCGAGCAGCGCCGCGTGCAATTCGCGCTCGCGGTCTGCGGCCGGCCGCGCCTGCTGTTCCTGGACGAGCCGACCGTGGGCCTCGACGTCGAGGCGCGCGGGTTGATGTGGCAGGCGATCCGCGCACTGGTGGCCGACGGCTGTGCGCTGATCCTCACCACCCATTACCTCGAAGAGGCCGAAGCACTGGCCGACCGCGTCGGCGTGCTCGTCCACGGCCGCCTCGTCGCGTGCGGCAGCGTGGCGCAGATCCGCGCGCGGGTGGCGCAGAAACGCATCCGCTGCACCAGCGTGCTCGCGGCCGAGACCATCGCGGCCTGGCCGCAGGTCGGCAGCGCCAGCCGCGACGGACGCTACCTCGAAATCGTCACCGCCGCGGCCGAACCGGTCGTGCGCCAGCTGCTCGCAGCCGACCCCGGCGTCGGCGAACTGGAAGTGCATCGCGCCGGCCTTGCCGAGGCGTTCGTCGAAATCACCCGCGCCGCCGCCTGAACACCCTCACCCGGGAGCCAAATCCATGTCCATCGTCATCGCCGTCCCCGCCGCTGCACCGACCGCGCCCGCGCCACGCCTGTTGCGCTGCTATGCGCTGGAAGCCTGGCATGAATTCCTGCGCCTGCTGCGCACCCCGATGTTCGCGTTGCCGACCCTGCTGTTTCCGGCGATGTTCTACGTGCTGTTCGCCTCGCTCACGAGCGGCTCGGCCGGCGGCCGCATCGACCCGGCCGTGTACATGCTCGCCGGCTACACCGTGTTCGGCGTGATGGCGCCGGGCATGTTCGGCTTTGGCGTGTCGGTCGCGATCGACCGCGACAGCGGCTGGCTGCAGTGGCGGCGCGCCTCGCCGCTGCCGCCGGCGGCGTATCTGGTGGCCAAGCTCGCGATGGCGATCGTGTTTGCCGCGCTCGTGTACCTGACCATGGCGGCGGCGGCCGTGATCGTCGGCGGCGTGCGCATGCCCTGGTCGGACTGGGCTGCGCTCGCGCTGGTCGCCAGCGTCGGCGTGGTGCCGTTCTGCGCGATCGGCCTGTTCATCGGCAGCTGGTGTCGTGGCCAGGCGGCGCCGGCCATCGTCAACCTCATCTACCTGCCGATGGCGTTCCTGTCGGGCCTGTGGCTGCCGCTCATGCTGCTGCCGGCGTTCCTGCGCGAAGCGGCGCCGGTGTGGCCGTCCTACCACCTCGTGCAGCTGGCCTACGCCGCGACCGCACAGCCGTATGCGGGTTCGCTGCTCGGCCACGTCGTGGTGCTGGCCGGTGTCACCGCGCTGTTCCTGCTGCTCGCATGGCGCCGCCTGGCTCGCGCCTGACCCGTCCGCACATCCTGTCCAAGCATCGAGAGTGCATCATGTCCTTCACGAACTTCGCAACCTGGCTGCTGGGCGCTGCGCTGTGGGTGTCCACGGGTACCGCCGTGGCCCGGTCGCACGCCACCCAGCACGAACTCGAAGCCGCGAGCTACCGCGGCGACCTTGCGCTGCTGGAGCAGCGCCATGGCCAGCTGCAGGCCGCCGCGCGTGCCGCTGCGGGCAACGCCCAGGCCGTCTACGACTACGCGCTGTCCGGCTACCTGCTGGCGATGACCAGCACCGATCGCAGCCGCTCCAAGGCCGTGCTCGGCGAAGCCACCGATGCGCTGCAGGCGGTGACAGCCGCGGCCGATGATGTCGAGACGCCGGTATTGCATGCGCTCGTGCTCGGCGCGCGGATCGGCCTGAACCCGCTGCAGGGCATGATGCTCGGGCCGCGTGCAAGCGCGCTGCTGGAGCGTGCCGGCGCGGTTGCCGCCGGCAACCCGCGCCTGCTGCTCGCGCGCGGCATCTTCAGCTGTACCACGCCGCAGGCTTTCGGTGGCGATCCTGCACGTGCCCGCGGCGAACTGGCGGCGGCGCTGGCGGCGTTTGCGCAGTATGCGGCGCAGGGTCCGGTGCAGGCCGACTGGGGCCTGCCGTTGACCCACGCCTGGTCCGGCCTGTGCCTGGCCATGGCCAAGGACAAGGACGGCGCGCGTGAGCAGTACCGGCTCGCCCTTGCCGCGGCGCCCGACTTCGCATGGGTGCGCGACCAGTTGCTGCCCGCGCTCGATCCTGCCACCAAGCCGGCCGAGCCTGCGCCGGCGACGCGCCCGCGGCCAGGGCAGGGTGCCTCGTTCGCGTTGCGCGCGGTGCGGGTGTTCGACGGCGAGCGGGTCCAGCCGCGCGTCAACGTCGTGGTCCGCGATGGTCGAATCGCGGCCGTGGGGCCGGATGTCGTGATCCCGCGCGGCAGCCACGTGGTCGACGGCAACGGCGCGACCTTGCTGCCCGGCCTCATCGATGCCCACGTGCATGCCTGGGGCGATGCACGCCGCGATGCGCTGCGCTTCGGTGTTACCACCGAACTGGACATGTTTGGCGACGTGCACGCGTTGGCCGCCGCCCGCCACGAGCGCAACGAGCCTGCGCGCACCGACCTTGCCGACCTGTGGTCGGCCGGCACCCTCGTCACCGCGCCCGCCGGCCACGGCACCGAATACGGCATGCCGATCCCGACCCTGGCCGATGCCGCGGCCGCGGACGACTTCGTGCGCGCGCGCATCGATGAAGGTTCCGACTACATCAAGCTCATCCGCGATGACGGTTCGGCCTATGGCGGCCAGCACCACATGGCCACGCTCGATGACGCCACGGTCAAGGCGGTCATCGCCGCTGCCCATGCCAACGGCAAGCTCGCGATCATCCATGCAGTCAAGGCCGATGATGCCGAGTTTGCGCTCGCCAACGGCGTCGACGGGCTCGCCCATGGCTTCTTCGACCGCGCCGCGAGCCCGGCGCTGATTGCGCTCGCGCGCGAGCGTCATGCGTTCATGGTGCCGACCCTGGCCGTGTTCGCGAGCATGTCCGGCAGCGACGCCGCGCGCACGCTGCGCGAGGATCCGCGCATCGCGCCGCAACTGGGCGAACTGCAGCGCACCATGCTCGACCAGGTCGCGAGCGTGCTGCCGCCGCAGGCATTGGCCACGGCGATGGCCAACGTGCGCGCGTTCCATGTCGCGGGCGTGCCGATCCTGGCCGGCACCGATGCGGGCAATCCCGGCACGGCGCATGGCGCGAGCCTGCACGGTGAGCTCGCGTTGCTGGTCAAGGCCGGCCTCACGCCGGTGGCGGCGTTGCGCGCGGCCACGGCGGCGCCAGCCGATGCATTCGGGCTCAAGGACCGTGGCCGCATCGCCGCGGGCCTGCGCGCCGACCTCGTGCTGGTGGACGGCGACCCGACCGCGGACATCACGCGCACGCGTGCGATCCGCCAGGTGTGGAAGAATGGGTATGTGGTCGACCGCGCCGCGCCGCCGGATGCGCCGGCGGTGGGGCAGCAATGATGCGGCCGGAGGTCGCGCCCGCGCATGCGGGCGCGACGGAAGGCGAGGGGCGATGGGCGGAGCAGGCGGCGATGCGGCACAGTGACGAGCGACCCCAACAGGCAGCGACACCCGCGCGGGATCCGGATCGGATGGCGGTATGGAGCCTGCTGTACCTCGGCTTCCTGTTCGTCAACTGGGAGCAGGCGCCGCTGTCACGCTGGCTGGCGCCGACGCTGGTCACGCTGGCGCTGTTCGTGGCCGGCTACCTGTACGCGCTGCGCCATGTGCGTGGCCACCGCCTGCTGTGGTTTGCCAACCTGTTCGCGCTGCTCGGCTATGTGCTGCTGCCGTACAACGTGTCGGCCAATACCTACCTGATCTACGCTGCGGCGCTGGTGCCGCTGAGCGGGCTCGCGGTTCCGCGCGCACTGGGCTGGATCTTTGCAAGCATCGCGCTGCTCGGCCTGGAATCGATGTGGCTGGGATGGCCGCTGCGCTTCCAGCTCATGGTGATGGCGATCACCGTGATCCTTGCCACCGCGGTCTACGCGGCCAACTATTTCGAGCGCGAACGCAACATGCGCCAGGCCGAGCTCAAGCTCAGCAACGACGAGGTGCGTCGGCTCGGCGGGTTGGCCGAGCGCGAACGCATCAGTCGTGACCTGCACGACCTGCTCGGCCACACCCTGTCGCTGATCGCGATCAAGTCCGAATTGGCGGCGCGCCTGCTCGACCGCGATCCGATCGCGGCACGGCGCGAACTCGCCGACGTCGAGCGCGTGGCGCGCGATGCCCTGGGCCAGGTGCGCCAGGCCGTCAGCGGCATCCGTGCCGCCGGCCTCGGCGCCGAACTCGCGGCGGCGCGGTTGTTGCTGGAGAGCGCCGACGTGCGGCTCGACTACCAGCTGGGTGATGTCGCCCTGCCTGCGCCGGTCGAGACCGTGCTGGCGCTGGTCGTGCGCGAAGCGGTGACCAACATCCAGCGCCATGCCCGTGCCAGCCACGCCCACATCGTGCTGGAGCAGCACGACGACGAGGCGCGTCTGCTCATCGAGGACGATGGCCGTGGTGGCGTGATCGAGCCTGGCAATGGCCTGGCCGGCATGCGCGAGCGGCTGGCCGCATGCGGCGGCCGGCTCGAGATCGACTCGGTGCGCGCGGCCGGCACGCGCCTGCGCATCAGCGTGCCGCTGTCGCCCGCTTCGAACGGCGCGGCGCGCGGCGATCTGCTGCCGGGTGGGGCGGCGCACGCATGATCCGGTCGCGCACGCGCGTTGCACCAGCCGCCGGCGAGGAATGCGGGCGATGATGCGCGTGTTGCTGGCCGAGGATCAGGCACTCGTGCGCGGCGCCCTGTCGGCCCTGCTCGGGCTCGAATCCGACATCGAAGTGGCCGGCACGGCAGCCGACGGCGAGGAAGCATGGCGGCTCGTGCAGTCGCTCAAGCCCGACCTGCTGGTGACCGACATCGAGATGCCGGGCCTGACCGGCCTGGAACTGGCCCAGCGCGTGCAGCGCCACGCGCTGCCCTGCAAGGTCGTGATCGTGACCACGTTCGCGCGCGCGGGTTTCCTGCGGCGCGCGCTCGATGCGGGCGTGGGCGGCTACCTGCTCAAGGATGCACCGGCCGAGCAGTTGGCCGAAGCGTTGCGCACGGTGCATCGCGGTGGTCGCGCGATCGATCCGCAGCTGGCGCTGGAAGCCTGGTCCGAGGCGGACCCGCTCAGCGACCGCGAGCGGCAGGTGCTGCGGCTTGCGGGCGAGGGCCTGGGCGCGGGCGACATCGCACAGCGGCTCAATCTGTCCCATGGCACCGTGCGCAACTACCTGTCCGAAGCGATCAGCAAGCTCGGCGTGAGCAACCGCATCGAGGCCTATCGGCTCGCGCGCCAGAAGGGGTGGCTGTAGCCACAGCGCAGTGTTGTTGCGGGCCATGGTCGCGGCGGGCGGCCGCCGGGTAGCGCCGGGCATGCAGCCTGTCGCGGGCCACCGGCAGGTAGTGCTGGCGTCACGGAGTGCCTACCATGCGCTTCCGCGCCGCGGTGACACCGCATTGAAGAAGTCCGATTTCCACTACGAATTGCCCCGCGAGCTGATCGCGCAGGTGCCGTTGGCGCAGCGCTCGGCCAGCCGCCTGCTGCTGGCCGATGCGCGCAGCCAGGCCCTGTCCGATCACCGGTTCGAGGACTTGCCCGGACTGTTGCGGCCGGGTGACCTGCTCGTGTTCAACGACACGCGCGTGCTGCCGGCGCGCCTGTTCGGACGCAAGGACAGCGGTGGCGCGGTCGAGATCCTCATCGAACGCATCACCTCGGCGCGCGAGGCGCGTGCCCAGTTGGGCGTGAGCAAGAAACCCAAGGCCGGCGGCCGCATCGTGCTCGACGATGGCAGCATCGTGACCGTGTGCGGCCGCGAGGGCGAGTTCTTCCTGTTGCGCTTCGAGGGCGAGGAACCGCTCGAACGCCTGCTCGGCCGGCTCGGCCGCATGCCGCTGCCGCCCTACATCGAGCGCGCCGCCGACCAGGCCGACGCCGCGCGCTACCAGACCGTGTTCGCGCGCCAGCCCGGCGCGGTGGCGGCACCGACCGCGGGCCTGCATTTCGATGCGGCGCTGCTCGCGCGCCTGCGCGCGCAGGACATCGAGTTCGGCCACGTCACGTTGCACGTGGGTGCGGGCACCTTCCAGCCGCTGCGCAGCGAACGCATCGAGGATCATGTGATGCATCGCGAGTGGCTCAATGTCGGCGCCGAACTGGTCGAACAGATCCGCCGCGCCCGCGCGCGCGGCGGCCGCGTGGTCGCGGTGGGCACCACCGTGGTGCGCGCGCTGGAGTCCTCGCTGCAGGATGGCGCAGTGGCGCCGTTCGCGGGCGAGACGCAGATCTTCATCTTCCCCGGCTACCGCATCCGCAGCGTCGATGCGCTGGTGACCAATTTCCACCTGCCCGAGTCGACCTTGCTCATGCTGGTGTCGGCCTTCGCCGGGCGCGAGTTCGTACTGCGCGCGTATCGCCATGCGGTCGCGCAGCGCTACCGCTTCTTCTCCTACGGGGACGCGATGTTGCTGTGGCCGCCGCGCGGCGCGTGATGGCAATGGCCATGGCCGCGCCGTAGCATCGGGGCGGGACCGTTGGGCGAGGCATGCCGATGACGCGCTGGCTGGGTTGGACGAGCATCGCGCTTGCGTGCGGCGCCAGCGCGCTGGTGGGTGCGCTGGTCGGCGTGGCGCTCGTGGTCAATGCCTATGGCGGGGTGCGCGAGCGCGCGATCGAGCGCCTGGCCGAGCAGGCGCGTGTACTCGAACTGGCCCAGCGCGACGGCGCGAGCGCGCAGGGCGAACTCGTGCGCACCATGCTGCCCGCGGTGCAGCAGGCCACGGCCGAAGCAGTGCTGTTGGGCAGCGCCGGGCTTGGCGCCACCTATGCCGCGCTGTTGCGTGCAAGCCTGGCCAAGCTCGACGCCAACCCGCTGGTGCGTGGCGATGCCGGCGCGTGGGCCGCTGCGGCGCAGGCCGCGCGCAGCTGCGCGCTCACGCATGTCGATGCGCAGTGGGGCGCCTGCATCGTGCCGGTCAAGGCCGCGCAGCCGCGGCGTTCGCCCCATGGGCAGGCCGCCGCGGGCGGCTAGCCCGTATCATGCGCGGCCATCGAGTCCAGCCGAACCCGCCCCATGCAGTTTGAACTCCTTGCCAGCGACGGCGCCGCGCGCCGCGGTCGCCTGAGCTTCGCCCGCGGCCGCGTGGAGACCCCGGCCTTCATGCCGGTGGGCACCTATGGTTCGGTCAAGGCGATGACCCCGCAGGCGCTGTGCGACATCGGCGCGCAGATGATCCTGGGCAACACCTTCCATCTGTACCTGCGTCCCGGCCTCGATGTGATCGGCGGGTTCGGCGGCCTGCATCGCTTCATCGGCTGGCAGGGACCGATCCTGACCGACTCGGGCGGTTTCCAGGTGTTCTCGCTCGCGCACAAGCGCAAGATCACCGAGGAGGGCGTGACCTTCGCCTCGCCGGTCGATGGCGCGCGCGTGTTCCTCTCGCCCGAGGAGTCGATGCGGATCCAGCACGTGCTCGACTCCGACGTGGTGATGATCTTCGACGAATGCACGCCCTATCCGGCCGACGAGCGCCGCGCGCGCGCATCGATGGAGCTGAGCCTGCGCTGGGCGCAGCGTTCGCGCCTGGCCTTCGATGCGCTGGGCAACCGCAACGCGCTGTTCGGCATCGTGCAGGGCAGCGTGTACCCGGCGCTGCGCCAGCGCTCGGCGCAGGCACTGGTCGACATCGGCTTCGACGGTTATGCGATCGGCGGACTCGCGGTGGGCGAGCCCGAGGCCGAGCGCAACGCCACGCTGGAGCAGCTCGAGCCGTGGCTGCCGCGGCAGCACCCGCGCTACCTCATGGGCGTGGGCCGGCCCGAGGACATCGTCGCGGCGGTGTGCCGCGGCGTGGACATGTTCGATTGCGTCATGCCCACGCGCAACGCGCGCAATGCCCACCTGTTCACGCGTCATGGCACCCTGCGCATCCGCAATGCGCGCTACGAGCACGACACCCGTCCGCTCGACGAGGCCTGCGCCTGCTACACCTGCCGCAGCGGCTTCTCGCGCGCGTACCTGCGTCATCTGGACCGCTGTGGCGAGATGCTGGGCCCGATGCTGGCGACGATCCACAACCTGCACTACTACCAGGAGCTCATGGCCGGTCTGCGCGAGGCGATCGCGGGCGGACGGCTGGCCGAGTTCGTGGAGGGGTTCTGGCGCCTGCGCGAGCCTGCCGCGGCCGCGCACGCGGGCGCCTGAGGCGCGTCCGCGCTCGCAGGCGGGCACAGGCACTGGCCGGCACGGGCCCGGCGATGCACCCGCGTGCCCGTGGCAGATGCCGCCGCTATGGCATAATCGGCGATCTTTTTCGCCACGACCGGGGCCCCGGCCCCGACGTCCATCCGGAGCATCCATGGATTTCCTCATCAACAGTGCCCACGCCCAGGCCGCTGGCGACGCCGCCGCGGCGCCCAACCCGCTGATGTCGTTCCTGCCGCTCATCATCCTGTTCGGCATCTTCTATTTCATGCTGATCCGGCCGCAGATGAAGCGGGCCAAGGAGCAGCGCGCGATGATCGCGGCGCTGGCCAAGGGCGACGAGGTGCTCACCAACGGTGGCCTGCTCGGCCGCGTCGAGGAGATCGGCGACCAGTTCGTCGTGCTCGAGGTGGCCGACAAGGTGTCGGTGAAGATGCAGAAGCAGGCGATCGCCGCGGTGCTGCCCAAGGGCACCTTGAAATCGGCCTGAGAGGATCGACCTGACACCCTTCCGTCGCGGCCGCATCCGGTCGCGGCAGCGCAACGGATCTCACCATGAACGATTTTCCACGCTGGAAGTCCGCGCTCGTCGTCGTCGTGCTGCTGCTCGGCATTCTCTACGGCGTACCCAACCTGTTCGTGCAGCAACCGGCCGTGCAGGTCACCGCCAACCGCGGCGCGACCATCGATGAGGCGCTCAAGGAGCGCGTGCAGGGCGTGCTGGAGAAGGACAAGATCACCTTCCAGGGCATCGAGTTCGACAAGGACCACATGCTGGTGCGCCTGCCGATCGGCGCGAGCGACGATCAGAACAAGGCGCTCGAGGCGATGAAGGCCGAACTGGGCGAGCAGTACGTGGTTGCGCCCAACCTGGCCTCGACCGTGCCGTCGTGGATGCTGGCGATCGGGGCACGCGAAATGCCCAAGGGACTGGACCTGCAGGGCGGCGTGCACTTCCTCATGGAAGTGGATGACAAGGACGTGATGGACAAGCAGGTGCAGCGCTATGCCGACGACATCCGCGGCGTGCTGCGCGAGAAGAACATCCGCTACCAGTCGGTCAACCGCGGTGCCAAGGGCGTGGTGGTGCAGTTGCGCTCGGCCGAGGAGCGCGATGCCGCCCGCGCCGCGATCCAGGTCAAGGTGCCCGACGTGGTGGTCAGCGACGGCCCCGGCACCGCCGACGCCTTCGTGCTCAATGCGAGCGTCAAGCCCGACAAGGTGCGCGAGGTCGCGCTCAACACCATCCGTCAGAACCAGGCCACGCTGTCCAACCGCATCAATGCGCTCGGCGTGGCCGAGCCGCTGATCCAGCAGCAGGGTGAGACGCGCATCGTGGTCGAGTTGCCCGGCGTGCAGGACACCGCCGCCGCCAAGCGCGTGCTCGGTGCGCAGGCCACGCTCGAATACCACGCGGTGGACCAGGACGCCGACGCGTTCAACGCGATGCGCACGGGCAACGTGCCGCCCGACGACAAGCTCTACTACATGCGCAACCTCGGCGCCGACGGGCGCAAGGTGCCGGTGCTGCTCAAGAAGAAGATCATCGTCAGCGGCGACGAGATGGTCAATGCGACCAGCGAACTCGACCAGCAGTCGGGCACGCCGTCGGTGTCGGTGCAGCTCAACGCGACCGGCGGCCGCAAGATGCTCGATTTCACCACCCAGAGCGTGGGCAAGCCGATGGCGGTGCTGTATGTGGAGCGCACGCCCGAGGTCAAGGTCGTCGACGGCAAGGAAGTGCGCAGCACCAAGATCACCGAGGAAGTGATCAGCGTGGCGACGATCCGTGGCGTGTTCTCCACGCGCTTCCAGACCACCGGCCTGGACAGCATGAAGGAAGCCTCCGATCTCGCGCTGCTGCTGCGTTCGGGTTCACTGGCTGCGCCGATCGACATCGTCGAGGAGCGCGTGATCGGCCCCAGCCTGGGCGCCGACAACATCAAGAAGGGCGTGTACGCGGTCGCGATCGGCCTGGCCGCCGTGCTCGTGTTCATGGCGTTCTACTACTGGTTGTTCGGCCTCATCGCCGACATCGCGCTGTTCTTCAACCTGGTGTTGCTGCTGGCGGTGATGAGCGCGATCGGGGTCACGCTCACGATGCCCGGCATCGCCGGCATCGTGCTGACGCTGGGCATGGCGATCGACGCCAACGTGCTCATCTGCGAGCGCGTGCGCGAGGAATTGCGCCACGGCTCGACGCCGCTGGCGGCGATCCGCGCGGGCTATGACAAGGCCTGGGCCACGATTCTCGACGCCAACGTGACGCACCTGCTCGCGGCGCTGGCGCTGATGACGCTCGGTTCGGGCGCGATCCGCGGCTTTGGCGTGACGCTGTTCATCGGCATCCTGACCTCGATGTTCACCTCGGTCACGGTCACCCACGCGATCACGCACTTCATCCACAGTGGCCGGCGCAAGCTCAAGGGCTTGTCGATCGGCAGCGGTTACAGCAACCGCGTTGCGACGGCCTGAGGACGCACGCCATGGAACTGTTCAATTCCAACAGCAACATCGACTTCCTGGGCATGCGCAAGGTCAGCCTGGTGATCTCGCTCGTGCTGGTCGTGGCCTCGATCGCGCTGGTGGCCACGCGTGGCCTCAACTACGCGCTGGACTTCACCGGCGGCGTGCTGGTCGAGGCGCAGTACGCGCAGCCGGTCGCGGTCGACCAGGTGCGTGCGGCGCTCGAGCAGGGCGGGTTCGACCACGCGCAGGTGCAGAGCCTGGGCGGCACGCGCGACGTGTCGATCCGCCTGCAGCCGCGCGAGGACCAGAAGGATGCCGCCGAGGTCGGGCGCGCGGTGATGGCGGCGCTGCAGAAGCAGCGTGCCGATGCCTCGCTCAAGCGGCCCCCTGACCTGGTGGGCTCGTCGGTCGGCGCCGAACTCAAGGCCGACGGCATCGTGGCCGCGGTGTTCGTGATGATCGGCATCATGATCTACATCGGCATCCGCTTCGAGAAGCGCTTTGCGATCGCGGCGATCGCCAGCGAGTTCCACGACGCGATCCTCACGGTCGGGTTCTTCGCCGCGACGCAGCTCGAGTTCGACCTCACCGTGCTCGCCTCGCTGCTGGCCGTGATCGGTTACTCGATCAACGACAAGGTGGTGGTGTTCGACCGCGTGCGCGAGCTGTTCCGCCTCACCCGCAAGGCCGAGACCTACGACATCCTCAACAAGTCGATCAACCAGACGCTGTCGCGCACGATCATGACCTCGCTGACCACCGCGCTGGCGATGTTCGCGCTGTACTTCTTCGGCGGTCCGTCGGTGCATGGCTTCGCGCTGACGATGCTGGTCGGCATCGTGATCGGCACCTTGTCGTCGATCTTCTTCGCCAACCCGATCCTGCTGTGGCTGCATGTGTCCAAGGCCGACCTCATGCCCGTCACCAAGGAAAATCCCGAACTCGCGCGGCGGCCGTGAGCCGCCGTCTCAGCGTGGTGGCTTGATCCAGCGGCCGGGGTCGGCCAGCTCCTCGCGTGCGGGCGCGGTGCGCAGGCGCGGCAGGCGCAACGGCTTGTCGGCGGGCAGGCGTTCGGGCAGTTGCCGCAGCAGGTGCGCGATGAGGTCGAGCCGGCCGCGACGCTGGTCGTTGAAGTCGGCCACGAACCATGGCGCCGACGGCTGGTGGGTGGCCGCGATCATCGCATCGCGCGCCTGGCCGTACGCCGCGTAGCGTTCGCGTGCCTTGAGGTCGACCGGTGAGATCTTCCAGCGCTTGAGCGGATCGCTCGCGCGCTCGGCGAAACGCTCCTCCTGCTGCGCCTGGTCGACCGCGAGCCAGTACTTGAGCAGGAGGATGCCGTCATCCACCAGCATCTGCTCGAACCGCGGGCAGGCGACAAGGAACTCGCGGTACTGCGCCGGACTGCAGAATCCCATGACATGCTCGACGCCGGCGCGGTTGTACCAGCTGCGATCGAGCAGCACGAGTTCGCCGGCGGCGGGCAGGTGGGCAACGTAACGCTGGAAGTACCACTGGCCGGCCTCGCGCTCGCTGGGCTTGGGCAGCGCGACCGCGCGCGCGTGGCGCGGATTGAGCGGCGCAAGGATCGCATTGATGACGCCACCCTTGCCGGCAGCGTCGCGACCTTCGAACACCACCACCACGCGCTGGCCACGGGCGATGATCCAGCGCTGCAACGCGACCAGGTCCTCGTGCAACTTGTCCAGCGCGTGGCTGTAGGGCTTGCGTTTGAGCGCCTTCATGTGGACTCCTGCGCTGCCGCGGGGTGATCAGCATACGCGGGTGCGGCGGCGTCGAGGTCGGTCGGGGCGAGGCCGGAGCGCTGGCGCGCGACCATGCGTTGCAGCAGCGCGACCAGGTCGCGCGCGAGCGCGGGCATGTCGAACAGGTCGGCGTGGGCGCGTTGCTCCGCCACACGTGTGCGCAGCGCCGTGCGCGTGTCCTCGTTGCGGCCGAGTTCGATCGCCCGCGCGATGAAGGCATCGTCGTCGGCGCAGTTGAGTTCGGGCAGGCCCAGGTGCTGGTTGAGGCTCGCCGCCACACGCGCAGCGAAGGTGTCGCCGGCCACCGTGAGCACGGGGCAGCCGGCCCAGATCGCATCGGAAGCGGTGGTGTGCGCACCGTAGGGCCGGGTGTCGAGGAACAGGTCGGCGTGGCGATACAGCGCGAGGTACTGCGCATGCGGCAGGCGCGGCTGGAACACCAGACGCTGTGGCGCGACGCCGCGCCGGCGTGCCTGTTCGCGCAGGCGCGCATCGGCGCCTTCGGGCCCGCCCAGCAGCCACAGCACCGCGTCGGGGACCCCGCGCAGTACCGCGAGCAGGCGCTCGAGGCTGTCCGGGTTGAACTTGTAGCTGTTGTTGAAGCAGGCGTAGACCATGCCGCGAGCGGGCAGGCCGAGCGCCGTGCGTGGCGGGGGCTGGCCGACCACGCGCGTGGTGTCCGATGGCTGGAAGCAGCGGGGCAAGTACGCGATCGCTTCGGAGAACTGGCCGCGCAGCGACGCCGGCAACACCACCGGGTCGGTGATGAGGTAGTCGATCCATGCGGCGCCCGAGGTACCCGGATAGGCGAACCACGCCGCCTGCAGCGGCGCCGGGCGCAGCGCGAGCGTGGCCGCGACGCTGCCGCCGCCGTAGCCGCGCAGGTCGATGAGCACGTCCAGTGCCTGCGCACGGATCGCCTGCGCGAGCGCGAGTGGAGCGAGCCGCTCGCACGGGTGCAGGCGCGCGGCCACGTGCAGCCGCGCGCGGATCGGGCCGCCGTCATCGGCCTGGGTGGCGAACAGGTGGGTATCCACTGGCTGCGCGCGCAGCGCCTCCACCAACGCCACGCACAGCAGGCCGGTCGGATGCTCGCCAAAGCCGTTGGACACCAGCCCCACGCGCAAGCGCGCGGCATCGGTGCGCGGTGGTGGCGGCACGAGTTGGCGCCGCAGCGGTGCCATGCGGGCCTCGATCGCGGCGGCGGCCGTGCGCGCGCACTGCAATTGCTCGGCCGCGCTCGCCGGTTCGGCAAGGAAGCCGAATGGCGCGATGCCGCCCGCGCCCGCGGCCACGCGCTCGCGCAGTGCCCGCGACAGACCGTCGAGGTCGGTCCAGTCGCATAGCTGCCGGCGCAGGAACACGAGCTGGCCCAGCGCCGCGTGCAGCGTCGGGTCGAGCTGCAGGGCGCGTGCCTGGGCCTGGACGGCGAGCACGAGCTGCTTGCGCTGCTCGGCGATGAGGCCGAACTCGTAGGCCGGGCGCGCATCGGCCGGTGCGAGCCGCTGCGCCTGCGCGTAGACCTGCATCGCCTCCTCTTCGGCGCCGCGTGCGCCAAGCACGTGGCCGAGCAGCAGCCATGCGTCGGGATGCTGCGGCGACAGCGCCAGCGCACGACGTGCGGCCAGCTCGGCCGCGTCCAGCTGCCCGGCCTCGAACTGCAGCGCACCGAGGTTGAGCCACGCCGGCACGTGGCCGGGCATCTGCGCGGTCGCGCGCTGGTAGGCGACGAGTGCGGCGTCATGCTCGCCCGCGGCGCGGCAGGCATTGCCCAGGCCGTTGAGGGCGACGGCGTGGTCGGGTTCGAGTGCGAGGGCGCGGTGGTAGGCGTCGATCGCGGCCTTGGTATCGCCCGCGGCCAGCAGGATGCTGCCCAGGTTGCACAGCACCGGCAGCGAGCGCGGTGCGCGTGCCTGCGCGGCCCGCACCGCATCGAGGGCGGCCTGGAACTGTTGCAGTTGCAGCAGCGCAAGCGCGCGCAGGCGCAGCGGTTCGGCTTCGTGCGGAAAGCGCGCATGCAGTTCGGCAGCCTGCGCCGCGGCGCCTGCCGCTTCACCGCGTGCGAGCAGGTCGGCCAGTGCGTCGAGCTGGCGGGCGAGCGCAGCCTGGTTCATGGCGTGGCGCCGCGGTGGCGGCAGGCCGGGACGCCGGTACGGGAAGCGATCATCGGGACGGGGCATGCCGTGGGTGACTTGGAACGGCATTTTTACCTAGACTCGTGGCTTCAGGGTGCGGGGGGCGCCCCATCGATCGCGGCGGCGGCCGCTGCCATGGGTGGTGGCGGCGCGGCGCGTTCGCTGTGGCAGGTGCACGGTGCGGCACGCCCGCTCACGCGGCGCGCCCAGGCATGATTCCGCAACCGGAACGTTCGTCATGATGATGCGTGTGTGTCGTTGGCTCTCCATCCTGCTGCTCGCAGGCGCCGCTGCCTTGGTCACGCGGGACGCGGCTGCGGGCGACTGGCTGCGGGTGGCGCAGCGCCTTGCGGGCGG